>Ga0075163_10001498_pt1 | contig 31562 bp, 56 predicted proteins | sample JI1023141ADNA_FD_71478 | JGI IMG/M metagenome (GOLD analysis project Ga0075163, IMG submission 71478) | Wastewater effluent complex algal communities from Wisconsin, to seasonally profile nutrient transformation and Carbon sequestration -... | ecosystem: Engineered > WWTP > Effluent > Algae...
GAATCGCCAAAGGCGTGCCCGACCGCGCCAACCGTTTAAAGGCGCTGGGCAACTCCGTCGTACCACAATTGGTATATCAAATTTTTCTGGCAATAAGTCAAGCTGACAGTCAGAAACAACAATAACTTTATCTGAGAGGATATATCTATGATAGAAAAAATTTGCGCTGAGTGTAGTAGTAAGTTTATTGTGAAAAAATATCGACAAGAAACAGCTAAGTTCTGCTCAGTAAAATGTCGCGCAAAATACAGTAGAGGAAAGATAAAAAAAGAAAAAGTATCAGGAAATTTTGGTTACAGAAAAACAAAAATAGACGGAGTTTCTATTCTGTCGCATAGATATATTTTTAGTGAATTATTTGGAAGAAAGCTAAATAAAGGAGAAATAGTGCATCATAAAAACGGAGATAAGGCGGATAATAGAGTTGAAAATTTAATGGTTATGACTCCAAAAGAACATTCCGTTCACCATAACCAAAAATATCCAACAGTAAAAAACTGTTTTGTTTGCGGAAAAGAATTCACACCACACCCAACAAAAAGAAAAAGAGCTAAAACATGCTCTACTGAATGTTTTAAATTATTTCAGTCTGTGAAGTTTAGAAATCCAGATGCTCCAAATTCAATGTATCGAGACAACGCATATCAATCTCAAAAGAAAAAACAAATTACCGTTGTCCCCCAAGTCGCCTACCAGATTTTCCAATCCATCGCGGCGACAGCCGCAGGAGCGAAAGCGTGAACACTATCATGATCACCGGCGTCGGCGGCGGCGTCGGTCAAAGCGTCATCAAATGCCTGCAAGGGCGCGACTTCCACCTGATCGGCGCGGACAGCGACCCAACGGCGGCCGGGCTGCACGCGGGCATCCACGAGGGCCATGTCGTGCCGGAAGCCCGCGACGAGGACGCCTACATCGAGCACCTGCTCCACATCTGCCGGAAGCGGAGCGTTAATCTCGTCTTCCCCGGCCACGATTGCGAGCTGGGGCCGCTCTCAAAGCACCACAAGCGGTTCTACGACATCGGCACCACCGTGGTGGTCAGCGGCCCATCGATCATCGCCCTGTGCGACGACAAGCTGGAGACGGCGCGATTCCTGGAAGCCCTCGAAGCGCCGTACCCGGAGACGTGGCCGCTGAGCAGCATCACGGCGTGGCGCAAGCCGGTCGTGCTCAAGCCGCAAGCGGGCGGCGCCCGCAGCAAGAACGTGTTCATCTGCCGCGACCCCCAGCAGTTCGCCCGCGCGGTCAAGCTGAGCGACCCGGACAACACGGTAGTACAGGAACTCATCGAAGGGCCGGAATACACCTGCGGGACGGTCGTGCTGGGCGGACGGGTCACCGGCCCCATCATCATGCGCCGCACCCTGCGGGACGGCGACACGCACAAGGCGTTCGTCGAGAATCACCCGGAAATCGCCGAGATGATCCGGTATGTCGCCTACGAGCTTGGCCCGTTCGGCGCCTGCAATTTCCAGTTGCGGTTCAGGAACGGCATCCCCTACATCTTCGAGATCAACGCCCGATGCAGCGGCACCACCGCTTGTCGCGCCATCGCCGGCTTCAACGAGCCGTTGATGATCGCCAATTACCTGCTTTACGACGCCCCCCCGAAATATCAGATCGACACCGGCCTGAGCTTCCTTCGCTACTGGAACGAGGTCATCGTCAACAACGCCAGGATCGAGCAAACCGGGAGCACGGGCGAAATCGGTGTCGCCTGCGAGACCTTATGAGCGATTCAGAACAGGAGGGCAGAACCTTGAAAACCGTGCTTGTCACCGGAGCCAGCGGATTCGTGGGCGGACACATAGTCCGGCACCTGGCGGCACAAGGGCATCGCGTGTTCGCGACCGAACACATGACCCGCATCAGAGACTCGATCAGAGCGTGCTGCGATACCGTCATCACCAACGCCGACGCGCTACATGCCCGCATTTTTTTGAGCACCCTACGCCACTGCGATGCGGTGATCCACGCCGCCGCGCTCGTGCCGAAAAATATGGGCACCCTTGAATATGCCGGAAGATGCATGGCCGACAACGCCATGGCGACGCTCGCGCTGGCGGAAGCGGCCCGAGAAGCGAGCGTGCCGAGGTTCATCTATCTCAGCACGGCGCAGATGTACCGGACCCCGGACCCCGCCGCGCCGTACCCTAAAGTCGAGCGCAACGAAATCCATATCGTGACACCGCCATCGCCGCCGAGAACCGAGCGCCACGAAATCTACCCGGTCGGCTTCGGCGCGGCCTATTTCGCGTCGAAGTGGGCCGGCGAGATTTACGCCCAGACGGTCTACGGGGACCATGGAACGGCCGTCGTGCTGCGCCTCGGCACGGTCTACGGCCCCAGAGGGCACAGCGTCATCGACGTGTTCCGCCGGCAGGCCGAGAGCGGGACCGACATCACGGTCTACGGCGAAGGAAGCGCCCGGTTAAATCCAGTGGCCGTCGAAGACGTGGCGGAAGTCGCCGAAAAGGCGCTGTACACGGGAGAGGGCGCCTACAACGTGGTCAGCGGCGAATACCCCACCGTGCTGGAGGTGGCCTGGAAGGTAGAGATAGCGGCAAGGTCCGGCGCGACCGTGAAAAACGACCCATCAATGCCGGACGGCCAAAGTTTCCCCCGCGCCAGCAACGCCGCCGCGCGCAGGCAGTGGGGCATCGAGTTCAAAACCCTGGAGACGATCCTCCCTTGAAAGTTGCCATATTTTCGGACGTTCACGCCAACCTTCCCGCTCTGGAAACCTTCATCGAGCGCACGCGGCACATCGGCCGGTTCGCCTGCCTCGGCGACACCGTGGGATACGGACCATGGCCGGACGAGTGCGCCGTTCTGGTGATGGAGCTGTGCGGCGCCTACCGCTGCGAGGGCAACCACGAGCGCCTGCACCTGGGCATCGAGTCCATCGACGACCAACTGCCCATCGTGCGAGCGTTCTACCGGCACACCCGGCAATGGTTCACCCGGACAGACCTGATCGAAGACTTGCCGGAATCCTTTAACATCGGAGGATGGGTCGCCCAGCACCAGGAAGCAATCCTGCCCGCCCACGCGCCGCCCGCTCTCGTCGGGCACGACCACCGCCAGCTTCGGCGCGGCACGTTCCGCGAAGTGATTCACGTCGGCAGCGTCGGCCAGTCCCGCAGCGCCATCGACCGCGCCGAGTGGGCCGAGATGGACCTGGAAACCTGCCAGATCACGTTAAGGAGCGAGCCATACGACTTCGAGAGATTGCTTGCGGAAATGCGGTCGCGACAGTATCCAGACGAGTGCATCGACTACTACACCCGAAAACCGCGCGCCACCCCATAGGACACCGCCATGATCGCCCTGCTCCCCGCCTACCTGACCAAAGCCTACGTCCGAGGCCACTTGAGAACCCTGGCGGGAGGCCGGGCGATCCAGGTCAATCCGTACCACACCAAGACCGCAGCCGCCAGCCGCGAGGATACCCGAACCCGCGACATCTTCGCCGACATCCCCCCGGCCGAGAACCAGCACCGCCCCCGCATCCACCCGGCCCGCACCAACACGCCACGCAAGGCGGTGGTGCCGTTCCAAGCGGTATATCCACAATTATTCGATGACAAACCCCTTGCAAGTGACCAAAACGTTCACTATAATAAGGACATCAAAGGGCGCAATCCGGCGCCCGCGAACGAGGGGAAGAAGATGGACGAGCAAAAAGGTCAAGCGACCAGCACGCCGCGATTGATGGCGGCCGCCGATTTTTTGGAAAAGACACTGACAGCCGAACTAGAAGCCGAAGGCGAGCCGACCACCGAGGACGACAAGGCGGACTTCGTGCTTGTCAAAGAGGCTATCCAAAAACTGCGGACGACGGACAGGAAGGACCTCGACGCCGCAAATTGGGCGGGTGTGCTTTACGTCCTCAAGGTCAAGAACGCGCTCCACATAGCGAGCCTGCTTGAAGAGTCGGAAGGGAAAAAGTTTTCTGCGGCACCCAAAGCCGGCCGCATCTACCTATCCGTGCCCTACGCCGACAAGGACAAGGCCAAGGCAACCGCCGACAAAGCCGGCACCCGCATCCGGTTCGACGGGGACAAGAAAAAGTGGTACTGGGAAGGGGAAGGAGAACTGCCCGGAGCACTGGCGAAGTGGGCGCCCGAAGGGGCGAAGCCACAAGGCAGCGGAGAACCGGCAATGGATGACGAGAGAAATAAGCTGGTCGCTTTGTTTGACGGCGACCACGCCAAGGCCGATGCTGAGCAGCAGGTCCACATCGAAATCATCAAGGCTGCCGTCATGAGAACCCAGCCGAAAGCGGGGAAGGATTTATGGGAAACAGCTAAAAAGGAATTTGGACCCCGCGAAAAAAACGCCTACGCCCATTACATGGAATTTAAGCGATTGCAGGCGTCAGCAGGGCAAACCCCTATTCGTGCCAGCGATAGGGAAATCTATGAAAATGCTCACGGCCAATGGGCGGCCGAGAAAAAGTACGGAAGAAGAGAATAGCGGTCAGGTCTGCCAGAATGCCCATGAACCTCCCCGAACCCGGCTACACGCCCGCGAACCTGAGGGCGGTGCTGGCCCGGCAAGGCTGGCAGCGCGAGACCGCCGCCGAAAAGCTGGGCGTCAGCGTCCGCGCCGTGCATCGCTGGTGCGTTGACACCGACAACCCCAACCACAGAGACATGAGCCTGACGCACTGGCGCAGGCTCATCGAACTGGCTACCGTCAGATAACCCCGACCCGGCCCACCTTAGAGCCGCCGAACGCCCGCACCGCCCAGTAGCAGACGGTCGCGAGCCAAGGCGGCATCCCGTCCTCCAGACACAGGGCGCGGAACACCCCATCGGCCCATTCCCTGCGGTCCCACGACAGCCCGCCCAACCGCATCATGTAATACAGCGCGTCATGCACCAGCGACGCCCGCATGGCGCACTCAAAGCGCGGGAGCGGCCAGGGGCCATCCCAGGCGAAACCCTTTTCGATAGACAGAATTTGCTCGTCCAGGGTCACGAAGTAAGTGGAACCGCCCTCGAAATCGTGTTTCAGCGAAATCGAGTATCCGTCGAGCAGCCAGCACAGCCGGCCAGACCGTTTAAGGTAAGTGGAAGTCAAAACAGTTTCTCCTGTGGAAGTCAAGAGTTTCTCCTATCGCAGATAATCAGGTAAATTATGCGCTTTTTTTCTAGCCCTCTTGACCCGTATCCCATCAACGGTGCGAGGTAGCCGATAATAGATTTCCCAAATGTCTTGCATACTCCCCCGGACGGCAAGAAAAGCCTCCCAGTGCGACTCCACCTCATACTCGAAACTCCAAGGTCTCCCCGGCCTATCATTGCGCCGGCAATAATCCTCGAATCGAGCTTTATCAGTAGAGTGATCTGCAACCATGTCGTAGTATTCGCCGACCCTAGCGAGCTGCAACACCCCGCGCGAATCCGCGTACTCGACAAAACCGGCATCCGTCATATCATAGGTGTAACGGTCAATCATCGCCAACTTGTCAAAGTCTTGGCATATCTCAACTGGACCCATCAAAACAGTTTCTCCGGTTTGGGAGCGGCAGCACGCCACGCGGCATCATCGAGATCATCGCCGAGCCAGTTCCAGCACCAGCCACCTTTCCCGTCGTCCCGACATTCCCAGATACCGGGCAACGGCCGGCCGCTGGGCCACTGCACCGCGCCCGGCTCATTCCACGGCTTGAACGCCAGCAGCGACGACACGGACGGGAACTTGCCGTCAAAGGTGATTGCGCGATCATCCAGGGTCACGAAGGCGGGCAGTTTTTGCGAGGGGAATCCTATGCGCCGGACGACATCATCCGCGAGCAGGCTATTGTGCAGATGGCCGGTCAGGTGTTTTCGCAGCCAGTCGCACAAAGACGCGAGCGCATCGATCAGAAACGCCATAGCGCCCGGAACCGGCGGATCTGGGATGCAGGCCGCCCCTTGCCAGCCCGACGAATAGGAATGCAGAACGCCATCGAAATCGAGACAGAGGATCGGGTTTCTTTTCATGCGAACTCCGGGATTTTCAGGCTATCAACATCACCCGATTGCATTACGGTATGCCGCTCACAGTTCGGGCATTTCGTGTAGTGGTAATTCCAATACCACTTCCCTGTATCACAAAAACGCACGTCATACTTTGAGACCCTGTAGACGCACCCACACTCTTTGCAGGTGATGTCCATTGTCCTATCCGAAGTCTTCTTTCCGGCCTTGATGATTTCAGCCATGCGCCCTCCACCAAAAGAAGTTGATATTTATTATTTTACCTTGTTTTGTAATTTATTACCAGACTTCACCGCCCGACATAAAGCTCGCAGCCCGGATCGGACGGCCCGACATGGCATCCGCGCTCACTGCACAGCCCGTCTTTGAACGCCGAGCACGCCCCGCAAGCCCCCTCGGGCGCGTTGAACATCTCGACGACGGCGGGCGGCAGGCCCGGCATCCGCTCTTCCACCGCTTTCCTGACCGCTTCGGTTTTCGATGCCACGGTGACCCCCGGCAAGATGAAGGAGGCCGTGCCGAACGCGCGGAACCACGCGACGCACAGGCACAGCAGCGAGAACGAGGCGTGCGGATCGATGCCGAGCTTTATGATCTCCCGCTTTGCGGTCTTGACCTCGGCCACGGTTTCATCGGACTTGAGCACCAGCCCGGTCTTGGTGTAGTGGTGCCAGAACACATCCTTGAGCACCGGCCCGCGCTTTTGGACGCCCCGGTCGTCCTTGTAGTCCGCTTGCAGCGCCAGCGGGTCGGGGAACACGATGAAGCCCTCGCGGAAGCGCGCCGCCGCCCAATCAAGCACCCGGTAGCGGTCGGCCCGCAGCGTCCAGCGGTCCCGGTATTCGCTGGCCGTCTTCCGGTCGGATTTCGTCACCGTCACATCGCCCCACTGGCAGAATTCCTCCATGTCGCCATAGGACGTGATCAGCCACACCGCGCCGTCGTGCCTGTGCGCAAAACCGCGCGCCGAGTCGATATTGGGAAGCTGTTCCAGGACGCATACCACCACCCCGTAAGCCGCCATCAGTTCATCCAGCCGCGCCCACGGATCGAGCGCGTAGATGCATTCCACATGCACGACCGCCAGCCGTCCATCGGGCAGGCGCTCGGCCACGGTCGCGACGATGAACCCGCCCATTTGGTCGCAGCCCATGAAGCAGCCCGACCCAGAGGTTTTCCAGCGCACCCCGAGGCGCTGCCCGGCTTCGGCGCAGCGTTGCAGGATTTCCATGGTAGCGAGCAGTTGGGAGGCATCGGCGAACGGTTGCCCCAGCTTGCGGCAGGCGAAATTCTGGCGGCGGTCGGCGGTGTCCACGGCCCGCGCCGCTTCAAGCAACTCCCGCGCGGTGATGGTCGGCGAGAGAATCTGCGAGATATGGTAGGAGCGGAACGCGGCCCCCGGATTGTGCGGCACCCAGCGCCCCACCTGCGGGTCATCCACCCAGGACGAGCAGCGCGGGCAGAAATAGCGGTAGTCCCCGGCCACATCATCGAAGCGCACCGGGTAATCGTCCGGCCGGTTGTTCAGGAAGGCGTCGAAAAACAGGTCGGTGAGCACCACGCCATCGGAACAGCCGCAGTCGGAGTGATACTTGCGCTGGTCGCCGCGCAGGTAGAATGCATTAATATCCAGATCGGGGAATAGCGGCGTTGACAACAGGAACCGCCAGCGAATGTCCGAGGCGGACAGGCGTTCATACACCCGGTCGATCTGCTCCAGGGTCGACCCCTGAACTTCATCAATTATGAGACAGTCGCCCGGAAATGATTCGGTAACGCCGCCCGGTTGCGCCGAGGTCCACAGGAACCGGAACACGGTCCCTAATGACGGCATAAGACGAGTGAGTGTATTGCCCTCGTCCTTGCCGCCGCCCGTGATGAGCTGGTGGACGGCAGGGATGGAGCGCACCACCGGCATGAATCGCGTGGTGGACAGGTCGCCCGCCATGCCCCGGTCGGGGAGGTAGTACAGGGTTTTGCAGGGCGCGAACTTGACCCCGAAGTAAATAATCACCAACAGGGCCAGAACGGTCGCGCCCATTTGGCTAGATTTTTGAAAAACCAGTGTCTTTTTGTGCGCTTCTTCCGGCGAAGACGGTATCTGATCGTATATTTCCCACAAAGCGCGACGATTCGATAACGTAAACTTATGACCGTCTATCATAAGCCCTTGGCTTCCAGCCCAATCGCACCAATCTCTAAACTTCATGTTTTTAGGGATCAGGCCATCAACCTTCCCCCCAATATCAGACAATTGCGCTAATTGAAGACCGATAGATTCAATCCTTTTTAATGTGTCTCTAGTAACCGTCACAACAGGCGGCCTTGTTTTTTAGCCCAATCTATCGGGTCGTGCCCAAGCTTCGACAGATTGCAATACTCGCACAAAAGTTGAATATTAAATATCGAATTGTCCCCGCCAAGAACAAGAGGGACTATGTGATCGCGATGATAGCGATCAAAAAGCTTGGTTTTGCAAGCGGCGCAGCATCCTTTTTGTTTGGCGTAAAGCTTATCTATATCAGTTTTGGTAAAACTGCCCGGAGCGTTATTTTTTCTAGCCCGATAAGAATGCGTCCAAACGGCCACTTTCTTTCTTAACTCTTTATCCCTAAACGGAACGCGGCCTTTTCTTTTCCCGGTTCTAAGGCACCCGCAAGAATGCTTTTTGCCTCCGAGCAAGTGAGTCCCAAGAGCAATCGCAGTGTTTCCGCAATCGCAAACACAGTTCCATCTAACTTTTCTATTTTTTCTTCCTGCCTCGCTTACAGCAACCAAAAGGCCAAATCTTTTCCCAGCCAAGTTCTCTACTTGAGTTTCTTTTATTCTGTCTCGCTTGTAGCATCCGCATGACTTTGTGTGCCCGGACACCAAATGACCTGTAGAAACAAACACCTCGTTCCCACAGCAACAGATACATTTCCATTTTCTTGTATTGTATTGGCCTTTTTCTATGCGAGTGATGGCGGTCAAACGGCCAAACTTTTCCCCACTCAAATCAATAAGGCTGCGCTCGCCAATTTCTTCATTTCGATAACACCCGCAAGACTTTGTCCCGCCATGCGACAATGAAGTTCCTAGAATTTCCTTCTTGGTCCCACAATCACAAAGGCATTCCCAAAATATCTTTCCTTTTCGCCTTTCCTTTATTTTTTTTATAACCGTCCAGCGAAAAAACTTTTTTCCGGTTAAATCAATCATCTTTTGCGCCCCATAAGCGCCCATAGCGGAGAAGGCGAGCGTGTGGCAGGCCGGGCTATGGGGGACCGGCTTTTCGGGAGCTAACCTAGCCACACCGTCTTATTTTACCTCATTTTCTATTGGAGACCAATTCCTGGATTTTCGCCTCCAACTCTTCCAGCTTTTTGAAGAGTTCCGACGATTCCATTATCTTGACGCGGGATTGGATCAGGTTCATGAGGGCGGTGGCGTCCTCCACCGACAATTCGCCGCTGGCGGTTTTCGCCATGATCGCGGCCGACTGCTCTTCCGGCGTTTCGCCGAAGTCCGTCACCTTGATCGCCGATTTGCGCCCCCACTTGGTCTGGTAGCGCCGCTCCAGCCACCACGCCATAGCCCGCCAGTCCTCGCCGGCCGCTTTATGGATTCGTTCGACGCCCGCCGTTTCCGCCGCCGCCATGGCTTTTTCTACTGCGTGGGAAAATTCCGCATACATCCCGGTCTTTTCGCGGACGCCGCGACGAATCCAGTCATAGAGCGTCGTTTTGTCGATGCCCACCATGGCCGCCGCCGGCTCCAGATAGCACCCGGCATTCAGCGCCGCGACGATGCCCTCTTGCAGTTCTGGCGTCAGGACGGTGGGACGGCGCTGGCGCTTGACCTTTTCGGGTTCAGCGGCCATGTTCAAACATCAGGCAAGCGTCGATCCAGGAGATTTCCTCGTCGATCTCCATCGCCTCGCCCAGCCGCATGAACCCGAGCGCGATGGCGCGGCGAAACACCAGCACTTGACGGCGGCGAATCATGAAATCGGAAAACGACACGAAATGCTCAACCATTTTCGTCCTCCCCATCATCGAACAGTCCCGGCCCGTCGTCCCGCAGATTCGCGGGCGCGTGGCGAACCGGCTCCAGTCCCACGAACAGCGCCACGATCTCGGCGGGCGATTCCGGCGATGGCCCGTCCGGGTTTGGCCGGCAGCGGAAGCCGGCGTTCTTGCCGGTTTTCAACTTCGCCCCGCAGCAGCACAGCGCCTCGACTTTGCCCGCCGCCTCCAGCCCGCAATCGGCGCATCGGTTGACCCATCCGCCCGGCACCTTTCGGCGCAACACGCGGCCGAGACAGACCCGGCAGATGTGATCGGTCAGTTCCCACACCTAGACCCCACCCCAGAAATGCGCCTGTGCGCTGGCCGTGACGGCCACAGGACGAGAGAAATAGAGCGGCTGCGACTGCGCCCGCAGCAGGACCAGCATCGCCTCCAGCGTCGTGGCGATCCGCTCGACCGGCCGGGTCCACGACCACGCCGCCTTGGTGGTCGGCCGGTAGCGGATGACGGTCTGGTGGATGGGGTATCGCTCGGCGAGCAGCGCCGGGAACGCGCCCTTCCCGTTCAGGCCGACATCCATTTCGCGCTGTCGGTTGTAGCAGCTCACGCACCAGCGGTTGTGCAGCATCCGGTCGCAGGGCTGGTGACAGCGCACGCACAACGCCCTGACCGCATCCACCTGTGCGGTGCGCTCCGCCGCCGAAGCGTCAACCCCGGCCCGCGCGGCGCCCAGAACGCAGACGCGGCAGTGCCAGCGGGTCTCCCAGGGAAACGGTTTTTGAAGCTGCGAGCGGCGCCAGTCGGCCGCGCAAGCGGATGAAGTCAGGCTCAGCGCCCGAGGCGCGCACTCGACGAGGACGATGTTAAAATCGTCCACCGGCCAGCACTCCGACCAGGGCGAACAAGAAGAAGGTGCCGCCGATGATGCAGAAGAAGGCCAGCAGATACAGCGCGGCGAACTTGAGGAAATCGGCCAAGGCGTTCACTTCACCCCCAGCAGCGCCCGCAACTCACGGTTGTCTTGATCGCAGGCTTCCGACCGCTTCACCAGCCGCTCATAAGCGGAATCCGACAGGCAAGCCAACTCGTCGGCCGAGACCTTTTCATAGACCGGCTTCGGCGGGATCAGCCCGGCCGGAATCGGCGCGTAGCGGATGACTTCACGGGCGCACCCGGCCAGCAGCAGGGACAGGGCGAGAACGGGAAGACGGATCATGGCTTCATCCCACCTTCGGATAGCAAAGGGCAATTGCCGATAGCGCAGGGCGCGGCCGGTTCGGTCTTGGCGCATTTCCCGCTCACCCGGCCATAGCAGCGACCGGCCAAAATCGAGAAGGCGTGCCGCACATACTCGACGCGCATCTCGAAATCGTCGGCGTTTTCTTTCGGTTTTGCCCGTTCACTTTTCATCGCACTCGAACCTGTAAACGACCCGATCACCGGCGAAATCGGTGTGCATCTGCAATTTGCCGGACGGACAGGAGCAAATGGATGGCTCGGCGGGTTTAATAATGGCGCGCAACGTCGCGAACGCGGCCAATACTACCGCGACCGCGCAGACTGACAACACAAACTTCTGAAAGGCGCTCACGAGAAATAGTCCCGCTTTTTGGTGTCCACCGGCGGCGCTTTCACGGCCCTTTCCCGCTCCAAGCTCTGGATGGCGCGATTCACCATGTCCGCCTCGGCCGACTTGCGCTCGGCTTCACCCCGTTTCAGCGCGTCAATTTCCCGGCCGCGCCGCCAGGACTTGACCTGCAACCAGCCCATGACGGCCAGCGCCCCCGCTCCCAAAATCTGCCAGATAGCGTCCATCACTTTTTACCCCCCACCTCATCGGGAAACAGCACGCCGACCGCGCCAGAGAGCAGAAGCGAGATGTTGACGACGGGATCGACCAGTTCTCGGTTCAGGGCGAACAGGCCGCACGCCAGCATCACCAGCGCCCGCCACGTTGACGCCTCTTGAGCGCGAGCCAGAAAGTACCTGCCCAACTTTTTCACTGGGCCTCCTACCACGGCAGGAAAATGAACACGACGCCCGCAACGAACGCCAGACACATCATCGCCGACCACAACACCAGATTCTCCTCACTCATCACCCGACCCTCGCCGCCTGAAAGTGCATGGCATCTGGCCTCTTCCACTCCCCGCCCCAGGTCCAGTCTTCATGCGCGAAGGCGTGCAGGACGGAAGGGCAATTGACGAAATTGATTTTCTTGCTCCCGAAAACATTTCGCGCCGGATCGAAATCGACGGCGCAGCCCCAGGAGTGCATCGAGAGCGCCGAACCGCCGCGCATGAGGCGGAATTTGTACCCGCCGCCGAACAGGTTCATGCCCCATTCCTCGATGACCTCTTGCTTCCGGTACGCCGCCTCCCAAATCTCCGCCAGCACCCGCGACAGGCTATCGCCGCACTGGATGTGGCAGCGAATCCCGCGCACCGGGCTACCGTCCCACGCCGTCACCAGCTTCCACGGAGCGGGGACGAGCATGAGGTTATCCTTCTCCCATTTCAGAGAAGGTCCGCCGTTCGGCCCGCGCGGGTCACCGTAAAAAGCGTTGCACTCAGACTGTTTTGGCCATAGGGTCATAGCGGCACCTTGGAGAGATGTTTCTCGACGAAATAGGCGATGACGCCGAGAACGGCAGTCCCGGAAACGCCCAATAAAACCACGGCGATTTTATTCCAGGTTTCCACCGTCGTTTTGCACACGGCCGAGGTCTGTTCGAGAGTCGATAGCCGAACGTCGATATCATCAACCCGATCTATCAAATCCCGGTTAGATGTCATGCCATCGGCTATCTGCTGGCTGACTCGCGCGAGGTTTTCGAGAGCGGTCGGCACCCGGTCCACCGTCATTCGGATGTGCCCGACGTCAGTTTCGAGTTTCACCAGACGCTCCGAGAAGCTGTGATCCTCACCCATGACCGCCCACCGGAGAGGACCACTCGTGGCGCATCCGGCCAGCGGTCTGGATCGCGTCGGCGACCTTGACGGCCCGAAGGATTCCCCCGGTATCCGGGTTCACGCGGCCGAGATGACCGGGAACGCCGTCTTCGATGTCGCCTTCCGCCTCGGCGTCGAACAGGTCCAGCGCCTCCTGAAGCTCGTTCTTGGTTTTCTCGGCCTCGTCCCTGGCCAGCGCCTGAACCCACTTCCGCAGCGCGGACGGCGCGCGGTCGGTCTTGAGGGCCACCTTTTCGATGGCGGCCTTGTAGTCCTCCTGAGCGTCCTTGACGCGCTGGTACACGGCGATCAGGTTGTCTCGTTCGGCTGCGGTCGGCAGACTCATCGGCGGAATCCTCACGGGCGGAGCCGGGACAGCAAATCCCGGTGGCATTCGAGCAGTTCGGGCGTGACCGGCACGGAGCGGTCGCGGTCGAGATAGCGGCGCGCGGCGGCGTCCAGCGGGAAGCCGGCCAGCTCGCAGGACTCGACCAGCCGGGCGATGAAATCGGGCGATACAGCGGGATAGCGGACGGCGAGATCGGCGGCGCGGGCGAACGCGAATTTTTCGTTCGCCTCATCCGGCGCGAGCACCCGGATACACCCCGCGTCGTAAGCGCCACTCACCGGGCGCCTCCAAAATCGATTTTAAGGCACCAACGAGAGCCTACAGGCGATTTTGCGGGGAAAGACGCAAATTCGCCTATCCCGGAATTTTGCGCTCCTCTAGCGCGATTTTTTGCGGTCACGCGCCCGTGCTCCCGAAACCGCCCTCGCGGCCGGACGCCGGTAGCTCGGCGACCACCCGCAGCACGGCGCGCGGCACCGACACCAGGACCGCCTGCAATATGCGCTCGCCGTGGACGATCACGACCGGCTCGTCGACTCCTGGCTCCCCTTTGTGCCTCAGCTTGGCGATCCACTCGCCCCGGTAGTCCGAGTCGATCAGGCCGACCGTGTTTCGGACCTCTAGCAGCCGGGAGCCGACCCCGGAGCGCGGGATCAGCAAAAACCCGAAGCCGGCCCGGAAAGCGGTCGCGAACCCGAGCGGCATCGAGTACGACCCGCCGGGATGCAGAACCAGCGGCGCCTGACCTTCCGGCAGCCACGCCCGAACGTCCAGACCCGCCGCGCCGTCCGTCGCGTAAGACGGCAGCGCCACGTCAGGGCGCATCGGAAGAACATCCACCCGCACGTCGGAGACCACATCACCGTTCAGGACGACCATGCTACACCTCGGCTAAATGATAAAATTTTACAACAATCGGAAAAATATTTCAATCGGCGAAAAGCCGGCCGGATTCCGCGTCGCCGGACCCCACCGAATCCCGATAATCCGCCCGCTCCCAACTGTTGCCGGACAGCACGTCCACGAACCAAAATTTGTCGCACCGCCCCAACTCGTAAAGGATGACGTTTTTTATCAGGAACATGCGCAAGTCACGGACCTTCACCGCCCACTGGCCACCGGCCTTTTTCGCCCGCAGCACCCCAGACTTGACCCATCGGTGCGGCACGTCGCGCGAGAACCCCATCCCGAGCGCGATGTCGTCAAGCGAGTAGTGACCGTCCCGCAGCACCCCCAGCCGCTCGATGTCGCCGCGCGCCGACAGGATCGCCGCCCGGCGGTAAATCTGGTGCTCCGAGCGCGGCGGGCCGACTTTTTTCAGCCGCCGCATCAGCGCGGTCACCGGCTCATGCCCATGCTTTTCCAACACCCGGTCCTGCTGGGGCGGCCAAGCCGGGTAGCGGTTCGACGGCGCTTTCAACCGCTCGCAACCGAGCACGGCGGCGCGGAACGAGACGTAACTCGTCGATAGCCCCAGCTTCGCGGCCACCGCCTTGCACGCGCCGTATTTGCCGCCCCGGTACGCGCGCTTGATTTTCTCGTCCATCTCCGGCGTCCAGATCGGACTCAGCCCCATATAACCCCCAAAACATTGCGAATTAGCGTAATATTTTACACGCTAACGGCCAAAAAAAATAGCAGCTAGCCGGGCTTCGGCCAGTCGTCGGGGTGGAGCGCCCGCAGATCGTCAGGCGGCGGGTCACCGGCCAGCGGCAGGCCCAGCGCCATCCGCCAGACCCGGTTGAACTTGCGCGGGTCGCCGGACACCGCCCCCCAGCCGGACTCGTCGCGGCCGGGCAGGGCGAGATAGACCGCCTTGACCGCCGCGTTCACGGCGAGATGCCGGGCGGGGGCATGGGTTTCATCGGCCATCAGAAATCGATCCCGCGACTATTGCCGACCTTGGCGGGAGCGGGAGCGGACCAGGACGGCAGCCCGCCGATCAGGTTGTCGAACCGGGAGAACTCACCGCGAAAAGCGAGCGGGACCATGCCCAGCGGCCCGCTGCGCTGTTTGCGAACCAGAATTTCAGCGCAGCCCTTGTCCGGGCTTTTTTCGTCATACACCTCATCCCGGTAGATCATCACCACCACGTCGGCGGACTGTTCCCACTCACCGGAGTTGTGCGTCATAAAATCATCCACCGCGAAGTTATGTTCGTCGGCGACCGTCACGTCGAAAACCTTTTCAACCGATACCATGCTTATTTCGACTATGGAATCCCACAGCAAATCGGAAACGGCCAACGTCATCAGATCGGGCAAATTGACGCGAGATGCGACGGCGGCAGCATTCGCCCGAGACATTCGCTTGCCTTGTTCACGCCATCCGACCTGGCAATGAGAAATATTTTTTATTTGTTTTTCATCCCTGATTATTTTATTTGCGCTAAACGGCAACAAATCCAAATACCCGCTATCGCGCCCAGGGTCACTACGAACACGCGCTATCGCGTTTTCTTGTTTTTCACCAAAGAAACCGATGGTGTTCAAAAATTCAACCACTCCATCCCTCTTCCAGATAGAAACGACCCAAATCCTTTTTGTTTTTGTCCTATATCCAGAAGCCTTCATTGATTCGCTTCTGAGTACAGAAACGATTCCAGCCCGAGTCAACAAATGCTGGACCCCTCTAGCGAGACGTTCGCTAATGCTGCAAAACCTGATAGTCACGCCGGACTTTCTTACAACACAAGTCCCATCAGCGTGGAACAGGCCACGAAGGAACGCTCTAACAATCTCCAACGGTTGCTCGAAAATAATGCCGGGAATAAATTTTTCCGACCCCCTAATCCCCCATGCGCCTATTTCTCGCAACCACGATGTCATCGGGTTCTTGCCCGCTCCGCATAAACGCCCGGTCGTCATGACCACCTTTACCGCTTTTCCCCCGTGGTCGGGCTTGACGTAAGGAGACAGTCCAAAAGCTTTTTCCCCCATTTCAACCATCAGAGCGGCATCTTCCGAGACACAACTCAAAACGGGGGTTCCGCCCAAATAACCATCACCGAGCAGCAATCCCAAAAGAGATGACTGCTCGGAAGAAATAGTTTCTGTTCCCATGTCGGCATATTTTCGCGGGACGCCAACCAAGTCCCCGGCCTTGAGCGTGCGCAACTCGGACCATCCGCCCGGCACGCATAGCCTGTGCCCCCCCGTGCAGCGGAGCCTTCTCCCCGTTTTTGTCAGGACTTCAAACACCTCCTGCTCGCCGACTTCCCACGCATCGACTATCGGTTTTTTTACCAATTTCAAATCGTTGTCGAGCGCCCACACCCGAAACCTTCTATCCGACCCAACAATCTCAGACACCGGAACCCGAGAGCCGGTATCCGCGTCCAGCAACAGGGCGTCCCCCGGCAAACAATCCCGCAAATCCGACAGGATCGGCCGGCGGTCGGATCGCTGCTCCAACCCCCGATTGAGCTGCACCAGCGCAACGACCGGGCAGGATAGCTCTTTCGCCAGCGATTTGAGCGACCGGCCGACCGCCGCTTGGGCCTGCTGCCGGTTTTCGCCGCCCGTTTCCACCAGCCCGGCGTGATCCACCACCACCAGCCCGAGCGGCCCGTGGCGGCGGTGCAGCTTGCGCGCCTTCGAGAGCAGGTCATCCAATCTGGGGGATGGAGTCTCATCGAACCAGACACGCGCTTCGGACAGTTGGCAGACCGCAGAGGTCAGCCGCCCCCAGTCGTCGTCGGCCAGTTCGCCGGAACGGATTCGGCCCAGCTCGACATGGCCCTTCGACGCGATCAGCCGCTCGACCTGCTGCGCGTTCGGCATTTCGGCCGTGAAGAACATCCCGGCGCGACGGTGCTCGGTCGCGACGCGCTCGGCGAGCTGCAACCCGAAAACGGACTTGCCCATGCCCGGCCGTCCGGCCACCACCACCAGATCGCCGTCGTGCAGCCCGAGCGTGAGCGCGTCGAAATCCGACAGCCCCGTCGCCATCCCCTTCGGCGCGACCCCGTTATACCGCCCGTCGATCTCGTCGATCACCCCGGTCAGCAGGTCGCGCAGCGCGACCGGCCCGCCGGCATCGGCGCCCGCGTCCAGCCCGTCCAGCGCCGCGCGCAGCTCGAGCAGGATTTTCTCCGGGTCCGGCTCCGCCCGCGACCGCTCGATCAGCCGCAGGCCGATTTTCCCGAGACGGCGGCGGACGGCGAACCGCTTGACGATCCGCGCGTAGTTGACCGCGTTCGCCGCGCTGGGCGTGTCCCGCGCCAAGACACCCAGATAGGCGAACTCGGCGCCATCGGCCAGCGCCCCGCTGTCGTGCATGTCGTCGGCGAGGGTCATCATGTCGGGCGGGACGCCGCGCGCCACAAGCCGCGCCATGCTCGCGAAAATCCGCCGGTTCATCTCGCCGCAGAAATCCGCCACGCCGACGACGGCGGCAACGTCGGAGAACATCTCGGGCGCCAGCATCAGCCCGCCCAGCACGGACGCCTCGGCTTCCGGGGAGTACAGAACCTCAGCCATGGCGAACCTCCGCGTGATACTTGCCCTCGATGACCTTCGCGAAATTGCACGGCCGGGTCAGCCATTCCAGGTCAGCCTCGAACGGCGGCCGGTCTCCGCTGCCGCCCTTGCGGCCCATGAGGAAATCGGACCCCCGGACGTACCCGAAAAATTTCCGCCACTTCTCCAGGTCTGGACCAGGGGAGTCCTGCCACCGCTGCCTGAGATACCCCTTGCGGGTTTCGCTCAGCGAGCGACACGCCCGCAGTTCCGGCAGGATTTCGTGGTACAGGTCGCGGATCGCCTCATACGGGCAGGGCGGTTTCACGGATTTCAGGGCGACACGAGCGGCGGGCGGGGCGGGTTCGCTCGGGACGAGCGGACAAACATCCACGACAGTGGATGTATTCTTTTCTTCTGTACTCCCTTCCCTTCCCTTCCCTTCCCTTCCGTCGCGAGCCTTCGACGAGGACTCGACGAGGACTCGACGAGGACTCGACGAGCAATCTATCCCTTCTGGCGGCGGATTTATGTCGCAAGTCTCAGAAGGAGAAGGATATTTTGATTTAGAGGGGCGGTCTATTTTCTGGTGATGCCAGCCTGTGACATGCCACCATGTCTTGCCTTGCGCCTGGAATTCGCGCAACAGCCCTTGCGCTACCAGTTCCGCGATAAGACCGGAAATCTGGTACGCCGAAATGTCGTCAGACGGGAAAACTTGCGCTTTCAGAGTTTTTGTTGACGCCGGGTGAACTCCGAAATCGTCACAAAAATTCCACATCCCTATAAATGCGAGCCTTGCCATCGGGGAGCATTCCATGACCTGCTCGCTGGTCCAAAAATCGGGCTTTATGCTTCGTATACGGCTCATGGCGCGACTCCTTTCCCGGCCAGCACGACGGCCCGCAGATAGGCGAGCTTGAACTCTCGGAAGGTGTGGCCCGGATGGTTGGCGGCCCAGGACCATAGCGCCGACAGGACAAAATCCAGATTGGACGGGGCGGGATTCTCGGAAGAAATTACTTGCGGAGAGACAGAATCCGAACTACAATAGGCGGGAATAGCCATGCTGCGGCCTCCGGTTAAGGTCGTGGAAGTGCCGGACTACCGACGATATGGCGTCGTCGGCCCGGTGCGGAAAGAGCCGCCCAATCGGGCGGTTTTTTCGTTTCAGAGCATACGCCTGACGTTGAAAAATTGCAACGAGCGGAATACAATGTTTGTACTCAAGACTAGGAGTGCCGACATGATGAACCCGACCCCCCCGCACCCCGGACAGATTCTCAGGGACCGATTTTTGGAACCCGCCCGCATCACCCCGACCGCGCTGGCGCTGGAGTTGCGCGTGAACCCCAACCGGATGACCGAAATGGTCAACGGGAGGCGGAACGTCACGGTGGAAACCGCCCTGCGGCTGGCCCGCTATTTCGGCAACCGGCCCGAGGAATGGATGGAGTGGCAACTGGCGTGGGACTTCGCCCAGGCCAGAGCGGCGGGCATCAACGCCCGCGTGGCGGAAGACGTGCGCCCCCGGTCGGCGCGACGGGAGGCGGCCTGAGTTCACTGGCGCGGCGCATCCACGACCAGCGCACGCCCGCAGTGCGGGCAATGAAGATAATGCGGGAGGCGGCTATCCGGCCAGTCGAACAGAAACCAGTCGCGCCGGCAGTCCGGGCACGAGAAGCGCCACCCGCAGCAGTCGGGAACCGCGATGCGGGAGACGGTGGCCGACGCGAAGGAGGTCATATCGGCGCCGCAGCCCCCCCCGGTTTCCCCCGCCCCGCCATCGCCTTCTCCCGCGCCGCCCAGCACGTCGGACAGTAGCGCATCAGCCTTTTGTTGCCGCCCCGGTATTCCCGCAGGGTTTCCACCGGCAGGAACCGGCGACAGTGCGAGCACGACACGAACGCGGCGGTGGTCGGAGCGGTCATCGTCGGCCACCGAGCAGCAGATAGAAAGCGTCCATCATCCGGCAGTGCTCCCAGTACGCTTCGGCGTAGTCCCACTCAGAGAACGCGACCATCCACATCAGATAGAACACTGCGGTCATTTCAGCAGCGGTTCGGTCAGCGGTTGCCAACCATTGCCGGTGCCCGCGCTGAACCTGATCGGCGCCATCGGCACCATCGGCAGCACGGGGCCGTACCCCGCCATCGTCGCGCCGCACGATTCGCAACAAGGGACGGGCGGGATCGTGCAATGCCAGACCGCAGGCACCGAAACCCGGCCGCCGCAGAGCGAGCAAGTGCCGATAGGATGTCTGTTCATTCCAGCACCTGATGCAGGGTCACACCGTTGTGGCAATACCCCTCGCGGTACACCGGCCGGAAACGGCGGACGGCGGCGAGCACGGCGTCCCACTGCTCGGCGGGCGCGAGCTTGCCGGTCCCGTCCATCCACGCCACGATTTCGGCGCGATACCGGGCGAGTTCGGACGAGGGCAGCAGGGCGGAAGGGGTCACGGCGCACCCCCGGATTTTTGGGAGGCCACGAAATCTCGGATGGCGCACACTTTGCACACGCCGGGGTCGCGGATTTCGCCGCGCCGAAACTTCTGGACCCATTCTTGCTTCAACCCGCTCCCATCGGCGATGGCGCGGGCGGACAGCGGCAACAACCTAAGTTGTCGCCTCAATTCTTCAAGTTCATTTGGTTTCATGCCCCCATGATAGTAAAAAAATACCAGAATTTGCAAATTATTACCATCAAGGACACATTTTAAAAAAAAATAACTTTAAAATGTAATTTTTAATTGACTCGCGCTATATATTAGTAATATATTACCAAAAACATTTAGTACGGTATTATTGAGGAATCACCTATGAGACAGACTCCAGCGCGAAACCAGCTCGCTATAAACCTACGGTGGCTGATGCGCCGATTCGGCGCGAGCGACGAGGATGTCGCCCGCGCTATCAATGCGTCGAAGAAGACGATCTACAACATCGCGACCGCCGACGAGATCAAGATCGACAAAGACGGCGCCCCCCTGCCGCCCCACGACTGCCGCATCGACATGGTGGAAAATATCGCGCGGATTTTTTACGTCCTGCCCTGGCAGATGCTCGCGCCTACCACCTACCTGCTGCACGCGCGCTACGTGCCGCCGCCGGACGGCGGGGCGAGGCGAAGGAGGCGCAGGCATCGCAATGGCGACGAATATGCCGACATACCGGCCCTGCCGCTCGCCCGCGACCCGCACGACTTCAACACCGCCGAGGTGACGTTCGCCCCGCACGCCGGGATGGTGACCATCTACTCGCTGCCGTTCGATCCGCCAGCCCGCGACCGATCCTGACCCCACCGATCAAAAGCGCCGCCCGGCGCTTTTTTTATGCCCGAAAATAAATTTTTTTACCTTTAACCCAAAAAGACTTGTTTTTTTTGCCAGATTAGAGTAAAAAATTACCAACGCGAGAGCTTTTTTACCGCTAACGCGCGGCCCGAGCCGGACGGGCAGACGCCCGGCACGACAGGAGCGGCCCATGAACGCCCAACCCGTCACAGTACATCAGGTCCGGCGCGACATGCGCTGGTCCGTCAGCCAGAGCGACGAAGCGGCCGAAACCGCCGCCCGCCGCCATCGCGAGATCGCCCGGATCATCGACCGGGCGGAAGAAGCCCGGTCCCCGACCCCGCTTTTCGGGAAAGCCCCGTGGATTTGGTCATGAACACCTACCCCGTTGTGTTCGCCCCGAGAGACCCCAAAGGTCTCCCATGGATCATCCCAGTCCAGGCAGCCAGCAGCGCCAGCGCCATCGCCAGCGCCCCGCGCGAGCTGGCCTACTGGTTCGCCCAGGACGCGGCGAACTTCCAGCCCCCGAAAATTCAGGGGGCGCCATGACCGGCCCGCTGACCACATTGGCCCTGGCCGGCGGACCCTACATCCCGCCCGCCAGCCGCCGCGCCGATTTCGAGGCGCTGGCCGACAGAGGGCTGGCCGACCGCTGCATCGACGGCGGCCAGCACGGATACCGGATCAGCCCGCAAGGCCGCGCGAGACTGGCCGAGTGGGCGAACCGGGAAACCGGAGTCGATTTCCCATAGCCACACAAACATTGCCGATAAAAGAAGTTATCGGAACCGGAGAGACGAGATGCACCAGACGAAACAGATTTTCCGAGACCCCAGCCTGACGGCGGAAGGGGTCTACCACGACCGGATAGCGGCGGACATCAGCCCGCCAGAACTCACCGACATCGCCGAGCGCGAGCGGCGCGAGGAAAACCGCCACATGCGGGTCTTTCGCACCGCGACCGAGTTTTTCGGGCAGACCCGAGCGTTGGAAATCACCTACGAGCCGGACATGGCGAACCCGCCCAGCGTGGTCATCCACGCGATCACGCTGGTCCGGCGAATCTGCGGTCGCGGCGAGTACTGGTACGACCAGGACGGCGAGTTCCACGAAGGCCCGCACTACGAGCGCACGGAAGTGTCCGGGCAGCTCGACGCCGGCCAGATACAGGCTCTCGGCGAAGAGGTCATCGGCTATGCCACCGCTTACCGCAGGGGGAGAAACTGATGGGCGCCATCCAGCGCATCACCCCGAAGAACCGCGACGAGTGGCTGGCGCTGCGGACCCGCGACGTGACCAGCACCGAGGCATCCGCGCTATTCGGCCAGTCCCCGTACTGCACCGAGTTCGAGCTGTGGCACCGCAAGGCCAGCGGCGACCTCGGCGAACTCGACGACAACACGAGGATGACTTGGGGCAAACGCCTACAAGACATGATCGCCAAGGGCGTGGCGGCCGACCAGGGATGGAAAATCCGCAAGCTAAACCAGTACATGCGCGACCCTGACGCCGGAATGGGCGCGAGTTTCGATTTCGAGATCGTCAACCACCCGGACGGCACCGGAATTTTGGAGGTCAAGAACGTGGACCGGATGGTGTATCGGGACACGTGGGAAGAGAGCGACGGGCAGATTCTGGCGCCCGCGCACATTGAAATCCAGGTGGCGCATCAGATGGAAGTCTCCGGTCGTGGCTGGTGCATGATCGTCGCCCTGGTCGGCGGCAACGAGATCAAGATGACGTGCCGCCTGAGAGACCCGGAAGTGGGGGCTGCCCTGCGCGCCCGCATCAAAGCGTTCTGGGATAGCGTCAAAGCCAACCAGCCCCCCGCCCCAGACTACACCGCCGACGCCAAATTCATCTCCCGGCTGTACCGCGACGTTGAAGAGGGCCGGGTGCTTGACGCCCGCGACGACGCCGACATGGCCGCGCTCGCCGCCCGATACGCCGCCATCAGCCGGGAGGCAAAGGCGCTTGACGAAGAAAAGCAGGCCATCAAGGCGCAACTGCTGACCCGGATCGGCCCCGCAGAAAAAGCCCTGCTCGCCAACGCGACGATCAGCGCCAAGACCGTCGCGGCCAAAGAGATCGCGTTCACGCGCGAGCAATACCGTGATTTTCGCGTCACAACCAAGAAGGAGAAAACGCAATGAGCAACGTCGTACCTAACGCCAGCCCCAACGATCTGCGCGCCACCATCCAGAAGATGGAGAGCGAATTCCTGTCGGCTTTGCCGCCGCAGATCGACGTGAACAAGTTCGTCCGCACGCTCATGACCACCGTGCAGATGAACCCGGAACTGCTGGAGGCCGACCGGAAAAGCCTGCTGTCGAGCTGCATGAAGGCCGCGCAGGACGGCCTGCTGCTGGACGGCCGCGAGGCGGCGCTGGTGACCTACAACACCCGCGACCGCGCCGGCAATTTCACGAAGATGGCCCAGTACATGCCGATGGTCGGCGGCATCTTGAAAAAGGTCCGCCAGAGCGGCGAACTGCTGACCCTGAGCGCCAACGTCGCCCACGAGAACGACGAGTTCGTCTACGAGCTGGGCGACGAAGAGCGGATCATCCACCGCCCGCTGATGCGCGGCGAGCGCGGCCTGCCCATCGCCGCCTACGCCATCGCCAAAACCAAGGACGGCGGCATCTACCGCGACGTGATGACCTTCGACGAAATCCAGAACACCCGCAGCCGCAGCCGCGCCAAAGACAAAGGCCCTTGGGTCACGGACTGGTCGGAAATGGCCAAGAAAACCGTCATCCGCCGCCTGTCGAAGCGGTTGCCGATGAGCACGGACCTTGAAACGACGCTGCGCCGCGACGACGACCTGATGGACTACGACACGCCGGTGGCTACTCAGATTCCCCAAGCCGCCACCCCCCGCACGGCGCAGGCCCGCGTCAAGAACATGCTCGGCATCGCGGCCCCGGTCCCGGCCATCACCGCCGAACCGACGCCCCCCGAGCCGGAACCGATCACCGAAGACTGGAACCCGGAAACCGGCGAAGTCATCGCCGCCGCGCCGGAAGCGCCCCCGGCTCCACCCGCTCCCCCGGCCGACCAGGACGCCGACCTGTACATCGCCCTGCGCGAGTGCGCGACCATGGCGGACCTGACCCGGTTGCAGCCCGACATCGCCCGACTGACGAACGGCCGCCGCAAGGCAGCCATCGCCGTGTTCGAGGAATGCAAGGCCAAGCTGGCGCCGCCGAAACCCGCCAAGTGAAGTGACGGCCATGCAGGAGTTCGGTTGCCCAACCGGGAAAATCATCTACCGCAGCCCGCAGGCGGCCTACCGCTGCCTGGCGGGCATCAAAACCGGGCGGAAAGCGCGCGGCGAGGGCGACATCTACCGCTGCCCGCAGTGCGGGCACTGGCACCTCACCGGCCACAACAGACGAGGCAAACCCGATGGCGTGGATCATCGAGAAAAAAACAAGCCCAGAAAGCTGCTGGGAAACGATTTACAACGATTACTCGGAAGCGAAGACGCGCCGCCAGTTCCTTAAATACCGGACGAACCTCAAGCCGGCCCAGGCGTTGCGCCTGAGCCACCGGGGCGAAGTCATCGACGAGACGGCCGCGCCACCGACCCGGCTCACGCCGCTCGGATTGACCCACTACGACAACGACGACTAGGAGCACCAACGCATGATCACCAACCGCGCCTTTCTGGCGCTCGCCGCCTGCGCCGAGATGGCGGAGTCGGGAAACCCCGTCACCGTGCGGACGCTCGCCGACAAAACGGGAATGTCCATGTCCTACATCGAGCAGATTTGCGGCACCCTGCGCGACGCCGGCATCATCGCCGGTGTCCGGGGACTGAACGGCGGGTATCGTCTGACGGATGCGCCCGACCGCATCACCGCCCTCCAGATCATCGGCGCGGCGAGCAGGCGGCACCGGACCCCCGCCGACGACTTGCCGCCGCACCCGGCCGTCGCCTTGCTCTCCAACCAGATTCAGACCGTCATGGCGGAGATCGGCCTGTCCGATCTAACCATCCCCACGCGAGCGGCCGCGCCATGACGGCCATCACCGTGACCCTGCGCCAGATTCTGGCAGCAAAGCCCTGCTACGACCCGCGCGACAAAGGACTGCTGCCGGCGGATCACGACCTCGACGCGCCGATCAGCTTCCGAGAGATCGCAAAGAAGGCCGGCCCGAACGACCTGATCTGGTGCTTCGCCTACGCCCTGCCCGGCCACGAAGCGCTGAAGCGGCACTTCGCGGTGGACTGCGCCGAGCGCGTCAAGCACCTGATGACCGACGCGCGCAGCCTGGACGCGCTCGCCGTCGCCCGCAGACACGCCATGGGCGAAGCCACCGACGCGGAACTGGCCGCCGCATTGGCCGCCGCCAGGGTCGCCGCCAGGGTCGCCGCATGGGACGCCGCAGGGGCCGCCGCCAGGGCCGCCGCCAGGGTCGCCGCATGGGACGCCGCAGGGGCCGCCGCCAGGGCCGCCGAACGCGCGTGGCAGGATAAGCGGATCATACAACTCACCGAGGCCGGCGAATGGGCGCCGGCGGGAGACGAATAATGAACCGCTGCTTTTTCGGGACGCAGCACCGCCCCTACTATGTCGTCGCCCCCGACTACCGGCACACCAGCGCCGGTATCCGGGTCATGCACCAGCTCTGCCACGGGCTGAACGAGATCGGCGCCAGCGCCCACATCACCGGATGCACCACCCTGAACGCCCGGCTGCGGACCCCGCCGCTCACCACGGCCGTCATCAACGGCCACGCCCACGCCGGACTCGACCCCATCGCCGTTTACCCGGAGATTATCGCCGGCAACCCGCTCAACTGCCGGCGGGTCGTGCGATACGTACTGAACACGCCCGGTCACCTCGGCGGCTCCGACACGTTCGATCCCGGCGAAATCCTCTACGCCTACGACCCCTATTTCGTGCCGGCCGGCATGAGGGCGAAGATACTGACGATCCCCTGCACCGACGACCGGATCATGCACAACCGCGACAACCCGGACGACGGCACCCGGAGCGGCGCATTTTTCTACGCCATGAAGTACCGCCATTTCGGTAACGAGATCGACGATGGCCTGCACTCCGGCGCCACCGACCTGAGCGACCGGGTGCGCTCCGTCGAAGAGATCGCCGCTATCTTGCGCAAAGCCGCCGTCCTGTACTGCTACGAGCCGAGCGGGATCACCATCGACGCCATTTTGTGCGGCTGCCCAGTGGTGTACGTCCTGACCGACTACATGCCGCAGCGCCCCGCCCAGATATTCTTCGGCGAGCACGGCGCCTGCACCGCACGGCCCGGCCAACCGCCCGACCCCGACAAGTTGCGGATCGCGCGCAACAGCCTGATCTATTGCCCCCACGAGTACCGCAGAAAAATCGCGCAACAGTGGATCGCGCTGGAGCACTTTTTCGACGACACCCAGAAATAGCTATATTTTTTTTAGCTATTAAGGTAAAATTTTACAAAGTTTGGCAGTAAAAGACACAGGAGAGCGAGATGTTTATCCCCAAGAAGCCCCGCCGCATGGCGACCCGAATCCCGGCGCTGCCGGTGCGAATCCTCCCCGAGTTCAGGACGCAGGACACCCGGCCGCCGAGCATCCCCGGATACCGGACGATCTGCTGGGCGTGCGGCATCATCGAGATAGCCTGGGTCGCGCTACTAGCGGTGGCCATTTGCAGGTTGGTTTGAGAGTTTTTTGCAGTGGATGGGAGCGGAATGCACCGGAACGGAGTGGAAAGGCTCGGAGCGAAATGGAACGGCGGTATCGGACCGGAAAGGAACGGACGGGATGGGAGGGGAGAGGAAAGGAACGGAAAGGCGGTAGCGGACGGGAATGGAGCGGCAAGGAGCGGAGAGGAAAGGACTGGAGCGAAACGGCGGTAACGAAACGGGTTTTTACGACGAAATGACAACACGACAAGAGGAAAGAGCGATGGCGACGAAAAAGAAAGCGAGCAACGAGAACAACGTAGATATAGTCGAGATATGCAGCAAGACAATGACCGTCTGCATCGTCGGCAAATCGCCGATGATCCAGAACAGCATGAGCGTGAAAGTGACTAGAGACCTGCTGATCCCGCCCCCCAAAAAGACGGCGGCGGACAAGGCCAGCAAGCTCAAGCACGTCCCTTTGGCCGAATACCGGATGTCGCTGCACCGCCCGTCTGGAGCGAGCTTCCCGACCGCCATCGGCGTGCCGTCAGCGGCGGTCAAGGGCGCCCTGTGCTGGGCCGCCATCGACATCCCCGGCGCCGTCAAGAGCCAGCTCGGCCGGAACGTGTTCGTGTTGGGCGACTACATCCCCCTGTGGGGCATCCCGAAGCTGTACATGGCGGTGGTCCGCTGCGCCGACATGAGCCGCACCCCGGATATTCGCACACGCGCCATCATCCCGGAGTGGGCCTGCATGTTCGATGTTGAGTACGTGACGCCGCTCCTGAAATTCGCGGCGGTCGCGAACCTGCTGGCGGCAGCGGGCATCACCCAAGGGCTGGGGGACTTCCGACCGCAAAAGGGCAAGGGCAATTTCGGCCAGTTCAGGATCGTCTCGCCGGACGACGCCGATTTCAGGCGGATCATGGAGACGGGCGGCAAAGAGGCTCAACAGGCGGCCATCGACGACCCCGAGATGTACGACTACAACACCGAGCAACTGATGGAGCACTTCGACGCCGAGGTCCATCGGCGCGGGTTCACCTTGCCGGCCTGAACAGACAAAACGCCCAGGGACGGGCAAAACGAGGGCGAATAAAATGCCGACGATGAATGTATACATAGACAAAGAAACTAAACAGCTTATCGAGCAGGTGAAAGAGATAGACCCAGCGATAAACTGGAGCGAAGTATTCCAGAGCGCGGTTAAAGAGACCGCAGCGAGAAGAAGGATGCAAAAGCTCGCCCTTTTGAAACTACGAGCGGACATGAAAAACCCGCTTGTATTTGTTCCTGCCGAAAAGAAAGCTTTTATCCCGCCTAGGCGGGTCGGGACAGGGTTCGAGACGAGCGGAGAACACTTCGACGCAGAAACGGCTTGAAACGGCGGTAGTGGACGGGAATGGAGAGGATAGGACGGGAGAGGAATGGAGAGGCCAGGAACGGCGGTAGCGGCTAGGACAGGAGTGGACTGGACAGGGCTGGAACGGAAAGGAACGGAGCGGCGGTAATGGAGTGGAGAGGAGCGGAGTGGACGGGACGGGAAAGGATCGGATGGGAACGAAACGGCGGTAGAGGAGGGGATGGGAGCGGAGTTGACCGGCGAGGACAGGAGTGGAGCGGAATGAAACGGCGGTAGGGGAGAGGCGCGGATTGGAACGGAGAGGACTGGACGGGAGAGGACCGGCGGTAGCGGCACAAATCAACCAACCGAGAGGAAGAACATGAGCGACATCACAGAAGGCGTCAGGCAAGTCATCGAGAGCATCATGCGGGCGAAGGGCGGTTGCACGACCGAAGACCTTCTTGACGCGGCCCGCGACCCCGACTCGCCGGCGCACGCCGGTTTCGAGTGGGACGACGCGAAGGCCGGCGAGGAATACCGGAAGGATCAGGCGCGGCGCCACTTGAGGATCGCGTTCGTGTCGGTAAACAACAAGCCGCCCGAGAGAACCGTGTTCTGCCCGTCACCGCGCGACGAGAAGACGGACACGCCAGGAGCGAGGCCCGGCATTTACCGGCCGCTTTCCATGATGATCCAGCGCCCCGACGAATGGGCGCGCACCGTGGCGGCCAGCGTCCAGCGCGTCGAGAGCGCGCAGCGGGCATTGCAGGAGCTTTGCGACTACAGCATCACCCACAACGACGCGGCCGAGCACCACCCCGCCATCAAGCGGGCGAGCGGATTTTTGTTCAGCGCCTACGAGTTGCTAGACAAGCTGCGTCGGCCCGGCGAGCGGCACCCGGCCCGCGCGTGAAACGGCGGTAGCGGAGAGCGGTATCGGCAACCCAACGCCCGCGCGAGCGGGCATTTACCGGAGAAAGCGGATGATAGTAAACACCCCAGAAACGAACGCGGCCATCCGGCAGCAGATAGAAGTGTTCCGCAAAATCCTCAAGGAAGATTTCGACATCAGCGACCAGGAGTTCTCACTTCACCTCTTGGGGAACGCGGCTTTCGACTTGGGACACACCGGCTACTCGCGCTTGGAGTGCGTCAACGCTTTTCACGCCTGCTACCGGCACGGCCAGGAGAGCGCGAACCAAGAGAAGCGGAGCGACCCGTGATCTACAGCAACGCGGAAACCGCGAAAATCCTGAAAAAAATAGACAACGACGACCCGCTCCTGACCGAGTGGGAGCGCGACCTGCTGGCGAACTGCCGGGTGAAAGCGCCCAAAGACCTGACCCCAAAACAGAAGGATGCCCTGGGGAAACTGTGGGACAGCCTGCCCGGACGGCGCAAACCGCGAGAGTGGGAGAATTTGTGATGGATTGCTACTGCGACGAAGGCGAACTGCCAGCCGTGTCCACCACGTTGTGGCGCAAAGCGCGCAAAGCGCACCGCTGCTGCGAGTGCAAAGACCTCATCCGGCCAGGGGAGCGATACGAGCACACCACCGGCCTGTGGGATGGAAGATGGGAAACGTACAGGACGTGCGAGGATTGCGTGGATACCAGAAACGAAGTACACGAACTCGCCGATTTTTGGCCGGCGTTCGGGAGCGCGGCCTGCTGTCTGGTCCAGGCATTGCGGGAGATCGGACAGTGACCGTCACCATCGCCCAACCCATCAAAGCGGCCAGCGTGGTGGAGCCGAAACCGGACCCGACACCGCCAGTCGAGCGCCCGGAGAAGCTGAGCGGCGCCACCTACAAAGTCAAGACGCCGCTGTCCGATCACGCCCTGTACATCACCATCAACGACCACGACGGCCACCCGTTCGAGATTTTCATCAACAGCAAGGCGATGGAGCATTTTCAGTGGATCGTCGCCCTGACCCGCATCATCTCCATGGTGTTCCGCCAGCGCGGCGACCTCGCGACGCTCTGCGAGGAAATGCGCTCGGTGTTCGACCCCAAGGGCGGGTACTTCAAGAAGGGCGGGAAGTTCATGCCCTCGCTGGTGGCGGAAATCGGCGACGTGATTGAGCGGCACTGCATCGGCCTCGGCCTGATAGAGCGCGACGACAGCCGAGCCGTGGCCGCCCGCGCCATGGTCGCGGAGAAGGCCGAGAAGGCGAGCGAGCCGGCAGACGACAATCCCAAGGGCGCGACTTGCCCGGAGTGCAACGGCAAGATCGCGATCATGGACGGCTGCGCGACGTGTCTGGACTGCGGCGCGTCCAAGTGTAACTGATTTTTTACATACGAGAAACGTCATGAGCAAAGCTCTATTGATCGAGCACGGGGTTCTTATAGGCCAATTCCGCATCGGCGACCGCGTTCGCAAAAAGAGCGGCGCCGAGTGGTCCGGCCGAGTGGTCGGGTTTTACAGCACGCGATTGACCCCGGAAGGCTACTGCGTGGAATCTGAACACCATCCGGGAAGCGTGCAGATTTACCCTGTCGGCGCGCTTGAGCTAATACGTTGAACTACGTGGTCAAAATTGAGAAATCTGATGAATGAAGAAGAAACATTCAGAGCGATGAAAGACATTAAGGCAGCGCGAAGATCGGCATTTGGAATCCAGTGCCCGGAATGCAAAAGGCTAAGACCAAAAACGAACGCATCGGTCTTGCTGCCTCAGCAGCGATGCCGGGTTGACGGATACAAAGACAGCCGCCCATATCTGACGGACGAGGAAGAAGCGGCCGGCCTCGCGCCGTATGGGATAAAAGTATGCGACACCTGATGTCGTGAGTCCACCATCGCGCCCATGAGCGCACCCCGAATTTTTCTGCTGCTGAAAGCCCAGCCCATCCCCGCCGGCGCGAGGTGGATTACGGTCCACCCGAACGGCGACAGCGCCCCCGGCCAGCCCGTCCTGGTGCAGCCCCACCCGACCCACAAGGGCGTGTGGAGCGTCATCGGCGGCGCGGGCGGCAAGCTCAACTATTTGAAGCTGCGCGGCATCAAGCCCGAGGGCAGCTACAAAGAGGGTCTGGCCGACAAGGACAAGGCCCGCAAGGCGCTCGCCAAGCAGCAGGCCGCCCGCGACAAGGAACTCGGCATAGCCAAGCCCAAGGCCGCCAAGAAATCAGAGATCACGGCCCAGCGCCAGCAGCACCAGCGGGAGTTCATCCAGAAGGTCGCCGAGGCGGCCGGATGGAAACCAGAGCAGACCGAGTTCAAGGCCGAGGATCACGCCCACCTGTCACCCGCCGCCTATCAGGCCGCCCAGAAGCAGCACCACGCCGCGACGCTCAAGAAGGCCAAAGAATTCGTCGAGCAGCGGCGCCAAGAGCTTCTGGCCGACGCCGACCAGCGCGCACAGGCGCTCGGTTCTGTGCCGCTGACCGCCCCGAAAGACCGCCCCGAAACCCTGACGGTCCAAGACCTGGACCCGGTGAAAGCGCCGGACGCCGGGCTTGGATTGAGCCACGACTACGGCGGGCGCGCGGCCGAGGAAGCGGGC
>Ga0075163_10001500_pt1 | contig 31550 bp, 28 predicted proteins | sample JI1023141ADNA_FD_71478 | JGI IMG/M metagenome (GOLD analysis project Ga0075163, IMG submission 71478) | Wastewater effluent complex algal communities from Wisconsin, to seasonally profile nutrient transformation and Carbon sequestration -... | ecosystem: Engineered > WWTP > Effluent > Algae...
GCCGAAGACGGCGCCGTCCTGGGTGAAGCGCGTCTCCCCTTCCAGCTCGATGGCGGCGATGCCGAAGTCCAGCAAGCGCAAGCGCGCGGCCTGGCCCGGCTGGGCCTCCAACATCAGGTTGTCGGGCTTGAGATCGCGGTGCACGATGCCGCGCCGGTGGGCCTCGCCCAGCGCTCCGGCCACCGGCGCCAGCAGGTGCACGGCCCGCGCGGGCGCCAGAGGGCCGGCCTTGAGCACCTCGGTCAGCGTCTGGCCTTCAATATACTCCTGCACGATGAACGGTCGGCCGTCGGCGAGCTGCCCCAGGTCATGAATACCCACCACCGCGGGGTGCTGGAGCCGGGCCGCGGCCCGCGCTTCACGCCCCAGCCGATCGGCGTGCATGACCGCCTGATCGCGCAGCACCTTGAGGGCCACGGGGCGATCGAGGTGGGTGTCCACGGCGCGAAACACCCAGGACATCCCGCCTGCGCCCAGCGCACCGTCGATGCGGTAGCGGCCGGCCACAAGGGCCCCAGCTGGCAGGGAGGCGCTGTCGAGCATGGCGCAGGGTAGCGCAGTCCGCCGGCATCGGCACCTGCCGTCTTGCCCCGCGCCTCCCAAGCCGCCGCGCGCGGCCGCACCCATGGAGGGGGCGAGCCCGCGACCGGGTCCGCCGTGGAAATGCTTGATCTGACAATGAAATTTGGCCGCAGCGCCGGCCGGGACGCACCGACGTTTGGCCCCAGGCTGCGCGCCGGGTCCGCCTTGGAACACCCGAAGCGATTGTCAGCCCGGGGGGCCGCCTGTAGAGTGCCGCCAACCGGATTTGGCCCCCTCTGGAGTGGGTCCCAAGGAGCTGCCGATGCGATCTTCCCTGATTCTCTCTGTCGCCCTGCTCGCGACCGCCTGCAACAAGGGCGGCGATGCCGCGGGGGGCACGGCCGGTGGCGGTGGTGGCAACGCCAAGGTCATCAAGATCGTCAGCAGCCTGCCCCGCACGGGCAGCGCCAACGCCCAGACCACCACCACCGTCAACGGCATCCGCATGGCGTTGGACGAGGTGGGCAGCAAGGTGGGCGAGTTCACCATCGCCTACGAAGACTGGGACGACGCCTCGGCCAAGAAGGGCGACTGGGATCCCGAGGTGGAGGCCGCCAACGCCCACAAGGCCGTCAACGACCCGGACGTGATGTTCTACATCGGCACCTACAACTCGGGCGCCGCCAAGATCTCCATGCCCGTCCTTAACCGGGTGGGCCTGACCATGATCTCGCCCGCCAATACCTACACCGGCCTCACCAAGCCCGGCATGGGCGAGCCCAACGAGCCGGGCGTCTACCAGCCCAGCGGAAAAATCACGTACTTCCGCGTGGTGCCGGCCGACGACATCCAGGGCCGCGTGGGCGCGGAGTGGATGAAGACCATGGGCGCCGCCAGCGTGTACGTGCTCGACGACCGCAACCTCTACGGCAAGGGCGTGGCCGATGTGTTCGAGAAGACGGCCAATGACATCGGCCTCAAGGTCCTCGGCCGCGAGGGCATCGACTCCAAGGCTCAGGAGTACCGCAGCCTGATGACCAAGATTAAGGAGCTCGATCCCGACTTCATCTACTTCGGTGGCACCACCCAGACCAACGCCGGCCAGATCGCCAAGGACATGGTGGCCGTGGGCCTGCGCGCCAAGCTGATGATCCCCGATGGCTGCTTCGAGAAGGCCTTCATCGAGGCCGCCGGCGCCGACAACGTCAATGATCGCGTGTTCATCACCTTCGGCGGGGTGCCGCCCGATCGCCTCCAGGGCAAGGGCGCGGAGTTTGTGACGCGCTACCGCGAGAAGTTCAAGGCCGAGCCCGAGGCCTACGCCGTGTACGGCTACGTGGCCACCAAGGTGGCCCTCGACGCCATCGCGGCGGCGGGCAAGAAGGATCGCGAGGCCATCCGCCAGGCAGTGGCCGCCACCAAGCAGGTGGATGGCGCCCTTGGCTCCTGGGCCTTCGACAAGAACGGCGATACCACCAACACCACCAACAGCGGCAACGGCATCAAGAACGGGGAGTTTGTCTTCCTGACCTTGCTGGGCAACTGATTCGCCACCGCCGCGGGCCCGCCCGGACGCGCTCCGGGGGGCGGTCGCTCCCGACGCCTGAGGTAGAGTTCGCCGCATGGAACTGTTCTTCCAGCAGCTCATCATCGGCCTGACCAATGGCATGGTGTTTGCGCTTATCGCGCTGGGCTACACCATGGTCTATGGCATCCTCGAGTTCATCAACTTCGCCCACGGCGATCTGTTCATGCTGGCGTCCTTCCTGGCCCTGACGCTGATCGGGCTGCTGGGGCTGGACACGGCCGGGCCCCTGATGCTGACGGTGGGTCTGTTTGGCATCGTGGTGGTCTGTGCGTTGTTTGCCGGCAGTCTCAACATGGCGGTGGACCGCGTGGTGTATCGACCTCTGCGCAACGCCCCCAAGGTGGCGACGCTGGTGTCGGCCATCGGCGTTTCGTTCATTTTCCAGAACATCGGCCTCTTCTGGGGGGCGCTGCCCATGGAGGTGTTTGGCAACGGGGTGGCCCCGGCCGCGCCCAAGGCCTTCCCCAACCTGCTGTCCCAGGAGAGCTTCCTGGCGGCGGACTCGACGCTGCGCATCACCCCCAAGGACCTGGTGGTCATCGTCGCGTCGCTCACGGTGATGGTGGGCCTGTACTTCCTGGTCAAGCACACCAAGCTGGGCAAGTCCATGCGGGCCGTGGCCCAGAACCCCACCGCCGCCCGGCTGATGGGCATCAACGTGGATCGGGTCATCGGCTCCACCTTCTTCATCGGGGGTGGGCTGGCCGGCTTTGCCGCGGTCATTTATGGCTTATACATCAACACGATCCACTACCAGCTCGGCTACCAGAACGGCCTCTACGCCTTCACCGCTGCGGTGCTGGGCGGCATCGGCAACATCATGGGCGCCGTGGTGGGGGGGTTGGTCATCGGCGTGGTGCGGGCGTTCTCGGACCAGGCCATCGGGGCCGAGTGGCAGCCGGCGGTGCTGTTTGGCATGTTGATCCTGATTCTGGTGTTCCGCCCCTCCGGTCTATTGGGCAGCCACGCGCGGGAGAAGGTGTGATGGGTGGCGTGCTGGCTTTCATGCGCCGCCACGGGGGCCTCATCGCCCTCGGCCTGCTGGCGTTGTACCCGCTGTTCCCGGCGCTGGACTGGCTCATCGAAGGCACCACCGGCGCCTCGGTGCGGCTCGACCGCCAGCTGGTCAATGTCTACATCTTTGGCCTGCTGGCCCTCGCGCTGAACCTGCAGGTGGGCTACGCGGGCCTGTTGCAGCTGGGCATCGCTGCCTTCTTTGGCATCGGCTCCTACGCCACCGGCATTTTGACCGTGGACAAGTACCCGTTTCAGATGGGTTTTTGGGGCGCGATGGTGGTGGCCCCGGTGGTGGCGGGCCTCGCGGGGTTGGCGGTGGGCATGCCCACGCTGCGGCTGCGCGGAGACTACCTGGCCATTGTCACCCTGGGCTTTGGGGAGGTGACCCGGGTGGTGCTCATCAACCTGGAGAACATCACCGACGGGCCCCGCGGGCTCAATCCCATCCCCGAGCCCTGGTTGCCCCCGTGGGTGGCCGAGTCGGCCGGCACGTCGTCGGATGCTCTGGGCGCGCTGCAGCTCCTGCCCGTCTACTACGTGGCCCTCATCCTGCTGGCCGTCCTGGTGGTGGTGTTTCAAAACATGGAGCGCTCGCGCCTGGGGCGCTCCTTCGTGGCCCTGCGCGAAGACGAGCTGGTGAGCGCCTGCATGGGCCAGAACCCACGGCGCACACGCCTCATCGCCTTCGCGCTGGGCGCCGCCATCGCCGGTCTGGCCGGGTCGCTGTACGCCACCAACCTGACCACCACCGCCGAGCCCAACACCTACGACTTCAACTACTCCATCATGGTGCTGTGCTGCCTGATCATCGGTGGCCTGGGCAGCTTGAAGGGCGCGCTGCTGGGGGCGGCGGTGCTGCTGGGCTTCGACAACGTCCTCTCGCCGCTGCTGACCCGCTTGATTCAAGGCAGCACCGGCGCGAGCAGCGTGCTCACCACGTTCTCCAACTGGCGTTGGATCATCTTCGGTCTCGCCCTGATCCTCATGATGCGCTTCCGCCCTGAGGGGCTGTGGCCCAACCGGCGGGTCAAGGAAGAGCTGCACGCCGATGGAGAGGGCGTATGAGCGCGCGTGCCCAAAACCCCGCGGCCGGCCCCGTGCTGGAGGTCTCGAACCTCACCGTGCGCTTCGGCGGGTTGGTGGCGGTCAATGGCGTCAACGTCCAGGCGCAGCCGGGCGAGATCACGGCCATCATCGGGCCCAACGGCGCGGGCAAGACCACCGTTTTCAACGTGATTTCAGGGATTTACGAACCCACCGAGGGCGCCATCCGCTTCGAGGGTCAGGCCCTGGAGCGGCCCCTCCACCGGCGGCAGTTCATCGGCTGGGGCGCGGTGGGCCTCTCCGTCGGGCTGCTGTGCCTGCTCTTCGCGTCCAATGTGGACCGCATCTGGCTGGCCGCCATCAAGGGCACCTTCCACGATCGGGTTGCCGGCTTCTCCTCCGGTGACGCCTGGTCGGCGGCAGGTGATGTCATCACTGCCCAGCCCTACATCGAGCCCGCCCCCGGCGGCTACCGCGTGCGGACGTTTGACGGCACGGTCAGCCTGCCCGGCATCCACAAAGCCCGCCCCGACGCGGTGGCCTGGCGCGACGCCTTTGTGGTGGCCCTGGCCACCGATCCGCTGCCCATCCAGGCCCGCGAGGGCGCTGGTTTTGCGCTGGTGGGCCCCGGCGATCGAGTGCTGGTGGATGGCCGCACCGAGGCCCAGGTGCGCGCGCTCTTGAAGCCCGCGCTGGAGGCCAGCGCCCGGGCCAGCACCGCGCGCTGGTTGCGCCTGGTGCTCTTCCTGGTGGGCGTGGCCGTCGGGGTTGCCGGGAGCTGGGCGCTGTTTCGCCAGACGCGCCGCAACACGGCCTACATCGCCAGCCGGGGCATTGCGCGCACGTTCCAGAACATCCGCTTGTTCTCCGGCATGACCGTGCTGGAGAACGTGCTGGCGGGCATGGGCAGCCACCTCGCCCACACCCAACCGTGGTGGTCCCGCCGCCGCCTGATCGACGTGGCCCTGCCAGCGGGGGTGGTCCTGGCGTTCCTGGGCGTGTCCATGAGCCTGCGCTACGACCTGAGCGCGGGGGTGACCACCGGCCTGTTGGTGGGGGCGCTGGCGCTGATCATCGGGTGGGGGGCCCGCATTGGTCGCCTGAAGGGTTTTGGGCGCGCGGGCCTCGCGCTGGAAGCCCGCGCGGAAGAGGAAGGCCGCGGCCTGCTGGCCTTCGTGGGGCTGGCCGAGTCCGCCGACGAGATCTCCCGCAGCCTCGCCTACGGCGACCAGCGCCGCCTGGAGATCGCCCGCGCCCTCGCCACGCGGCCCAAGCTGTTGCTGCTCGACGAGCCCGCGGCCGGCATGAACCCCGCCGAGACGGTGGGCCTGATGAAGCTCATCCGCGCCATCCGCGAGCGCGGCATCGCCGTCCTGCTGATTGAGCATCACATGAACGTGGTCATGGGGGTGAGCGATCACATCCACGTGTTGGAGTATGGCAAGAAGATCGCCGAGGGCACACCCGCGGAGATCCGCGCCAATCCGCGGGTGATCGAGGCCTACCTGGGCAAAGAGGAGCTGGGCTGATGCTGCGACTGGAAGGCGTCTGCTGCGCCTATGGCAGCGTCCAGGTGCTCAAGGACGTGGACCTGGAGGTCAAGGAGGGCGAAATCGTCACCCTCCTCGGCGCCAACGGTGCCGGTAAGACCACGACATTGTTGACGATTTCCGGCATCCTCCGGCCCAAGAAGGGGCGGGTGCTCTTCCAGGGCCAGGATCTCGCGCCCATCCCCTCCCACGCCATCGTGCAGCTCGGGCTCGCCCACTCACCGGAAGGGCGCAAGATTTTCCCGCGCATGACGGTGCTGGAGAACCTCGAGATGGGGGCGGTGACCCGCAACGACAAGGCGGGCATCAAGACCGATCTCGACCGCATGTTTGGGCTGTTCCCCATCCTGGCCGAGCGGCGCGGCCAGACCGGCGGCACCTTGTCCGGGGGCGAGCAGCAGATGCTGGCGGTGGCGCGCGCGCTGATGAGCCGGCCCAAGCTGCTGCTGCTCGACGAGCCCTCGCTGGGCCTCGCGCCCCTGATTGTGCTGAAGATTTTCGAGGTGCTGGTGGAGCTCAACCGCGACGGCATGACGCTGCTGCTGGTGGAGCAAAACGCCCGCCTGGCCCTGCGCATCGCCCACACCGGCTACGTCATCGAGACGGGCAGCATCACGATGAAGGGCCCCTCCGCCGAGATCGCCGCTGATCCCCGCATCCAGGATGCCTACCTGGGCGGTGGCGACGGGCACTGAGCGCGTCGCCCAAAAAAGAACGTCGTTTCAGCCACTTCCACCACTTGCACCCCTGAAAAGGGGGGCGGGCCTACACCCCATAGCGCGTGCCCGGTCGAGTGCGGCTCTGGGGGCGGTCGGGGCGCAGGGTGTGCACCGCCAGCCGCATGAGCCGCTGACCCGTGAGGTAGAGCACCCGCGGCTCGCCGTCCGCACGGGTGATCTCCAGGCGCCACGTGGGCTCGGTGCGCGCTTGCAAGGTGGACTCGGGGGCCAGCACGCGGCGCTCCAGGCGGAAGCGGCGGTGGACACGGTGCTCGGCCGGGCGCTCTCCCAACACCGCCAGGCTGCTGCCGCCCTGCTTCGCCAGGCGCTGGAGGCGCAGGAGCTCTTCGCGGTGCAGGGGCGGCGCCTCGTCCAAGACCACGAGGCAAAAGCAGCCCGTGCGCAGCAAAACCTCCGCACAAAAAGCCGCGTCCCCCGCCAGGGGTGGCCGGGCCACCCAAAAGAGCCCCGGGCCGGCGTCGGCCCACTCACCGGGCAAGAGGCGGCGCCGCGCATCCACCCAGGCCACCGCCAGACCACGCCCCAGCGCCGCGCGCGCAAACGCGGCCAGCACCGCGGTCTTGCCCGAGGAGGGGGGGCCCAGCCACTCGGTCACCTGCCCGGCCGCCAGCGCGCCATCGGCCAGCAGGGCATCCAGCGCCCGCACGTCCACCCGGAAGGGGGATTCGACCTGGGGCGCCTGGGCCGGCGCGAGTTGGCGGATACTGATCACGTGTTCAGTATATCCGAGATGCGGGGGCGATCTGCAAGCGCCGCGTGGACGCTGGCGTGACGGCTGGTTAGGATGGCGCGCCGCCGTCGCGGCCCTGAGGTGCCCAAAAGAGGATCTATGTTCCTGGATGCCCGGCCCCGCTATACCCCCCGCGCGCTGCTCACCGGCGGCGCCTTCTTCCTGGCGGCGCTGGCACTCCTGGTCTCGCTCACCTCCCGCGAGGGCGGCCGCAACCTCGATCCCGACTTTCATCGCATGAGCACGGTGGCCATCATCGCCCGCACGCCCGAGGCCGCCGAGGAGGCCCTCAAGAGCGCGCTGGAGTCGGCCTCACCCAGCACCACCCCACCCGGGGTCACCCTCCTGGCCGCCGAAGCGCCCGGGAGCGACGCCGCCGCCGCCGCGCCGGCCAGCACCGCGCCCCTGCCGCCCTTCGTGGAGTACAGCGGTGAGCTGGGCAAGGGCCAGACACTCTCCAGCGCCCTGGCCCCCTACAACCTCAACAACGGCCAGGTGGACGCCATCGTGCAGGCCCTGGCGCCCCACTTCAGCTTCCGCTCGGCGCGCCCCGGCGCCCACTACAGCCTCACCGTGCGCACCGCCGACATGCGCGTGGAAAAGTTCCGCTTCGAGCACAGCGCGCTGGAGGTCTACGAGGCCTTCCGCGAGGGGGATGAGCTCAAGGGCCGCGCCGAGACCTTCGCCGTGGGCAGCCGTGAGGTGGCCGTCGGGGGGGAGATCCAGGCCACGCTCTACGAGGCCGTGCAACACGCAGGGGAGTCGGGGGCCATCGCCGCCAGCCTCATCGACGTCTTCGCCTACGACATCGACTTCTACAAGGACACCCGCCCCGGCGACCGCTTCAAGGTGGTGGTGGAGAAGGTCTTTAAGGAAGGCACCTTCATCCAGTACGGGCGGCTGCTGGCTGCCGAGTACACCAGCGTCAAGAAGGGCAGCTTCCGCACCTACTGGTTCCAGGCCCCCGGCGAGAAGACCGGCGCCTACTACCTGGAGGATGGCCAGAGCACCCGCAAGACGTTCCTGGCCACGCCGCTGAAGTTCGTGCGCATCTCTAGCGGCTTCAACCGCCACCGCAAGCACCCGGTGCTGGGCTACACCAAGGCCCACCTGGGCACCGACTTCGCCGCGCCCACCGGCACCCCCGTGTGGGCCATGGCCGATGGCAAGGTCATCCATGCGGGTCCGAAGGGGGCCAACGGCAACCTCGTAGTCATCCAGCACAAGAGCGGATTGGTCAGTCTCTACGCGCACTTGCACAAGATCAAGGTCAAGAAGGGCCAGGACGTCACCCAGAAGCAGATCATCGGCACGGTGGGCACCACGGGCCGGTCCACCGGGCCACACCTGCACTTCGGGGTGCGCGTCAACGGGGCCTACATCAACCCGCAGACGCTGAAGATGACCCGCGGTGAGGGCATCGCCCACAAGCTCCGGCCCGCCTTTGACGCGCTGGTGGCGAGCCGCAAGGCCCAGCTCGACGGCGTGACGGTGGGCACCGCGCCGCCGGTGGTGGCGCTTGATCCCACCCTCTTCGAGGTGCCCATGCCCACCGACGACACCCCGGATCCGGAAGATCCCACCCCCGCGGCCGACTTCGAGCCGCTGGAGCCCTGACCGCCACCGCTGGAGCCCCGATGGACCTGGAGCCCGATCTCGAAGAGCCCATCCGCCGGCCCGGGCTCATTGCGGTGCTGCACCGCCACCGCCGGCCCCTGACGGTGCTCGCCATCCTGTGGTTTGCGGGCCTCATGGTGGGGGGCATCTTCCTCAGCCAGCTCGACGCCCGCCTCGGGCTCAACCTCTTCGGCCCCCGCGTGTATGTGGTGGGCGAGCCCGCGGTGGTGCGGGTGGCCCTGCGCGAGCTGCGCTTCGACCGCCTGCGGCCCCTGACGGCGGCGGAGGTGCGGTTGGAGCGCGACGATGGCACGGTCGCCGGACCCTGGCCCCTCACCACGGTCGCCGGCGACCTGGTGCAGGGCACCATCGTGCCGCCCAGCCCGGGCAGCTGGCGCCTGGTGGTCACCGCGCCCGTGGATGAGGTGGTGCTGCTGCTGGCGGTGCCCATCCAGGTGCTGCCGAACCCACCCCCCCTGGCCCTGGCGGCCGCGCCCAAGCACGCGCCTCCGCCGCGCGCCGACCAGGGGCCCATCCTGCTGGATGCCCACCCCACCGACCACCTGCTGGCGGCGGGGTTTCCCACCCGGCTGACGCTGCGCGCCATGGACGCCCAGGGCCACCCGGCGGCGGATGTGCCGGTGCGCCTGGAGCTCCAGGAAGGCCGCACGGCGCTGCCCTTGCCCCCCGAGGTGCGCACCGGGCCCAACGGGCTGGTGGAGGTGCCCGTCCTGCCCCAACACCCCATTTTCTGGCTGAATTTGGCGGTGGTGGCGCCCCCTGAGGCCCCGCCCTCGGCCCCCACCACCGCGCCCGAGGTGCCGGCGGCCCCGGCGCCTGAGGCCCCGGCGCCGCCCTCAGAAGCCCCGCCCGCGCCGGCCTCCGAGGCCGCCCCACCCGCGGCCCCCGTGCCACTCGCGGCCACCAGCAGCGCCACCCGCCGCCTCAAGCATGCCCCCACCCAGTTCATGATGGTGACCGGCGAAGCGGTGGTGCAGCCCGGCGCGCAGCTGGCGGTGGGCGTCAAGTCGCTGCACCGCACGGGGCCCATCTTTGTGGACGTCTGGCAGGGGGATCGCTGGCTGGCCAGCATGCCCGCCGAGCTGGCCGACGGCGAGGCGCGGTTCTTCCTCACCCTGCCCACCGCCCTGCCTCAAGATCCCGCGCTGCTGTGGATTCAGGCCTACCGCACGCCCTACCTCCCCGGTCCCAGCCGCGGCGGCACCTACGTCCTGGCCACCCGCCAGCCGCCGGAGGTGGCCCTGCGCGCCTTCGCTGGCCAGCTCGCCGCCACCGGCCACGATCCGCTCTTCACCGCCTACGAGGCGGGGGCCGCCACCAACGACCCGGTCCTGGCGCGCTACCTGCTGGGTCTGCCCGACCGACCGGTCGCCGATCCGCCTTTGTTAACCGATACTTCCGAGAGCGCCCGCCAGACGGTGGCCTCGCTGAAGGGCACCTGGCAGCGCCGCTTTGTGGTGGCGCTGGTGGCCAGCGGGGTGCTGATGTTCGGGCTGATGCTGGTGCTGCTGCTGCTCAACACCCGCGAGGTCCAGCGCCGCTGGGACGCGGCGGACGGGGGCGAAGCGGCGGTGCGGGGCACCCGCTTTGTGCGCGAGGCCATCCTGCTGTTCGCCATCCTGGCTGTTTTCATCGTCGCCCTCATCCAGCTGGTCCTCGTCATCCGCTGGTAGCCGTGTGGGCCGCCCGGCGGCTATAGTCCCCCCATGCAACTCAGCACGCCGGCTTCGCTCCTCGCGCATGTGCGCACCTTGCTCGTGGGTCTCGTGGCACTCACCTTCGGCGCCTGCGGCGACGAGGCGGCGCCTGAGTGCAAGGTCGATGACGACTGCCCGTCGGGATACACCTGTGATCTCGATACCTTCCGAGGCGACTGCGTCCAGCGGGTCTACGTGGTGCGCTGCGCCACCTCCTTCTGCGAGTGGCCCTACGAGCGCTGTGTCAACAACGAGCGCTGCGTGGAGGCGACCGATCTGCCCGACAGCGGGGGCGGCGGCAGCGGCGGCCTGCCGGGCCGCGACATGGGCGGATCAGCAGGCGGCATGAGCGGCGCCGGCGGCGGTGGCGCGGGCGGCGGCGGTGGCGGCGGACCGGCCGACCTGGGCGTGAACGTCCCCGCACCGCGGGTGCTCATCGAGAGCCCCTTCGAGGGTCAGTCGTTCACCGATCAGGCGCCCGACCTCATCGGTCAGGTGTTGAGCCTGGATCCGGCGGGGCGGGTCTCCTTGGAGGTGGATGGCCAAACACCGGGCATTCCGCTGACAGCCGATGCCGATGGCCGCTTCCGGCGCTCCCTGGCCGATCTGCCCGCCGGGCAGCGCCACCTGGTGGTGGTGGCCGAGCAAGGTCCCCATCGGGCTGAGGCCTCAGTGACGATTCGCCTGGACTTTCGCGTGGTTGTGCGCGGTGGGCAGCTGCAAGCGGGCGGCCAGGTCTTCCGGTTTGTGGCGGTCAACGCCCCCGGCCTGCTGACGCTGGCCTTCGAGCCCGATGGGCGTGAGCGGGCGGCGGCGCTGTTTGCCCAAGCCCGGGCCCTCGGGGTCACCGTCGTCCGCGCCCGGGCCTACGACGATCGCCCCAACGCCCGCACCGCCATCCAGACCGCCCCCGGCCAGTACAGCGAGGCGGGGCTGGTGGCCCTCGATCGCCTCGTAGCGGCGGCAGGCGACGCGGGCATCAAGCTCATCCTGCCCCTGGTGGACGACGACGCTGCCTATGGGGGCATCCCGCAATACCTGCGCTGGGCCGGCCTGCCCGGCGCCCGGGCCGACTTTCGCGAGTTCTTCGTGGCGGGGCAGATCCGCGAGTGGTTCAAAGCCCACTGCCGCGAGATCCTCGATCGCCGTAACAGCTTGACGGGCCTCGCTTTTCGCGAGGACTCCGCCATCTTGGCGTGGTCGGTGTTTGATGGCCTCGATGCCGCCGGTGCCTTCGGCGATGCCACCGGCAACCAGGTCAACGACTTCCTGGCCGACGTGACGCCGGCCCTCAAGGCCACCGCCCCCAACCAGCTCATCACCACCGGGGACATCGGCTTCGATACCAGCCCCGGGCCCTACGGCCGCCACGGCACCGCCCTCGGCGACGCGGGGCTGGGCGGCTTGCTGGACGGCAGTCACGGCGTGGCCTGGGTGCGCAACCTGCGCCTGCCGGCAGTGGACTTCGCCAGCGTCCAGCTCGAGCCCGATGGCCTTGGCTTTCCGGGTGATGGCTCGGGGTGGGCCAACCTGGGGGCCGCCTGGCTGCGTGGCCACGCCAGCATTGCGGCGCTGGAAGGCAAGCCCCTGGTGGTGACCCTCGCGCGGTTGCCCAACGGGGTGGATTTGGCCCAGCGCCGCGTGGTGCTGCAGGCCTGGATCGACGAGGTGCAGAGCCTGGAGTTGGCGGGCATGGTGGTGGGCAACTTCTACCCGCCGGGCGCGGCGGGCGCCGATGCCGCGGGCTGGAGCTATGCCCCCGACAGCGATCCCGCCGATCCCATGAACCAATATGCCGATCAGGTGCGCGCGCTGGCCGATGCACTTGGTCGGTGACCGATCAGGGCCCAGGTCGGTTATGATGGGCGTGTTCCGGTTGCCAGGCCGCCAGAGTGAGCGGCCGTACTCAACTCGCAAGGAGGCGATCATGAAGGTGAATTCGATTCGGATGTTTGCGCTGGTGTGTCTGATGGCTGCGCCCGCCTTCGCCCAGGACGACCCCGAGGGCGATCTGGAGCGTGAAGGGGGCGCCCAGCTGCAGGACGGCCTGGCCGAGCGGCGCCCTGCCGAGCAGCCCGTGCTGGACGATCCCGATCCCGCCCTGGCCCTGAAGACCGACGCCCTCAAGAAGACGGTGGAGCAGACCATCAATACGCTCCAGGAAAACGTGCAGAAGATGCACGGCGTGGAGCTGGAGCTGCCCAAGGCCGTCGCCAAGAAGTTCGAGAGCCTCGACAAGCGGCTGGAGCGCATCACCGGCGAGCTGATCAAGGCCACCGACACCTTCATGGACAAGCGCAACACCGACCTGGAGGCCTACCGCTCGGCGGTGGCCGCCGGGCTGGGTGATGCCAAGGACAAGGCCGGCAAGGCGGTGGTGAAGGGCCGCGAAACCTACATCAAGTCCCTGGAAAAGCTGCAGAAGTCCGCTGAGCAGCTCACCAAGGATGCCGCCGATCTGGCGGCCCGTGCGGCCCCGCCGGCGGTGGCCCCCAAGGCCGAGCCGTCCGATGCGGCCCCGGCCCCCAAAGAGCCCGAAGAGGGCGCTGAAGGCACCCCCGGGGAGGAATGATGGCGAAGCGGGAAAAGAACCTCGCCGAAGGCCCGGGGTGGGCCTGGCAGCTCCTCGAGTTCATGGGCATGACCTGGCCCGGCCGCAAAGCGCAGGCCGCGGCCGCTCGGGCGCCCCAGTGCGCAGCGTGCGGCAATCCGGCGCGCCTGCGGGATGGCACCTGGCGGTGCACCAACCACCCCGACGCTGGTGTGGTGGGCGAGGACACCGTTTCCGCATGAGGATCATGGCCGCATGAGGGCGCCCCGCGCCCTGGCGCCCGCGCCCACCCACCCGACCACTCGATGACCACCGCGCCCGATCATCCCTGGCAGCGCCTGCTGGTGGGGGCCCGCGACGTGGCCGCCCTGGTGGCCCAGGGCCTGGTGGCACCCGCCGATGCCGCCGACCTCGAGGCGGTGGTGGCGCGCTACCAGATGCTGGTCAGCACCTACTACCTCGGCCTCATCGACCGGGACGATCCGGCGTGTCCCATCCGCCGCCAGGCGCTGCCGGCTCGCGAGGAACTGCACGAACATCCTGCGGAAATGCTTGATCCCATTGGGGATTCGAGCCACGCCCCGACCCGCATTTTGGTGCGCCGCTACCCCGATCGCGCCCTGCTCTTCCCCACCCTGCGCTGCCCCATGTTCTGCCGCTACTGCTTTCGCAAGGTGGCCCTCAACGAGGAGCCCATCCGGCTGCGGCACGAGCTGCCCGCCGCCCTGGACTGGCTGCGCGCCCACCCCGAGGTGGAGGAGGTCATCCTCAGCGGCGGCGACCCCCTCATGCTGTCCGATGCGCTGCTGAGTGACCTGCTGGGCGGCCTGCAGGGCCTGGGCACCCTCAAGCGGCTTCGTATCCACAGCCGTATGCCCGTGACGCTGCCCCAGCGCATCGATGGCCCCCTGGCGCGGCTGCTGGGCGGCCACCGCCCCCTGACCGTGGTGGCGCACTTCAACCACCCGCGGGAGCTCACACCCGAGGCCCGCCAGGGTATTGAGACCCTGCTGGCGGCTGGGGTGGCCGTGCTCAACCAGGCTGTCTTGCTGCGGGGCATCAACGACGACGCCCCCACCCTCGCGCGGCTGTTCACCGGCCTGCTGAACTGGGGCGTGCGCCCCTACTACCTGCACCACCCCGACCTCACGGTGGGCACCGGCCACTTTCGGGTGCGCCTGGAGGCCGGCCTGGCGCTGATGCGGGGCCTGCGGGGCCAGATTTCGGGCCTGGCGCTGCCCACCTACGTCATCGAGATCCCGGGCGGCGGCGGCAAGGTCCCAGTGGACAGCAGCTTTGTGCGGGCCGGCACCACCCCCGGGCTCTGGCACCTGGAGAGCCCACTGGATGGCCGAATCACCAACTACCAGGACCTGGCCGTCCCGCCTGCCCCGTGATCCGGTGCGCACGTCGATGCGACGGGAGACTTTTGCGGCAGCCTGTTAGAGTACCCGCCAGGAGCGTCGACCTGGGCTCCCAAGGAGCATGCCGAATGCGTACCCTCTTGTTTTTGCTGCTGTTTCCCATGGCTGCGCTGGCCACCATCGGGGATCCCTGCCCCATGGGCACCGAGTGCCCCGCTGGCGAGGTCTGCCTGCCGGACGCTGAAAACCCGTACTGCACGGCGCTTTGCCCCGCTGAGGGGTGCCCCGAAGGGTTTGTCTGCCGGAGCGACACCGGGGCCCGGGTCTGCGCACGCGGCGAGGGGGCCATGCCGGTGCCCGAAGCGGGCATGGGGGAGGCCTGCGGGGGCGAAATCGCCTGCGCCATCGAGTTCTTCTGTGCCACCGACGGGGAGGAGCACTACTGCTCGCGCGCGTGCTGGGGGCCAGGGAGCTGCCCCACGGGCTTCCGCTGCACGGCGGCCGGCATGCCCGCCTGTGCTCGCCAACGCGGCCTCCCCGGCAGTGGCGAGCCCTGCACCATGGACACGGGCTGCGCGGGCGGCCTGCAGTGCGTCCAGGCCGCCAGCCGCGACCTGCCGCTGTGCGCCCTGCCCTGCGAAGAGACGGCGATGTGCCCGATGGGCACGGTTTGCCAGAACGCCTTCTGTATTCCGGCGGAGCGCGCGGCGCGCCCGGGCCTGGGTGAGACGTGCCGCGACGACGCCGCCGAGCCCAGCCTCGCCGGCTGCGACGGCGATCTGGTGTGCCATGTGGAGGGACGCCAGAGCAGCTACTGCACCCAGGGCAGCTGCACCAGCCTCAACCGCTGTCCGGACGGCTACGGCTGCGTTGAGGTGGAGCTGCGGGTGGGCGCATGCCGACGCGGCGTGCCCGATGACCTGATCTTCAGCCCGCCGCCCGACATCGACGTGCCCATCTCGCCCCCGCCGCCGCGGGACGGCTCGGTGGCGCCCCCGCCCGGCGGCGGCAACGGCATGGGCAATGGCATGGGGGACGGCTCGGGCACCGACATGGGGAACGGCTCGGGCAACGGCTCCGGCAATGGCTCCGGCAACGGCTCCGGCAACGGCTCCGGCAACGGCTCCGGCAACGGCTCCGGCTCGGGCAGCGGCGATGGGGGCGGCGACGAAGGCTGCCAGCAAACCTCCGCGCCCCTCTCGTGGCTCGCGTTGGGTCTCGTCGGCCTGGCCCTGAGCCGGCGGCGGCGCAGCCGATGAGCGGCGCCTTCGAGCTCGTGCATGCGGTCCGGTTTGAGGCCGCTCGGCAGCTCACCGGTGTGCCGCCCGGCCACCCGTGTGGCCGCCTCTACGGCCTCGGCTTCGACCTGGAGATCCACGTCCGCGGCACCGTAGATCCGGTCACCGGCTTCGTCATCGACTTTGGCGAAATCGATAAGGCGTTCGCGCCCTTACACGCGCTGCTCGACCACGACCACCTCAACCGCCTGCCCGGGCTGGAGAACCCCACCAGCGAGGTGTTGGTGGCCTGGATCTGGGATCGGTTGGCCCCAGCGCTGCCCGGTCTGTGCCAATTGGTCTTGCGAGAGAACCCGCGGTCGCGGGTGATCTATCGGGGGCCCGGCGGCTGACCGCCTCAGGACACCCGCAGCGGCGGCAGGAAGAGCGAGCGCTCCATCACCAGCTCCACCTCGATGGCCCGCAGGTCCACCGCGAGGGTGTCGTCGATGGTGTCGCCGCCGTTGACCATCTCGCTGAAGCGGTGCCCGAGGGCCAGGTAGTCGTTCACCCGGCGCTCAAACTCGACGGGCTCCAGCTTGCGGACCAGCCGGTCGCGGAAGGTGCCGTATTGGCCGGTGCGCATGTCACCCACCAACCGCGCGAAGCGCTCCAGGTACCGGTCGAACTCTTTGGCGTAGTCGGTGGCCATGTTCCTCCTCGTCTGCGGGCGCGATTCTGCCGGTGAGCCCGGGTCCTTGCCAAGGACCGGCTTGACGTAGGCAGCCCAGGGCCCGTAGATCGGCTCAGTGAGCCGCGTTGGTCCCTTGATGGTTGGCCTCCTCGTGTGGGGCGCAGCGACTGCAAGGGCGGAAGAGCCGGTCCGCGTCCGCCTCGACGACCTCCTCCAACACGTGCGCAGCTCCAACCCCGCGGTGGACATCGCACGCGCCGAGCTGCAGAAGTACCAGGCCCTCTTCGACCGCGCCTACTACGCCTGGACCCCCCGCCTGAAGCTGGATTCGGTGCTGGTGCCCCTGCCCGAGCGGCGCTTGCTGCGCGAGTGTGTGGATCCCACCAGCCCCATCGGGGAGGTCATCCCCTGCCCCGGGCAAAACGTGCAGACGGACGAGCGCATCACCAGCGAGACCGAGATCGGCATCCTGGTGCGCCTCAACGCCCGCCTCACGTTCCCCATCTACACCTTTGGCAAGGTGGAGTCCGCCCAGCGCGCCGCCCGGGCCGGGTTGGAGGTGGGCCAGGCCGCGGTGGACTACGCCCGCGCGCAGCTCGACTTCTTGGTGAAGAAGGCCTGGTACGGCGCCCAGGTGGCCGGCAGCGCCATGGACATCCTCCAAGAAGGCCGCAAGAAAATGCGGGAAGCCAAGGAAACCATTGAGAAAGAGCTGGCCAAGGAGTCGGGGCGCTTCACCAGCAACGACCTGCGCAAGCTCATCGTGGAGCAGGCGGAGCTGGAGGCCGGCTTCCTGGAGACCGAGGCCCTGAGCGACCTGGCTTGGGAGAGCCTGCGGGTGGCCGGTGGCTTCCGCCCGGGTCAGAATTTTGAGCTCGACACCACCGAGCTGCGGCCGGTGCATGTGGAGCCGCGCACGGTGGACGACTACCTGGACGTGGCCACCCTGTCCCGGCCCGACCTGCGCATGGCCGAGGCCGCCGTGCGCGCCCGCGCCGCCCAGGTGGAGATGGCCACCGCCGAGTACTTCCCCAACGTCGCACTGGTGGGCATCTTCGGCTACGCCAAGGGCACCACCGCCGACGATCCGCCCGATCCCTTCGCCAACGACAGCTACAACTACCTGAGCTGGGGCGCGGTTTTGGGCGCCGATCTCAACCTCGACTACTTCGCCACCCGCAGCGCCGTGGATCAGGCCGAGGCCGCCCACCTCAAGGCGCGGGCGGAGCTGGAGACCCTGCGCCAGAAGCTGCGGCTGGATGTGGTGGAGCAGGTGGGGCAGCTCAAGCGCCGGCGGGCCGAGGTGGATGTGCGGGAGCTGGCCATGAAGGCGGGCAAGGCCTGGCTGGTGTCCAACTCCCTCAACTTTGGGCTGGGGCTGACCAGCACCGACGAGCTGCTGTCCAGCCTCGTGGCCTATAGCAAGGCCCGGCTGAAGTACTTCGAGGCCATCTACGAGTACAATCTCACCGTGGCGCGCCTGACCCAGACGGTGGGCACCGAGCTGGCCGTGCCGGCGCCGCCGGCTGCCGGTGAGTAGACCTGCCAGAGGCCCACTGAATAGCCAGGGCTTCGACCACGTTGATGGCGCCGTTGCCTGAACTTGCTGTCAAGGAAAACACGATGTTTCGCAAATCCCTCCTCGCCCTCCCCTTCCTTTTCTCCAGCGCCGCGCTCGCCGCCAAGCCCACCGAGTTCCTCCAAAAGCAGGTGCTGACGGTCCGCTCCTTGATCGCCGAGAAGGCCAAGAGCTCCGACGCCAGCAGCTTCGATGGCAAGCTGATGACCGTGATCGAGCCCGTCATGGAGTTCGACAAGCTGAGCGAGCGGGCCCTGCGCAAGCACTGGCCCACCCTCACCCCGGAGCAGCAGAAGCAGTTCACCGAGACCTTCCGCCAGCTCGTTTTCCGCAGCTACCTCAACCGCGTCGACTCGGCGGGCGACGCCTACACCATCGAGTACGAGGGTGAAGAGGCCAAGAGCCGCACCCAGGCCTCGGTGCAGGCCGTCGCCAAGACGCGCAAGGCCGAGATCGAGCTGGTGTTCCAGCTCGAGAAGCGGGGGGACACCTGGGTCGCCGAGGACGTGGTCATCGACGAGGTGAGCCTCACCGAGAACTACCGCGAGCAGTTCAACAAGATCATCGCCGACGAGGGCTTCGCGGGCCTGATCAAGAAGATGAACGACAAGCTTGAGAAGGCCGGCGGCCCGGTGAAGAGCGCACCCCTCATCCTGGCCCCCGCGCCCGTCTCGGAGGCCGCCCCGGCCTCCGCCGCCGCGCCCGCCACCAAGTAGTCACCCGCTCTCCGGCCGCCCCCACCGGGGCCGGCCACGCGCCTCACCCGCCGCCACCCTTCGCAAACCGTGACCGCCTGCGCTATGGTGCCGCCCGGAGGTTGCCATGAACCAGCGCGTTGACACCCGTGAGCAGATCGCCGCGATTCCTGAGGTCGTACAAGGACTTCGGGCCCGCTTTGATGAGGGCCGCACCCGCAGCTTGGAGTGGCGGCAGGGCCAAATCGACGGGGTGCTGCGCTTCTTGGCCGAGCGCAGCGCCGAGATCGAGGGGGCCCTGCGCACCGACCTGGGCAAGAGCCACCTGGAAGCCTACTCCACGGAGATCAACTTCTCCGCCGAGGAAGCCCGCCACGCCAAGAAGCACCTGCGGCGCTGGATGGCCCCCGACCGGGTGGCGGCGCCCATGGTGGTGCAGCCTGGCGCCGCCCGCATCTACAAAGATCCGCTGGGCGTCGTGTTGATCATCGCGCCGTGGAATTACCCGCTGCAGCTCTTGCTGGGCCCCCTGGTGGCCGCCATCGCGGCGGGCAACTGCGCGGTGCTCAAGCCCTCCGAGGTGGCCGGCGCCACCTCCGCCATGCTCGCTCGCTGGCTGCCGGAATACCTGGATCCCACGTGTATTCGCGTAGTTGAGGGCGGTGTGCCGGAAACCACGGCCCTGCTCGACCAGCGGTTTGACCACATCTTCTATACCGGCAACGGCACGGTCGGCCGCATCGTGATGGCCGCGGCGGTCAAGCACCTGACGCCGGTGACGCTGGAGCTGGGTGGCAAGAGCCCGTGCTACGTGGACGCCACCGCCGACCTCGCGGTGACCGCCCGGCGCATCGCCTGGGCCAAGTTCACCAACGCGGGCCAGACCTGTGTGGCGCCCGACTACATCCTGGTGGACCGCAGCGTACACGACGCGCTCGTGCAGCAGCTCGGCACCACCCTGACCCAGTTCTTCGGCGAGAACCCCCAGCAGAGCGGCGACTACGGGCGCATCATCAACGAGCGCCACTTCCACCGCCTGGAGGGCCTGATCGCCAGCGGCACCGTGGCCCACGGCGGCCGGCGCGACGTGGCGACGCGCTACATCGAGCCCACGGTGTTGACCCAGGTGTCGGCCGACTCGCCGGTGATGCAGGAGGAAATCTTTGGTCCCCTGCTGCCGGTGTTGCCGGTGGAAGGTGTGGCAGAGGCCATCCGCTTCATCAACGCGCGGGAGAAGCCCCTCGCCCTCTACGTCTTCTCGGGCGACAAGGAGACGCAGGAGCGTGTGCTGACCCAGACCAGCTCCGGCGGCGCGGTGATCAACCACGCGGTCATGCACCTGGCCTGCCCGGCCCTGCCCTTCGGGGGCGTGGGCGAGAGCGGCATGGGGGCCTACCACGGCAAGCACGGCTTCGACCTCTTCACGCACCATAAGTCGGTGCTGAAGAAGCCCACGTTTGTGGATCCGTCCCTGATGTACCCGCCCTACGATGAGAAAAAGGTGAAGTGGATCAAGCGCTTGCTCTGATCCCCGCGGGCTCCGATCCGCGCACTCGCCTACCCGGCGTCGCCCGCGACGCCCCCATCCACCGCTGCGTCTGAGCCCTGCGCGTCCGTCTGGGCGTCCACCCCGGCGTCCGCCCCGGCATCGGGCCGCGGCGGCCCCCCGCTGCCGCTGCCGTACCCCGCACCGCTGCCATAGCCGCCCCCGCTGCCTGGCTTGATGAGGTCGGGGTTGAAGCGCCCGCCGTCGGGATCTTCCGGGCCGGGACCCGGCCGCGTATCACCGGGATCGTCGAGGCACCCCACGAGGGTCAGCACCAGCAGCAGTCGCCACATCATCCACCTCCCGCACACGCATGACCCGCCGGCACCCACACCGAGGGGGTGCGCTGCGCCGGCGCCACCTGAAAACGCCCGCCACGCAGCTCAACCTCTTGATCTGAAAGCACATCTCGCCAGCGCCCGTCGGGTGCATCCAGATCGGGCGGCAGGCGGAGATCCACCCCCACCCCACCGCGATCGAGGACCACCAGGGCGGGCGCACCATCGCCCAGGTCGCGCGCAAACGCCATCACCTCGGCCTCAGCGGTCAGCATCTGCAGCGCACCCCGCCGCAGGGCAGGCAGGCAGCGCCGCGCGCGGCCCAGGCGGGCCACCTGAGCGGCCGTCGCCTGCTCCAGCGCGGTGCGCTCGCCGCCAAAGCGCATGAGGCGCCGGTTGTCGGGATCCCCCACCCCGGGCTGGCCATACTCGTCGCCCTGGTAGATCACCGGCGCCCCCGGCGCGGTCAACACGAAGGCCCAGGCCAGGCGCAGGCGCGCGTGGGCCCGCGGATCCTCCGGGATCGGCGGCGGCGCGCGCCATGCCTGCTCGGGCACCCGCGGATCCACCTGGCCGGCGGCCTCACTCAAGAAGCGCGTGACGTCGTGGTTGCCCAAGAACACGCCCATCACCGCCGTGCTGCCGCTCCACGCGGCGCGGCCCTGCTGCCAGACGTCCGCCAGCGTCCACAGCGGCGCCGACTCCCAGGCCAGCGTCTGGCGGAGCGCCCACATCAGCGGAAAATCGAACTGACCATCGAGGCCCTGGGGCCCCAGCGACCACCGGATGTCGCCGTAGCCGCCGGGCCCGGTGTACGTCTCGCCCACGAGGTAGACGCGGTTGCGCAGGCCCTCCAGCCGGGTGTGCACCGCATGGGTCAGGCCGCGGGTGACAAAGCGCGGCATCATGGGCACGGCGTCCACCCGCAAGCCGTCGAGATCAAAGCGCTCCAGCCACCACACCGCGTCGGCGAGTTGCTGGTCGGTGGCCTCGGCGGAATTCCAATTGATATCGGGGAGATAGGGGGTGAACCAACACGTCTGGATGTGGGTCTGCCACGGGCAGGCCGGCGTCCCGCAAGCGCAGGGTGTGCGGTCAAACCAGCTCGGGTGCTCGGTGAGGTAGGGGTGCTGCTCGTGCACGTGGTTGAGTACCACATCCAGCAACACGCGCAGGCCGCGGGCATGGGCCGCCGCCACCAGCGCCTCCACGTCGGCGTCGGTGCCCAGCCGCGGATCCACGCTGCGCGGCGCGATGGGCCAGTAGCCGTGGTAGCTGGTATAGCGCGGCACGCCGCCCTCCACCCCTTGCCACACCCCCTCCGGGTTGGTGTTCAGCGGCGAAATCCAGATCGCGTCCACCCCCAGGGCCTCGAAGTAGCCGCTCTCCACGGCCTGCAGCAGCCCCTTCAGGTCGCCCCCCATGCGGTCGCCGGGCGGCCGCAGCCGGTCGGCGGGTGTGAAGGGCGTCTCGCGAGCAAAGCGGTCGAGCACCACCTGGTAGATGAGGGCGTCCTCCCAGCGAAAGCGCTCCGCCTCGGCCCAGAAGGGCGCCCGAAAGGGCTCCACGACGCGCCCAGCGCCGTCGAGAGCCTGCACCTCCAGCCAGCGCTTGCCCGGCGGACCCCGCAAATCGGGCCGGATGGTATCGCCGATCACCGCCACCTCCACCGGCTGGCCGTCCACCGAGGCGCGCACCGAGGCCGCCACCAGGCCAGCGCTCGCCTCCACGCGTTGCAGGGTCAGCTCGGCTTCGGGTGCGCCATCGCCGTGCTGGATGCCCGTCAGCTTCCAGGCAGGGTGGGCGCAGTCGGGGGCTTCAAACACCGACCACTCGGCGCCCGCTTGCCGCAGGCTCACCGGGTTGGCGGCATCCAGGAAGGCCTGGCCATCCACCTCCACACGGTAGAGGCGGCGGCCCGGGGGCACGGTCACTGCGCCTTCCCAGGCAGTGCCCGTCCAGGTCAGGGGCGTGGCTTCCGCGTCGAACCCATTGAAATCACCGGCGATTCCGGCGCGCTCGCCCACCTCTTCCAGGTGCACGTGCAGGCGACAATCGCGCACGGCGGGGGGCTCTGCAGACGGTGGGGCGCAGGCGAAGAGCGCGCTGGCCGCGAGGGCAGCCAGGGTGAGGCGCACCGCAGGGGTGCACCTCGGTCCGGTCACCGCGCCACCAGGATGCGCGCACCGCGGGCGCCCAGCTCGGCGCGGATGGTGCCGTCGGCGCCCACCGCCACCTGGTCGCCGCTCAGGCGGTCGGTGAGTGTGGTGCCGGGCGCAAAGCCCGTGGGCACGCCCGGGTGGCTGAGCGTGCGGTCCTGGGCGTTGATGAGCACCAGCACGCGCGCGCCCTGGTAGGCGCGCTCAAAGGCCAGCAGGCCGGCGTCGCTCTCGTCGCCGGTGTGCTCGGTGGACCAGCGGAAGGTCACGTCACCGCGCCGCAGGGGCGCCAGCTCTTTGCGCAGCGCGATGAGCTGCTGGACATGCTTGAACGTGGCGCCGTCGGTGGCAAAGCCCGACAGCCACATGTCCTCGCGGTTCGAGGGATCGGGCCCGCCATCAAAGGCCTGCTCGGTGCCGTAGTAGATGCACGGGATGCCGTCGATGGTCAGCAGGTAAACGAGCGCCGCGTGCAGCTTGGCGAGCTCGGGGAACTCGTACAGGAAGCGCGGCACATCGTGGTTGTCCATGAAGTTGACCAGCACCTGGGGGGTGACCAGCGGCGCGCCCTCCGAGTCGGTGAGGCCGTCTTCCTTGGGGGTGATGCTGTAGCGCGGACGCCCCGGCACGTCCTCCGCCGAGCGCTCCTCGTAGAGGCGCTGCACGTTGGCCGTCGCGTCGCCGTTGCCAAAAACCCCATTAAAAACGCGATATTTGGCCGAGAAGTAGAACACCGAGTCCACGCCCTGGCCCTGGGTGTACGACCCCAGCAGGGCGTCGTTGCCGTCGAAGGCCTCGCCAAACATGAAGAAGTTCTGCTTGCCCAGGCGCTTGGCGAACTTGCGCATCGCCGGGGCAAACACCTCGAAGAAGGCGGGTTCCTGGTGCTTGAGGGTGTCGATGCGGAAGGCGTCGAAGTCGGCGGCATCGATCCAGTACTGGAAGACGCGTACCAGGGCCTCTTGCACGTCGCGGCGGTGGGTGGCGAGGTCCTTCAGGCCGCCCGGAAAGTCGCCCAGGATCTCCTGCTCGCGCCGGTACTCGAAGGTGGCAGCCGCCTCGTTCTCCCACACGGTGACGCGGCCACGGCGGTTGTACCAATCGGGGTTTTGGAACTCCGCTGGCATGGGCGGGGTGCGGTTGATCTCGGGCTGCTCCACCCACACCACCGGCGCGGGGCCGTTCTCCCCCAGCGAAGTAAAGCCCTGCACCCCGCGGCTGTCGTACTCGGGATCCCACTCGCTGGAGCGGCGCAGGTCGCTGGGCTGGTCGGGGTTCTGGCTACCCGAGCCGGGGCCGCCGCCGCCGAAGAAGACGATGTCGGGCTGGCCGTTGCGGTTGATGTCATAGAAAAAGAGCTGCCCGATGTGGTTGGTCACCACATCCAGGATGACCTTGATGCCGCGATCGTGGCAGGCGCGCACGAGGGCCTGCAGCTTGGCCAGATCACCGAAGTGCAGGTTCACATTGAGGAAATCCTGCGTCCAGTAGCCGTGGTAGCTGGCGAAACCCGCGTCTTCCTCGACGTTGCGCACCACCGGCGAGATCCACAGCGCCGTCACCCCCAGCGTTTGGATGTAGTCCAGCCGGTTGATGAGGCCCTGCCAGTCGCCGCCGTGGTAGGCGGAGGGCCGCCGGTAGTCCACGTTGAAGTTGTTGTTGGGATCGCCATCCTCGAAGCGATCCACCATCACCTGGTAGATGACCTCGTCGCGCCAGTCGGCCACCTGCGTGCGGTGATCGAGGTCGGTGTCCACGGTGACACAGCCGCTCAGGGCCAGCGCCAGCACCCACAGGGCGTATCGCATCAGTAGCCTCCCCCGCGGCCAAACCACCACTCCGCCCGCGCGCCCAGATAGTGGACCACATCCTGGCCACTGCGGGGGTCGTCGTGTGCGTAGAGGTCGAGAGCCGCCTGATTCAGCAAAGAAACCGCATAGATGAGCCGCAGCTGGGGGCGGTCGTACACCCCGGGCTTGCGGGCAAAGGTGAGCGCAGGCACCAGCGCGAGTTGCACCACCCGCGCCACCGCCTGCTGGTTGGTCTGCGGGTTGAGACCATTGGGTCGCGACACCTGGACGGAGCCCTCCACCGCGGGGGTGAAGAAGTCCATCATCAGCTGGGGCCGTACGGAGAAGGCCACCTCGGCGCGGTCATCGAAGTCCTCGTCTTGGCCGTCGGCGTCGCGGAAAAACCGAGCATATCCGCCATATTGCACGCCAAAATCCAGGTCGTGGCTGAGGTGGCCCTCCACGTTGCCCGCCAGCGCCAGGCGGTACTCCTGGGCGTCCACCGAGCGGCGATCGGCGTTGAGGCCGAAGGGCGTGCCCAGCTCGTCGTAGACCGGCAAACCCATGGCGAAGCGGCCCCACACGTTGAGGTGGCCATTGCGGGCGAACTGCCAGAGGCCCAGCTGGGCGCCGAGCACCAAGCCGAGGTCGTCGGGCAGCGGCTCCGAGGCCGTGAACGAGCCCGGCAGGCTGCGGCGGCCCTTGGGCAGGAAGTGCAGCTCGCCGTAGAGCTTGACCTTCCAGCCCGACGCCTCCGCCCACTCCGCTGAGGCGGCCGAAACCACCCGCTGGCGATCGTTGAGCACCACCGTGGTGGCCCCAAACGCCGACGGCGACGGCACCGGCACGCGGTCCACCTGGCGGCCGTCCTCCAAGCGGTTGAGCCCCAGCGTGAAGGCCAGGTGCAGGTTCGAGCCGCGGTACCCGCCGCCCGCGCCGACCAGGTTCAGATCATCCAAGGGCCAGAAATCAAAGAGGAAAATGTCGTCGCCGCGCAACCAGCGGCTGCCGATCCAGGCGTAGGCCCCGGTGTGCCAGAGGTCCTCGCCCTCCACAAAGGCCTGGCGCAGCGCGATGCTGGCGTCCACCTGGCCGGTGTAGTGGAAGAGCGAGTCGAAGAAGGCCACCGTCGTCTGCACCCGCGCGCGGCCGTCGGGGCCGTCGTAGACGCGGTAGCCCAGGTCCAGCTCGAGGTAGTTGTCCTCGATGAGGCGGGGCCCGAAGGCGACGATCTGGCGCCGCTCCCCCTTGCCCCCCTCGCCGTCCATGGCCACGCCCATGCGGCCATAGGAGCCAAAGCGGAAGGCGCTGTCGGCGCTCACCCCGGGCGCCGGCGGCGCCTCCACCTGGGCGGGCGCGACGGCCGGCACCGGGTCGGCGAGGCCGAGGGCCGGGATGCTGGCGAGCACAAAGAAGGCACAACGCACGGGACCCTCCGGAGCCGTTCGGCCGGCAGGGTGGCAGAGGTGGGCGCGGCGAACAACGGTCAGCCCACGCGGCCCCAAAAAAAGCGCCTTCAGGCTCGAATTCTATGTACTTTTTGTCCATGCCTCCCGGCCCGTCCCCGGCGGCAAATGCCGGATCGCGGGCGGGGCAACGTGGTAGTGTGCGCGCCCTTGGTCGGGAGAGTGCGGATGGGCAAGGAAGCGCTGGGACTGCTGCTGGCGGGCCTGCTGGGTGCCTGTGACTCTGGAGGCGCCGTGCCTCCTGAGGGTGCGGCGGATATGCGCCTCATCGACATGACGGCCCCCATGGACGGGGCCGCGATGGATGCCCAGCACCTGGACGTGGGCCTGCCCACCGATGTGGGCTCGGGCATCGACGGGGCCATCGCCGACGCGGTGGCCATCGATCGCGCGGTGCCAGACGCCGCAGTGACGCCGGGTTGCGGCGCCTACGCCCCCCCGGAGGAGACGGGCACCCTGGGGGATCCCCAGCTCACCGAGGTGTCGGGCATCGCCGCTTCCCGCCAGCCCCTGGGTTTCTTGTGGTTGCACAACGACTCAGGCGACGGCGCCATCCTGTATGCGGTGGGCGAAGATGGGGGCCGCTTGGGGCGCTTGAACCTGCCCATGGACGTGAATGACCTGGAGGACATCGCCCTCGCCCGCTGCCCCGATGGCCAGGGGGATTGCCTGTGGTTGGCCGACATCGGGGACAACAGCCTGAATCGCCCCTCGGTGGCGGTGCACGCGCTGCGCGAGCCCACGGTGGAGGGGCCCTTTCCCCAACGGCGGGCGGAGCTGGTGCACACGTTCACGGTGCGCTATCCCGATGGCCGGCCCCACGATGCGGAAGCGTTGGCGGTCACGCCGACCGGCGATCGGTTCTTCATCATCACCAAGACGGCGGACCAACCCCATGTTTTTTCATGGGAAACCGCGCAGCCCGGGCCCGGCGCCCTGACCGACCACGGCGGCTTCGACGCGCCCGGGGTGCCCGTGCCCATGGGCCGCCTGGTCACCGGGGCCGACCTGCATCCCGAGGGTGGGCGGTTGGCGCTGCGGGTCTACACGGGCAGCTACGAGTACCGCTTTGGGCCCGGCCAGGACGCGCGCGACCTCGCCGCGATCCACCCGATCACCGTCGCCATCGGCCCGCTGTCGGAGCCCCAGGGCGAGGCCATCGCCTACACTCGGGATGGCAATGGGCTGTGGACGGTGTCGGAGTTTGCCGCCGGCGGGCAGCCGCTGCACCGCTATCGCTGCCGGTAGCGGAGCCGTAACACCCTGATTTTGAACCTGATTGTGACGGGCCTGGTCTCAGCCCACTTCGGCAGCGATGGCCTCGACGCGATCGCAAGCCACCTGGTGACCCGCAATCCCCCCCGGAGCCGCCCGGAGGTGGGGATCGCCCACCGCACACTCGGCGGTGGCATGGGGGCAGCGGGTGTGAAAACGGCACCCGCTCGGCGGGTTGGCCGGGCTGGGCACATCGCCTTCCAGCAAGATGCGGGTGCGCCTCGCCTCGGGATCCACCTCGGGCACCGCCGACAGCAACGCCCGGGTGTAGGGGTGCTGCGGATTCTCGAAGAGGGCATCCACCGGGCCGATCTCCACGATCCGGCCCAGGTACATCACCGCCACCACATCGCAGAGGTGGCGCACCACCGCCAGGTCGTGGGCGATGAACAGGTAGGAGAGCCCCAGCTCGGTGCGCAAGTCCGCAAGAAGATTGAGGATCTGGGCCTGCACCGACACGTCGAGGGCCGAGACCGGCTCGTCGCAGACGATGAAGCGGGGCCGCACGGACAGGGCGCGCGCGATGCCCACGCGCTGGCGCTGGCCACCGCTGAACTGGTGCGGGTAGCGATCGAGATAGTCGGGATCGAGGCCGACCAACAGCAGCAGCCGGCGCACTTCCGTGCGCAACTCCTCCTGCGTCGTGCAGTAGCCGTGCAGGCGCAGCGGCTCGGCCAGGGTCTGGAACACCGTCAGCCGCGGGTTCAGGCTGCCAAAGGGATCCTGAAAAATGATTTGGATTTCGCGGCGCAAGCTGCGCAGCGCGCTGCGGCTGAGGGCCATCACGTCGCGGCCATCGAACTTCACCTCGCCGGAGGTGGGCTCGATGAGGCGCAGGATGCAGCGGCCGGTGGTGGTCTTGCCACACCCGCTCTCACCCACCAGGCCCACCGCCTGACCTGGCATCACGTCGAAGTCCACTCCGTCCACCGCGCGCACATGGCCCACGATGCGGGGCACCAACCCGCGCTTGATGGGGAAGTGTTTGTGCAGGCCTCGGACGGACAGCAACGGCTCGGTCATGGCTTGAGGCCTCCATCGGGGTGAGGGGCCTCAACCACCCGCACCGCCGCACCATCGGCCAGCCCGCGCTGCCCGAACACCACCACCGTATCCCCGGCGGCGAGGGGGGCGCCCACCTGCACCCGCTCGCGATCCTGATACCCCAGGGTCAGCCGCAGCTTGTGGGCGATGGTGCCTTTGGGGCCCGTCTCCACCCGAAAGGCGTAGGCGCGCTCTTCTTCAAACAGCAGCGCGCGCTTGGGCAAAAGCAGCGCGTCGTCGCGCACATCCACGATGATCCGCGCCCGCACGTACATGCCCGGGCGCAGCGCAACCGCGGCCCCCGGGGGCGCCACGGCGCCGGGGGCGAAGGGCGCGGGCGGGGTGAGCGCAATCGTGACCTTCACCGTGCCGCTGCGCGCATCCACCGTGGGGGCGATGCGATCGACGCGGCCGGGCACGGCCACCGCCTCATCCTGGGCGGCCCCCTCGGCAAACAGCTCCACGGGCTGGCCCTGCACGAGGCGCGGCAGGTGGCGCTCGGGCAGGCGCAGCGCCACTTCCAGCGCGTTGACGTCGGCCACCTCAAACAGGGCGGCCCCCACGCTCACCGCCTCCCCCGGCTGCACGTGGCGCGCGGTGACCACGCCAGCGATGGGGCTGCGCACCGCCTCCAGGCCTTGTTCTTTGTCCAGGCGCTCCAGCTCGATGCGGGCCTGCTTCAGCGCAAAGCGCGCCTCCACCAGCTGCTGGCCGGGCACCAGCCCCTCCCCCGCCAACTTCTCCAGGGCGCTGGCCTCGCGGGCCGCCTTGTCCCGGGTGGCCACCGCCTGGGCGCGCAGCTCGTTGGAGGAGGGTCGGTCGATTTGTGCAAGGATATCGCCGGCTTGCACCGCGCTGCCCTCTTCGACCGCCAGGGACGCCACCACCCCGGACACCTGCGAGCGCACCCCCGCACGCTCCCGCGCTTCCACGGTCGCGGTGCCCTCAACACCGTCGCGGATTGAACCCGTCTGGACGGCGACGACCTCAACTGCGGCGAGGCCGGCGTCTTCGGGGGTGCCGGGGCCAGCGGGCGCGCCGTCGCCCCCACACGCCGTGAGGTACGTGGCGGCCAAGAACAGCAAGGAGAGGGTGCTTCGCATGGGCGGCGGAAGATAGCACACCTTGTCCGCATGATCTCCGCTCGCTGCACCGGCCGCGGTGTTCCGATGCACGCTCACGTGGCCTGCACCCCGGCCACCGCAGACGGCGCAAAGAGCCCGGTGCGGGCCGCCTGGCAGAGGTCCACCACGGCGGGGTGCCGCACTCGGCGCTCCACGGACAGCGCATAGAAGCGCTCACGCACCTCGGGCACCCGCGCGACCACCTCCACTTCGTATTGGCGGCACACGGCGGCCTCGATCACCGAGGGCGCCCAGAAGAGGCCGGCGCCATCGTGCCCAAAGGTCTTGAGCAGGGCGCTGTCATCAAACTCGCCCTCCACACTCGGGTGCACGCCCTGCCCGTCGAGCCAGGCGTCCAAGGAGCGTCGTAGCGGGGTGGCGGAAGCGGGCAGCAACACGGGCGCGCCGGTCAGCGACCGCGGGAAGTCGGCTCGATACCGCGCGGCCAAATCGGCGCGGCCAAACACCGACACGCCGCACTCGCCCAGCAGGTGGTTGAAGGCCCGTGCGCCGCTGCCTGGCGGCACCGGCTGGTCGGCGATCACCGCGTCCACCTCGTGGGCCACCAGCGCAGCGATGAGGCGGTCGGTCTTGTCCACGCGGCAGACCAACTGCAGATCCCGCCCGGTGCGCGCCGGATCGAGCAAGCGCTTGGCGATGAGGCGGGGCACCACCTCGGCAATGCCAATGACCAGCCGCTGCGGCCGTCCCGTGGGCCGACCTTTTAGGGTGTCCACCAGCTCGCGGCCCAGCGGAAAAATCTCCTCGGCATAGCCAAAGACCAGCTTGCCCGCCTCGGTGGGCACCAGCCGACGCCCGCTGCGCACCAGCAGCTTCTCGCCGAGCGCCTCTTCAAGGGTGCGGATCTGCTGGCTGACGGTGGGGTGCGAGAGCCGCAAGCGCGCCGCCGCCCCCGCAATGCTGCCCTCACGGACCGCCATCCAGAAGTACAGGAGATGGTGATAATTGAGCCAGTCCATGGCCACCATCATGCAGGAAAAACCTTTATATTGTGGAGAAAGTATCTACTACCGCCTGCCCATTGTGCCCGCTAGGGTGTACGCACTCGACCACGAGGAGGTAAAGATGCAAGTCGAAGTTCGCTGCCGCGGTCTTGAGCGCTCGCCCGCGGTTGTTGCTGAGGTCCACGAGCGCGCTGAGCGCATCCTGGGCCGGCGCGCCGATCGACTGTGGCAGGCCGTGGTGCTCCTGGAGGACGTCAACGGCCCCCGCGGGGGCATCGACAAGCGCTGCGCCGTGCACCTGAGTGGCCCCCTGGGCGAGCTGGTCGCCGAAGCCCGCGACGCCAACCTGCGCAAGGCGCTTGATCGGGCACTCAGCGCCGCGCGCCGCCAGGTCACCCGGGCCGCCGACCGCCGCGCCGAACCCCAGCGCTCCACCCCCCCTGCCGACTTCACCGTCGACCTCAACGCTGGGGTGTAGCGCGGCTCGGCTCATCCGACATTTTCGGCGACGCCCACGGTCCCTCCCCCATCAGAATCGGTTCTTCGGACCCCGACGCCCAGCGCACCCTGCCAGAGCGAGACCCAAACGACATGTCACCCCCACTCCGCCAAACGCCCGTTGGTGCCCTGGTGAGCCCCGCCCACGGGGTGGCCCGCCTCGCCGCTGGCAATCGCGAGTTCTGCGCACAAAGTGGCGAAAACTTTGATGAATGGGCCCACCTGGCGGAGGGCCAGTCGCCCTTTGCGGCGGTGCTCGGCTGCTCCGACGCCCGAGTGCCCGTGGAGTGGGTGTTCAACCAGCGCCCCGGCGACCTGTTTGTGGTGCGCGTAGCGGGCGCCGTGGCCACCCCCGCCACCATGGGCAGCCTGGAGTTTGCCGTGCACCAGCTCGGCGTGCGCCTGGTGGTGGTCCTCGGCCACTCCGGCTGCGGCGCCGTCACCGCCACCCTGGCTCACCTCGCCGGTGCGCCCCTCGCCTCCAAGGGCGTGCAGACCCTGGTGGAGGCCATTCGGCCGGCGGTGGCGCCCCTCTGGCAGCCCGGCGCCGACCCGAGCGCCCTGTTGACGCCGGCCATCCACGCCCATGTGTGCAGCAGCGTGGCCTGCGTGCGCGACGGCCTGCACGCACTCATGCCGCCGGCCGACGGGGTGCAGGTGTTGGGCGCCTTCTACGATCTGGCCTCCGGGCGGGTCACCTTCGAGTCCGAGGCTGACGCGCCCGCCCATTGAGCGGGTGGCGGGGTGGTGGCCGAAAAGCCCAGTCGGATCAGGGGGTA
>Ga0075163_10001501_pt1 | contig 31541 bp, 40 predicted proteins | sample JI1023141ADNA_FD_71478 | JGI IMG/M metagenome (GOLD analysis project Ga0075163, IMG submission 71478) | Wastewater effluent complex algal communities from Wisconsin, to seasonally profile nutrient transformation and Carbon sequestration -... | ecosystem: Engineered > WWTP > Effluent > Algae...
GCACAGCGGCGCCACTGATCGGAGCACATACGTCTTTATGCAGGTTCGTGCGGAAAATCTCCGGAAGCAGTATGTCGGCATCGCCGCGCTCGATGACGTGTCTCTGACCGTTCAGCCGGGTGAGCTGGTTGCGCTGCTGGGTCCGTCCGGCTCGGGCAAGACGACGCTGCTGCGCACCATCGCAGGGTTGGAGGCGCCGGATTCGGGTACCGTCTATTTCAACGATCGCGATCTGTCCGACAGCCGCATCCAGGACCGTGGTGTTGGGTTCGTGTTCCAGCACTACGCGCTGTTCAAGCATATGCGCGTGATGGACAACATTGCCTTCGGCCTGCGTGCGCGCAGCAAGAACAAGCCCAAGGAATCCGAGATCAAGCGGCGCGTGCTGGAGCTGCTGGACCTCGTGCAGCTGTCCGGCCTTGAGCGCCGTTTCCCGGCGCAGCTTTCGGGCGGCCAGCGGCAGCGTGTGGCGCTTGCCCGCGCACTGGCGATTGAACCGAGCGTGCTTCTGCTCGATGAGCCGTTCGGCGCGCTGGATGCGCGCGTGCGCAAGGACTTGCGTCGCTGGTTGCGCGAGATCCACGAGCGCACTGGCCACACCACGCTATTCGTCACGCACGATCAGGAAGAAGCGCTTGAGCTGGCTGACCGCGTGGTCGTCATGAACAAGGGCAAGATCGAGCAATCAGCGACGCCCGACGAAATCTACGACACGCCGGCAACGCCGTTTGTGTTCTCTTTCATCGGCGAGTCGAGTGTCATTCCGGTCCAGATCGGCAATGGCCGCGCCACGCTGGATGAGCGGCTGCTCGATCTCGAGATTGGCGCTTTGCCGGATGGGCCTGCGCAGCTCTATCTGCGTCCCGAGGACGTCACCATGGTGACCGATGGCGGCCCGGGCATACCTGGGCTCGTGGTTTCGACGCGCCGCATCGGCGGCATGCGTCGCGTGACTATCGAGTGCGGTCTGGCGCGCCATCGCATCGAGTTTGATGCGCCGGCGGAAGTTCCGATCAACAACTCGCAGCGCCTGACCATCCGCGTCATCGGTGGCCGCGTTTATGGGTCCGGGTCTGAAGGCTATGAGACGGAACGGCTTGCCGCTTCCGCAACGTCGGACTTCAAATGGGCGAAGGCCGAGGGCTGGCTTGACCGCTAGATCGGTTACGCTGCGCGCCTGATCGTTGCGGCGATTATTGCCAGCCCCATGAAGGCGCCGCCAATGCCGCGCTGGAACCAGCGCTTCACCGGGTTGTGCGACAAGGCTTTCGACATCATGCCGCCGGCAAGCGCGTAGATGGTTTGCGCGCCGAAGTTGATCACGATGGTGATGGCGCCGAGAAAGAGCGACTGGGCCCAGACCGGCTTTGTCGGGTCGATGAACTGCGGAAAAAGCGCGAGGAAGAACAGGATTGTCTTCGGATTGCCGAGGCCGACCATAAGTCCGTCACGCCATGCCTTTGCGCTTGCTTCCCCGGTGGCAAGGGGCGGGGTGTCGCTCTTGCTGAAAGATGCGCGGATGGCCTGGAAGCCGAGCCAGGCGAGGTAAGCTGCGCCTGCCCATTTGATGATCTCGAACGCAGCGCCCGAAGCAGCTATCACGCTGGCAAGGCCGATCGCCGACAGCAGCACATAGAGCGAATTGGCCGTTTCGATGCCTGCCGCCGCATGGAAGCCTGCGCGGGGCCCACGCCAGGCTGATTGCGTCATGACGAAAAGAACATTGGGACCGGGTGCTATCGCGATCGCAACAACGAGGCCAACATAAGCCAGAAGCGTAGGGGTGGGGATCAGGCCCGGCATCGCGCGATTTCCTTGTCGATTGCGCGTTCTAGCAGCCGGTCCTGCCAGCATATGTCAGCATTGAATGGCCGTACCGATCAGTGATCGCTGACATCCGGGCGTCACGCCGTCGCGATTTGCCCGCGTTCTGAAAACCCGTATAGATTGTCCATAGCTCGGCGGGACAACAGCCACCGCAGTACGGCAGGGAGAGACGAACATGTGTGACGAGCATACCGAACACGATAACGAAGATGGGTTTGACTCAGGCCGGCTTTCGCGGCGCGGCTTTGGCGTGATGTCGATGGCGGCGCTTGCCGCCTGCACGACCAGCCCGGAAAATCCCGCCACGATCGTGGAGCGTGAAGTCGAGATCACCACGCCGGATGGCGTGATCGACGCGCACTACGCCGCTCCGTCTTCTGGCAAGCACCCGGCCGTTCTGGTGTGGCCGGACATCATGGGCCTGCGTCCCGCTTTCCGTCTGATGGGCAAGCGCCTCGCAGAGTCGGGCTATGCGGTGCTGACCGTGAACCCGTTCTATCGCATGGCGAAGGGTCAGGTGTTCGACGCGACAACCGAGAAGTTCTCGGACCCGCCAGTGCGCCAGCGTCTCGTCGCCCTCATGGGCCCGACGACCAGCAACCCGGACAACACCAAGAAGGATGCGATCGCGGCCGTCGCCTGGCTCGACAAGCAGAAGGAAGTCGACACCTCCAAAGGTATCGGCACGACCGGATATTGCATGGGCGGTCCGCTGGTGATGCGCACGATGGCATTTGTGCCCGATCGCGTGACGGCCGGTGGCTCGTTCCACGGTGGCGGTCTTGCGACCGCTGCGCCGACCAGCCCCGTGCTGCTCGTGCCGCAGATGAAAGCCAAGGCCGTGCTGATCGCCGTCGCGCAGAACGACGACAAGCAGGACACGACCGTGAAGGAGAAGGTGAAAGCTGCTTTCGATGCGCAGAAGATTCCGGCGGAAGTCGAAGTCTATGCGGCCGATCACGGCTGGTGTCCGCCTGACAGCCAGGTGTTCAACCAGGCCGAAGCGGACCGGGCATGGGGCCGCCTGCTGGCGACCTTCAAGGCCGGCCTCTAGGTCAGGTTCTACTGTTGTAATGAGAACGCGGCTCGCTCGGCGGGCCGCGTTTTTTACATTCAGCGAGCAGCGTTTTTTACAAAGTCTTCCAGGTAATCGCCTTCGACCTTGTCGGGCTCGCCCGAAAACCACGCGCCGCGGATATGGCGGCGGATCGCACTCGCATCTGTGGCGGATGCGGCCGAGTGCCAGAGATAGGCGTCGTGGAACAGCACATCGCCATCATCGCAATAGATCGCGACTTCGCCGGGCACTTTCTCGAAGCCCAGCGGCATGTCGAAGGGTGGCTCGATCTGCACATGTCCCCCGCTGGCGCGTGCGCCGTCGGGCAGGGGCACGTTGTTGGCGTTGCGGAACGGCGCAGGCGTCGCCCAGCGATGGCTGCCGGGCACGACACGCAGGAAGCCGTTCGCAGGGCTTGTGCCGTCGATATGGATCGTGAAGGCCGCGCTGGGCCAGACGTCCAGCTGCGGTCCGCTCTGCCAGTCACTGTGCCAGCCGATGCGCTTGTAGCCTGAAGCCAGATCCGCACGCGCATCCTGATAGACAACGCCAAAGCGCGAATGCTCGCGCAGGTGACCGTTCGGAATCCAGCGGTCCATCAGCGAGGTAATCGCTGGGTGAACCACTGCGGCGCGCGTCTGTGGTGCGATCTGGGTGATGTATTGCACATAGTTGGCAAAGCGCCCGCCAGCGGCGGCGTCGGTCAGGATGGAGTTGCCGTGCTTCTCGGCCAGTTCGCCATTGGCGACGCGGGTCTGCGCCGTTGCGCATTCGGCCAGCATGGCGGCGAGGCTGGCGGGCGAATAGAGCCCGCGCAGGATCGCAAAGCCGTGCTTGCGGAAAAAGCTGTCGAGATCGTCGAGCGCTCCCTCGCGGAAGACGCCGAAATCCGGATCGATGCTGACCTTGCCCTTCATGCGCTCTGGCGAGCACGATTGCGGACGTTTGGCAACGGGGCGCGCGGGCGCGGGCGTGCGATAGGGTGAAGCGGTCAGGTCGCGAGCAATGGCGATTGCCGGCGCCTTTGAATGCGAGAGCGGGGCTGTTGTCGCGGCCTGGAATGCGCCAAGAGTTGCGCGGGGCAGGATCTGGTCGGCAAGAGTGGGCATGGGCTTTTCAATCGACAATCTGCGCAGCCTCGGCGGCGTTGCATTCGTGATCGCCGTGGCATGGGCGTTGTCGGACAATCGTTCGAAATTCCCGTGGCGCATCGTGGCCGTCGCGCTTGGGCTTGAGATCGTGCTGGCGGTTTCGATGTTTGCGCTGCCGCCGCTGCGAGCCCTGCTGGCGGGGGTCTCGGCCGGGATCGACGGATTGCAGGCCGCAACACTTGAAGGCGCGCGCTTCGTGTTCGGTTATCTGGCCGGCGGCGCAACGCCCTATGCGTTGACCAACCCCGAGAACAGCACGGTTCTTGCTTTTGGCGTGTTGCCGCTGATCATCGTGGTGTCGGCCTTGTCGGCGCTGCTCTGGCGATGGGGTGTGCTGGAGTGGGCATGCCGCGGCCTTGGCTTCGTCTTGCGCAAGACAATGGGCATAGGTGGCGCTTTGGGTCTGGCGACCGGGGCCAATATCTTTCTCGGCATGGTCGAGGCGCCGCTTGTCGTGCGACCCTATCTCGAGCGGATGTCACGCGCCGACCTGTTCGTGATCATGACAACGGGCATGGCGACCATCGCTGGCACGGTCATGGCGCTCTATGCGTCATTCCTGGGCGGATCGTCGCCCGATGCGGCGGGGCATATCCTCATCGCCTCGTTCATGGCAGCGCCCGGTTCGATCGCCATTGCACGTGTCATGATGCCAGCAGGCGACGATGTGGGCGCGGCGGCAATCGAGAAGGCGCCGAAGCTCTATCGCTCATCGATGGATGCGTTTGCGCGCGGCGTGCAGGATGGGGTCAACATGCTGATCGCCGTGGTGGCGATGTTGCTGGCCGCTGTCGCATTCGTGGCGTTGGCGAACATGCTGCTCGCTACAGCTTTGCCGGAGATCGGCGGATCGGAGCTGACGATCGGGCGCATCTTTGGCTGGATATTCTCCCCCTTCATGTGGATGCTGGGCATTCCGTGGCACGATGCCCTGCCTGCCGGCGAGCTGATGGGCGCGAAGACCGCGCTCAACGAGCTGATCGCCTATCTCGATATGTCGCGCCTGGCGTCGGATGCGATCGAGCCGCGCACTCGTCTGATGATGATCTACGCGCTCTGCGGATTTGCGAACTTTGCCTCGGTGGCGATCATGATCGGCGGCCTGAGCTCGATTTGCCCCGAACGGCGAGATGATTTCGCCGATCTCGGATTGAAAAGCCTGCTGGCCGGGACGCTCACCAACATGCTGAGCGCGGCGTTGATCGGGCTTGCGCCGTTGGGCTTGCTTCAGCTGTAGCTATTTCTTGGCCTTCGGCCCTTTTGCGGCTGCTTTTTTTACCGCCACTCGATGTGCTTTCGCGTCGGCAGCTTCAAAATTCTCGGCGATCCGTGCTTTCACCAGCTTGGCGACAAGCGTCGCCGGAATGGGCTTCTCCGGTTGGAACTGCATCGTGCCGGACGATGTGGTGAATTCGGCAGCAGCGGGAAACTTCTGGATCAGCGTCGAGCTCATTGGAAAGAAGCTCAGATGCTTCTTGAAAGCGCCGTAGGCGACCAGATGGCCGTGCAGCAGATAAGTCGGCTGGCCATAGCTGATGACTTCTTCAGCGCCGGGCGCGGCGGCAAGAATCTGCGCACGCAGCTTCTCCAGCGCGGCGCGTCGTACAGGCTCAAGACGCGCGAGCCACTGTTCGACGTCCTTCGCGACCGGAGCCCCGCGCATCAGAGTCTCCTCAGCGCCACGAGCAAACCACGTTGTCGACCGAGCCATTGTCGATGATGTTTGCCATCAGGAATACATAGGGGTCGGTGACGCGCTGCCGCCCTCGCTGTGTAATGACTTCCACCTTGGGAAAGGTCGCCAGAAGGCGATCGATTGCATCACGTGGATTCACGCGGCCGAAGTTCGAGAGGCAAAGCGCGTTGAACTCCATGATGAAGACCGGTTTTGCGGCAAGCACGGCTTGAGCGGAGTCGAGCACCGACATCTCACACCCTTCGACATCGATTTTTACCAGTGACGGCATGCCGTGCCGTGCCGCCAGTGAATCCAGACTGATGGCCTGCATCGATGTGCGTGTGAAGTAGTCGTGCCCCGGAGGTTCTTCGCCGGGAATGACAGAGGTGGAGCTTTTGCTGGCATTTGTGTTGGTCAAGAATGTCCGTTGCTCACCATCGGGTCCGACCAACGCCTGAACGCACGTCACGCGGTTTCCTAGCCGGCGATCCAGTTCAGCAAATGATGCGGGCTCGATGGCAACGATGCGACTCGCATGCGGCAGCATCGCTTCGGAGACTTCGCCCACGTTGGCGCCAACATCGAAGAAGACGCCGCCATCTATGAACTGTCGGCATTCACGAATGACCAGATCGGCTTCATCGATCGGGGTGCCACGCAGCCGGCGCATGATGCCGAGACCAAAGCCGCGGAAAGCCATCTAGACCCCCGTCACTTCGCCCGCCTGCGCTTCGGACTTCAGCCACGCCATGAAGGTGCGGGCGAGTTTCGAGGGGGTGCGCCATTTCGGGTAGACGATCCAGTAGGCGAAATCGATGTCGCTGGCGCCGTCGGCAAACGGCGCGATCAGGCGGCCACGCTCGAGGTCGCCTGAGGCAATGGCGAACTTGGCAAGCGCCACGCCACGCCCGGCGGCAGCGGCTTCGACGACCAGCGAGGATTGCGTGAAGCGTGGCCCGCGATTGCCATCCACCGTGGTGACGCCGCGCGCCTTCAGCCATGCATTCCAGTCGGGACGCGACGGATCATTCTCCGGGCTTTCATCATGCAGCAGCACGTGATGGCTGAGGTCGGCTGGGCTGCGCAGTGGGTGCGGTCCGCTCATCAGGTCGGGCGAGCAAACGGGGAGGACGGATTCCGACATGATCTTGTCGGCGCGCAGGCCCTCATAGAGGCCCTTGCCATGGCGCAGGGCGAGGTCGATGTCGGACGAGTTGAAGTCGGTCATCGCCATGTCGGCGGAAACCCAGACTTCCGCTTCCGGATTCAGTTCCTGGAATTTCTCCAGCCGGGGCGCGAGCCATTTAGCGGCAAAGGAAGGCGCCGACGAGATCATCAGCCTGTCCCGGCGGGCCGGCGCGCGCATGTGGTGGACCGCTTCGGCCATCATCTCGAAGGCAGACGTCAGCAAGGGCAGGGCCGCCTGACCTGCGTCTGTGAGCAAAACCTGCCGTCCCGTACGGCGGAACAGGGGGGCGCCGGCGAATTCCTCAAGCTGACGAATCTGCTGGGAAATGGCGCCGGGGGTCACGTTCAGCTCCTCCGCCGCGCGGGTGAAGGAGAGGTGGCGCGCGGCTGCCTCGAAAGCCCGAAGGGCGTTGAGGGCTGGGAGGCGGTCTTCCTGGGCCATTTGCTTCAGGTTTTCTCTGGGCTTGAGGCGGGTAAGGCCGGCTAATCGACCGGCTTAGGAATGGTTCATTGCTTATGCCCAGCCATCCGGCCATCTGCCGGAGTGAGGACGAAGTATGGTCCGGCGTTTGGCTCGTTGCCGCGCGCTGGCCGTGTTATATGCTTATGCGTAAGAAAAACTAAAGGGCCAAGGCATGGACGGCGTGTCCGCGGCATCGAAAAAATCTCCTGCGGGGCATGTGGCTCTCGTGGGCGCGGGACCGGGTGACCCGGACCTGCTGACCATTCGCGCCGCCCGTTTGATCGGGGCGGCCGAGATCGTTTTCGTCGACCGGCTGGTGGGCCAGGGCGTGATTGAGCTGATTTCGGCGTCTGCGGAGGTCGTTTACGTCGGCAAGTCCAAGGGCGAGCATTCCGTTCCGCAGGGCGAAATCCACCGCCGCATGATCGACGCCGCCAAGGCAGGCCGGCGCGTTGTTCGCCTCAAGGGCGGCGACCCGTTCATCTTCGGACGCGGCGGCGAAGAGCTGGAAGCGCTTCGGGCGGCCGGGATCGATGTCGAAGTCGTGCCGGGTATTTCCTCGGCGCTTGGCTGTGCGGCAGCCGCCCAGATCCCGTTGACGCATCGCGATATGGCGCAAGCCGTGACGTTCGTGACCGGCCACGCGGCGCTCGGTCAGGAGCCTGACCTCGACTGGCAGGCGCTGGCGCGTCCGAACCAGACGGTTGTTGTTTTCATGGGTGTGGGCACGGCGGGCACGATCGCCGCGCGCCTCGTCGCTGCGGGCCGCGATCCTGTGACGCCCATTGCTGTCATCGAAAATGGCACGCGCGCGAACGAGATCAGCGCCTTTGGCCAGCTCGGAAATGTTGCTGACGTGATCTATGCGGCCGGCATCAACGGTCCGGCGCTGCTGATCATTGGCGAAGTCGTGGCACTGGCTCAGCGCAATCAGGCAGCCTCTGCCCCGGGCAAGGCTGCGAAGCCGAAGCTCTCTTCGCTGTGGGAGATGCTGTCGTGAGTTCAGAACGCCCCAAGCTCGGCCCGGATATTCCCAAGGTCATCACCGCGTGGATTCCCGCCACCGGTCGCGTCGTCTATCTGACCAAGGATCGCAACTGGTCAGAAGAGCTGGCAGACGCCGAAGTGCTCTCGGGCGCGGGCGCTGTCGATATTCTTGCCTGGGCTTCGAAAGACCAGACCCGCGCGACCGACCCCTATTTCATGCAGGTGACACCGGACGGAAAAATCGCCGGGCGTGAAACGATCCGCGAGACAATTCGTGCGAAGGGACCTACGAACCATCCGATGTTCGGCAAGCAGGCGGGGAATAACTGATGCCAAATCGTCCGATTTCGAAGCTGACGCTTTACGGGGACTCGATCTCCGGCAACTGCCTCAAGACCAAGTGGACGGCTGACTATCTCGACGTCGATCACGACTGGGTCGAGATCAGCGTTGTCGAGGGCGGCACGCGTTCCGACGCTTTCATGCAGATGAACCCGTCAGGTCAGGTGCCCGTGATGCGCCTGCCGGATGGCCGCATCCTGCCGCAGTCCAACGCCATCATGCTGTACCTCGCCGAAACGCAGCGCGGGCAGGATCTGATACCGGTTGATCCCTTCGAGCGCGCGAAGATGATGAGTTGGCTGTTCTGGGAGCAGTACTCCCACGAACCCTACATTGCCGTGCGCCGCTTCCGGAAGAAGTTCATGAACATGACGGACGACGAGCTGGATCCACAGCTTCTCGCCCGTGGACGCCGCGCGCTCGGCGTCATGGAAATGCAACTGACGTTCGCGGACTATTTTGTGGGGCAGAACGTTACGCTCGCCGACATCGGTCTCGTCGCCTACACGCGCGTCGCTCACGAGGGCGGGTTCGATCTTTCTGAATTCCCGTCGGTTCAGCGCTGGGTCGCGCGCGTCGAGACAGACCTCGGCATTGAACACGCCAAGAAGGCCGCCTGATGTATCGTTATGACGAGTTCGACGAAACGCTGGTCCGGGAGCGCGCAAAGCAGTTCCGCGGGCAGGTGGAGCGTCGTCTCAAGGGCGAGCTGAAGGAAGAGAATTTCAAGCCGCTGCGCCTGCAGAACGGCGTCTATCTTCAGCTGCATGCGTACATGTTCCGCATCGCGGTGCCGTATGGCCAGCTCAGCTCGCGCAAGCTGCGCCAGCTCGCGATGATCGCGGACAAGTACGACAAGGGCTATGGCCACTTCACGACGCGCCAGAACATCCAGTTCAACTGGATCAAGCTCGCTGAAATTCCTGACGCGCTTGAAGCGCTCGCTGACGTCGAGATGCACGCCATCCAGACCTCGGGCAACTGCATCCGCAACGTGACGTCGGACCATCTCGCTGGTGCCGCGTTCGATGAGCTGGAAGATCCGCGTCCGTGGTGCGAGATCATCCGCCAGTGGTCGACCTTCCACCCGGAATTCTCGGCCCTGCCGCGCAAATTCAAGATCGCCGTGACAGCGGCAACGCCGGATCGAGCGGCCGTGAAGGTCCACGACATCGGCCTTCTGATGAAGAAGAATGCCGAAGGCGAGGTCGGCTTCGAAGTGCTGGTCGGCGGCGGCCTCGGCCGCACGCCCTATATCGGCCTCACCATACGTGACTGGGTGAGCAAGCAGGATCTGCTCAGCTATCTCGAAGCCAACATGCGCGTCTACAACCGCCATGGCCGCCGGGACAACAAGTACAAGGCGCGCATCAAGATCCTCGTCAATGAACTGGGCGAGGCGGAATACCGCCGCGAGGTCGAGGAAGAGTTCGCGAACCAGAATGCGTGGGAAAAGGTCGTCCTGCCTCAGGACGAAGTCGATCGCATCACAGCGTATTTCGCGCCGCCGAAATTCGAGACGCTGCCTGCAAAGTCTGCGGCCCTTGATGCTGCGATCGCAGCCGATCGCCACTTTGCGCGCTGGACCAAGAACAACCTCCGCGCCCACAAGATCCCGGGCTACACGGCTGTCCACATCGCGCTGAAGCCGCAGGGCGTTGCGCCGGGCGATTGCAGCTCTGCGCAGATGCGCGCCGCCGCCGACATTGCCGAAAAATTCGGCCTCGACGATATCCGCGTGGCGCACGAGCAGGATCTCGTCCTGCCGCATGTGAAGCTCGATGACGTGCCTGCCGTCTACGCCGCGCTGAAGGCCGCAGACATGCACGCGTCCAACGCAGGTCTCGGCTCCGACATCATCGCGTGCCCGGGGCTCGATTATTGCAACCTCTCCAACGCGCGTTCGATCTCGGTCGCCAACGAAGTGCAGGCTCTGTTCGCTGACCCGGAATTTGAAGATGAAGTCGGCACGCTGCACATCAACGTGTCTGGCTGCATCAATGCGTGCGGTCACCACCATGTCGGACACATCGGCATTCTCGGCGTCGACAAGAAGGGCGAGGAATTCTACCAGATCCTCTTCGGCGGCCGTGCCGACGAGAAGGCTGCTATCGGCGAAATCCAGGGCCCCGGCCTGCGCCACGAGGAAGTCGCCCCCGCGCTGAAGCGCGTGATCTCCCGCTACATGGAACTGCGCATATCGAAGACCGAAAAGCTGGCTGACACGATGACCCGCCTCGGCCAGGCGCCGTTCAAGGAGGCGCTCTATGCCTCTGCTTAAGGACGGAAAAGTCGTCGATGACGTCTGGGCGTTCGTCGAGGATGGTCACGAGCTGTCGCCCGGCGGCTGCATCACTGTCTCGCTCGCCCGCTTCCTGTCGGAGCATGACCAGCTTCTCGCTCGCAACCGCTCCATCGGCGTGCGTCTTGCGGTCAGCGACGATCCCGCGCTGCTTGCCCCCTTCCTCGACCAGCTTCACCTGATCGAGTTGCAATTCCCGAAATACACGGATGGCCGCGCCTTCTCGCAGTCGCAGCTGCTTCGTCGCCGCTACAACTACAAGGGCGAAATCCGCGCGACGGGCCAAGTCCTGCGCGACCAGCTGCGCCTGATGATCCGCTCCGGCTTCGATGCCGTGATGATCGATGAGGCCAATGCTGAAGGCGTCTACGATTTTTCCGCACACGAGTTTTCAGAATTCTACCAGGCGGCGTCGGACACCACCGACACCATCTTCATGAAGCGCCAGAAGAAGCGCGAGGAAAAGGCCGCCGAATGACGTCTGTCACATCTGCTTCGGAAACGACCGACGAGAAGGTCGCGCGCCTTAATGCTGAGCTGCGCGGAAAATCCGCTCAGGATGTCATCGCCGCCGCCGTGCGCGAGTTCGGTCGCAAGATCACCTATGTTTCGTCCTTCGGCGCGGAAAGCGCCGCGATGCTCGGCCTGATCGCCGAAGTCGATCCGGGCATGCCCATCGTGTTCATCGACACCGGCATGCACTTCCACCAGACGCTGCAATACCGCGACACGCTGCAAGCGTTCCTGGGCCTCACAGGCATCCACACCGTCAATCCGGTGAAGGACGAGGTGAAGGCCGTCGACCCGAAGGGCGTGCTCAACAAGACAGACCCGGATGCCTGCTGCGAAGTGCGCAAGGTGCGCCCGCTTGGACCTGCGCTGGATGGTTTCGAGGCGTGGATCACGGGCCGCAAGCGCTTCCATGGCGGGGGCAGGGTGAACCTGCCGGTCGTGGAATTCTCCGAGGGCAAGTTCAAGTTCAATCCGCTTGCGGATTGGACGCACGAACACGTCGATCAGTATTTCACCGACCGGAAGCTGCCGCCGCATCCGCTGGTCGCAGACGGCTATCCGTCCATCGGCTGCTGGCCCTGCACCGTGCGGCCGACTGACCCGAACGACGTCCGTTCAGGACGCTGGGTCGGCTTCAAGAAGGAGGAGTGTGGCCTCCATCTCGAGCGCAAGGACCGCCCGCGCGTCTTCTAGACGCCAGCAGCGCGCGGGACTTGGACTAAGAAGTCATCTTGTCCTTGCATCGGCGTATGGGCGGCATCATCGCGTCAGGCGGCCAACCCATAATACGCCAGTGGAAGGTGTCTGTGTCGGGCATCCAGATTTCCCAGATGATAGGCTTGCCGTTCTTGTCCCACCCCTTCTCGCCTTCGTACTGAATCCGGATCAACGGCTTCTGAAAAACCAAGACACCATCGGTCCCTATCCGGCTGGTGGTTGGTTTCGACCCGGCCTCTTCGTTCTGCGAATGATAGACGAGGCCCTTTGCGTCGCGATCGAACCAAATGCGTTCGGCATTCTCGCTGCACCTGATGCTTCCCTTCAACATTTCCGGCTTCCAGCCATCCTTGGGTCGGTATTCCCAGCGGCCAGGGAGTTGGCGGATGATTTCGTCGGGCTTCAAGAATTCAGGTTGAGTTCTGTTGGCGGTGGGCGCCTGCGCCTCTGCCGGAATGGCGCAAACGAGGGCGAGCAAAGCTGCGACGATCCAATCTCTCACCATCTCTCCCCCTGCTGATCAGCTTTGCCAAATTAGGCCAATTCCTGAAAATTCAGCAAGCAATGCTGTGTGTCTGCATGTGCATCTGGCTGGGTAGGCGATCCCCTCGGCATTTGGTAAACACCCCTCTGGATGTGGGATCGAGCGCCCGGGAGAGGCGTGCCCATTTGGTGGTGAAGGGTCTCAAGGCATGTCCATCTGGTGGCTGATTCCGGCGTTCGTGGGCCTCGTGGGCGTCCTGATGCTGGTGGGCGGCATCATGGCCGTGTTCAAGGCGAAGCTGGGCTCGGGCCTGCTGCGCGTGTTGTTCGGCGGTCTGACGCTGGCTGGCGCCATGATTGTGGGCTTGATCGGCCTCAATCTGCAGACTTATGCGGCGCTGTCGAAGGAGCGTCTGGCTGGCCAGGTCGTGCTGAAGAAAGTCGGCGACCACAATTTCACCGCGTCGCTCGATCTTGCCGATGATGGCAAGCTGCGCGGCAAGCCGGTTGATTTCCAGATTACGGGAGAGCGCGTTCACATTTCCGGCCCGGTGGTGAAGTTCAAGCCGTGGGCCAATGTCATCGGCATGGATTCGCTGTTCAAGGTCAGCGAGATCTACGGCACCTATGTCGATCCCAATTGCACCAACACTTACACGCCGCGCCGCGAAACGACGGAGGAATGCAACTCGGGTGATTTCTTCGGCTGCCTCGGCACAAGCTGGAAGCTGCTCAACCTCGCTGATCTCTCGCACACGTCTGACTCGGGCCAGCTCATGGCCGACGGCGCCGTGTACGACATCTATGCGAGCCAGGACGCTTTCGAGCTGAAGCCGAACCTCGACAACACCATCGCGCTCGACCTCCAGTCGCAACAGGTTCCTGGTGGCGCACAGAACTGCACGGCCGTCACCACCCCGGTGCAGACGCCCGAGGGCGCGGTGCAATACAATGCGCCCGCCGCAACGCCTGTGCCGGCTGCGCCGAAGGCCGCGACAGTTGCTCCGCGTGTGACGCCGCCTGCTCAGATTGTCGTGCCACAAACGGTCCCGGCGACACCCGCGCCCCAGGCGCCTGCTGAGCCCGTTCCGGCGCCGACGGCTCCGGTCGCGCCTGCGACGCCACCGGCAACGCCGCCGGGTTGATCGTCAGCGGCTCTCGCCCATGTCGGCGAGCACCCAGTCGGCGAATTGCGAGAGATTGCCGCCTGAGAACAGGAAGCCGCGCACGCCTGCAGCCTTTGCTGCTTCAAGGTCAGCCTGCTTGTCGCCGATCAGGAATGAACGCTCCTTGATGACCGGAAAATCCGTCATCGCTCGGATCAGCATGCCCGGCTTCGGCTTCCGGTCGTAGCTGTCCTTCGTGTAGCGCGGAATCGTGCCTTCTTCATGGAAAGGGCAATGATAGATCCGATCGATCTTCGCGCCGCGCTTTTCCAGTTCGACATTCAGCCAGTCATGCAGCGTCTGCATCTGCTCTTCGGTGTAATAGCCGCGCGCAATGCCGGACTGATTGGTGACGACGAACACCCACCAGCCCTTGTCGTTGAACCGCTTGATCACATCAGCGGCGCCCTCGACCCATTCGAAATCTTCGACGCGATAGATGTAATTGCGATCGATATTGATCACGCCGTCGCGGTCAAGGAAGAGGGCGGGGCGAGGTTCCGTTGCCGCCATCGTCACGCCGTCTGTGCTGCCGTGTCGCCGGCTTTCACGCCGGCTTCATGCGCTTCCTGCGGCACGGCTTCACCGGCTGGATCAGCAGGCTGCGTCTCTACCTTGGGCGCAATACGTAGCCCGCGCATCAGGGGGATCAGCGAAATGGCGCAGAAAACAGACGCCAGCGTGAAGGCTGCACCGGGGAAATAGACCGGCGCGTTTGTCGACGTGAAGTAGTGGAAGGTCTGCGTCATCGCGAGCGGCGCAAAGATGTTCGAGAGGGATTGCACGCTGGCGATGGCGCCTTGCAGCTCGCCTTGCGCATTTTTCGGCGTGCGCGCCGTCATGATCTGGTTGATCGCCGGGCCAAGCACGCCTGCAAAGGCGCCGAACGGGATGATGAGGAACACCATCCATCCTTCAGTCGCCGCGGCGTAGGCCGCGAACGTCACGACACAGACGAGGAAGCCGAAGACGGTCGTGGTCGTCGCGCCGAACTTCTTGATGATCGGGCCAACAAGGCCGCCCTGCACGATGGTCGATCCGATGCCCACGGCGGCAAGCGACCAGCCCAGCATGCCCGGGTCCCAGCCATAACGCACGGCGCCAAAATAGCTGAACGTAGCGGGATAAACCCAGTGCGCGAAGTTGAACAGACCGAGCGCCAGCATGAACCAGGCGAGGTACGGGACTTTCGCCAGGTGAGCAAAAGTTCCGAAGGCGTTGGCGCGTTTCCAGTTGAACTTGCGGCGATGTTCCTGATCCAGCGATTCCGGCAGGACGAATAGGCCATAGCAGAAGTTCACGGCGGCCAGCGCGGCGGAAGCGAAGAAGGGGAAGCGCGGATCGAACTGGCCGAGGAAGCCGCCGATGGCTGGCCCGAGGATGAAGCCGAGGCCGAAGGCGGCGCCCAGCATGCCGTAAGCCTTGCCGCGCTCGGCGGGCTCGGTGACGTCAGCGATGTAGGCGGCGGCGGTTGAATGTGTGGCGCCCGAAATGCCGGACAGGATGCGGCCTAGGAAGAGCAGCCAGATCGAATGGGCGAACCCCATGATAACGAAGTCGATCGCCAGCGTGCCGATCGAGATCAGCAGGATCGGCCGGCGCCCGAAGCGATCCGACAGGCCGCCGAGGATCGGGGCCGAGAGGAAGTTCATGATCGCATAGACAACGGTAATGTAGCCGCCCCAGGGAGAGGCATCCGACAGCATGGTTTCCAGCGGGCCTGCCGTACCGGCGGCTGCCTGCGCCTTCGCAGCGAACAGGGCGTCCTTGCCGTTGAGCAGTTCGGCCATCAGTTCGGGCATCGAGGGCATGATGACGGCGAAGGCCATCATGTCGATGAACACGGTGACGATGATGAAGAAGAACGCGTTCTTGCCGAACCGGGACGGACCGGAGGACGAGGGCGATGCAGCGGCGGTGGCCATGTCCGGCTCCGGGGGTCCAGGGACCAGCGCGGATACGCTGGCGGAGTGAGGTCAGTCAATCTTGAGAGAGCTTATTGCGCAAATGCTCCAGTCCCGCGCGCCATTGTTCGCCTTGGCGTTGATAAAAAATGGTCAGCGGGAAAGTATGACGCGCCAGATGATCTTGCGGGACCGTATCCCAGCCACGATGCTCCACGGTAACGCGTGTGTGAGAACCCACAGGCTCGAAGCGGACTTCCACTTCGGTCGCATGTTCGGGCCCGAAGGTCGCCTGACGCCAACCCACAACGAGGCGTTCGCCCGGATGCCAGACGCGGATGGGGCCGATCTCGAATATCTTGCCGTTGGGAAGCTGCTCGACCAGCCGGCCATGCGAGGCATCGGAGGGCGGTTCAAAGGCGAGCTTGCCGGGGCTGCGGGGCGTGAAACGGAAGAGTTCGTTGTCGGACCACCATTCACTGATTTCATCGGTGAAGACTTCAAAGGCCTGTATGGGAGAACACGGCACCCGGATGGAGACGACGACGCGCGAGGTCATTTCGCCTTTCCTCTGGCGATCTCGCGCTTTGCGATGTGAGCGGCAAAGGATGAGAGCTGGCCGGACCAGAGCTGTTCGGCTTTTTCCAGCCAGTCCTTCAGCTCGGAGAGGCGCGGGGCGTTGAGGGCGTAGACGCGGACGCGGGCATCGATTTCGGGGTGGGACTCGATGACGAGGCCCGATGCCTTGAGCGCTTTCAGGTGGCGGCTCATGGCGGGGGCTGGAAGATCGAGCAGATCCGCGAGTTCGCCGGCTCTGCGGGGGCGTTCGCCGAGAATCTCGATTGCGCGGCGCCTTGCGGGATCGGCGAGGGCTGAGAGGATTGTGTCGATCTCAGGCTTTTTTTTCGCGGACATTACTCGCGCGACCAGGTCTTGAGGCCTGTGTTCTTGTCCCATTCGGCGGGGGTCATGGCTTCGACGGTCTGTGAGAATGTCCAGATATGGCCTTCGGGGTCGCGGGCGCGATAGGTGCGGTCGCCATAAAACTGCGTTTCGCATTCGGCGATGATCTCTGCACCTGCCTTCCGCGCGGTTTCGCAGTGGGTGTCGATGTTTTCGGTGAGATGCATGTGGACGGTCTGGGTGCAGAGGCCGCCGATGGATCTGGGAGATTTGTGATTGGCGCTCCATTCGGTGCCCACCATGATCTTTCCATCGCCATAGACCATCTGGCTGTGGGCGACATTGCCGTTTTCGTCTTCGATCAAGAGATCGAGTTCGAAGCCGAAGGCGTTTCGGAGGAAATCGAGGGCGGCTCTTGGATCAAGATAGGAGATGGCGGGGGTGATGGAGGGCGTATGGGCCATGGCGCGCGCCTTTATGTTTCCGATCTACAGAATATTTCTGCATTATGGAAACTATCTCGTCAAGGCGTGCGATCGCTATCTCGCGGGAGGCATCGGGGCTTCGCGCGCGGGGCGAGGAGATATGTGGCGGAGCAGGGGTCTCGGGTCGCGGCTTTGCCTTGCCGCAGGATAATGCGTGCTGCCTATCCGGGCTCGAGCAGGTCCTGCTGCCAGATGTGCAGGCTGCGGGCGGCGAGGGGGTGGGCGAGGACCATGCCGTCATGCACGCCGAACTCGCCGACGCTCGACAGGTGCGGATGGAAATCCCACGGGCGCGGGGCGAGCACCGTTTTCGCATTGGCGCGATCGTTGCGCGCCTTGAAGCGCGCGAGGCTGCGGGCAAAGCGCACGGCGAATGGCTTCGTGTTGCTGATGACGCGGCGCAGCGTCTCGATGCGGCGCGCGACGCCATAGGTGCGCGCGAGATGTTTCAGCGACGCGGATGGCGGGCGCACAACATCGTCACGCTCGCGCTGGCGCTGCGGCATCATGCGGAACGAGACTTTCCATGTTTCCGGCTGGCGCCAGTGCGAGCGGCGGATGCGGGATGACTCCTGCCATCGCGTGTCCGGGCGCGGCTTGCATGGCCGCACGGGCGGCAGCTTCATCGACAGCGCGAGAATGATGATGATCCGCTTCATCAGCATTTCGAGATTGCTGACCCAGTCGCGGGCCTGCCGCATGAACGGACGGGTCTGTATGACCTGCTGCACCAGCTCGTTCGGCGCGCCGAACAGGCCGCAGATTTCGCCCCACACCCTGGCTGCGAATTCCCGCAACTGAACCATGACGTCCATCGGATTGTCGGGAAGCTCCACGGGCGCCGGCGTGTAGGGCGGCGGCTCCCATGTTGGCTTGTAACGGTTCATCTGCACGGCCCTTCTGACTTTGACCGCGCATTATCGTGTCAGGTCAGGGGGGTGTAGGATAACTTTTTTCAAAATCGCCGGACGGGCGATCCGGCGTGCAGCCAGCGGCGCGCAAATCGCCGGAATCGCAGGGGTCTGCGGCGCGCCGGGGCAGGGCGCGGATCAGAGCAGGTAGATGTCGCCGAAGGTGACCTGGCGGCCGCCGGCATCCGCGATGCGGCCGACATCGGCGCAGCTGCGGCCCTTGAGATTGTCGATGATCAGGCGGGCGCGTTTTGACTGCGCGAGGGCGGCGGCGGCTTCGAGTTCTTCCATCGAGAACTCAGCCGCGTTGATGCGCAGCGTGCCTGCGTCACGAAGAAGTTGGGTGCATTCCTGGAACGACATTTTGCGACCAGACCTTTCATCGCCGCGATGCGTGCGGCCTCATGCCTATCAACGCGCGCAATAGTGGCTGAATGAGTCCGGGGCGCATTACGATGCAGTCACATGGGCATTCTGCGACTCTTTGCGTCACAGAAAGCACGTGCTGACTCAACGTCAGGCGCCCAAAGGGCGCCGCTTGATGAATGGCTGTTAAGGCCGGGCCGTCAGCGCTTCGGCTTTTTCAGTTTCCATTTGAGGAAGTGGCGCAGGTCATCCGCGGCAGCCTCGGCCTGTCCGCGCACGTATTCGTCGGGATCGGCAAGGCCGGCTTCGACGAGGGCGCGAACCTCCTTCGGCTTCCAGATGATGCCCGCCGTGCGCGCCAGATGCCCGAAGCCGAGAATGGCGTTGCCGCGCACGTTGAAGTTCGGATGCCTCGCCAGCTCGCGGCAGATCTTCTCGGCATAGCCAGGATGCTCCTCCTCCGGCGGCTCCATCGAAAGCGCGATGGGAATGTGGAGGAGTTCGTCCGCATCATTGCGGGCGAGGGCGGCGGTGATGTGGTCGAGGCTCATGGCGGCTAGCGCCGCTTCTTGTCGTCCTGCGAGAGAACGGAGGCGGCTCTGCGTTTGGCGTCAGCCGCTGTCAGCAGCCGGCCAGAACGCTGCTCGCGCGAACCTGAAATGGCGTCTTTCGCGGCGCGCTTCAAAGCCGTGTCGATCGCTTCACGTTCGGAAGAGGCTTTCATTCCTTGATCCATTCCTCGGCGAGTTCGAAATCGCCTTCCTTGCTGTCGTATATATAGCATGCATCGGATAGGGGTTTGTAGAGGGTCTGCAAATACTCGAGAGAACGTTCAAAACGTCGTCTTATCGTGGTTTCCGGGATGCTGTGGCCGCCTGCCGCGACGCGGCGGGCGACACGGGCGAGCGAGGCGGCCACATCCGGCAGGCGCAGATAGATCAGCTCGATCCGGTATCCTGCGGCGCTCCATTTGCGCCAACGGGCGGCGTAAGTGCGGGAGGCAAGTGTGGTCTCGAACATGAAATCGGATTTCATGTCAGCGAGCGCATCGAGGCGGCGCAACATTTCGCGGCCGGCTGCGATGTCTCTTGCCGATGGCGGCAGGTCCGCGAAGCCGGTCTCGCGTGCGATTTCGTCGGCGTTGACATACGCGAGCGGGCGTTCGGCTTCGGGCAGATAGCGGTTTGCGAAGCTGGTTTTTCCGGCGCCGTTCGGTCCGGCAACGACGATGATGCGGGGCATGTGAACAACCGGCGTAGGGTGCATTGAGCGAAGCGAAATGCACCACATGGCGGGCGGGGCGGCAACGGTGCATTTCGCTCCGCTCAATGCACCCTACCCGGCGCGAAGCGTCGCCAACTACGGACTGACCGCGTTTACCGGCGAGGGGTAGGAACGTCGCGGGTGGGTGGGAGCGAAGGAAAGCGGACGCGCAGCTCTTCAAGTGAGAGCGGACCGACGATAGCGCCTCGCTCGGCACCGCGAAGATCGACGACATACCAGCCGTCATTGGAGTCACCCGCAACAAGCCAGTTGCTGTCAAAGCCGACTTTGCGGATCTGGGTCTTGCCCGTTCCGGGGATGACCTCGGCATGACCTTCGAGGCCGTCGATCGTTTCATGAATTCCCGGGCCGTCGCCGTCCTCCGGGTACCAGAGCAAGAAGTTCCGAGTGAGTGGGACCTCGCACGATATTCCGTCGAACATGCCACCGCCCGGCATGCAAGTGTACGCGAAGCCGTTGTCCTCTTGCACGCAACCAGTGCAAGCGGCGATCGCAGCGAGAAGCAGCGTGGCGATTGTGCCGGGTGCGCGGAGCATCAATCAATCGCCTCGCGCTTCTTGCCGCTCTCCGAGACGTAGAGTTCTTTTCCGACTTCCGCGAATTTTGCGCTCATGTCGGCCATGCCTTTTTCGACATCGGCGCGTGTTGTAGCAGCCCCCTCCGTCACGCCGCTTTGCGGCGCGCCACCTCCCCCGGCTTCGCCGGTGGAGGACATGGTTGGGTCGTTGAGCTTTGCCGCGTATTCGCGGACGTCCGCCGTGATCTTCATCGAGCAGAATTTCGGGCCGCACATGGAGCAGAAGTGGGCGACCTTGTGGGCGTCCTTCGGCAGGGTTGCGTCGTGGAATTTCTGGGCGGTTTCGGGGTCGAGGCTCAGGTTGAACTGGTCTTCCCAGCGGAATTCGAAACGGGCGCGGGAGAGGGCGTCGTCGCGTAGCTTGGCGGCGGGGTGGCCCTTGGCGAGGTCTGCCGCGTGGGCGGCGATCTTGTAGGTGATGACGCCGACCTTCACATCGTCGCGGTCGGGCAGGCCGAGATGTTCCTTCGGCGTAACGTAGCAGAGCATGGACGTGCCGAACCAGCCGATCATCGCGGCGCCGATGCCGGAGGTGATGTGGTCATAGCCGGGGGCGATATCCGTGGTGAGCGGCCCGAGGGTGTAGAAAGGGGCTTCGCCACACACCTTCAGCTGCTTCTCCATGTTCACCTTGATCTTGTGCATCGGCACGTGGCCGGGGCCTTCGATCATGACCTGGCAGCCCTTGTCCCATGCGACTTTCGTGAGCTCGCCCAGGGTTTCGAGTTCGGCGAATTGCGCGGCGTCGTTGGCGTCGGCGATGGAGCCGGGGCGCAGGCCGTCGCCCAGCGAGAACGAGACATCGTATTGCGCCATGAGATCGCAGATCTCGTCGAATTTCTCGTAGAGGAAGCTCTCCTTGTGACGCGAGAGCATCCAGCGCGCCATGATGGAGCCGCCGCGCGAGACGATGCCGGTGACGCGTTTTGCTGTGAGGTGGATGTAAGCCAGGCGCACGCCGGCGTGGATGGTGAAGTAGTCGACGCCCTGTTCGCACTGTTCGACCAGCGTGTCCTTGAAGACGGACCAGTCGAGCTTGTCGGGGTCGCCGCCGACTTTTTCGAGCGCCTGGTAGATCGGCACGGTGCCGATGGGGACGGGCGCGTTGCGGATGATCCACTCGCGGATGTTGTGGATGTTGCGGCCGGTGGAGAGGTCCATGACTGTGTCCGCGCCCCAGCGGATGGACCAGACCATCTTCTCGATCTCTTCCTCGACCGAGGAGGTGACGGCGCTGTTGCCGATGTTGGCGTTGATCTTCACCAGGAAGTTGCGGCCGATGATGACGGGCTCAAGCTCAGGGTGGTTGATGTTGGCGGGGATGATGGCGCGGCCGCGGGCGATCTCGCTGCGCACGAATTCAGGGGTGATGAAAGCGGGGATTTCGGCGCCGAAGTCTTCGCCATCGGCGCGGCGGGCTTCTGCGCCTTCAGCCATCGCGGCGCGGCAGATGTTTTCGCGATGGGCCACATACGCCATCTCGGCGGTGATGACGCCGGCGCGGGCGTATTGCAGCTGCGTGAGGGCGCGGCCGGGATTGGCGCGCTGGGGCGTGAGCAGGTTGGGGAATTCGGTGACCAGCTTGTCGCCGGTGACGTGGCCATTGTCTTCCGGCTTCACATGGCGGGCGGTGTAGGGCGAACTATCGCCGCGTGCGTTGATCCACGGCAGGCGGATTTTCGGCAGGCCTTCATGCACGTCGATCGTGACGGTGGGATCGGAGTAGGGGCCTGAGGTGTCGTAGACGCGGACAGGCTCTTCCTTGGCGCTCGGGTGCAGCGCGATCTCGCGATAAGGCACGCGCACGTCGGAGAAGCCGGGCGCGGGGCTGTAGAGCTTGCGGCTGGCGGGCAGCGGGCCGGTGGTGACGCGGAAGGGCTCGATCGATTTGGGGTCGAGGTGCTTGTTCATGGCGTGAGGTCCTTGAAGTTTGAGCAGTTCAGCGTCTTGCAAATGAGTTCAGCGACCTCCCGCGCATCTGATAGGCCGGCAAACTCCGCGACTTTCATCTCTCTTGTGAAGCGCAGCGTCTGTAGCACCAGGACGGGCGATGCGAGGCGGCCTTGAAGCGAGACGGCACGAATAGGCGCGGATGAATCCACACGCTTCCAGTATGAATCTGCTAGGAATGGAATGCGCGTGTCGAGGCTGAAAAAGCGCCGGTCCGTCAAGACGCAGATCGTATGGCGCGGGCGGGTGATTGTGAAATAGGCGGCGGATACCGTGATAGCCATCCAGACCAGAGCGAAGGCGATCACAGGTAGAACGCGATCGGTTGATTGCGATGAATCGATGCTGAAGGCCATAATAATTCCCCCGAGGAGGGGCAGAAGCGCAACCGGCAACCAGTTGAGATATCCAGTCGTGGTCTCTGGCAGGAGACGTGCTGTCGGGCGTTCTGCCCATATGACAGTCTCACCCGCTTGCAAAACGTAGCGTAGAGTGCGCTTCAAAGCTTCGTCACTGGCGGCTGGATTGGCAGGACCGCTGCGGGAAGACGAGCTGGCGTCGGGTGTAGGTGTCATCCCGATGGTCCAGCGGTCAAGGTGGAAAGGCCCACGACGCCTGCAATGACGAGATAGGCGCCGATGATCAGCGCGGGGATGTTGGAGAGGGCGTAGTTCTTGATAGCGAAGGGCGTGTCGATCGGCAGGACATGGCCGAGCGCGAGCATGCCGAGGCCTTCGACGGCCCACCAGATGGCGGTCGCTGTGACGAGGATGGCGGCGGCGGATGAGAAGTCGATATGGGCGACGAGCAGACCGAGGCCGACGAACGTGGTGAGCGCGGCGGTCGCGTGCATGATGCCGGGCGACGCCTTGATGCTTTTCAGGAGCGCGCCGGCCAGCGACGGGCGCACGAGGGCGCTGGATGCAGCGACCAGATAGACGCCGATGAACAGCGCCAGACGGAGCGTGAGCGGATTCTGGACTTCTAGAAGATCTGACATCGTTTCCCGTCCCTTGCGCCGGCATGACCCGGATCAGGTTCTAAGGGTGCTCGCTCGTATCAGAGCTGATCTCAGCGGGTTTACGCCCGCGCCCCTCGGATCGCGGCAACATACGCTACGGCGGCGTTGATACAAGTGCGGCGTCGGGCGGCGGGGGCGAGGGGAAGGTTTCCTCGATGATTGCCTTGGCTTCCAGCGGGCGCTCGATGAAGCGGATGGGGAAGGCGGCGGCCTGGCTGTCTTCGTCGCGGCGCAGGACGACGAGGTCGGGACGGCTGCCGCCGGCCATGACATCTCCGATCTCGGCGGCGGGAATTTCGCTGGCGATGGCGCCGTCGGCGTTGAGGGCGATCAGGCGCGCGGTCGTGGCGGCATAATGCGCGGCGTCGGGCTGGCGTGGGCGGGCGAGCTTGAACAGCTGCGAGATCGCGAGGACGGCGATGGCGGCGGCGAAGGCGAAATAGACCGGCGCGAGCATCGCGTTCGGATTGATCATCGGCGTGGGGGCGATCGCGCCCATGAAGACGACGGCGAGCAAGGCGGCGACGATGGCGGAGGGGATAAAGATCGCGATGGCGATGCCGCGTTGGCGGAGCCTATCGGCCGCGACCAGCTTCGCGGACACAGAGGCGCTCCAGACGATGCGTTCGCCCGCAGCCAGATGTGGCGCCCAGATATCCCGCGGGCTGCTCACTTCGTGCGGTCTTCGATCGGCTGGTCGATCTTCAATGTGCGCTTGATCTTTTCCGCAAGTTCGAGGGGCTGTTCAGCGCTGAACAGGATGAAGGGCGGGTAGGCGCGTATCTTGCGCGTCGAGTTGTTGAGCCGAATATGGCCGCGCGCCTTCGTGCCGGTCACGATGATGGGGTGCGGGTCGAGATGCTCGCCCTCGGCGCGGCCTTCTCCGCCGTGATGGACGGCCCAGCTGGTTTCTGGGCGCAGCTCGTCGACCGAGACGACGCGTTTTGTCGTGAGCATCGCGACCTGCCGCGAGGGCGTGTTGGAACTTTGCCATACGAACAGGGCGACGCGCGCCGCCAGAATGGCGACCAGCGCCCATGCGACCCAGCTATTCGCCTGGTTCGGGCCGGTCAGCATCCACACGATGACCACGCCGACCGCGATCGCGAGCAGGACGAAGCGAAGGAGCAGCGCACGATTGAAAACAGTGAAGGCGCGGCCGCTGCCGCGGCCTTGCCACAGCACATGCTCGTCCTTCTGCAGTTGGCCTCGCAGGCCGACAAGCAGCTTTTCCATCGGCACGGCGCCGGGCGGCGGAGGGGTTTCGGGCGTTACGGTCACGGACGCCAAACTAGTTTGCCGGCGAAGGTATTTCAATCGGAGCTTTCGCAGACACGCGAGTGGCGCCACGGTCGCTTTGCGAACGCAGGAATTCGGAAGGAACCAGCCATGTGGCCGACTGATCGTCTGCAGAAACTGTTCGACATCGAGCATCCTGTGCTTCAGGCGCCGATGGCGGGGGCATCCACGCCGGCCATGGCAATTGCCGTTTCCAATGCCGGAGGGCTGGGGGCGCTGGGATGCGCGATGATGACCGGGGAGCAGCTACGCGGGGCGGCTGCGGAAGTGGCGGCGGGAGCGAACCGGGCCGTGAACTTCAATTTCTTCGTGCATCAGGAGCCGGATCTGGCGCGCCATGATCCTGGGCCGATGCGGGCTGCGCTGGCGCCGTACTATGCGGAGTTCGGGCTGGGTGACGTCGCAGCGCCGAAGGCAGGCGCGCCGACTTTCGGCGACGAGATTCTGGACGTGCTGCTGGCATGTGGGCCGAAGGTTGTGAGTTTTCATTTTGGGCTGCCGTCGGCGCATGCGGTCGATGCGCTGAAGCGGGCGGGTGTGAAGCTGATCGGCAACGCCACGCATGTTGCCGAGGCGAGAGCGCTGGAGGCGGGCGGCATGGACGCGATCATTGCCCAAGGCGCCGAGGCGGGTGGACATCGTGGGGCGTTCATCGGCGCGCCGCATGAGAATGACATGGGGACGATGGCGCTTGTGCCGCTGGTGGTGGACGCGGTGAGCGTTCCCGTCATTGCGGCGGGCGGGATTTTTGACGGGCGGGGCGTGGCGGCGGCGATGATGCTGGGCGCTTCGGGCGCGCAGATCGGCTCTGCCTTCCTGCGCACGCCGGAAAGCAGCGCGCATGCGCTGCACAAGCAGGCGCTGGCCGAGACGCCCGACAATACGACGAAGCTGACGCGCGTATTCACGGGACGGCCTGCACGCTCACTACGCAACCGGCTGGTGCGGGAGCTTTCGGCGAACGAGGGCGATGCAGCGCCGTTTCCAGCGCAGCGCGCGGTGAGTGCGCCGCTGGCCAAGGCGGCGGGTGATCGTGGGTCTGCCGATTTCATGCCTTTGTGGAGTGGGCAGGCGGGGTCGCGCGCAGAGGCGGCGCCTGCGGCGGAGATATTCCAGCGCATCTGCAAGGAAGCGCTGACACTGCTGCGGTGATGGCTACGGGTTCGCGGCCTTGCGGAAAGCGATAGCGCAGGGGGCGTCAGTTTTCTTCGGCTGGGCAGTTGGCCCAGTGGGCGGCGATGGCGTCGTTCCAGATTTTCTCGCCATCCGCGCCTTCGGCAGTGGCGGTGAGCTTCAGCAGGAAGTTGTCATAGCCGGAATGATTGGGGCGGCCGAAGCGGGCTTCGATGACGTGGCCGAATTTTGAGTCGGTGATGAGTTCGCCGCCGCGATCGCCAATGTTGGGATCGGTGAAGGCGGGGCCGGAAACCTGGAAGTGGTGACGGGCGCCGCTGTCTGACGTGTAGAGGAATTTCGCGTTGGCGGCGCCGAGAATGCGGATGATCGGCGGCGGGCCATCGGGCCAGGCCATGGCCAGGCCGAAGGTGAAGCTTTTGGGTTCGCGTGGGCCGAGCAGGGCGAACTCGGCGAGATCGAAATCATACATCCGCCATGGGGCGGGCGGGGCGTCGGGTGTTTCGGCGGGTTCGGATGCGGGGTCGCCGAGGCGGACGATCAGCTTGCGCGCTGGATCAAGCGTGAGGAAGGCCTGCGGGAGTTGCGTGGCGTCGCGTTGCAGGCGCCCGCCGACGAGCGCGGTGGTTTCGTTCGTCGATGGATCGACGATGGCGGTGACATAGGCGGCGTCCGTGCAGGGCGCGACCATTTTTGCGACGTGGATCGCGTTCAGCGCGGGGATGTGGACGAGGATGTGCTCGGGCTTTGCGCCGTTCTGGTTGGAGCGGATGTAGCTGAGCGTTGTGCCGACGGCGTGGACGGGCGGCGGGCCGGATGGCTGAGCGGCGGCGATCCGGTCTGATGGCAGCAGCGGCAGGGCGAAGCTGAACGCCGCCATCACGAGTAGGCAGGCAAGCGCCGCTATCAGGCGGGTGCGAAGCTCTGCCTGAAGCTTCTTTTCCTGCGGGTCGGCGGCGGGCGGGGTCCAGAAGGCAGTTGCGAAAATGTTGGTGTAGACGAGGCGCGGCTTGGGCAGATCCGGCCTGCGCAGGCGTTCGATGCGGTAGGACAGGCGGATCGCGAGGATCCAGAACGCCAGCGCGGCGAGCGCCAGCAGGCCGAGACCGATGGAGAGCGCAGTGACCATGCGCGATTTGGACCGGTTGGCGGGTTGGCGTCTAGAGGGCGGCTAGAGCGTGACGGTGGCGCGGCCGGTGAAAGCGGCGAACAGGAGCAACATCCCGGCAATGAGGGCGAATATGGCCCAGATGCGGGTTGTGTTGCGCGAGGCGACGGCGGCTGCACCGAATTTGAGAAGCGCTTCGGGCAAGGCCATGAGCGCGACGCCTTCGATCAGTACGATCCAGCCGATCAGAGAGACGATGATGGCGAGTGGATCGGTCCAAAGATTATGGAGCGTGACCAGTACGAGGCCGAGGCCGAAGACGATGGCGGCTGTGAGGTATGTAAGACCGGGCGAGCGGGTATAATCCTCCATCACCAGCTTCCAGCGGTCCGATGCGAATAGACCAGCGAGGCCCGTGACGAGAATGTAGACGCCATAGGCCTTGGCGAGATCGAGCGTGCTGATGACGAACGTATTCATGGCGGTATCAGCGTGCGAGCGACCCTAACGGTTCCGGTTAGCCGTAGACAGGATGCCGCTTTCGCTGCTGCCGCTGCAATTCGGGGTTGGGAGGTTTTGCGGAAGCAGCGCGTTCCAGTATCAGCGCGCGGACGTCCTCTAGGTTTGGCACACCTTCTATGAAGGCTCTTATCGTGCGCGCTTGCCACCAATTCCAAGGGCCACGAGTTGTCACCTTTCCTGCCAATTGAATTATCCCCTTACCTTCGCCGAATCGTACCCAGTGGGGATTCACATCAGTGAGATGAACGCTCAGCCAATTGGAAGGTGGAAGAGAACGCATGAAAATCACGCGTTGATCAGTGAGCGCAAATACATACGACCACTGCGCAACAGAGTTCCATATTACGGACGGCATATGGAAGAGCAGGTTGATCGCGACCAGCCAGATAACTGCATATGGTCCAAACCAAAATGTGGTCGCTGCGATCACAATTCCCGCGACAATGAGGACGATCCAGAGCTCCTTCCACTGACGTGATGACGGGCCTTGTCGCTTTGCAGCCCAGAGAAGCTGCTCCCCTTTCGACAGAAGCGGCAAAATCCTGGGCTCGATTTTGGGGTCGATCGTGACTGCGCCCATCCCGTCTACAATTCCTTCGGCGGCGCGTGCGCGTCGATCTGGATCCAGGTCTGTTCGGAGAAGGCGAGGAGGGCGCCGGATTCGGTGAAGAGGGCGGAGCCGGCGAAATGCTTGCGGCGGTCCTGACCCTTTGACCACGCGACAGCGATGATGGCAGCGTCGGTCGTTGGGCGGTCGATGATCTTTGCGGTCATACGGCCAAGGAGGATGGGCTCCTTGTCGATGGCGAAGGCGCCGGGACAGTCGAGCGCGGCCCACAGAAATTCGGGTGCGATGCGGCCACTGTCGTCTGCGAGATCGGGCGTTGGCTGCCAGGGCGCAGCGACGATGGGGAAGGCATTCGGGTTGTCGAGGCCCGATGGCTCCTTGAGCCAATCGGCGAAGATGCGGAGGCCGTCGCCTTCGGCGCGGGCGGGGCCGCAGACGAAGCAGTGCGGGAGGACATGGTCCTCGGAATTAGGAAAGGTAGCCGCAGCGACGATGGCGGCTTCAAGACCTGGCGACTTCACATTCGGCGTTTCGAGCCAGGTGGGACGCAGCGACATGATGAGGATGCGGGTGGCGGCATCGTCCGTCATGATGTCGAGGCCGGTATCTGTCGCGTGCGCGCGCAGCGTTACGTCGAGCGGAATGGGCGCGCGCAGCGTTGCTTCGACGGCGTCGGCGTGGGGTAGCAGGTGCGCGGCGAGGCCGGCAGAATAGCCGCCATTGCCCGAGTCGTGCGGGCCGTTGAAGCGCTTTTGTATGCGGATGGTATCGGTCATGTGAGAGAGTCTAGCCGGTCGCGGCCCGGTATGGCCAGCGCCGCCGTTCGCGTTGCCGCAAGGGCCGGCCGGCCCCTAGTTCTGATCGTGGTGGTGACCGTTGCCGTCCTGATGGTATTTGTCGTCACTGACCGAACAATGGTGGTGGCCTTCACGGTCGTAATATTTGTGAAGGCCGAAGGCGCAGTCGCCATCGAGATATTCGAGATCGCTGTAGAGCGAGAGAGCCGTGCCGAAGAGAGCCAGCTCGTCTGTCGTGCAGCCGCCGAGCGCTGGGGCGGCGAGCAAGGCGCCGAGCGCGAGTTTCAGTTTCATGGCGAGCCCCCTGTCGATCCCGCGATCCAGCCATTGCACCATGAAGGATCAGTGAGGGGAAGGCGAGCGCTCTCGCCGCGCAGGCTATTTTTCGATCGCGAGACCGGCTTCGCGCCAGGCTTTCATGCCGCCGTCGAGTGCGGTGGCGTGGGCAAAGCCGAGCGAGCGCAGCGTGGCGGCGGCCAGGGTCGAAATCTTGCCGAACTCGCAGACGGCGACGATGCGGATGGTGGGGTCGGGGAAGGCCTCGTTGACGCGAAGCTCCAGCTGACCGCGTGAGAGGAACAGCGCGCCGGGCAGATGGCCGGCGTCGAACTGCTCGCGCTCGCGCACGTCGAGGACGATGAGATCGTTCTGGCGCGCGGCGAGACGGGACGAAAGCTCGGTCATGGACATGAAGGGCGTTGAGGCCGTGGCTTCGGCAAGAAGCTGGGCGACCGATTTCTTGCCGCTCATGTTGACGCGCAATGCTTCGGTGAGGTGCGTGGGCGCCTGCATGTTCAAGGTGCGCATCATCTCAACGAAGTCGGCGCGTTCCGTTTTCTGGAGGCGAGGGTTCGAGCGGATCTCCTCGCCAATCGTGGAGCCGATGCGGCCCTTGTATTCGTGGGCGGGGTGGATCTGGGTTGCTGGATCGAGCTTCAGCAGCTTGTTGAAGAGGCTGTCGTAGAGCTGGTCTGGATTGCCGGTGGGCAGGTCTGTGCGGCCTGTGCCGCCGATCAGCAACGTGTCGCCAGTGAAGGCATGATCCTGAACGAGCAGGCAGGTGGAATCTGCGGTGTGGCCGGGCGTGGCGATCGCCTGCACGCGCAGGTCGCCGACGATGAGCAGATCGCCATCGTTGAGGCGCAGGTCGACAAACGGGGCCGCGGAAAGATGGCTCATCACCACCTGCGCGCCGAGTGCCTTGCCGATCTCGCGAGCGGCGGAGAAATGGTCGGCATGGGTGTGGGTGTCGATGGCGTAGCGGATCGCGAGGCCGTGTTTCGACGCGATGCCGCGATAGCGTTCGATCGCGCTGATCTCGGGGTCTATGACGGCCGCCACGCTGGTTTTCGAACAGCCGAGGAGATAAGAGCGGCAGCCGCCGACTTCGATTGTTTCAAGGATCATCTTGGCAGTCCTCCCAACGCTGAGCGTTCTAGCGGGGAGCTGCGGGCGACGCTAGTCGTTCAGCATCGCATCGAGCTTCAGCACCGTGTTCCAGTTGCGGGCCGTGCCGGTGCAGAGCTTTTTGGGGAGGATCAGTTTGGACTCGCCGATCGACGGGCCATAGTCGATGTAAATCTCACGGCCGACGAGCTTGAGTTCTTCGCCCTTGTCGTATTTCTCGCGAAAGGTCTTGAGCCATGTGTCGATGGCTTTGGTGTCTGGCTTGTCCTTGCAGACCAGACAGACGAGGTGGGAGGGATCTTCCTTGGCCTTCTTCGGGAGCGGGTTGGCTTTGATGATGGCGGCCCATTCGGCGGGGTCGCGGACCATGACTTCGGAGAAGAGGCCGAAGGTCTTTTCGATGGCGGCTTCCAGCGTGGCTTCGAGTTTGGCGTTGCTGGTCTTCTTCGTATCGAAAACCAGATTGCCGCTGGCGATGAGTGTGCGGACGTTCTCGTAGCCAAGCCCTTCTGCCATTTCGCGCAGTTCTTTCATCGTGACCTTGCGGCCGCCGACATTCACGGCGCGGAGGAGGGCGACGTATCTCATGCAAGCGTCTTGCGCATTTCGGAGAGATGGAAGTCGCGTGTGGTTTCACCAGATGTCTCGGTGAAAGGGAACGGGATCGTCGCGCCGGTCAGGTGGTAGCCGCGACGCTCGTACCAGGCGATGAGGGCGGTGCGGACGTTGATGACGGTCATAACCATCTGGTTGGCGGACCATCGTTCCTGCACGCGGCGTTCGGCCTCCGCGATCACCAGCTTGCCGAGCCCTGAACCGTGCGTGTCGGGGTCGATGGCGAACATACCGAAATAAGCGGCGTTGACGCTGTGGTTCTTTTCCGGGCTGAGGCCCTGCAGGAGGCAGCAGCCGGCAAGCTTCCCATCGACTTCGGCGAGCAGAAAGCAGCTGTCGGTGCGCGCGATGATGTCGTCGACTTCCGCATTGCTGGTGCGGGGACCGGTGAGGAGGTGGGCTTCGGATGTCCATGCGCCGGCCGCCTGGGGGCCGCGATAGGCTTGCTCGATCAGGGCGACAAGCGCGTGCGTGTCGGCGTGGGTGGCATAGCGGAAGACAGGTTCGGTCATGGGAAGGCTCCGATCCTGCCTAATCCATGGCGGCGGACAGAGGTCAAGCGAGGTTTTGTGATTGGCGCGGCGCGGGTGGGACGGGCTTAATCCCATCTTCGATGCGACAGGAGGTCGTTATGCGGATGATCGCGATTGCCGGGCTGATGCTGTGTGTAGCGCCGGGCGCGCTGGCGCAGCAGCCCTTGCCGCCGGAGCCGATGTTCTGTGATCCGGCAAGCTATCCCTATGACGCTGTGGCAGCTGCGCCTTATTCGCATCGGGTGCTGTTCGAGGATGAGCATGTGCGCATCCTCGAGATCAA
>Ga0075163_10001502_pt1 | contig 31539 bp, 40 predicted proteins | sample JI1023141ADNA_FD_71478 | JGI IMG/M metagenome (GOLD analysis project Ga0075163, IMG submission 71478) | Wastewater effluent complex algal communities from Wisconsin, to seasonally profile nutrient transformation and Carbon sequestration -... | ecosystem: Engineered > WWTP > Effluent > Algae...
CTGGTGCATGTTGCGGAAAGCCGACACAACTCAGCCTTCTCCCCGAGGTAACGCATTCATCAACTTCAGAATCGGTAGTGCTTCGCGCTCAAAATAATCCATCGTGTCAGAGAGACGATGCCCGCGCACGAGTACCTCATAACCTTCGGCTGAGAGCCTCACCGAAAGCCCCATTTCGTGTCGCATCATGATGCCCGCCCACAGTGCCTTACTTGCCTGCAACGCCTCGTACATTTCTGACGACACGGGTATGCGTCCGTCTTCTTGCATTTTGTTTTCCATAATGCCAAGATAGCACGTTTTCGCTTGAAGATGGCGACACGAGAATGTCGTGAATTAGAAATCCAACCCCACACCGCCCCCTGGCTCGAACACCTGCTTCTCGGTCAATTTGCCGTTCAAGTCAAAGAGCCAGCGTTCGGTGCTGCTTACTACCAGCCGATAGCCGATCACCGCACCAAAGGGGGATCTATCCCTGTCAGGTTTTTGACGGTGTGTCTGAATCTGCGACTCAATGTAGCCGAGAAATTTCTCTGGTTGCGGTGTCTTGTCGAGTGGTACAAGCTGTGCCAGCGCGTGCTGGTACATGCGGCCGTGCATACCCGAACCCTTGTTCTCAAAGATAATCTCGAGTGGCATGACACCGGTCTTGGCGTCTTTTTCTGCCGCAAGTGCTTGCGCTAGCACCTGTAGATTGCGGCGCGTAGCCTCGCGCGCCTCGGCCACGCGCTTGGGTGCCACCTGAAAAACTTCAAAGAACGCGTCGCGAAACGCTTTATCTTTCATATGCAGGCTGTCATAGACGACAATCGCATCGAGCCGGCGTTTGCCCTTGTTGAAGTTGCGGTAACCAAGCCGTTCAAGAATCGCCGCAGGCGCAAGGCCCGACTCATTTGCGACGTTCAGCAACAGGTCGTTGATGGGTTGAAGTTTCATAACTGAAATATATCCTCATCTACGTGAAAAATGCGACACCTGCCTGTCGTCACATGTGGGCGTGTCTGTGGTATAGTACCTTCATCAATGGAGTATCTATGAACCAAACAGACCTTTTCGCCCAGGGCGCGATTACCCCTGAAACCCTGCTGAACACGAACGCTTCGCCGCTAGTCTCGCCGCGTTACCACTTTATTTCGACGCAGAGTATTTTGAGTGAAATGCAAAAACTCGAATTCAAACCCGTGAGCTATACCGAAAAGCGGGCGGTAAGCCTACAGCGGCGTGGCTTTCAGAAACACATCGTGCGCCTGCGCCGCAGCCACGACGTTCTGCAGGTGCGCAACTCGGTCGCCGAGCTCGTGATCGTCAATTCACACGACGGTTCGTCGGCGCTGTCGCTCTCTGCCGGCATTTTCAGGCTAGTGTGCTCGAACGGCCTAATGGCCTCGCTCGCGACCGTACCCGAAGTACGCATCGTGCACCGCGACTATTCGCTGCCGCGCCTACAGGCCGGCGTCGAAGAGATCGCCCGCCAACTACCCGTACTCGAGCGGCAGGTCGATACATGGCAGACCTTTGCCCTGCGGCCCGCGACAATCGCAGAATTCGCCGAACGCGCGACGGCCCTTCGCTGGCCGACCAGCAGAACACAACCACGCGTCGCACCCGCAGCGCTCACCCTCGCCAAGCGCCCCGAAGATTCTGCCGACACCCTCTGGAACGTCTACAACCGCGTTCAAGAAAAACTGATCAACGGCGGATTCAAGGTCACATTCGGTTCACGAAAACACCCAAGCATCGCACGCGCCGTTACCAGCATCGACCGCATCATCGACATCAACCGCACACTCTGGCAATTGGCAGCGGAATATGCGCAAAACTAATGAGGATAGAAAACCGAAACGGGTAATGGGAACATACCGTTTCCATTACCGTAGAGACGCGATTAATCGCGTCTCCACCAATGAAATCCAAATATGGTGGCGTAACCGAAAACGATAACCCCATGATTAAACTACATGGCGTTGCCGCCGTGATGCGGTGGTTTAAGGCCCGATGTACGCACATGACACGCAAGACAATCGAGACTGATTTCGCCTGGCAATCACGTTTCCATGACCACGTCATTCGCGATAACCGTGCGCTGAATCAAATACGAAAATACATCCGGCAAAACCCGGGGCAATGGCACACCAATGATTATTTCAGCGCTTAGTCTGCGCCTTCTTCTGGCGAACACGCTCGGCACGGTCTGTCATAATTTTTCGTAAGGCGCGCAACATACGGCGGCGTTCAGCTGCCGTTTCATTGCCAGGCGCAGAAACGAGATCAATCCGCAGCGCTTCGGCTTCTTTTAGCACACTTGGTATCAGCATGTACGTCATCGCTGCCCAGTCGTCTTTTTCAAGCCATGGCTTGATGATCTCGAAGCGCTGCGTCAGAGATTTTTTACGCATAGATTCTGCGCCTCGGTCGCGCTACCGTGGGTTTGAAATCGCCCGGCAATTGCGCGAGATTTTTTAGCGCGAGGCACAGGCTCGCCCAGTGCAGGTCGAGCACCGACTCGTAGTGGTCGCTGCGATAGCCGCCGAACAGCGCGAGTGTGAACGGCACGTGACCGATCTGCCCCGCAGCCTCGCGTACCGTCGCGTAAACAAGCCGCGCCGCTTCGAGCCATTCTTCGGTATCGAGTTGGCCACCGAGGTCATCCCATTCATGCGAATCGGCGCCGTGGCAGAGCACGACGTAATGCACACGCTTCTCGAGCAGCGCATCTTTCAGCGGCACGAGCCGGTTGCTCAGATCATGCAGGTAGGCACGATGAGAACCAGCAGGATTTATATGGTACTGCCGCGGTACCGCTTGGTCGAGCTCGGGCGCAAACGCACGGCTGTCTTCTATTGAATTGCCATAATGCCCGTCGAGATCGACATACGCACCGACCAGCTGCTTGTCGTGCCAGAGCTTCAGCGAGGCAATCACCTGCCCGCTGAAGGTGCAGAAACCACCGCCTCTCTCGGGCTGTGCGTGGTGAAAGCCGCTCGTGGGCGAAAACGTGATCTGGCCGGGGTTACGGTTCGCGGCAGCGATCGCGTGATAGAGACTCGCATTTGTGTACCGCACCGAATCGGCAAACGCAGGGCTGTAGCCGATGCTGTTCGATTCGGCAAGCGGCAGATCACCATTAAAAAACGCCTCAACGTAGTCACGCGTATGCGCTTGCAAAAAGTCTTCTTTGCCGAACGGCTGCCAGTAGCGATCAACCTGTAACAGCCGAACGAAGCCAAGCGCTCCACCGCGCTCAATGAGCAGCCGTGGCTTTAACGGACTGCGCGAGGTACCAGCCTGCAGCGGCGCAACCATCTCTTCGCGATAGAAGGTGCGTAATGTCGGGGCGTATACGGCGGTGTTGTTTGCTTGCACATGTGGATACTACCGCATTTGCAAGGGTGATGGCGACACAAGGCTGTCGCGAAGTTGGATGTTTTAGGTGTATAACCGGCTTCTAAGACATGCGCTCTATATTCATCAAGCCATTCAATGTGCCGAGAACAATTCTGATCGACGACCTGCCCTGCGGCGTCAGGTTCTGGTCGACTAATGTGTCTCGCTGCAGCTGCCAGACGAGTTCGTACCGCAACTGCCCGAACCGCAGTTCAATTTGCGTTTCTTCGTCGACTTCCAGATTATCCAAAAGCCGCGCGATTTCGTGATCTCGCTTTTGCGGCTCTTTGTTACCCCTGCTCTCTGCCTTGGCTTCCTTGATAAGCTGCAGAACTTTAGCTTTGTCCGGGATATCGTGAAACATCTCGGGAAATTCTTTCAGCAGAACCTCGGGCTTGTTGCCCAGAACCGATTGACCCAGCCGGGATGAATACACCAGGTAAGCGTCCAGCCCAGAATATTTGGCCTTCAACTCGCCTAAGGTGTCTTTCGCCCGTTGCTCTATAATAGGCAAATCGGATATTCTGCATTTCAGGGACATCGTCGCAGTGTACACCGGTATACAAGCACCGAGGGACATGATCGTGTCCCTCGTATGCAATCCCCATGCTCAATATGACGAAGTGTGCTCTGGAGCAAGGTTAGAAAAAACGACTCGGCTCTGTCGCCCGTTTGCCGCAGGCTATGCTATAGTTGTAGCTATGCAACTACTGGAGAATCTGTCGTGACAGACCCCGACATCCAGTTTCTGATCTTGCGCCTGCTCGAACGCTCTCCCGCTACTGCCGAGCAATTATGGCTCAGAGGCTGCAGCGCCGGCATCGAAAAGAGCCTCAAGACTTACCGCCGCGCGCTCGATGAGCTACAGCAACACGGCATGCGCTTCACGCGGCTCAACATGACGTATGCAGTACCGCAGAGTATCGCCTACTGCGAGGCGCTGGCTGGCATATTCAGACGACTCGTGGAGACGAAGTCTGCGTGGCGCAGCGTCGTGTACGGTGACGTGGACCGCCGGCACCTTGCGCGCCTGTTGTGCATAAAGCCTGCGCCGGCTGAATTTCTCTGGCAGCTTCTGTCGGCAGCTGTTGAATCACGTCTGGTCGAATTTCAATACGCGCCACAGCATCCCGGAACCCGCGAGTACGTGCGGGTGAACCCGCCGGCGCGTAACATCTGCACGCCACGGGGCATGATTCCGGTGAGCATGGCTGTGCATTACCTGGTCTTTGCCGGCCAGCACGCTGTGTTGCTCGGCGAGAGTATGGTAGATGGCGCGATGGAGCTGCGCCAGTATGAGGTCGCGGGTGTAGGCAAGCTGCATCTCAGGGGCGTTACGGCGCGCAGGTTAAAAGCAAACCCTGCGGAGCTCTACCGTGACTCGGTCTATGTCTGGCTGGGCGGAGATATCCATGAAGTCGAGCTCGAAGATCACGCAGACCCTGCCGGCAGAGTCTGCGTGACGCGGGTGAACGGCGAAGACGAGATTCTCGCTTACGTTATGGCCTCTATGGGCAACCTGCGCTTCAAGAAAGCCCCACAGGCAATCATCCAACGGGCACGGGAGCTCTCTCTGCCTCTCGATAGAATATTCAGAACAGTGAGTGAACTCTAATCATGACCAAAACATTTACCGCAATCGATTTTGAAACCGCGCAGGGCGCAAGCCATAGCATCTGCCAGACCGGCATCGTGCGCGTCGTCGACGGGGTAATCACCGAGCAGCGCAGCTGGATTACCCAGCCACCCGGTAACTATTACTGGCCGCACTTCACGGATATCCATGGCATGTCTGCGGTTACAACCGCAGACAGCCCGACGTTTGATCGTGTCTGGGCAGAGATCGTACCTTACCTGGCGGGCCAGCACGTTGTCGCCAATAACGGCCACGGCTTTGATTTTCGCTGCATCCGCAGTGTTCTGCAGTACTATGAGCTGCCACCTGTCGAATTTACCGGCCATTGCACCTACAAGATCTTCCGCCGTAATCTCGCTGACCTTTGCCGACAATTTGAGATTCCACTCAACCACCACGATGCGCTGTCAGACGCGCGCGCCTGCGCGCAGTTGTTTCTCATCGCACAGAAAAAAGCCGAGCAAGCGGTGCAGAATCGTGAGGAGCGAGTCTTGCATGGCAAATGAAGCCGCTATAGCAGAATTGGAACTCCGCACCGGCGAGCACATCGCTGTTCTGGAAGTTTTCATCAGGGTAACTTACGGCAATTTGCTCGCAGGCAAGCCCTACCGCGAGTACAACGAACGCCTGTTGCATAGGCTCGCGAGCGAGCCGGTGCAGCTCTGGGGCGACGAGTCACCCGCTACTCTTTTGCAGCCAACGCCTGGCGAAATGAGCGGTCAATTGCCGAGGTACGCGATTACTCTACTTCTCGACTGCGCAGCACCGATCAGCGCGGCCAATGACGGCAGCAGGTTGCGGCTTGTGTACTTTGCGGATACGATGCCAGGATGTTTGGCCGGATATCTGACAACAATATTGCAGAACCTGGATTGGAAATCGCACGCACGGGATTATGAGTTTTAGAGAACAAAAGAGGTAAAACATGTTTACAAACCTATTTAAGCACTACGTCGAAAAAGGTGTCATCGCGGACAACCAGGGCAGCCTATACGCCGGCCCGCTTTATGATTCGTGCACCAAATGTGGTGAATGCTGGGCTGGCCTCGAAGATCGGCGAGCTGAATGGAATAAGATGCAGATTCCGTACGTCGGTGCTAAGTACCATGGCGAGGCGCATAGGGTACTCGTTGTCGGCCTCAACCTGAATGAGTTTGGGGGGCTGTTTTCCCTGATTGAATTGGCAATGAATGCACAATTTGCCCTGATGAACCATTGGCAAAAAATCCGCTTTGGGTTGACCTACAAAGAGTATCGCGGCAGCATTTTCTGGCACAGAGTCGCGCTCTACTCGGCCATTATCTTGAGCGATAGAGAACTACATTCGTTCGCCAGCGATGTGCTCACAGATTTTGAAAGTCTGGCCGCAGCCATGGGAAAGATCGCCTTCGTCGAAGCGGTAAAATGTTCACCCTGGGACCCGAACACAGAAAGCCAACCGACCAGCACCATGAAAGCAAATTGCATTGAGACTTTCCTTATCAAGGAGATCGAAGAAATGAATCCCGAGACGATCTTGATTATGGGCAAAGAAACTCTGCTTCTACCTGCGTCATCAGAAGTTCGCGCTACAGCCTCTTCAGCCAGCGGCAATATTAATTTCATGTCTGTCGATATGGCAGGCAAAGAGCGCAGACTTTTCAAGGTCACACATCCCACTGCTCGCGGCGGCAATAGCACGGATATTCCGCTTGAATTCAGGAATTTTTTGGGCCAGATGCGGAGGTAACGTGAAGATACTTTGGGTCGATGACATCAGAAATCCACCGTCCGGCATAGTCTGCGATATCGCACGCAACTACGTGCAGGCGATGGAGTTTCTCACCACAAATACCTATGATGCCGCATACCTCGACCATGACCTGTCCTCTTTTGATGCAGCCGGCCACGAAAAAACCGGCTACGACGTCCTCATGCAAATCGTGCAGATGAGGATGGATGGCAGACCCGTACCCAGAGAATTCCATCTGCTGACCGCAAACCCCGTGGGTGCAGAGCGCATGCAAGGGGTAATTGAGAGGTATTTGAGCGAACACTAGGCCGCTTTCTTCTGGCACAAGGCAAGCGTGAGTCCAAATATCTCCTGATTCAACTTTACGACGCGATCTACTGAAGTCAGGCGGCGACTGCGCACACCCGAAGTGCTGAAGATACAGTCTGTGCTGCAATCAGGCCATTGGCGCAGACGAGTCGAAATACACCGGTCGTCAGTTGAAAGCTGCTGAGGCCATCATGTGAATTGACGACGATAATTTCTGGCCATTCTTCGCCTTCAGAATCGCGTTGGCGAAACCGTACGAGGTGACGGGCAAAGGGATTCTTTGGGTGACCCTGAATTTCGACCGGCAACCAGGATTTCTTCTGCAAATCTGCTATGACAGTCGTAGTCGGAAATATCTGGTATTTTCCCGAAGCGCTCGGCCCCCGTTTCGTCGTTAGAACTGCCGGACAAACTTTTTCAATTGCATGCGCGTGTTGAGCCGCTGCGCCTCGGGCTTCAGGGTGAAAGTATATCATGCAGTTAAATAATTTAAAAACTTCTGTAGTGAGGGACATGATCATGTCCCTCGGAACTCCTTCTTCTCGCTAGATTCTAACCACATCCATGGCGCGGAGAAAAAAGTGATACTTATACAACGATTGAAGAACTACCAGGGCCTTGCTCTGTTTCTGCTCTATCCGTTAGTGCTGACGCCCTTACCCCAGCTATGGGTCGACCTGCTCTGCACGGCAAGCCTGATTATTTCTGTAATCGTCTTCATACTCACCACAAAACAGAGCACACAGACACTCAGATGGCTGCCCACTATTCTCGAAATCTCCGCAGTTTTTCGCCTGTGTCTCTACGCACCAATAGCACGGTTGATTTTGGGACAACCTACAGCACTCGATGACTGGCTCTTACGACCGGTAGGGGCGTTGATCGCGCAAGACACTCCTGTAGGTTTGCTGGTTGGATTTGGTATCTTTGCTGGCTTGCAGCTCGTAGTCATACCCCAAGGAGTTTCGAGAATTTCAGAAGTTTCAGCCCGCTTTGCACTCGACAGTCTGCCTGGCCGCCAACTCGAAATTGAGCAGAAGTTCACACTCGCTGAAATAACGCGACCGGAAGCGGACAGACTGCAGGCCCAATTATCATACACGACCCGCCGCCTTGGAAAAATCGATGCATCGGTTCGATTTCTGGCTCTTGAAGTTCGCATCGGCGTTGCCGTGAGTGCACTGATTCTGTTGCTCGGTTCTGCCCATGCAATTTTTTGGCAAAGCAACTCACCAGCTGTGGCATTCTCGGAATACCTGCAGCTTGCAGTAGGCGCCCATATCGTTTGCGTCACGCCCTTGCTCATCATGATTGTGGCGACGGTAAATCTAATGCGCGATACGCTGCCCGAATAGTATATATGCAACACTTGACCCACAGAGCCAGAAGAGTCTTGTCCGAATTGGCGCCCCGCGAAGCGCGAAGGCTGCGCCATAAACAGGTACGCGAGGAGCACGTCTTGCTTGGTATTGTCGCGAAAGAGAACAGGGGTTTCCTGAATGAACTGGTGGTGGCATCCATATTCACCCAATACCGCGTTGACCTAGCCCGTTTAACGGGCAAAATCGAGAATCAATTGAGAGATACCTCAGAGCACGAGCAGAACCCCAGTCACACGTTGCGCTCCCTGGAAGCAGCATCGCTCTATGAAGCGCGGCAACTGAAGCATGGCTGCGTCGGAACCGAACACATTCTGCTGGCGGTGTTACGCGACGAGGGCGGCAGCATAACAGGCTGCCTCGCACCGTATGGCTTAACGTACAATGCTTTGCGAGCAGACTTGGCGGGGCGGCCGGGGTTATAGATGGACATTACACAACGCACCATCGCAAAAGTCGAAAGTTTACGGATGGGCACTCAGTTTTTCTTAAATATCAAAGCTATTAAAGGGGAGTAAACATTTATGGCAGATTTCTATTGTGAATATTGTGGGACCAAAGCACAAAGCGTGTCTCAGCTAACAGGCAGCAATTGCGCACGCCACCCCGACGGGGCGCAAAAGGGGAAGCACAAACTTTACGAAGGCTCCGTCAAGAGCCAATACACGTGTAAGTATTGCGGAACCAAGATGAGCAGCATCTCAGCGCTCACAGGGAGTAACTGCAGCCGACATCCGAAGGGAGCACAGAAGGGGCAGCATTCGCCTGCGCTGTGAGAATTGGTCGTGCGGGCCGCAAGTGCCCGCATGAGCGGAATTTTTCCATTGCCGATGCGGGTAGAGCGCTACCGCTCCAGTAATAGTGCACGTAGCTTTACTTGACATTACTCGATAAGGCAATGATATATCCGCAGCAATTATGAGTTTTGAAGTGCATCAACACTTGCTTGACCTGGCATTCAAAATGCACGAAAAACTCGTTTCTGACGAGAAAGAATCTGGTGAGTATTTCAACATTTTCAGGATTCTCCGCATCGAGACGCGCGAAGTAAAGACCCATTCCAATTTTCTAACTGAATTATTAGATCCGAACTGCAGCCACCGCCTGGGAACTACGCCGCTTGAGGAATTCCTGCGGGTCATTGGTATAACAAATGCGGATGCCTCAAAGGCGAAAGTAACCAGCGAGTTTACAATCGGCACGATTAGTCAAGATGGGCGCACTGGCGGCAGAATCGATATCCTAATTGACCTGCAAACGCGGCCTAATCAGCTAATCGCGATAGAAAACAAGATTTATGCGGGTGACCAGGAAAACCAGCTACAGAGGTATCATGCGCATACGAAAACCCTTGTCTATTATCTGACTCTTCATGGCGGTCGCCCAAGCTCTTATGCAATGAATGGCTTGAGCGATGATCTGGTCCAGTGCATTTCATATGCAGACCACATCACGATATGGCTAAAAACATTGATCGACAAGGCGGAACCGCACGATCTCGTACGCGCAACCCTTGTCCAATACAAATATCTATTAAAGGACCTAACAGGAAAATCCCGGAGAGCCACGATGACCCAAGAACTTGCCAACAGAATCACAGAAAAACAGGAGAATCTGACTGCTTACTTCACACTTCTAGAAAACCAGGAATCCGTTCTAATGACCATTTTAGAGAACAGCCGAAAATACTTTGAGAATTGCGCCAAAGCATTAGGTCTGACTGTCTCCATCCAGCCAGGTTGCATCTTCTTCGACTTCAGCGAGGCACACCCCAAAGTCAAAGAATTGGGGTTACGGATCGGGTTTGGTAGTGATGATCTGCGTTTTTGGAATAATGCGTATATCGGTATTTACCACGACAAGCGCGCTGATGCGATTAAAGGCAGAGGACTAGAACTTTTCAAAAATGCGGTACAGCCAAAAACCGAAAACTGGGGATCATGGATAGCGGGCTACTGGAAAGAATATAATGACGGAAAAACACTCCTTGCTATTCTAAATAGCTTGAAACCGACCGAGCCTCCCAACGATGAATCCATGACCTTCATGCAAGAATTCAAGGCAAGACTAGAGAAGATTCACAAGACAGCATTGGAGTTAGGTAGAGAACATACCGGCTCATGACCATGAGAGCAGTCCAGTGTGTAGGTACCTCGCCGGCATTGGCCAGATGCGTAGATGCTTGCGGCAGGTTCAGATTCTCAAATTTATTGCTGAAATGCGATTCAAAGGGCTGATTTGAATAAAATTACCTGCTGCTGCTCGGCCATAATCTCGAGCAACCGCCGATACGAAATTTCACCAGCGAATCGGACGACGGTGGCCGGTCTGCTCAGACCGGTAATCGGCGACCCTTGCGAATAGTGAGCAGCAAACCTTAGCACCACGGCGATCAGCATTCGCTCCTCGTGCTGCAGACTGCCCGCTTCTATTGTTGGTTTCTGCTCGGTTTGTACCGTGACCGTTGCACCACTCGTGAGCATTTCTTTAGGTTTGTCAAATTTGAATCGGAGAATTGAATCGCGTAGAAAGATACCCGTCACTTTACGCAAATGGTCCTCATATTCGCCGAGAGAGACCGAAAACGCCTCGTCGTTTCGTTCTTTAAGCGTCTCGACGGTGGCCTTGAGCTCAGCGATCAGAGAAACCAGCTCGTTCATCTGGTTCGTCATATTGGCATGCATGACCGCAATGTGTTCAAATTCTGCGAAGACTACTCTATCAACAAAACCCTGACCCGCGAGCCGAATTTTCAGAGAAGTCAGCAGAGCAGCTAGCGAAGGCTTTGCTTTAAACCTGAAAATATTATTATCAAACGCATCGATTCGCTTTGCAAATTTGGCGTCGAGAATCTTTTCAATATCATTTTGTAACAACGTCAGCTTCACCTGCAATTCTTTCAGCTCGAGTTCTTTCTGCAACAGATCGCGCATTCGGCTGATACGCTGGAGGCTCTGGCTCGCTTTGACAAGGCGGGCTTTGGTAACAATCAGGTTACGACTATAGTTCGCATAACCGATGTATCGGTCGAGTGCACGGCGGCAGCGTTTAGCATTACCTGAAACGATGCGCTGTAAATCGGGTTCATTGATAACCAGTGGAACAGCAGAAGCCTGCGTGATGAAGCGAACCGCCGTTCTGAACGTTGGGGCATCGCAGAGCACATTGCCATGCCAGAACTCTGAAGCCCCGCCTGGCTTGACACGACGCTCAACGCTGATTTGAAGAGGTTCTTTGGAATCGGCCCCCTCTCTGACGCTAACATAGGTGAGGCGAACCCGGGTGCCAGGTTCGGGCAATGCTCTGAAATACATCTTCTCATTTTCAAAGATCGCGTCGCCTGATAAGGCCCACCCTATCGCAAGCGGGAGATCATCGTAGTCAATTGAAGCGTTGGCCGGGCGTGTGTTGAGTCCACTGCTCAATTTGCCGAGCTTCAGCTCAACAATCGAACCAAAACGCGCAATCTCTATCTGCTGCAGATACACCCGCACGCTCTCAAAACCCGATCGCTTTGCCCTGCGTATCTTTTTTGTAGCTGCCTTCGGCTGCGAGTTCGCTGACAAGTTCTTGCCATGCGACAGAAGCCGTTGGGCGATAGGCGTAACGCTGCTTCACCGCGCGAAAATCACCCGGGGTCAACGTTGTGAGCCGGCTGAGCACGCGCTGCAGCTCGTATTTCGGGGGTATATCCGCCAAAAGATCTTTGAAATAGTCGGCGAAAAAATCTGCACGCCCCTCTTCGGCCATCGCCCGAAACTCGAGCTTGAAGTGAAAGCGCCGCATCGACGCCGCGTCGAGCTTGCCGATGAGGTTGGTGCAGCAGAAGAGCAGCGTCGAATGGTTTTCCATCTGGTTCAAAAACTCGTTGGTCTGTGAGACCTCCCAACTGCGCTGCGCCTGCTCGCGGGGTTGAAAAAACGTATCGGCCTCATCGACGAGCAGAATCGCATTGTTCTTTTCGGCTTCGCGAAACGCCTGCGCAATATTCTGTTCCGTGCCGCCGAGCCACATACTCAAGAGGTCGCTGCCCCGTTTGAACAGCACGTCGCGCCCGCATTGGCGAGCCACGTGCTTCACGAATTCGGTTTTGCCGGTGCCCGGCAACCCGTGCAGCAGAAAGTTGAGCCCGGCTCCTGGCCTGCGCTCGGCAGACAAGAATGCCTTCGCGGTCTCGACGAGCGCCTCAGGCTTACCCGAAGTGTTGAGGATCTCAACATGATACGTGTCATCGCCTGCCGAAAGCCCGCTCTCTTTTTTCTTTTCGGGCTTATGGCTCTGAATGAGCCTGGGTATAGCCGCCTGCGCATCAATGTCGCCACCGAGAGTTTCGATGCGGCCGTAACTCTGCATCACGCTGTCGAGAATGCCAGGCGTGATGAACTCGTCTTTGATCGTATCTTGAATGAACTTCTGTTCTTTCAATTGTTCTTTGTTGTGCTTTTTCAGAATCAGATCCATCGCCTGGTCGCGCTGTTTCAGCGACAGTTTGTCGAAGCGCACCTTGAAATGAAAGCGGCGCAACGTCGATTCATGTATTTCGCTGTAGTCGTTTGTGATGAAGATTAGCTTTGACTGGTTCTTGTCGAGAAAGGTATTGACTAAAGACTTCGAAGGTGTCACTGAATCGCGTCCCATGAAGAGATGAAAGCCGGTGTTCAGAATATTGTCGGCTTCATCGACGAGTACCACCGATGACTCAGCAAAGTACGTCGTATAATGAACGCGCGCAAGCCTGCTCTGGTGGCTGCCTTCGACGAGCGGCGGCACAAGGAGCAGCTTCTGCCCCGCTTCTCTCGCGAGTGTTCGGGCAAGCTCTGTCTTACCCGACCCGGGTTTGCCATAGAGCAAGATCATGCATGGACCCGGCGCCCGCAGCAAACGGGTCATAATGTCGCGATCGACGGCGTCGATGTCAAAAGTATCGAGGGCAAAGGCTGGCTTACTGTCGGTGAAAAAATGTGTCTGCTGAAACTCCTCAACGCTGATTTCACCGCGCACAGCCTTTGCTGCCTCGTCAGAGATACAGATCTGATCGCTCGATTCAGCTACGAGCTCAGTTTTTAGCAAGATAGAACTTGGCGCAGCGAGCTGCATGATATCTGTAGCGGAGATATCAGTCATCGCCGATATGAAGCGCGCATACTCGATCGGCGAATGGGCGTTCATGTGTGTCCAGTGCAAGCGGTTCGTCGCTGCAATGAGCGCGAGAAACAACAGCGCATCCTGTTGAACCTGATTTAGACCCAACTGACCCGCAAGCAGACGAATAAATTCATTCTTATTGGCATCTGGTCTTTGAACTTTCTCAGCACGCATCTGTTTCAACAGAAACCGCACCGCCTCAGCTCTGGCAGCATCGCGGGGCCGCACAGTTTTCAGCATATAATTCGTCAGCAAGTCAGAGAAGTCGTCACTACGCTCAAAGATTTCGTTCGTTTCCTCTTTGTCAGCACTGTTCTGCTCGATGAGACTTTGAACAGCCTCTGATTCTTTCGAAGTCAGCATATCGGCCACGAGTGGCAGACATTCGCCGAGTGCACCGTCTTCGGCGCTCTCGCTCAGATTTTGCATCAAGTAAAGATATACGGAACGGTATTGTTGGACACTACCAATGCTTGATTTGCGCTTGCGTTTAAGGAATTTGCGATTTTGCATACCCTATATATACGCCAGAAACGTTACTATTTGGCGACAGCAGGCTGTCGTTAGTGCAGTAATAATTTAGTCTGATTTGCATCTGCATCTTTTTGTTTGAATCGCAGTTTCGCATGGTGCAACTCGACAAGCCGCGTGGCGGAGTTTCTGCGATTGCGGGGTCCTTTCGCCTGTACGAGATTTCCCCTTGCGTCGTATTCGACTGTCGCGTCAGACTTGCCGTCGTTAATGTGAAACAAAAAGCATTTGGCAGCCATCACCTTATGCACATAACTCGAGACACAATGACGCATTACCTTGCCTTCTTGCCGTACCTCTTTCACAGTAGCAAAATGGCGCCAGTTGCCCTCGGGCAACTCAAAGGGGTGCTCGGGCACACGGGCCTCAGGGTCGATGCGCGGTTGTTTTTTGATCGCTTCGGTCTCGTGAAACACACCGCGCTCTATTGCTTCATGCCATTCAAGGGTCTTGCGCGTCAGCGATAGTAGCGTCGTCGGCTGCGACTCTGTGTAATCATAGAGGCTCGTAAAATAGTTGCGCAGCCAAACACTTTCGCGCAGCGGCGCATGCGGCTCAAGAACCAGATTGCCAGCTCGCCGGCAATTGCGTCTCGCGTAAAGGCTCCAGGCCTGGGTTATCTCTGTTAATGAAGATGCGAGTATAAGTTCAACAACTCGATTCATGCGCGGCCGAATCGTTGCCATACCCAAATGGCGCGGCTCTTGCCGGGCCGTCATCAGCTGCAATAGACCTGATTGCCCTGCCAGAGCGAGCAGTAAAAATCGTAGCTTGGCATTGCAGAGTACGGGCTGCGTCAGTTTGATGGAAGCCAGAAGCGGCAACAGAACTATTGCAGGCAGATCTCGCGTAGCGTCGAGCGTCAGGTTCAGGCTCTTGCATGCCTTTCCCCTCTTTGCATAAAGGTTGCGCCAGGCAAGAAGATCTTCTTCAAAATCAATTTCGAGGGTACTGCCGCTGACTTCGTGTCCATACCTGTTCGATAGCAGCATCTGTAGGTCGATCAGCGCACGCCGCGCAGCCGGGTATTTTTCGAGATCGGACAAGAAGTACCGGTTTGACGCCAACGTGTCTGACACCAGAAAACTGCACAGATAACCGCTGTGGGTCATCAGACAAAGTCTGCGAATGACAAGGCCACGGTGCTTGGCAAAGGCTGCTACGGCAACCGTTCGCTCTGCGTTGGCATAGATTTCTCCCGGCAATTCAGGCACGGTCTTTCGCTGAGGCAGCTCTGACATACCACCATAATAGCGAAATTCAAACGTATTGGGCGACAGCGGGCTGTCGTTGGTTACTTATTATTCAATTCGAAACACTAATTCTTTCGGCAAGCCGATCGCCTCGGCCCGCTTCACCAATGGTTCTGGCGGGTTTACGATTCTGACGCGCCCGAGACTTCCTGCAGCAAGGCTCAAAATTTCGTCTTCACCATTGACGATGCGTTTCTTGCGCTGCGGCTTGCCCCCTTCGTACCAGAACTCTTCCAGTTCGACTTCGTATTCCTGACCACCCGCCCATACATGCACGGCGTTGCGGTAAACTTCTGAAGGGTTGATCTCGAGCGCGGGCTGTGTCTCGTTCTTGTCGACCTTCAGATCGGCGATGCCGCGCAGTTCATAGTGCCTGCGCACCGGGGCCTTAAAGAGCCCGCGGTAAAAACCCTTTTTTTCATAGTACTCACCGAGTACGAGAAACGAACTGCCGGCAGTGACAATGAAGCGCGGCAGCATGCGCACAGGAATAACTTTTGGGTTTGTTGGCTGGTGCGCACTGCGCTGAAACATGCGCATGCGCGTGATGTCGCTCTGCGGCGTGTACGCGAATTCGATAGTCTTGTGGTTCAATATCGCATCGACCAGATCATAGAAGAGCTTCACATACGACGGCAACTTGTCGAAATAATCGGTCGCACGCTTGATGTCGATGTCGCCATAAAAAATGTGTGCATAATTTTCGTCTTCGCTGATTCTTTGCATGAATTTCATGAATCCGCGTAGATTTTTTTCCGTCGGGTTCAGTCGGTGCCGCTTGCGGCTGGTTGCGATCTCGATTCCCAGCTTTTTGTATAGGTTCAACTCGCGCTGCACCGTTCTCGCTATCAACGGCTCAAAGCCTGCGTTTCCGGTACGCGCAATCATTTCATCAGTCGTGAGTCCATCTTTCGTCTGCTCAAGCTCTTTCAGGCAGAAAAGCGATATGATTCCGTTATTCATCGGCGCTAAGTCATAGGGTGGATGTCTCACGACAAGAAATCTTTGTGTGTGATTGGGGCGTTAAGAACGCCCCCATTACGCAAACTTATGAGCGACAGTCCGTAGTCGCATTTTGCCGCCAATATATGTTAATGTCATACCATGAGGTTTCTGGTACCCGAATGGCATGTGGCCAATATCATACGCATGGCCTGCCCGCGGGAAGTGCACCCAGCGATTCACCGCAACCTCAGCGAATTAGCTGCTTTCTTGAACAAACACTTGCCCTTAGAGGTGCTCACACCCTCTGCTGGGGAGCAGACAGGCACCAACGAAACTCATGAAAACTGGAGCGCCAGCAATATTCGGCTGCGCGACTACCACCCACTCGGTGTTATCGACTACGACACCCAAGAGCGCAACCAGGTGGCTTTTCGGTACGAACCGCCAGATTCATACCGGGGCGCGGCCGCAGGTTTCACGCTCTGCCAGCAAACGCTCAACAAGGGCTGCGAATATATTCCGCTCATGATCGCCGGGGGCAACCTCGTTCACAACGGTGTCGGAGACCTGATCATGACTGAACGCGTCTTGAGTGACAATATCATGTCTCACGGTGCGCTCGCGAAGCAACTGCGTGCCCACTTCGAGGTTCGCCGTCTGATAGTTATTCCTGAACAACCAGGTGATGCCACCGGGCACGTCGATGGTTCTGTGCGTTTTGTCGATGCCGACACGGTTGCAGTGACGACCTACCCCCAAAGCACAGCAGAATTCAGCCGCTGGTATGAAGCCGTGAAAACAAAACTGCATCCTCATTATCGCATAATACCGATTGAGTCAGAAGACCCGCTTGAAATTCGCGGCGACGGCATGCCCTCAGCCTTCGGCAACCGGCTGAACTGGATTCGCTGGCGCGACAAAATTCTTTTCCCGAGTTTCCGCGCCGAATATGATACGAACCTCGTGCACGTGCTGGCAAAAGAATCGCTGCACGCGGTCGCGGTGCCACAGTCGTTATTTGAGTTGGTGTCACACTTCGGCGGCTCGCTGCATTCCCTGACGACAGAATACGCGCAGCCGACAGTTGCGAGCTCAGCGGTGAATGCGGGCGATACAGCTGCTATGGTGCAGACGCGCCGATCATGAGAGGTAAAATGTGCCCACAGACTCTAGCAGGCTCCGGAAAGACTCCCGCAAAAGCGAAAAGCCTCATCATTTGCGTGCGCAAACGACTGCTAAAGCGGCCGAAACGGCCTGCTTTTCGCTTCTGCGGTTCCGGAGGCCTGCCAACAGGTTCCTTTTTCAGGAACCTGCTAGAAAGATTCTGCACTCACAAGAGGCAGTGGAACATTTAACGTCACGCGGCTGTCGCCGTTTTCGCGCCAAATATGCGATAATGATTTTATGATATCTGCGATTTCGGGTTATGCATCTGGCCCTCACCAGATCGATATGGCTGCCGTCAGGCAGAAACTTCAACAGCTTTACGCAAGCCGACAACAGCCCGCCGCAGCAACAGCCCCTACTTTCGACCATCTGCGCGTCGATGACCTTAACCCGAATGAACGCGCAAGCGTCGAACATGGCGGCGCATATGGTTTTGCGAGGCGCATCACCGATGGCGGTCGGCGCTACGTGCAGCGCATTTGGTGGGGGTAGATGGTGCAATGAAGATAAAAGCCAAGCATTATCGAAACCTTACATTTTCACGGGAGCAAGCTTCTGAACTTGCCAAGCGATTCCTTAAACTGTGCGCATGGGCACAGGAAGCCAGGGTCAACGGATTCTTATCACTTGAAGATCAGTGCCACCGCGAACAAAATGAATTTCTGGCGATCCATCTTCAGGATATTTGTGATGGCATGGAGCCTGAGCTTCTCAAGCGAAAAATGAAAAATCACACCAAAGCAGATGCATTGAAAGGCGTCGAACGCATAGCGCGAGTTATTGAAATCGAAGGATTGCTGTACATTCAGGCGGGCATCAACCCACGCCAGATGCTCGGTTTTCTCTACGCTTACCTACCACCAATGGCGCGTCGAATAGTGAACCTGCGCCTTGAGTCTCTTGCTGATCCTGCATACCCATCACTCAGAACAGTCTTGCTTAGCGAGTGCTCCATCGCTACCTCTGAACCATACCAGATTGCAACGCTGCGAGATTATGTTCGGCTGCATCGCGGCTATCGTCGAGACGTGATCGCAAGCTCCGACTCGCAGGTCTTGGCGCGAGTTTTATTCGAATCGCCGCGCCGATTTCGGCAATCGATAGTTTCGCGATTGCGCGAAGACAGAATAGAACAGATACTGAACTTATTTCATAATATTCCGGGGGAACAGATTCGAGAATCCAAAGCTGCGGCACACCTGATATTTCAGCAGGAGATGGCGAGGTGGCTCAATAAATAGGAGCTTTATGGAAAGTGAAGATCCGGAAATGCGATGCCAAAGATCGCCTATCACCCCGGCTACGACAGCCGAGTGTCGCCGTTAACTGCAGTATCCGTGTTATACTGGCTGAAATGACTCCCATCCAAGGTGGCGAAATTATTCGCGTCCGCAATTTACAAGATCAAGAAATACCGTTCGAAGTTTCGCCAGAATTGGCGAGACACAAGGGGTTTCGCTCTGACCTCGAGACATGTATCGCAGCGCGAATCGCCGTTTTCGACGCGCCCAGGTTGCTGTCCCTGAAGGCTGGCAGACTCGTCAGCGAGCGTGAAGCCTATTTTGAATATGCCTCGGCTCTGATGAGTTGGCGCGACCTCTACTCGCATAATGGCAAAGCATACAAAGCCCTTGTACAGACTCTGAGCGCAGCTCGAATCTGGCTTAACCCAGCATATTTTTTTCTGCCGCTCTTGGCGCATCGCCGTCTTCTACGGCATAGGAAAAGGAGCCTGAATCTCGAACTTGCACTGATCGCATTGGCCAAAACTCTTCTGCGCACGCCCGACCAACTCATTGCCTGCATGAAGACAGGCCGCATCGGCGTGACGCCTGACTTATTTGAGCAACACCGACGCTTTCTCAATAGCCCGAGGCTGTCGCTCTACCTGAATGCGTCGATTCAAGAAGTTGAGGATGCACTGCTCTTATACGCCATTCGATTTGCCGCGCCGCTGCCTCGTTTTCGCGAGAATATGGTCGATATCGTCGAAAGATTGCGTTATCTCTGGAAATTCGTTTCGAAGCTCGAAGAATATAAGCAGGATGATCCCTGGCACCTGGTCAGTCTTACTCAGAAAGCATTAAATCCAGACATGGACATAAAAATCTTCCCAGACGACATCGCCTTGTCGTAAATTTTCACAAATTCGTACGATATTCAAGCCATGATCTCACCAATCTCAGGTGCCACATCAGGTGCAGCAGGCATCGATTTCGCAACGTATATGCAAAAAGTTCGCGAGCACTATGGATCGCGGAGTCAGCCACAGGCGGCCGCGAAGGCGACGGGCAAATACCCGACCGAAAACACCCTATCGATCACAGACCTGACACAATCCGAATTAGAAACGCTTGAACCAACAGGAGCTCAATCCTTTGCGCGGCGTTTTACTGCGGGCGGTTCGCTATATGTGCAGCGGATTTGGTGGGGGTAGGTTTACCCAAATTTCGGGAACCCGGATATTTCAAGTTCTGAAATTGAATCTAAGCCCTTCACGTTGCGGCGCTTGTTATTCAAACATAGCTTCGTATCTTGCTCTTCAATTTTCTGGATAAGTCGGCTTTCTATGGCTGCTGAATCAACAGATCTCGACGCGGGATCGGCAGTGAGCGTGAAATACCGAAAAGTCTCCAGCATCGTATCAATATGCACTCCTAGAATTTTCCGATCTCGCAGGAATTCCCGCATTTGATCTGGATCTTTTCTCTTCACATATATAAATTGCGGGCTTTTGGCAATGCCAAGAATTTGCCCATTTTGCTTTGTCAAAAGTGGTTCAGAGCTTTTCGTGCCGGTCAAATAAGCGCGGTCAATTATGTCGTAGAGGCCACCATGGATGTATGCCAAATGCGTCGCAATGCGTCCGGCAATGCTGCCTTTTTCTGCCTTGCCGACATAGTAAGGTAAAAAACCGGCTGGGCGTTGGAAGCCCCAAAATTACCAACCCACTTCACCTTTTATCTGTAAATTCTCGTTCGCCAGTTGCTCCCAAGAAAATGGCCCCTCGCATTTCAGACTGACCTTGTACATGCTTGCCTCAATTACCATACGCCACTTGCTGCGTGATTTGGCAGCCAATTTCTTGAATTGTTGCTATCAAGCACTCAATCATTTGGGCCCGCACAAACGCCCCCAAGCCAAATGCGCCTCGCGTCCAATGCCCGGCCGAACCTCAATCCAGCTTCTGCCGTGGGCATCGCCGAGTAAGTTGCGAGCGTCGTAAATTGGCCGCAGAATATGCAGATAGAGATTCTGTAGATATTCAAAAATGTACTCAATCCGCAGCACCGGCGACAGCAGAACCTCATATTGCCGCCGATCTGTTAAGGCATACGTCTGCATTAGCCGACTCTGCGAAAGCGCTGCGGAGAACTGTGCGTACATGCTCTCAATCCTCTGTATAAGCTGATTTGCAGCAGAATTCAAGCGCATGCCATGCACGAGTTGCGTCGGTTGCCCGCTGGGCGCAGCGTATTGTTGTTGGCATTCGCTAAGAAAATTTCGCATCATGTGATGCAGCACATGGTATGCAACGAGAATTCCTCTCAATTCACCGTCAAGTCTCGGCGTATTTCGGCGCTCTGCCAATACCTGAGTGATGGCTTCCCGAAAAATAGATTCGACCGCCTCGGGCGTTGCGCATGCCGCAATGGTTTGGAAGATCATTCTAAGGGGGCCTGATTCGCTGCGTTTCGGTTGACCGATTTGGCTCGTGCTTGTCGTCTCTTTAGTGACCGAATTCGCCAACTGGTTGAGAAAGCCAATAAAGGTTTCGCGTGCCCTGGCCCCCAGCGCAATCTTGCCGTCAGAAAAATCACGAAAGATATTTGCCCAGACGGGCCGCCACCATGTGAAGGGAAAATCCGCCGCATAACGCAGCTTCGCCGCTGCGAGATACGTTGCGCCGCTATGGAATATGTCATCAAACTGGTGAAGTTTTGCCAATAATGAGGCCAGCCGATGGTGCATCGTGGCCAGTCGCTCGCCTTCAAGGTCAGCACGCAATTGTGCCTTTGCTTTCGCGCGCACCATCACGCGCGGGTCGGCTTTGCAACGAATGAGCTCGTGAGTTGCTTCATCGAGATTTGCCATGATACACAGCATCGCGGCGTAAGCGACCAATGCGCGCTCGGGCAGAAAATGGCTATTGGGAGTTAGACTTCGGCTCTTGACTTCGATGGCGAGCACATCAACCGCCGCATCGAACGCGGCCAGCGGATCGAGGCTGGTGTAGCGCAGCTCGGCTTCGAGTTCGGCAGGGCTTGGCGAATGCAGGCTCCCATTTCCCATAGTCTTCTATTAAAGCTCAAACAAACCATTCCCGAGGCGCTGTTTCGGCAGCACTAACGGTAACGACCGATGCGGCCGGGTAAAGCTCAGTACCTCTTCAACGGGACGAATCATCGCCATCAGCGATTCTTCGGGCTCACCGCAGTAAATAATCATTCGCCGCGGCTTGAGAGTCTTCTTGCACCACGCGAGTAATGGCACAAAGCAATGGTCTGCGTAGAGCTCGGCCAGCGATGCGAAGTACTTTTCCTTTTTAATGCTTTCTAACCCATCACGATTCTTTGACGTTTTCAGGAGCCGCTCTTGCCAATTTCGTGCGCACTCGGCGCAGGCGTATTTACCGTCCCTGCGCTGCGTTGGGTAAATCTCGAAGTCGCACATGCCGTCATAATACTCGCCCATCAGATCAAAATGTACCTGCAATGTATGGGGAGCAAGGGTGAAATAAAGCTCTGTGGCCAGACCATCAAAGCTGTACTCTTTTGCTTTAGTATGCCATGACGACTCTGCTGCCGCTCTGCGTCGGCGCGGATGTATTTTGTAGGGAAATCGCTTGCCATTTAATTTAAGCCAGTTTTGAAACAAGCTATCTACCGTCTTGAGCGCCGGTCGTATATCTTTCAATTGAAGATCATGCACGGTCTTTTCAAGGGGAGTCATCTCCGCTTTCGCGGAGATGCTTTTTTGTTTCTTTTTCATTTCCAGTCGATCTTCTTGATCAGAATCTCGAGATCTTTAATGTTCTTATGTCGATCTCTGAGATACGCCAAGACGGCCGACTCGGTATTGCCCTTCAAACTGCTCGCGAGGGCCGTCGCACCCGTAGTGGCCTTGCCGCTACCGTATGCATATTGAACTTGTGCTTTGTACATGTTAACTCCTTTTTGTTCCCGATTGATATCGGGTTGTTGAAAGGAGTATACCATGTGTGAAGAAGATTAGGCGACAGAGGGGTGTCGTGATTCTCACCTAAATCACTCGATCTACCATCATTCTGAATTTGAAGCATAAAATGCTTGTAGACAGCTGGTGGACTGAAAGGATTTCTACAAGATGAGTAACGAAATTGCGCCGACTCCCACGCCGGACACCACAATCGACAAAGCGTATTTCGAAGAAGCGCAGGATAAATACAAACTAATTTTTTCCGGACTTGAAGAATCTGTAATCCACTCCTTTCTCGATCTCAACGGTGAGGATTCAGAAACGCGGCATAAATCTCTTGGCTATTATTCGTTTATCAGCACCCGTTTGGAAAAGCATTGGAAAGACTACGCAACTTATGGAGCAAGAGTTGCGGATTTAATTCGCGATTTACCTTCAAATGTCGCCACGGATCTAACCAGAGCCGAGGGCACAGCCCTTTCTTTTAAGGATCCGGCCCAATTTAACCGTCTAAAGCATTTTCTCACCATAAACCACAGCGCGGGGATGGGCACAAGTATTGGTTTCAACAAGTATTTTGATTCTGGCATCCATGCATGGCAGCCTCAAATAGTTAACGGCAAGTTTGATTCCATGCTGCTGATAATCGGGCATGATTGGTACCCAATTGCAAGGGTTGGTAAAAACAATTCAATTGAATATTTTGAGGTACCCCTCAAGGAATACGGATTGTTTAAGGTGCACGAAAAAGAATCCGGACTAGATCGCTACCAGCAGGCAGTCAGGCACATTGACGAGACCCAAACCCTTATAGGCTTTATTAACGCGATTCCCGGATATCGCTTCGAATTCGCCAAGTCTTCTGGCCCAATCCTAGGGGCCCCTTATCCAGAAAAAGCAAAGCTGCTGATCCAAATTATAGATCATCTAAAATCAAAATTCAATATTTTTAAGGTGGTGATATGGGGAGAGGAAGTTCTGCCCCATTTGCAGGCCATTTTGCGAGATCCTTTCCCTTCGACCGTATTCAAGCAATACCATCCGGGCGCCTACCGTAACACGATGATGCAATCTGCGATCGATTACGCCTATTTTACATCTGAATTTCGAAAAGATAAGTAATTTTCCCCGGCGAGCATAGAGTACACCTGCGGGAAATCGGGGCACTCATCCGCCAGAAAGTGGCGCAAAATTCATAATCACCGGAAGCGATAGATCAGCGGGACTAGCCACCAGGCGATCCACTCATAAAATCGTCCGAATAGAGAAACTGCATCTGCACTTCACCCGTTACATCTTTGAGGTCAACCCAATGCCGTCTAAACTGCTGTGCTGATGGTCAGTCGCGAAACTGATCCAAGCTACGCGCCTATCGCAAGCCAAATGTCACTTTTCCCGCAGCTTGCATCAACGCCGTGCCAACCATTTTCAAAAAATGCTGTAACGCGGCCTCCGCTGCCTTTGCAAGGGGGCAGAAAATAGCTCGAGACCGGCCCGGCCACCGATCTGATCGTCGGCTATCTGTTCGTCACTCAAGGCCAGAATGGGAGCGTACTGTTCCAGAATCGTGTCGAGATGATATTCAAGAAATTCTTTGAGACGTGCATCGCGTACATTGCGTCGTCCAAATTTTATGTACCGGATTTCGGCGCGTTCAAAGGCAGCGATCTCAATTTCAATTATGGCAAGCCGCGCCTAGCTTTTTCGCCTAAGTAATTTACAAAATCAGACCAAACGATTGATGTCTTGCGGTCACTGAGACGCCGCAGGAGCTTGCTCCGATTTTCACGAACATCGTCGGTTAGCTGTGACAACACTGAATCTAAATCAGCGAAGATATGCTCGTGCACCGGTTTCATTACGGTGTAGGGGAAGTCAGCAATGAACTCTGACGAAAAAGCGGCATCGTATCGCTTCCGGGATGAAAAATGCGCATTCTTACGAAAATCGGCCGTGCCCATTTTTTGGGTGAATTCAGCATAAAGCCTGATGCAATCTGCAAGAACTAAGCGTCACTCTTGGATCTCAGCGTCACGATCTTTCACTGAAAGCTTTATGGCTTCGCGCATATAACGGTCGACTGCAAAGTAGGCCTGCAATGCTCGAACAAAGTCATATTCTCTCATGTCAGCCGCGTTTTTCGGCGTGCCCATATCTTCGAGGGCCCGGTCGAAGTAGCGTTTGGCCCATGTAATGTCTGAATCTTCCATTTGCGCGAAAGAAGATGAGATTTGCAAAAAGATCAAGCTGAGTTCTGGTTTTCTTGATTTCATATGATCATGTATACGATCAAAATGTATCATTTGGGCGACAAGCGGGTGTCGTTTTTATTGAGATCGCCAGCCGCCAAATTGGGTTTCAGCTTGCGCTTGTGCGCGGCGCGTCTTTTGCGTATATTGCGGAGCTTGCGGTAGTTGAGCTTTCTTTCGTCTATTAACTTGCTGAGTAGCTCCAATGAATCTGGTCGCAATGCGATCCGATCATAATACCGCCGCCGCCAGTTGTACTCTTCATCGAGATTAGTTCTGAACTTATCTGCTTCTTCATCTGTCATGCAGCAGTTATACGATCTCGCAGGCTAAAAACAGCGACATACATCTGTCGCACCAATTTGTTTTGATATGCTATACTCAAGGAATGAAACCAGATGAGGCATTGCAAATCAACACCGCCAGTTTGAACGATGGGCACGTGAGGCTCGAAAGCCTGACCGAGCTAGATGTCGAGCTGATCTTTTCTATTTACAGTGATGCCATTGCCGCTGAGTCAACCCTGCTCAGACCTGCTCTGAAACACTGGAAGAAGCGACCGAATATCTTAAGATCATTCTTCAGACGCAGGCCTTTAAGATTTATTGTAAAACCAGTGTGGAGCCAGTTGGTATTATTGGCGTGAAAGACGGTGCTCTATGGGATAATGATCCAAAAGAGCTCTTTATATCGATACGATCAGATCATCGTCGAAAGGGGGTGGCGACTCGAGCCATTCGAATACATTTTAGCGAACTTTTTGCTGATAAAACTATCGAAGAAATCGGGGCGTGGGTTAACCTAGATTTTTTCGATCATTTGAAAGAGATATACGAGCATTGGGGATTTCGGCCAAATCTTACAGGACTGCTTGCGCTCATGATACGCGAGAATGCACCCAACCTCGGTTATTACTTGTTGGATAGGGATGAGTTTCTGAAATCGTTCCCAAAACGATGACGTTTTTAAGAATTTGAGCGACCGGTGCGTCGAATATCTATATTCTTTTCTGCAATTTCTTCAGTGCCGGCCCCAGAAACAAATGGATCGGCGCGTGCAAATCATTGAGCTTACACCATCCACACGCACTGAATTCATTGTTGAGCAGCGGCCAGAGCTGCTTAGATGGTATTTCATTCAGCCGTACAAAATATGTATCCCAGCTAAACCCGGGTAGCCGAATGCGGTACGGATTCAGTCGATCAGTTGCATGGTCTCTCAAAGCTGCCAGTGACTCGATAATCCTTTCATACTGAGGTAGATGCCACCGACTTTTATCGCCGATGGTCTCCTCTTTTGCTTCTCGGATGGCACAATCCAGAAGGCCCTTATGCGAATGCCGATCAAAATAACCGCCAAAGACGCTCCATTTTCCGGCGTTTAGGTGGCGCAGGATGCACTTTCCTGTCGTCTTGAAGACGCGATTCAGCAAATTTCCAGTAGGGTATCTCTGGTGAAAAATCTGTCGCCAGCGTTTTTCCGCATTCACACGATGCCCGAGTAATAGCCAATATTGCTGCTCGGGGTCGATATGGTAAAATAGAATGCCGGCGGCTTTCAAAAGGTCACGCCGAGGCGTGTTTATCGAGATCGATCAATCGCATGACTCATTCGGCTTGCCGACGCCCGAATAACTCCAGTTCCATTGTTGCGAGGTCCTGGCCGCCGCGCTTATGCATAACCTTACGTGCATAATCAATTATCGCCAAATAATCTTTCTCATTTTTAATTTTTGTCCATGGGAATGGTTCTTTGCTTTCAAGATTGAACTTCCGAGCTTCTCTTTTGAGAGCCGTCTGGATAATGCTGTCTACGGGAAAGTGCGGGGGGGGCAAAATCTGACCAAGACACCATAGATATTTCAAATACAGATTCAATAATTTTTGACTGATCCCAAAATTAAGTGATCCAGCCTTCAAATTCTTATCCTTGAGCTGACAAATCGTATAAATATTTTCCAGGTGTTTTTTCTCAGTGACATCGACCGCATATTGTTTAGCTATCGCAACCAACTGGTCTTGTAATTTATCTTTGAACTCTTTCTTGGCTTTTTCTTTGACCTCGCGTTTATAAACCTTCGCTCGTTGAAAAGCGCCTGCAATAGTAAGCATCCATATCTCTTCATGCATAAATTGCATTTTTTTCTCAGCTACGTTTAACGCGGTTGCTTTTGAATCCATAATTAACTCCCTTGTTTTTGAGATAAGACCGAATCTGCAATTCTCTGCTCAGAGTCACCCAAGTAATTTTAAGTGACCCTTCGTATTTAAAGTTTACTGAAGGCTATTTCACTTTCGCGACACTCGCCTGTCGCATTTCCCTTTCATTCTTTGCTAAATTCCCCAAATGGATACTCATGGTACTGGACCAGACAAGCTACAAAATGACAAGAATCTGCCCGCCCACAAACAATCTCCCCAATTCTTGTCTCCTGAAACCGCAAAGAATTACACGGTACAACGACTAACTTTGCCCAGCTGGCGAGTCGCTACCAAAACATTTATGGTACCGACTGCACTTTGTGACGACCGATTTTTTCAGAGTGATATGGAAAAATACCCGGCGGCTCGAAGCGCGATCTTCGATGCGGCGCGGCTGGTTTCATGGCGCTATGGACGGCAGATCGATGAGATTTCAGCGCTGATAGATTTCCCTGACGATCTAAAGAACTGGCGGCGATTATTTTCGCCCACAGGCTATGGATATACCAATCTCAACAAGACCCTTGATGCAGCAGAAAGCCATCCAATAACTTTTCTGCTCCCATACTTGGCCTTCATTAGCCTCAATAGACCCATCACAAGCCAATTAGAATTATCTTTTCTATTAATGATCGTAGATTTTCAACTGAATGACGAGCCAGACATCATAGAGAGTCGTGATAAAATTGGCGAGTGCGAGAATGTCTTTTATGAAGGTGCAAAGATCCGGGAATTTTCTAGATTAAACCTTTTTCAGAAGGCGACAGAATCCGAGATTGGGGAAGCAATGCACATTTACGGGAAGAATACCGGCGACACAGAATATGAGCCCATATTGGGATTTCTTACGGGAGAATTCGAGGTGCACAGTGTAGCCAACTTCCTCAGCTATTTGGAAGACTATAAGGATTCCGAACCCACGAATCTTGTATCTCTTACCAAGAGAGCCGTTCGCTGGCATGATCAACTGGCGCGGCGCGAGCGCAAAGAAATCCGTTGTCGAACCATGGTGCAATATGGCGATCTGAGCAAACCAGTGCCAGTTCCGCGCTTTGATCATCGTTGCCCAAACTTGCGGTTCTTGTCTACCCTTGAAGAAATTTGCGACGAAGCAGAGCACATGCAGCATTGCGTGGATATGTACATTGAAGAGGTATTGAATGGTAAATGCCATATTTTCCACTTGGATCTCGATGGATCAGAAGCGACAGTCGAATTCGATTTTGCTGGAATTCTGATTCAGGCTAAAGGCCCAAAAAATCGCAATAACGCGGCTGTCGAGTTTGCGATAGCCAATTTTAAAAATCCGTACAAATTTTAGCCAATAGTTTGCGAGGGCCAGGCGGGGCTCGGCTTTACACGACAATCGATGATATGGTCAGGTATTGCGAGCACGACACGCTTGCGATCGTGACGTAATATCATGCTTCAAAGGATCAGGTAGATGACTGAAAAAGAGCGGGATAGAATTCTCGGCGGAATTTTGGGCGTTGCCATCGGCGACGCGCTGGGTGTGCCTGTCGAATTTTCGTCGCGCGCATCCCTTGACGAGAACCCAGTCACTGGCTTTCGAGAATATGGTAGCCACAATCAGCCGGCGGGCACCTTCAGCGATGACACGTCGCTCACGCTGTGCCTCGCCGATGCGCTATGCGACGGCATCGACTATCATCGCATCGCCGCAAAGTTTATCGCATGGCTAAACGAAGGCCTCTGGACGACTGACGGTAAGGCATTCGATGTGGGGATTACCACTCGCGAGGCAATTGGCAACCTGATGCTCGGCTCAGCGCCTGAAATGGCGGGGCCAACCGAAGAAACGGCCAACGGCAATGGTGCACTCATGCGTATCTTGCCTCTGGCATTTTACACGGCCGATGCAGAAGAAGATGAGCGGCGCCGGCGCGCCTTCGAAATCTCTGCCATGACGCATGGCCATCCGCGATCGAAGATAGCCTGCTGGCTCTATTGTGAAATCAGCAGAAATCTATTTCGTGGCACGAACCGGGCAGACGCCATCGATCTTGCCTATGTAACGGTCGATGCATGGCAGAACGCTAATGGCGGCAATTCTCAGTGGCACCATTTTGCTCGCTGCACGAGCGCAATGGCCACCGCGAACCGCGAGACGATTCGCAGCACAGGCTATGTAATCGACTCGCTCGAAGCGGCGATCTGGTGCCTTCTGAATGGAAATACTTTTGAAGAGTGCGTGCTGCTTGCCGTGAACCTCGGCCGCGATACCGATACCGTTGGGGCGATTACCGGCGGCCTGGCGGGCGTGTACTTTGGCTTAAAGGGTATCAAACCGCAGACTGTGCAATCAATCCGAAGCCTCACTGAAATCTTTGCGCTTTGCGAACGATTGGCGAATACTCTAAAGTAGCTGTTCAGGGCTAGGGTTTCCCCTTCCCCTCCATCAACCATTCCGGGTTGATGTTCGTCTTGTAAGCGAGCGCGAGTGCAAAGAGGTTATTTATCCGCCGCGTCTTGGTCAAATAGTGACCTATACTCTGCCGGGACACACCAAGCAAATCTGCTAGCGATTGCTGCGTCCAGCCCTTCTCTTTCATGAGCTTTGCAAGTCTGTCTTCGGGTGCTTCTTTCATGGCTACATCGTAGCAAATAGTACTTGACAATCATGCTACAATGTAGCATGCTCTGCCTATGACAGACAACCATGAAAAGAAACACTCTGTCGATGGCTTTTTCATGCGACTGAGCGATGACGAATACCGGTGCTGGGTGCTGCTACTGAAGACTCTACGGTCAGCAAAAGACATCGATGAAGTCCATTATCAAGAGGTAAAATATGACGCCCGACGAGCTGGATAACCGGGCGGTTATTCTTAACCGGGTTTCGAGCCTCAGGCAAGAAGACGGCTTTTCGCTCGATGCACAGAACGAGCTGAATATCGAATACTGCGCGCGCAAGAACCTGCAGGTCGTGCAAACATTCACTTTTTCGGAATCGGCGGGGCCAAAGCGTATTCGCAAAGAATTCATGTCTGTCTTGGACTTCTTGCGTAAGCACCAGGTAATGCATCTGGTAGTCGAAAAGACTGACCGCCTGCTGCGAAATTTCTACGACTACATCAAAATCGAAGAAATGATGCAAGAACACGGATTGCATATCCACTTTCCCAAAGAAGGCAGCATTATACACAAGTCATCGAATTCTCACGAAAAGCAGGTATTTGGTTTCAAGGTATTGATCGCCAAGGGATTTCTCGACAATCTATCAGAAGAAACGCGCAAGGGTCTGCGCAAAAAGGTAGAGAATGGGGGCTATCCGATCAGGGCGCCTTACGGATATAGCCACGACCTCACGCAAAAGCGGCTGAATGCTAAATTTCCCGAAGCCGACACGATTAAAGACATATTTGAGCGGTATACCACCCAAGACATATCAGTCGATGACCTGGCTGACCAGCTGAACAGCGACGGCATTCGACCACCAAGGGGAATGGTCTGGTATGGTTCTACGATCCACAAAATGCTGAATAACCCCGTCTACTTCGGTGATGTCCGTTGGAAAGGCAAAATCTTTAAGGGCACGCATGAAGCGCTCGTCGCGTTTGATACGTGGCAATGCGTGCAAGAAAAGATGCGTATTCGGGGCGGTCCGAAACAAAAACGGCGCTACCTTTTCGCGGGGTTTGTTCGACTGCCGAATGGCCGGATGTTCACGGGTGAGCTTCAGAAATCCCGCGTTTATTACGGCGCCTGGCTGAATGAAAAGGGCAAAAAAGGCGGGAAGCTTTACATTCGCGAAGATCGCCTGCAGACCCTGCTCGATACCGAATTTTGTCGCTTTGGTTGGTCGCAGCTCTTTTACGATTCGGTGGTCGCCCTGGCCAGATCGATTGTGCGTGACGAAGAAGAACTTGTACGCAAGAACGTGTCGTCCTTCCAGAATCAATTGGATCAACTGAATTTAAAGAAGCAGCGACTGCTCAATCTCTACGTGGACGCCGAACTCGACCGCACGGCTTACCTGACTAAGATGGCCGAGCTAGCCCGAAACGAGACTTTCTTGACTTCGCGCCTAACCGCTTTCCAGCACGACAGCGAGGCGCTCACCAATAAAGTGAAGAGCATCGTGCACGATTTTCTGGAAATCGATCAGAACTATGAAAGGTCGCGGGTTGCAAGGAAAGTGCGCATTATGCGCGCGATGTGCGAAGAAGCCGTTATAGAGAAAGACCTGAAGGTTTCTTTGAAGTTCAAAGAAACCTACAGGCCCTTCATTACCGACGAAATTACCCAAAACTGCAGAACCGGAAACCCGGTTCTGATTCAAACACTACTGCGTCCCCTAGGGGAATCGAACCCCTGTTGCGGGAATGAAAATCCCGAGTCCTAACCGCTAGACGAAGGGGACTAATCCTTCTGGTTTAGTCGTTTCTGCGAAACGACTAAACCTTTTG
>Ga0075163_10001503_pt1 | contig 31499 bp, 21 predicted proteins | sample JI1023141ADNA_FD_71478 | JGI IMG/M metagenome (GOLD analysis project Ga0075163, IMG submission 71478) | Wastewater effluent complex algal communities from Wisconsin, to seasonally profile nutrient transformation and Carbon sequestration -... | ecosystem: Engineered > WWTP > Effluent > Algae...
GAGAAGTCCAGGTAGATCTGGAACGCGTACGCGACGACGCCGGCGCCGACCTCGACCGACGAGTACAGCTCGGGGTTGGCGAACACCCGATCGGCCAGCGCGTCGCCGAGGAAGTCGGCGATCGCGATCTTCTTGGCCAGCCCGACGACGATCCGGAACAGCCCGTCGGCGGCGCGGTCGTGATCGAACAGCGGCAGGTCGCGCAGCTGCGGCAACAGCTCGGTGGCGCGGACGATCGGGCCGGCCACCAGCTGCGGGAAGAACAGCACGAACGTCGCCAGCTCGATCACCGACCGGGTCGCGCGGATCTCGCGGCGGTAGACGTCGACGGTGTAGCTGAGCGACTGGAACGTGTGGAACGAGATGCCGGCCGGCAGGATCAGCTTCCACGGCGCGCCGCCGGTGTGCAGCACGTCGAGCCGGAAGAAGTCGGCGTACTTGAACACCGCGAGGATGCCGAGGTTCGACACCAGCGACACGATCAACAGCGCCAGCCGCACGCCGTGGCGCTCGCTGGCCTCGATCGCCCGCGCCAGGTAGAAGTCGAGGACGATCGTCGCGGCGATCAGCGCCAGCAGGTACTGGTAGGCGCCGTGCTGGCCGGCCGCCCACGCGTGATAGAAGACCGCGCTGACCAGGCCGAGGATCAGCACGCGGCCCAGGTGGCGACCGCGCTCGGTCTGCGCCGCGCCGAGCGCGAAGCCGACGCCGATCAGGTAGACCAGGTGGCCGACGTGGGCGAACGCGCTGGTGAACGCGCCCAGCGTGTCGGTGCGCGCGCCGATCAGCACGATCGCGCCGAGCGCGACCAGCGCGCCGGCCAGCGCGTGCCCGGTCCACGCGCTCACCCGCTCGGCCGCGACCGGATCGCCGGTGACCGCGACGGTGGCGGCGGCGACGGGCGCGGCGGCGCGCGCCGGCGGCCCGCGCTTGCCCTTCTTCTTGCCCTTCCCCTGCTTGCGCGCGACCGCCCGCGGCGCCGCGGCCCTGGCCGGCGCGACCGGCGCGACCGCGCCCGGCACCGCGCGGTGGCGACCGGCCAGCTCGAGCCCGAGCCGGAACGCGCCGCCGACGACGATCAGCCCCAGCGGCCAGCGCCACGCCGCCGGCGCCGGCGTGTCGGTGATCCACGCCAGCACCGTGCCGCCGATCGGATCCCACAGCGTGCCGACGTCGTGCGTGAGCAGCACGTAGACCACGTCGGCCAAGAGCAGCATCAGCGCGACGCGCGCGATCGACGCCGGCCACCGCCCGGTGCGCGCCAGGCCGTACAGGAAGAACACCGCTGCCAGGAACAGCGGGTATTGCGGGCTCGAGAAGAGCATGGCCTACGGCCGGTGGCCGGAGGTGCGCGCGGTCGGATCGGTCTGGGTCCAGCGGGCGTGATCGTCGAGCAGCGCCGCGCCGAGCGCGCGCCCCCACTGCTCGTAGCCCGGCTGCGTGAAGTGGATGTGATCGGAGTACGCCAGCGGTGGATCGGCGTGGAAGAACGTGTCCATCAGGTTGCCGCCTCCCATGGCGGCGAACGTGTCGAAGAACGCGACCTGGTTGCGCGCCGCGGCCTGGCGCTGCACGTCGATCACCAGCGGCAGCACCCCGGGGGTGTGCCACTGGCACTCGTACGGCACGCCGGCGTCGGCGTCGGGCGGCGGCCGCAGCTTGTCGCACGCGGCCCCGGCGTCGCGCACGCCCATGTCGGGCGGCCCCAGGATCAAGATCGACGCGCCCGGCGCCGCGGCGCGGACGTCGGCGATGACCTCGTCGTAGGCGCCGGCCAGCGCGCCCAGGTCGAGCTTCGGATCGTCGGCCTCGTTGGTGCCGTACTGCAGGATCACCAGCGCCGGCGCGCGCGCCGACACCTGGGGCCCGATGACGGACCAGTCCCACGACCGCAGGTGGGTGAGCCGGCGGCCGACCACGCCGAGCGCGTCGACCACCACGCCCGGGGTGGTGCGCTCGAGCGCCACGCCGAACAGCTCGATCGTGCCGCCGCCGGCCGGCTTGAGCGACAGCTTGTGGCGGCCGTCGGGCACCTCGACCGACGTCACCGCCGGCAGCTGGGCCTCGGGGGCGCCGGCCGGCAGCTTGGTCGTGACCTTGATCCACGCGCCGTCGTCGACCTGGTAGCTGAACGCGCCCGAGGCCTTGGTCCGCAGGTGGAAGATGTCGAAGCGCGCCACCTTGTCGACCGGGCAGCTGCCGCAGGTCGCGACCCACGCGCTGGCCTTCTTGTCGGCGGTGTGGCTGCGCACGCCGGCCAGCCCGAACGGCTCGAGGTTGTCGCGCTTGCCGCCCAGCTCGGCCTGCCACTTGCCGCTCGAGCCGTAGGCCACGTCGCGCAGGTAGTAGTGGCGGATCGCCGGCTTGCCCGGCAGCACGAACCCGCGCCCGCCCTGGCCGAAGTGCTTGCCGAGCTCGCGCCGCAGCGTGCCGGTCAGCTGATCGCCGGCGGTGTGCGAGTCGCCGAACACCAGCACCAGCGCGCGGCCGCCGGGATCCTTGGCGGCGGCGCGATCGAGCGCGGCGTGGAAGCCATCGAGCGCCCCGGCCGGGACGGTCAGGAGCGGCAGCGCCACCGCGGCGTCGGCCGGCCCGTCGTCGACGCCGGCGTCGGTCAGCGCCGGCGGCGGCGCGGCCTCGGCGGTCGACGGGCTGCGCGGCTGGGCGTCCGACGACGTGCTGCTGCAGGCGCCGAGCGCGAACAGCGCCGCTATGAGTCGCGGAGTGGTCACCGGCCCTTGTAGGCCTTGTAGCCCGCGACCAGCGCGTCCGCCAGTCCGTCGGCGACCATCGCGGTGCCGCGCCCCGACAGGTGCGCGAAGTCGGTGCCGACCAGGCCGCGCTTGCGCCACTTGATCGACGCGCCCGAGCCGCCCATCCACGTGAAGGTGTCCCAGAACCCGCAGCCCAGCTCGAAGGCCACCTTGCGCTGGGTCGCGACCATCGCCGGCATGCCGCGCCGCGCCTTCAGCTCGTCGCCATCGGCCTCGGCCTGATCGAGCGGCGACACCACCAGGCACGCGCCGCGCGGCCGCGCCGCCCGCACCGGGGTCAGGAGCTTCTTCCAGATCTCCTCGTACTCGGCCATCGACCGCTCGCTGCCCGACAGCCACTGCGCCTCGTTGGTGCCGATCATGATCAGCACCAGGTCGGCCTCGCGGTGGGCCAGCTGCGCCTGCCAGTGCTCGGTCTGGTTCAGCAGCATGTTCTTGGCGGTGGCCGACACCAGCGCCATGTTGTCGACGACGACGCCGGCGTCGCGCTCGAGCGCGAACCCGAACAGCCGGACCTTGCCGCTGGCCTTGAGCGCCACCTGGTGATCGCCGTCGGGCACCCGCACCGACTCGAACCGCGCGGTCTTCTTCTCGGCGCTGGTGTCGATCGTCGCCTTGACCTCGCCGTCGACGTCGAGCTCGGCGGTGCCGCCGCTGGGCTGGGCCAGGTAGTAGACGTCGACCGAGGTCAGCTTGCCGCTCGGCGTCTTGGCCGACAGCTTGATCGTGCCCTGGCCCTCGGCGGTGGCGTTGCCCAGGCCGTAGAGGTGATCGCCGACGTTCTGCAGCGACACGCCGAACGTCCGCCACGAGCCGCTCGAGGTCCGCGCCACCGCCAGGCTGTGGTTGAAGCGGTGCGGCGCGACCGCGTGGACGAAGCCCGGGCCGCCATCGCCGAACACGTCCTGCAGCCGGGCGCGGATGCGGCCGGGCAGCGCGTCGGTGGCCGACACCGAGTCGCCGTACCACGACAGCCGGGTCGGCCGGCCGGCGGTGCCCTGCTCGGTCGTGGCCAGCGCGGCGTAGAAGTCGTCGAGCGCCCACCGCGTGCAGCCGGTGGTCGCGCCGGCCGGCGCCAGGCAGGTGTCCTCGACGGTCTTGCCCGGCACCGACGGCGCGTGGCCGCCGGCGACCCGCTCGGGCGCGAGGTCGGGCTTGGGCGGCAGCGGCGGCGCCACCTCGGCCGGCGCGCCCTCGACGGCCTCGGGCGTGGCCGGCGCGCTCGGCGAGGCCGGCGGCAGCGGCGGGCGACGGGTCGGCAGCCCGCGCAGCGCGCGCAGATCGCCGTCGGCGATGAAGATCGCGCCCGCGAGCGCGGCGACGAACACCCCCAGCGCCGGGGCCACGGTCCACGGTTGCGCGGCCGAACCGCGCCGCGGGCGCGGATCGACGGGTGGAACGTGACGCGCGGCGTGCGCCATGCGGGGCGTACTAAAGCGCGCGGCGCCCGCCGTCAATTCCCAAGTGCCGCGACCGCGACGAAATCGCGCGCGCGCCGCGCCCCGCGACTTGGCGTACAGTCCCGGCATGCCTGGCTTCGGCTTTCGCGAGACCATGCGCGGCACCTGGGCGCGCACCGACGGCGAGCGCGGCGGCGGTCGCTTCGAGTTCACCGTGACCGCCCGCGCCGGGTCGCTGATCGGCTTCCGCAAGGACCACCTCGCCGAGATCACCGGCACCGTCGACGCCGACGGCCTGGCCCGGAGCCGGCCGCTGAGCGGCACGATGGAGATGCGCCCGCTGCTCCGCCGGATCATCCGCTACCAGTTCGAGTTCCGCGGCGACGACGGCCTGCCCTACAGCTTCGCCGGGCAGAAGGACATCCGCTGGCTCGACCCGCTGCGCACCTGGACCGAGCTGCCGGGGCAGCTCAGCGATGGCGGCGGCCTGGTCATCGGCACCGCGCTGACCCGCTTCGACCTGCGCGGCGACTCGGTGGCGTTCGTGCGATCGTTCCGCCTGGCGTGAGTGCCCTGTGTTCCAGGGGGCTCGTCGCCGAGCCCAGGTGGAGGCAGGTGGCACACCGCGTTGCGTGAACCTCCAAGGTTCATCGGGGACGTCGGGCAAAGCCGGGATCGAGCCTCCCCCCACGACGCTCGGTCCCTGCCCGAGGGGCTAGGTCCGCGAACTTCCTGGCATTGAGCGGTTGACCTTGCGGCGGGGATGGTTAGCTTCCGCGTGTTTGGCTGTGCTAAGACACGCCGCCTTGGCCCGGGCCAGTCGCCGGGCCGCACACGATCGGAAGCACCATGGGACTCCTCGAGAAGATCTTCGGTAGTCGGAACCAGCGCGAGGTCAAGAAGCTCCAGCCCAAGGTGGTGAAGATCGGCGAGCTCGAGCCGAAGATGAAGGCGCTGTCGGACGCCGAGCTCAAGGCCAAGACCGGCGACCTCAAGCAGCAGCTCGACAACGGCGCGACGCTCGACGACATCCTCGTCGACACCTTCGCGCTGGTCCGCGAGGGCGGCCGGCGGGCGCTCAACATGCGCCACTACGACGTGCAGCTGATCGGCGGCATGGTGCTGCACGCCGGCCGCATCGCCGAGATGCGCACCGGCGAAGGCAAGACGCTGGTCGCCACGCTGCCGTTGTTCCTGAACGCGCTGGCCGGCAAGGGCGCGCACCTGGTCACCGTCAACGACTACCTGGCCCGCCGCGACGCCGAGTGGATGGGCAAGCTGTACGGCTTCCTCGGCCTGTCGACCGGGGTCATCGTCCACGGCCTCGACGACTTCGAGCGCCAGCGCTCGTACAACAGCGACATCACCTACGGCCAGAACAGCGAGTTCGGCTTCGACTACCTGCGCGACAACATGAAGGAGGCGCCCGACCGCATGGTCCAGCGCGCGCTCCACTACGCGGTGGTCGACGAGGTCGACTCGATCCTCATCGACGAGGCCCGCACCCCGCTCATCATCTCCGGCCGCGCCGAGGACTCGGCCGACTGGTACGGCCGGGTCGACAAGATGATCCCGCGCCTCAAGCGCGAGGTCGACTACACCGTCGACGAGAAGGCCCACTCGGCGATGCTCACCGACGAGGGCGTCGAGCGCATCGAGAAGCTGCTCGGGGTCGACAACCTCTACGACGTCAAGAACCTCCACCTCAACCACCACGTCAGCCAGGCGCTGCGCGCCCACACGCTGTACAAGCGCGACGTCAACTACCTCATCGAGGAGGGCAAGGTCGTCATCATCGACGAGTTCACCGGCCGCAAGATGCCGGGGCGGCGGTGGTCCGACGGCCTGCACCAGGCGATCGAGGCCAAGGAGGGCGTCGACGTCGAGGAGGAGAACCAGACCGTCGCGACGGTGACCTACCAGAACTTCTTCCGCATGTACAAGAAGCTGGCGGGCATGACCGGCACCGCCGACACCGAGGCGACCGAGTTCCACCAGATCTACAAGCTCGACTGCACGGTCATCCCGACCAACAAGCCGATCGTCCGCAAGGACCTCCCCGACCTCGTCTACAAGAACGAGAAGGGCAAGTTCAAGGCGGTGCTCGCCGACATCGAGGACTGCCACAAGCGCGGCCAGCCGGTGCTGGTCGGCACGATCTCCGTCGAGAAGTCCGAGGTGCTCGCGACGCTGCTGCGCGAGAAGGACATCCCGTTCAACGTGCTGAACGCCAAGCAGCACCAGCGGGAGGCCGGCGTGGTCGCGCAGGCCGGCCGCAAGGGCGCGGTCACGATCTCGACCAACATGGCCGGCCGCGGCACCGACATCTTGCTCGGCGGCAACGCCGAGTTCATGGCCAAGGAGAAGCTCAACGAGGAGCGCCAGAAGGTGGCGGAGGAGGCCGCCGCCGCCGAGGCCGCGCGGCCCGATCCCGATCCGGGCACCGGCGCCACCGGCGAGGGCCCCGAGGGCGGCCCGTACCGCGGCGCCAGCCAGCCGGCGTTCGACGAGGAGGCCAAGCTCAAGGAGTACCTCGCCGAGTTCAAGAAGCAGACCGAGGCCGAGCGCGAGGAGGTGCTGGCCGCCGGCGGCCTCAAGATCATCGGCACCGAGCGCCACGAGTCGCGCCGCATCGACAACCAGCTGCGCGGCCGCGCCGGCCGCCAGGGCGACCCCGGCGCCTCGCGGTTCTACCTGTCGCTCGAGGACGACCTCTTGCGCATCTTCGGCCTCGACCGCATGAGCGGGCTGATGGAGCGGCTCGGCCTCGAGGAGGACGTGCCGATCGAGAGCGGCATGGTGACCCGCTCGATCGAGGGCGCGCAGAAGAAGGTCGAGGGCCGCAACTTCGATCAGCGCAAGAACGTCCTCGAGTACGACGACGTCATGAACCAGCAGCGCAAGACCATCTACGCGCTGCGCAAGGCGGTGCTCGAGGGCAAGTACAGCCCGGAGCCGTCCGAGGACGACCTGAAGAAGGGCGTCACGCCGACCGAGATCGTCGAGAGCGGCGACTGGAACGTCCCGGACCTCGCGGCGCAGATCAAGCCCAAGCTGGTCGAGCAGGTCGACCTCGTGCTGGCCAAGGTCGCCGAGCGCGACGCCAAGACCGCGGCCGGCGAGCCCCAGGCCGATCAGCGCCCGGCGTGGCGGGTGCTGCGCGGCGAGCTGTGGCGCCAGCACGGCGCGCTGCTCGATCTGGAGAAGCGGGTCGGCGGCGACAAGACCGAGCTGCACACCTACGTCACCGAGCAGATCGCCAAGTCGCTGATCCAGCAGCGCGAGCGGGTCTACGACCTGTGCGAGGGGCTGATCGACACCGCGATCCAGCAGTTCTGCTCGACCGACAAGCCCGACGACGAGTGGGATCTCGACGCGCTCGAGGAGGCGCTCGAGGAGCAGTTCAACTGCGAGTTCGAGCTCGAGCACGGCAACCGCGAGGAGCTGGCCGCCAGCGCGTGGAAGATCATCGAGAAGCGACTGCACGATCGCGAGGACGAGCTGTCGCGGTCGTGGCTGATGTACTTCGCGCGGCGGTTCTTCCTCGAGGAGATCGACGCGCAGTGGATCGAGCACCTGAAGGCGATGGACGCGCTGCGCGAGGGCATCGGCCTGCAGGGCTACGGCCAGAAGGACCCGAAGAAGGAGTACAAGAAGTCCGGCTACGAGATGTTCCAGGACATGATGGTCCGGATCCAGTCGAACGTCGGGACCAAGCTGTTCCGGGTCGAGATCAAGCGCGAGGAGGAGGCGGTGCCGGCGCTGCAGGCGGCCAAGATCCGCACCACCGACAACGAGGATCCGACCAAGTACGACGGCGGCGCCGAGCTGTTGCAGGCGGTGGCGCGGGCCAAGGCGACGCGCGGCAAGGCGGCGCAGCAGCCGCAGCGCGCGGCCGATCCCGAGGCCAAGGTCGAGACCGTCAAGCGCGACAAGCCCAAGGTCGGCCGCAACGATCCGTGTCCGTGCGGCTCGGGCAAGAAGTACAAGAAGTGCCACGGCAAGGACGAGGCCGAGGCGTCGGCCGAGTAGCCGAGCGCCCGCGAGGCGATTCGCTGGGCCTGCGCGGAGCCTCGAGCGCGGCGGGCGCCGACCGGTGACACGATCGCCGGCGGCTGTGCGAGACTGCCGGCCATGAGCGATCCCAAGCGGGCCCTGGTCGAGCGGGCGGTGGCGGCGGCGGTGAAGGCGCGACCGATCCTGACGCTGCGCGCGACGGCGCTGCCGACGCTGGTGGCGCCGACCGACGCCGCGCTGGCGGCGGCGCAGCAGTGGCTGGTCGACGGCGACGTGGCGCGCGCGGCGGCCGCGTCGGCGAGCGCGGCGCCGCTGATCGAGAAGGCGTGGCTGTCGTGGGACGAGTCGTCGGGCGTGACCAAGGACCTGGTCGCGCTCAAGCGCGCGGTGCACGCCGCGGAGGCGGCGATGCTGGCGGCGCGGGCCGCGGCGTGGACGCCGGCGGCCGCGAGCCACGGCTGGGATCACGACGCCGCCGAGGCGCGGGCCCGGGCCAGCGCGGGGCCGGTGTGGGAGGCCACCGAGGCCGAGCGCTGCGCGGCGATGGCCCAGGGCGTGGCGCCGTGAAGGTCGCGGGCTTTCGCTTCGCCGGCGTCGCGGCCGGCGTCAAGAAGAAGGGCGGCAAGGACGTCGGGCTGATCGCGTGCGATGCGCCGGTGGCCGCCGCCGCGGTGTTCACCGGCAACCGCGTGAAGGCCGCGCCGGTGCTGTTGTCGGCGGCGCACCTGCGCGCCAGCCGCGGCCGGCTGCGCGGCGTGGTCGTCAACAGCGGCAACGCCAACGCGTGCACCGGGCCGGCCGGCGCCGCCGACGCGCGCACCATGGCCGCCGCCGGCGCCGCCGCGATCGGCGGCAAGCCCGGCGAGCAGCTGGTCGCCTCGACCGGCGTGATCGGCCAGCCGCTGCCGATCGATCGGGTGACCGCCGGCATCGCCGCCGCCGGCGCCGCGCTGTCGGCCGACGGCTTCGCCGACTTCGCCGACGCGATCCTCACGACCGATCGCGGGCCCAAGGTCGCGCGCCGCACGGTCAAGCTCGGCCGCACCGCGGTGACGCTCGTCGGCTGCACCAAGGGCGCCGGCATGATCGCGCCCAACATGGCCACGACCCTGTCGTTCGTGTGCACCGACGCGGCGATCGCGCCGGCGCTCCTGGCCCGCGCCACCCGCGCCGCGGTCGGGCCCACCTACAACAGCCTGATCGTCGACGGCGACACCTCGACCAACGACACGCTCGCCGTGCTCGCCTCGGGCGCCGCCGGCCCGGCGCTCAGCGGCCGCGCGGTCGCCGGCTTCACCGCCGCGCTGACCGAGCTGCTCGCGGATCTGGCGACGCAGCTCATCCGGGACGGCGAGGGCGTGCACCACGTCGTCACGATCGACGTGCGCGGCGCCGCCAGCGACCGCGCCGCCGCCGCGGTCGCCCGCCGCATCGCCACCTCGCCGCTGGTCAAGACCGCGATCGCCGGCGGCGATCCCAACTGGGGCCGCGTGCTGTGCGCGATCGGCAACGCCGGCGTGCCGATCGATCCGACCCGCCTCGGCCTGTCCATCGGCGGCGTCGCGGTGGTCAAGCGCGGCGCCGTGGCTCCCGGCTACGACGAGGCCGCCGCGGCCGCCGTCATGCAGACGCCCGCGTACACCATCACCGCCGACCTCGGCGGCGGCAAGGCCCGCGCGCGCGTGCTGGCGTGCGACCTGTCGCACGAGTACGTGTCGATCAACGCCGACTACCGCAGCTGAGCCGGCGCGCCGGCGCTCGTCGTGGGCGATCCGGTAGGCACATCACGCGCGACATCCTCGCTCGCGCACCCGGCCGCGGGGTCGTAGGCTTGCGGTCGATGTTCCGGCGCGCCTGTCCATTCCTCCTCGCGGCCGCGGCCTTGCTGCTCGGCTGCCGCGATCGGTCAGCCGGCAAGACCGGCGCACCAGCGGCCGACGGCGCGCGCGTGGACGCCGCGCCAGCGCGGTCCGCGCCGGTCCCCCGCGTCGCGCGCGAGCTCGTCCGCTGCGAGCTGCCGGCGGACCTGGTGACGACCTGCGGCGGCCTCGAGATCGCCGTCGATCGCGGCGGGCTCGTGTATCTCGCCGATGGCCAGAGCGTGCGGCGCCTGCGCGCCGACGTCGCGGCCGGCTGTTCGCTGCGGCTCGAGCCGCCGGGCGAGCTGGCGCTGGCTCGCGCGCCGCGCCCCGCGTCGGGCTTCGCGGCCATGGAGGTCAACTGGCACCTGGTCGTCGGCGACGGCGTGCCACACGGCCTCGACTTCACGAACGGCCTGTGGCGGCTCGATGGCGCCACGCCCCAGCCGGTGTGCGGCGCGCTCGCGGGGGTGCGGCGGCTCGCCTTCCTCGACGCGACGCACGCGGTCACCGATCGCGCCGATCAGCGACTCCTCGATCTCCGGACCTGCAAGCTGGCCGCGCAGCGCCTGACACCCTCGCCGCTCGACATCGTGGCCGCCGACGGCGTGCTGTTCGGGATCGCCGACGGGCAGGTCCATCGCTACGCCTCGGTCACGGCACCGGGCATGCCGATCGAGGAGCCGCCGACCGACGGCCGCGTCCCCTCCGCCATCGCGCCGTGCGGGCGCGGCGTGTGCGTGCTCGACGCGAACACGCCCGCGATCGAGCGCTACGCGCGCCGCGGCGAGCTCGTCGAGGTGGCGACCTACGCGCGTGACGACCGCCCGATGGAGGGGTTCGCCGCCGCGCCCGATGGCGCGTACTGGCTGGTCCGGCGTGGCCCGCTGCCGATGCCCGCCGGCGACACCACGTTCACGTACACGAACAACCTGACCTGCCCCATCGAGGTCTACCGCCTCGGTCCGTGACCACCTGCGCGATCGTCGACCACGACGAGCCGCACGGTCGCGATCACAGCCGCGCGACGTCGATGCAGGCGCGGTTCTCGGGCAGCGTGGGGTCGGCGTCGGCGCGGGCCAGCGCGCACAGGCGGGTGACGCCGGGGGCGAGCGCGGGCGTGATGGTGCAGGCGCCGGCGACCGGCGTGCACGTGGCGATCACCGTCGCGCCGACGACCACGGCGAGCGGCGCGGTGGCGCGCGGATCGACAGCGAGGGCGAGCGCGGCGCCGTCGGCCAGCACCAGCGGCGCGTCGACCCAGCGCGGGCCGAGCCAGGGCGCGGGCGTGGCGGCGGGCAGCGGGCCGGGGCCGTCGATGCGGATGCGGCCGTCGCCGCCACCGCGGGTGCCGGTGGCGACCAGCGCCGTGGTCGAGGCCGGGCTGATCGTGAAGCCGGCGCCGGCGGCGAGGATGAGCGCGCCGCCCGAGCCGCCGCCGCCTTGCTGCGCGGAGCTGCCCTGGCCAGGCGCGCCGCCGCGCGCGCCGAGCTGCGCGTACTGACCGACGGCGATCTTGCCGGCGGTGCCGAGGTACGCCGCGCCGCCGCCGTGACCGCCGCGGCTGTCGCCGTGCGCGCCGCCGCCGTGGCCGCGGTTGTCATCGGCCGCGACGGCGCTGGCGCCGAGCGGCACCGCGGTCGGATCGCCGGTGATCGCGCCGCCGGTGCCGTCGCCTTCGCCGGAGTCGGCGCCGGCGGTGCCGTAGCCGCCGCTGCCGCCGTAGACCATGAGCGCACCGAGGCCGCCGCCCGGCGGACACGGCGAGGCGGTGGTCGACGGCGCCGCGCCCGCGCAGCCGCCGGGCCCGGGGCCGAGGGGATCGCCGCCGAGGTCAGCCGCGCCGGCCAGCGTGATGTCGCCGGTGGCCTCGAGCCGCAGCGGCGCGGCGCCGGTGAGCCGCGCGGCGATCGCGGTCGGCAGCACGATCGATGAGAAGCGGCCGTCGGCGGGGGCCGGGCCGTCGGCGATCACCAGCTCGGGCAGGCCGATGGCGTCGACGGTGATCGCGGCCTCGCCGTCGGCGCCGGTGACCGTGAGCGTGAGCGGATAGGTCCGCGCGATCAGCCCGACGGCGACCGGGACGCGCACGGCGAAGGCGGTCCGCACGCCGGCGTCCACGGCGCGCGCGTCGAGGAGCTCGACGGTCACGGGCACGTCGGCGCCGTCCAGCGTCGCCCGCGCGGCGGTCAGCGGCGCGTCGCTGTCGATCACGATCAGGCCGGGGCGGCGATCGTCGTCGCACCCGGCGGCGGCGCACGCGGCGACGCAGCCGTCCGGCGCGCAGCCCTGCCCCTCGACCAGCTCGCCCGCGAGGTGCGTCAGCACCCGCGGCGGCGCGGCGTCACCGCACGCGCCGAGCACCAGACCGATCGCGATCGCGCGCCACATCGGCCGCCAGCATACGCGATCGCCATCCGCTACTTGGCGTACTTCACGTCGAGGTCGAGGTAGAAGCCGTCCTTGACCGTCGGGTAGACGCCGCCCGGCAACAGGCTGGCGGTGCCGGCGCCGACGTGGGTGAGGATCGGGCCCAGCTTGACCGTCAGCGAGCCGCCGGCGGCGATGCGCCCGCCGTCGTCGGCGCCGAACGCGTAGTCGTCGCCGGTGTTGATCGCCACGTCGGCGCTGACCTTGACCAACGAGCCCAGCGCCACCACCGCCGTCATCGGCAGCTGCACGCCGCTCACCGCCTCGGCGTCGCCGCGCTGGTAGATCCACACCGGCGTGGTCACGAAGTCGACCAGCGAGCTCAGCTTGACCCGCGCCTCGAGGCCGGCGGTCAGGCCGGGCTCGAAGTCCCCGACGAACAGCGGGTAGTCCTTGGGCCCGAGCAACATCGCGCCGGCGCGCGCGTACGCGCCGGAGAGCGTGAGCGCCACGTCGGTCTTGTAGCGGGTGGGCGCAAACGGCCCCTTTGGCAACCCGGGCAGGGCCGCGCGCAGCGCGACGTCGACGCCGCCGATCATCGACGGCTCGACCGCGCCGCCGACGGTGTCGGGGTGGATGATGGCCAGCGGCGCGCGGCCGGTGACCGTCACCGTGTCGAGCAGGTAGTAGCGACCGATGGCGTCGACCGCGACCCAGTTGAACGACGCGAACGCGCCCATCTCGTCGGGGCCGCTGGGCAGGCGGAGCTGGCCGCCGGCCGCGAAGTCACCGCGGCGGGGTGGCCGCGGCCCGGTCGTGGCGGGCGGCGTCGCGGCGCCCGGGTCGGCCGGCGCCGACGCCGCGGCGGGATCGGTGGGGGCCGCCGGCGCCGGCGCGCTGCCGCCCGGGGGCGGCAGGTCCTGGGCGAGGGCGGCGCTGGCGGACGCCACGAACAACGTCACGACGACGACACGAGCGAACGAGCGCATGTCTCTCGGTACGCGGTCGCGGCGCACCGCGGGGTGCCCCTCACGGTGTGCTCACGGGCACGGCGACCCCGGCGATCGGCGATCGATTGGGTCGATCGACCGGATCGTGCGTTTCACGCCCTGCTCCCATGCGCGCGCGCCTCGCCCTCCTCGCCCTGCTCGTCCTCACCACCACCGCCCTCGCGCATCCGCCGCCGCCGCCCGATCCCGAGCCGTCGCCGCCGCGCCGCGCCCGCCTCGAGTGGTCGTCGTGGCTGCGCGTGGCCTACGGCTCGGCCCCCGCGCCCACCACCGCCGCCGCTCGCGTGGTCGGCCCGGTCGCGCCGAGCGCCGATCGCGATCACGGCTGGGAGGTGGCGCTGGGCGCCGACGCCACCGTCGGCATCGGCGCCGACGGCGACCTGCGGCTCGGGCCGTGGGTCGAGCTGCGCACGTCGAGCGACGCGATGATCGGCGGCGAGCTGCAGGTCACCGGCCTGCCGCGCAAGCTCGATCTGTTCTGGTACGAGGGGCGCGGCGTGCTGGCGCTGCGCGCCGGCGGCAACCGCGACCTCGCCACCGCCGCCGTCGCGTACGGCTACCAGGCGCCGTGGGATCTGATGCGCCCGCGCCACGGCGCCACCCGCTACATGATCGGCGTGCGGTTCGTCGCGACCGCGACCCAGGCCGTCGACGATCCGCGGATCTGGTCGGCGACGCTCGGCGTCGAGACCGAGCCGGTCGGCGCGCTGCGCTACCTGCTCGGCGTCCGCAGCTGGTACTGAGCTCCAGGGGGCTCGTCGCCGAGCCCCCCTCGATCCCGGCGAAGCCGGGATCGAGCCTCCCCCCGCGACGCGAGACTCCCGACGCGTCGACCGGTGCTCGTTCGAAAGAACCGACAAGCTCTGCGCCGACCGCGACCACGTGCCGCGGTCGGCGGGGCGATGACGCATCGCAGCGCGACGGATCGCGCGATCGGGCTGCGCGCCGTCGAGCGATGGCATTGACTCCGGCGCGGCGGCGGCTCGATAGTGCGCGCCACATGCGTATCGGCGTCCCCAAGGAAATCAAGACCCAAGAGTTCCGCGTCGGCATGACCCCGGCTGGCGTGGCCATCCTCACCGGCCGTGGTCACACCGTCCTCGTCGAGCAGGGAGCCGGCCTCGGCTCGAGCATCCCCGACGATCACTACGTCAAGGCGGGCGCGCGCATCGTCGCCACCCGCGACGAGGTGTGGGGCGAGGCCGACATGGTGGTGAAGGTGAAGGAGCCGATCGCGCCCGAGTATCCGCTCATGCGGAAGGGCCAGATCCTCTTCACGTACCTCCACCTCGCGGCGGCCCAGGAGCTCGGCCACGAGATGCTCAAGCGCGGCGTCGACGGCGTCGCGTACGAGACCATCGAGCCGACGCCCGGCGATCTGCCGCTGCTCACCCCGATGAGCGCGGTGGCCGGCCGCATGGCGGTCCAGGCCGGCGCGACCTACCTCGAGCGCGAGCGCGGCGGCAAGGGCGTGCTGCTCGGCGGCGTCCCCGGCGTGCGCCGCGGCCGCGTCACGATCATCGGCGCCGGCGTCGTCGGCTCGAACGCGGCCAAGATCGCGGTCGGCCTCGGCGCCAACGTCACGGTGCTCGACGTCAACCTCAAGACGCTGGCGTACCTCGACGACATCTACATGGGCCGCGTGTCGACCCAGTACTCCGATCCGATGGCGATCGAGCGCGCGGTGCTCGAGAGCGACCTGGTGATCGGCGCGGTGCTCCTGCCCGGCGCCCGCGCGCCGCGGCTGGTTACCGAGGCCCACGTCAAGGCGATGGAGCCCGGCTCGGTGATCGTCGACGTGTCGATCGATCAGGGCGGCTGCGTCGAGACGGCGCGCGTGACCTACCACGACAAGCCGACCTACGTGGTCCACGACGTCATCCACTACGGCGTGGCCAACATGCCGGGCGCCGTGCCGCGCACGTCGACCTACGCGCTGACCAACGCGACGATGCGCTACGCGGTCAAGCTCGCCGACCGCGGCCTCGAGGGCGCGATCAAGGAGGACCCGGTCTTCGAGAGCGGCCTCAACACGTTCCGCGGCACCGTCCCGCACAAGGCCGTCGCCGAGGCGCTCGGCGTGGCCCACACGCCCTACAAGGCGTAGCGAGGCGCCGACGCGGCGCCAGTACGAGTCGCCGACGCGGCGCCAGTACGAGGCGCCGACGCGGCGCTAATAGCGGTGGGGATGGCGCGCCCCGCAGGCGCCCAGCGCGTGATCGCGCGGGGCGGCGGGCGCGACGTGATCGGGCGAGGCGTGGCGCGCGGCCGCGTGCGCAGCCAGCGCTGCGGCGCAGTCGTCGTCATCGCGGTGGCGCGGCGGCGGCGGCGACCGATGCCAGCCGTGGTGCCGGCCGCGGTCGCAGTGCGAGGTCCGCTCGCTGCGGGCGTGATGCGGGGTCGGCCGCAGCAGGGCGAACGCCCCAGCCGCGACGGTGCCGATCAAGGCCAGCGCGAGGATCGTGCGCCGCGCCGGCGCGAACCACGGAGCTACTTGGAGCGAGGCCGCCATGGCGCCAGTCTACCGCGGGCGGTCCGGGGTGCCAGGGCGATCTTCCGGGGGGCGGCGCGCGAGTTTCGGCGTGGCCGGGAATGCCACCCGTGGACCGGCCGGTACAGTAGGCAGCGTTCCCATGCTGGCGAAGAAACCTGCGCGCCGTGCCGAGTTCGAGGCGGTGGCCCTGCCCCACCTCGACGCTATGTACGGCGCCGCGTTCCGCCTGGCCCGCAACCCGCGGGACGCCGAGGACCTGGTCCAGGAGGCGCTGCTGCGGGCCTACCGCTTCTGGGACACGTTCGAGCAGAACTCCAACTGCAAGGCGTGGCTCCTGAAGATCCTCACCAACACGTTCATCAACGAGTACCAGCGCAAGCGCCGCCAGCGCGAGGTGCTCGACGCCGCGACCGCCGAGCAAGACGCGGTCGACGGCGTGCTCCACCACGAGCTGCGCCCGAGCCAGCAGAGCCCCGAGAAGGCGCTGATCGAGCGCTCGGTGTCCGACGACGTCCAGCGCGCGCTCGAGGCGCTGCCCGCCGACTTTCGGATGGCGGTCGTGCTGTGCGACGTCGAGGGTCTGTCGTACAAAGAGATCGCCGACGCGATGGACTGTCCGGTCGGCACCGTCATGAGCCGCCTGTTCCGTGGTCGCCGTCTGCTCGAGGCCCAGCTGCGGTCGTTCGCCGTGGCCGAGGGCTACGTGAAGGACGAGGCCGCGCCCCCCGCAACCGAGGTCGGTGAGCCGATCGACCTCGCCGCTTACCGCCGCAAGAAGTCCTGACCATGCTCAAGCTCTGCGACGACATCGACACGCTGTCCATGATGCTGTGCGACGGCGAGCTGGCCGACCAGGAGCTGCGCGACGTCGAGCTGCACCTGATCGACTGCGACGCTTGCCGGGCCCACGTCGAGAAGGACCGCGGCTTCCTCGGCGAGCTGCGCCAGCGGATGGCCCCGCCCCGGGCGCCCGAGCTGGTGCGCCAGCGCCTGGGCCGCGCGCTCGACGAGGTCGACCGCAAGGCCCGCCCGACCTGGCGCGCGCTGGCGCTGCCCGGCGTCGCGACCCTGGCGGCGGCCGCCGCGCTGGTGGTGTTCGCGGTCAGCGGCGACGGCCCGGCCCGCCCGACGGCCAAGCCGGCCGCCGCGACCGAGAAGGCGCCGCTGCCCACCGACCGGGTGACCTTCCGCGACGGCGCGTCGATCCACGACGTCGTGCTGCAGCGCACCGGCACCGAGCTGCTCGGCGCCGACGTCGCCAACCTGTCGTACTGGGCGGTCGCGCCCGACGGCGCGCGCTACCCGGTCTACGCGACCGTGCACGACGCCGCGCGGCTCGAGCTCGACGCCAGCACCCGCGTCGTGCTCGGCGGCTGGGAGACCTGGACGCTGCCCGACGTGGTGATCGTGCGCGACGGCGCCCGGGCGATCCGGCTGTCGTCGCCGCTGGGCACCGACGCGCTGAAGGTGCTGGTGCGCGGCACCCAGCTGGTCTCACGGATCGGCGCCGACGACCCGCGGCGCTGAGACCCTTGGAGGGGCGGGCCCCGGAAACATTGGCGGGCGGCGCGCGCGCCACCGTTGGAGCGGATACAATTTTATCGCCGCCCCATGAGCCAGCGCCCGATCCTGCTTGTCGATCCGGACCGCGAGTTCCACGCCTTGCTGAGCCGCGAGCTGGGCCCATACGGGTTCCAGGTGGTTCAAGACACCTCGGCTGACGCGCTGGCCCAGGTGGCCAAGCTCGGCGTCGTCGCCGTGGTGATCTCCGTCGACGAGCCCGACAAGAAGGGCTACGCGACGTTCAACAAGGCCAAGAAGGGCGTCGCCGCCAACGTGCCGGTGGTGCTCGTGACCAGCAGCGTCCCGACCGACGCGTTCGCGGCGCACCGCAAGCTGAAGGTCCACGCCGACGAGTACCTGGACAAGCGCGGCCTCTCGACCGCGGAGCTCCTGGGCAAGCTCGACAACCTGATCGGCCTGGGCGAGCTGACCAGCGACGGCGAGCTGGCCATCCCCGTCGAGGTCGACGAGGTCGCGATCGACGACGACGTGCTGGTCGACGAGGTCGACAGCGCGGCGCTCGACCTCGGCGACAGCGACGAGTTCAACGAGGGCAACCACACCGTCGCCAGCGGCTTCGACGATCTGATCGACGCCGAGACCGACGCGGCGTTCGCGGCGCTGACCGACGCGATGCCGATCGAGGCCGCCCAGGCGGCGCTGGCCCGCACGCCCGCGGCGATGCCCGCGCCCGCCCCCGCCCCTGAGGTCGCGCCGGCGGCGCCCGAGCCGGAGCACGTGCCCGCGGAGCCGACGCCCGCGTCGACGCCCGAGCTGGCGCTGCCCGACTCGCTCGAGCCGCTCGAGACCTTCGAGTCGGTGAGCGCCTCGCTCAGCCTCACCGATCTCGAGCCGATGGCGGCCAGCGACGCGGCGATCGAGCTGCCGCCGCTCGACGAGCCAGCCGCGCCGCCGCCGGTCGCCGAGCCGCCGCCGCGCCGCCGCGCCTCGACCCCGCCGCCCCGGGGCCGCGCGACGGTGCCGCCGCCGCCGCCGCCGCGCGCGGCGCCCGCGACGCTGCCGCCGCCGATCGAGCGCGCCGCGCCGGCGACGTTGCCGCCGCTCGAGCCAATCGCGCCGCCGCCGGCCGCGGTCGCCTTGCCGCCCGAGCCGATCGCGCTCGCACCGGAGCCGATCGCGCTGCCGCCCGAGCCGATCGCGCTGCCGCCCGAGCCGATCGCGCTCGCGCCCGAGCCGGTCGCGTTGCCGCCCGAGCCGATCGCCCCGCCGCCGGAGCCGGTCGCGCTCCCGCCCGAGCCGATCGCCCCGCCGCCGGCCGCGCCGCTGCCTTCGATCCACGCGGTCGCCGCCGAGCCGGCCCGCCGCCGGCCCGCACCGTCGACCGCGGCGCCGCCCGCCGAGCCGACCGGCCCGGTCGACCTCGGCCTCGACGAGATCGCCGCGCGCGCCGACGCCGAGCAGTCCGGCCTGCACGATCGCAAGTCGCTCCAGAAGCTGCACCTGCTCGAGCGCGACAACCAGCGGCTGCGCGCCGAGCTCGAGAAGGCCAAGACCGCCGAGCCCGCGGCCAAGCCGGTCAGCCGCGAGCGCGAGTTCTTGAACCTGCGCGAGACGCTGGCCGCCAAGGACAAGGAGCTGCTCGGGCTGCGCGACGAGCTCTCGCACAAGGAGCGCGAGCTGCTCGACGCGCGCGAGAAGACGCGGCAGCTCCAGCACGCCAAGGCCGCGGTCGACGCCAAGAACCTCGAGATGGAGTCGCGGCTGCTCGGCGACAGCGAGCGCGTCGAGGCCGCCGAGCAGGCCACCGGCGAGGCGCGCCAGCGCATCGCGGCGCTCGAGGCCCGGCTGGGCAAGCTGGCCGCCGACACCGAGGCGGCGCGCACCCAGCTCGCCGAGGCCACCGCGGCGCGCCGCGACGCCGAGGCGACCGTCGCCAACCTCACCGCGACCCAGCAGGCCGCGCTGGCCAAGCTCGATCGCGAGCACGCCGCCGCGCGCGAACGCGCCCGGACCGAGGCCGAGCAGGCGCTCGCGGCGGCGCGCGCCGACGCCGCCGCCGCGCTGGCGCAAGCCCAGGCCGACGCCGCCGCCGCGCTGGCGCAGGCCCAGGCCGCGGCCGCCCAGGAGCGCGAGGCCGCGCTGCTCGCGGTGCAGGCCGAGGCCGCCGCGCAGCACGCCGGCGCGATCGCCGTCGCCGCCGCCGAGCACGACGCCCGCCTGGCCGCGCGGGCCGGCGAGCACGCCGCCACCCTCGACGCCGCGGTCGCGGCCGAGCGCCAGCGCGCCGAGACCGTGCTGGCCGAGCTGCGCGCCAGCCACGACGCGGCGCTGGCCCACCACGCCGGCGAGCGCGCCGCCGAGCTGTCGGCGGCGCTGGCCCAGCACGAGGACGCGCTGCGAGCCGCCGACGAGCGGCACCACGCCGCGCTGGCCGAGGTCGCGCGCGAGCGCGCCGAGGCGGTGGCCGCGGCCGAGGCCGACGCCCGCCGCGCCGTCGCCGCCCGCGCCGACGAGGCGCGCCGCGAGCTCGACGACGTCCGCGCGCTCCACGAGCAGGCGGTGGCGCGGCTCGCCGCCGATCACCAGGCCGCGCTCGAGGAGGCGCGCGCCGAGGCCGAGTCGGTGCGCGGCGATCACGTCGCGCGGCTGCGCGGCGAGCACGACCAGGCGCTGACCGCGCTGCGCGGCGAGCGCGACCAGGCGCTGACCGCGCTGCGCGGCGAGCACGCCCAGGCGCTGGCCGCGCTGCGCGACGAGCACGCCCAGGCGCTGGCCGCGCTGCGCGATCGCCACGACGAGCAGCTCGCCGCGACGCAGGCCGAGGCCGCCGGCGCCCAGGCCGCCGCGCTGCGGGCGCTCGAGGCCCGGCTGATCGGCGAGCAGCAGGCCCTCGAGGCCCGGCTGGCCAGCGAGCGCGAAGACGACGCGCGCCGCCACGCCGCCGCGCTGGCCGAGATCGAGGCCGGCCGCGCCGCGGTCGCCACCGAGCTGGCCGCCGCCGCCGCGACCCGCGATCAGCTCGCCGGCGAGCTGGCGGCGCTGCGCGACGAGCTGGCCGCCGCGCGCGGCGCGCTGACCGCGACCCAGGGCGAGCTGGCCGCCACCGCCGCGAGCCGCGACGAGCTCGATCGCGAGCGCGGCGACCTCGAGCGCGGCCTGACCTCGGCCCGCGCCCAGCTCAAGCGCACCGACGACGAGCTGGCGGCGGCGCGGGGCGCCATCGCCGCGCGCGACCAGGCGCTGACCGAGCACCAGGCGGCGATCGCCGCGCGCGATCAGCGCATCGCCGAGCAGGCGGCGCAGCTCGACGAGCTCGAGCGCGAGAACGCCACCTACCAGGAGCAGGTGCTGAAGGCCTACCAGCGGATCAAGACCGACGAGGCCACCGTGCTGCGCGCCAAGAAGGCGCTGGCGATCGCGCTGACCGCGCTCGACGATCCCAAGCCGACCACCTGATCGTCGGAGTTCAACGTCACGCGTTCGACGTCACGCGGCTGACGTCACGCGGCTGACGTCACGCGGCCGACGTCACGCGGCCGACGTCGCGCGCCGTCACTCGCCGTCGGCGGCGGCCAGCTCGTCGTCGTAGATCGCGCCGATCCGCCGGGTCACGAACACCTCGATCAGCGCGGGGTCGTACATCGTGCCGGCGCACTTGCGCAGCAGCCGCTCGCACTCGGCCAGCGGGAGGCCGGCCTTGTACGGCCGATCGGTCGACATCGCGTCGTAGGCGTCGGCGATCGCGACGATCCGCGCGGCCAGCGGGATCGCCTCGCCCTTCATGCGATCGGGGTAGCCGGTGCCGTCCCACCGCTCGTGGTGGTTGCGCACCGCCGCCATGATCGGGTGCAGGATCTCGATGCGGCGCGCGATCTCGTAGCCCTTCACCGGGTGCTCGCGCATGTGGGCCCACTCGGTGTCGTCGAGCGGGCCCGGCTTGAGCAGCACCGCGTCGCGGATGCCGATCTTGCCGATGTCGTGCAGGAACGCGCCGAACTCCAGCGTCTCGAGCCCGTCGGTGGGGTAGCCGGCCTCCTTGGCCAGCACCAGCGCGTACGCCGCGACCCGACCGCAGTGGCCCTTGGTGTACGGATCCTTGGCCTCGATCGCCTCGGCCAGCCCGAACAGCGCCTGGCGGTGCGCCTCCTTGAGCTTGAGGTAGCTGTCCTCGAGCTCCTTGGTGCGCTCCTTGACGACCACGTCGAGCAGCGTGCCGCGGCGCTTGAGCCGCTCGTGCTCGCTGGCCAGCCGCGCCACCAGCGACCGCTGCTCCTCGACCAGCCCGAGCAGCTTGATCGCCTCGCCGATCAGCGCGGTCAGGTGCGAGCGCTGCCCGGCCCGCGCGATGAAGCGCACGATCGCCGGCGCGCCGGCCGGGCGATGCTCGAGCTCGGCGCCGACGCCGGGCGCCTCGACCAGCAGCACCCGCAGCGCGTCGGGCGCCGCGGTGACGCTGGCGTCGAGGAAGGCGATGCCGTCGAGGCCGGGCGGATCGTGGGCCGCGAGGATCGCGTGCGGCGCGCGCAGGCGCAGCCGTCGCGTGGCCTCGGTCGCCGACGCGCAGCCCTCGACCGCGAGGTCGAGGTGCGCGAGCAGCTCGGTCAGCTCGCCGATCGCCGCGCGATCGGGATGCAGGACGAGCGCGCGGAACCGAGGCACCGATCGAGTATACGCGCGCCGTCGAGCTTCGGCCGGTCGCGCGACGTCGACCTTCACGACGCGACAATTCGGTATCGTGCCGTATAGTCGGCGCCGCGCATGTCCGAGGAGGTAACTGGCAACACCGCCGGGCTCAAGGCCAGCCAGCTGCAAGCGCTCGAGCGCCTGTATCGCCGGCGGGTCACGCCCACCCAGATCGTCAGCGCCGAGCTGGCGACCACGATGAGCGAGCTCGCGTTCGAGCTGCATCGCCAGGTCGGCGTGCTGCTCGATCGGCGCGGCAGCGTCACCCACGTCGTCGTCGGCGACGCGTCGAAGCTCGACCTGCCCGACGTCGGCCGCCTGCGCGGCGCCGCCGGGCGCTTCCGCGGCCTGCGACTGGTGCACACCCACCTGCGCGGCGAAGGCCTGACCCGCGACGACCTCACCGACCTCGCGCTGCTCCGCCTCGACGCGGTCGCGGCGATCGTCGTCGGCGCCCACGGCCGGCCGGGCCCGCTGCACGTCGGCCACCTCCTGCCCGACGGCCCCAGCGATCGCCCGTGGCGCGAGCTGCCGCCCGAGTCGGTGCACGCGCCGACCACCGACTTCGCCGAGCTGATCGCCGGGCTCGAGCAGGCCTACGGCAAGGCCCACCGCGGCACCGCCGCCGCCGCCGGCGAGCGCGCGCTGGTGGTCCACGTCGCGATCGGCCGCGCGGTCGACGCCGAGGCGCGCCAGGCCGAGATCCGCGAGCTATGCCGCACCGCCGGCGTCGCGGTCGCCGACCTGGTCGTGCAGCGGCGCCCGGCCGCCGACCCGCGCTACCTGGTGGGGCGCGGCAAGCTCGACGAGATCCTCTTGCGCGCGATGCAGCTCGGCGTCGGCCTGGTGGTCTTCGATCACGACCTGACGCCGGGCCAGGCCCGCGCGATCAGCGACGCCACCGAGCTGCGCGTCATCGACCGCACGATGCTGATCCTCGACATCTTCGCGCAGCACGCCGAGAGCGCCGACGGCAAGCTGCAGGTCGAGCTAGCCCAGCTGCGCTACACGCTGCCGCGGCTGATCGAGAAGAACACGATGATGTCGCGGCTCACCGGCGGCATCGGCGGCCGCGGCCCCGGCGAGACCAAGCTCGAGATCTCGCGCCGCCGCGCCCGCGAGCGCATCAACTTGCTCGAGAAGAAGCTGGCCAACCTCGCCGGCGATCGCCGGCTGCGCCGCCAGCGCCGGGTCGGCCGCGGCCTGCCGATCATCGCGGTGTGCGGCTACACCAACGCCGGCAAGTCGACGCTGCTCAACGCGCTGACCGACGGCGCCACCCGCGCCGAGAACAAGCTGTTCGCGACGCTCGATCCGGTCAGCCGCCGGCTGCGCTTCCCCGACGAGCGCGAGGTGATCTTCACCGACACCGTCGGCTTCATCCGCGATCTGCCCAAGGACCTGCGCGCCGCGTTCGCCGCCACGCTCGAGGAGATGGCCGACGCCGACCTGCTGGTGCAGGTGGTCGACGCCAGCGATCCCGATCGCGATCAGCACATCGCCGCGGTCGACGGCATCCTCGCCGAGCTGGCGCTGGCCGAGAAGCCGCGGCTGCTGGTGTGGAACAAGGTCGATCGGCTCGACGCGCTGGCCGCCGAGCACCTCGACCACCACGCCGGCGGCGGGTTCCCGGTGTCGGCCCTCGATCGGAACACGTTCGGCCCGCTGCTCCTGGCGATCCAGCGCGAGCTGTGGCGCGAGGGCAAGGCCGCCGCGCTCGAGGCCCGAGCCGGCGACGCCGCCGCGGGGTGATCGCCCCGCCGATTCCTCCGGAACAACCGCGCCGGCGCGCGCTGTGGGGGTGGAGATGTCCAAGGACACCCCCGCCCATCCGTATCAGCCGGTCGTCACCACGCCGCTGCCGCCGCCAGCGCCCTCCGCGCCCGACGGCGACGTCGTCGGATGGGGCGGCAAGGCCCGCTGGTCCGACGCCGGCGCGTTCACCGCCTCGGCGCTGATCGCTCGCGAGCTGGCCGCGCTCGGCGTGCGCCACGCGTTCGGCGTGCTCGGCGGCGGCATCGCCGCGTTCGCCGACGGCCTGCGCCGGAGCCCGATCCGGCTGGTCCACACCCGCCACGAGGCCGGCGCCGCGTTCGCCGCCGTCGAGGCTCACTTCGCCACCGGCCGCCCCACGCTGGTCGTCACCACCACCGGCCCCGGCCTGTGGAACGCGCTCAACGGCGCGATGGCGGCGCGCGCCGACGGCGCCAAGCTGCTGCTGATCTCGGGCGCCACGTCGCGAGCCCAGCTCGGCCGCGGCGCGGTGCAGGAGACCGGCCCCGCCAGCGCGCCCGCCGGCCTCACCACCGCCGGCCCGCTGTTCCACCTCGCGGCGCAGCCCGAGTCGATCGCCGAGCTCGGCCACTTCCTGCAGCAGCTCGCGCTGGGCTGGGCTGGCCCCGGCGGCTGCGTCGCGCACCTGGCGCTGCCCTGGTCGCTGCAGACCGAGCTGTGCGACCCGGTCACCGCGCCGCAGGTCGCGGCCTGGGCCGTGACCGCGCCGGCGCCGACCGTCGAGGCGCTCGACGCCACCCTGGCGCGGCTGGCCAGCGGGCGCGGCGCGATCTGGATCGGCCACGGCTGTCGCCACGCCGCCGCCGAGCTGCGCGCGTTCGCCGAGGCCGCGCACCTACCGGTGATCGCCTCGCCGCGGGCCAAGGGCGTGTTCCCCGAGTCGCACCCGCAGTTCGTCGGCGTGTCCGGCGCCGGCGGCCACGCCTCGGTGATGGCGATGTTCACCGGCGCGCGCCCCGACACGCTGCTGGTCTTGGGCACGCGGCTGGGCGAGGTGACGTCGTTCCTCGCCCCCACCGCCACGCCGGCCGCCGGCTGGATCCACGTCGACGTCGATCCGCGGGCGTTCGCGGCGGCGTTCCCCGGCGTGCCCGGGCTCGGCGTCGTCGCCGATTGCCGCGCGTTCCTGGCCGCGCTCGACGCCCGGGCCCGCGCCACCGGCTGGTACGCCACGCGCCGCGCGATGCCGGTGATGAGCGTGGGCCGCCCCGCACCGCTGGCGCCGCGCGCCGGCGACGTCCGGCCGGCGTTCCTGATGCAGGCCGTGCAAGCGCAGGTGATCGACGCGACCGACGCGATCGTCATGAGCGAGGCCGGCAACTCGTTCACGTGGTGCAACTACGCGCTGCGCTTCGACGCGCCCGATCGCTACCGCACCAGCGCGGCGTGGGGCTCGATGGGCCACTTCACCACCGGCGGCGTCGGCGCCGCGCTGGCCAGCGGTCGCCGCGCGGTGGCCGTGGTCGGCGACGGCGCGATGCTGATGAACAACGAGATCAACACCGCCGTGGCGTACCGCGCCGACGTCGTGTGGCTGGTCCTCAACGACGCCCAGCTCGGCCTCAACCAGCACGGCATGGGCGCGCTGGGCATGGCGCCCGTCGAGACCCAGCTGCCGCGCACCGACTTCGCCGCGTTCGCGCGCAGCCAGGGCGCGGTCGGCCTCACCGTCGACACCGAGGCCGAGCTGGCCGCCGCGCTGGCCACCGCGCTGGCAACGCCGGGGCCGGTCGTCGTCGACGTCCGCGTCGATCCCAGCGTGCCGTCCCCGATCCTCGCGCTGCGCATCAAGAGCCTGTCGTCCCAAGGAGCCTCCCGATGATCGTCGATCCCTTCGAGCTGCCGCCGATGGCGGTGACCGCCGCCGCGGGCGACGCCGCGGCCCCCGACGCCACCACCTACGTCGGCCCGTTCGACCGCGAGGCCTGGCCGGCGCGGCTGGCCGCCCACGTCGTCAGCCCCGACCCCGATCCCCGCCTCCACGGCTATGCGGTCGCCGGCGACCTGGCGCGGTTCTACGGCGCGATCGACGTGACCTGGCTGGTGCTACGCGGCGAGCTGCCGACCGCCGCCGAGCGCGCCGCGTTCGACGCGGCGATGGTGCTCTTGGCGCCGGTCGGCGTCGGCGAGGCGCCGACCCACGCCGCCGGGCTGGCGCGAATCGCCGGCGCGCCGCCGGCCGCGACGATCGCGATCTCCGCCGTCGGGCTCGGTGAGCAGGCGCGCGCCGAGCGCGAGGCCATGGCGGACTGGTGGGCGTGGCTCGACGCTCCCACCGCCGCGATCCCGGCGTGCGCGACCGGGGCGGCCGAGGCCCCGGCCACCGCCGCGGCCCCCGAGTCGCGCGAGGCGCAAGCCGCCCGACGCTGGCTCGACGGCCAGCTGCGCAGCTGGTTCGGCGCCGATCGCGGCCTGCCGGACCAGCCGCTCACCCGGCTGGCGTGCGGCCACGCCATCCTGCACCGGCTCGGCCTGCGCGGCGCGGTCGTGCTCGAGACCGTGCTGGTCTGGGCGCGGCTGCCGACGGTCATGGCCGAGGCCGCCGCCGTGCGTATCGGCGACGTCCGCGGCTACCCGGCGCGCCTGCCCGACTACCAGTACGCCGACGCCGAAGGAGCCGCGCCATGACCCCGCTCGTCACCGCCCCGCACGCGAGCGCGCGCCCCGTGCAGCGCGCCGGCCACATCGGCACCGACGACAACCGCTACTGCGGCGCCGCGGTATTCGGCGCGCTCGCCGCCTCGGCCACGTCGCAGGTCGACCTCACCGCGCGCGCGTTCGGGCTGCGCGACCTGACCGACGCCGACCGCGAAGTGCTGCGGGTCATCTCGCTCGGCCTGACCTCGCCCGACGCGCGGGTGTGGCCGCTCAAGATGACCCGCGTGCTCGCCGCGTACGGCAACCCCTACGCCGGCTACTTCGGCGCCCAGCTCGGGACCGGCAGCCAGCAACTCGGCCCCGGCGTCACCGCCGGCGCCGCGGCGTCGCTCGCGTGGATCCGTGCCCGCGTCGGCGACGATCCCAGCGACGCCGCCGTCGCCGCGGCGGTCGCCGCACACACCGCCGAGCGGGGCCGCATCGGTGGCTTCGGCGTACCGTTCCGAGCCGAGGACGAGCGGCTGATCGGCATGCACAAGCTCCTCGCCCACCACCCGGCGCGCCGCCGCCCGAGCTGGCGGCTCATGGAGCAGGTCGTCCGCGCCCTGCGCGAGGCCCACGGCATCGCGCCCAACATCGTCATCGCGATCGCCGCGCTCGTGCTCGACCTCGGCCTCGCGCCGCACCGCGCCGGGCTGTTCGTCGCCTCGCTCATGAGCCACACCTTCGCCGCCCACGCCGTCGAGGCCGCCGAGCACGACGGACCCTGGCTACAGGCGCTGCCGCGCGACGCGCTCGACGATCGCACGCGCGCGCCGCGCCGCTCCCCGGCCGCCGAGGCCGCCGCCGCCGCCGGGTCGACCGCGGCCAGCGCCCGCCGGACGCTGGCCTGGTAGGCCCCGCCACCGCCCGCCGCTTCCACCGGCCACACCGCTGGGCGCCACACCGCCAGGCGCCACACCGCTGGGCGCCACACCGCCAGGCGCCACACCGCCAGGCGCCACACCGCCAGGCGCCACACCGCCGGGCGCCACGACGCCAGGCGCGACCGCCGCCGCCGCCGGCGACCGCCGCCGCCGGCGACCGCCAGCCGCCGGCGGCCGCGACCGACGACCAACCACCGCCCGCCGCAACCACCTGCGCTACCGCGCGACCAGCTTGTCGATCAGCGGCCGCAGCGGCGTGTTGTGGAACAGCCGCTCCAGGGTGTCGCCGAGCGCCTCGCCCTCGACGAGCTTCTGCGCGTCCCAGGCCTGCGCCACCTTGACCAGCGTCTCGTTGCGCGACAGCACCAAGAGCGCCTCGCTGAGGTTGCCCGACACCGCGGCGAACCGCTGCACCGCGGTCTCGGCCTCGGCGCGCAAGAGGTCGACCCGCACCGCCTGCTCGGCGGTCAAGCACGCCACCTCCTGATCGCGCTCGCGCTTCACGCGGGCCAGGCGGTGGTCGAACTTCACCTCCTCGATCGCCTGCTCGGCCGCCGCCAGCCGCTGCTTGTCACCGGCCTCGCGCAGCGCGTTGCCGATCCGCGCCAGCACCGTCGCCAGCTCGCTGGCCGCCAGCTCGCGGGTCAGCTCGTCGTGGCGCTTCGCGGTCGCGGCCTTGACCTCGGCCTCCTCGCGATCGAGCTGCTCGCGCTGGCGGGTGGCCTCGAGGCCGCGCCGCTGGTTGGACAGATCGATGTTGGTGCGCACGACCTGGTGCTGGGCCTCGTCGAGGAGCGTCCGGATCGCCGCGTCACCGAGCACGACCCGATCGACCTCGACGTCGACCACCCGCATGCCGTTGGCCGCGAACGCCAGCCCCGGCCGCGCGCCATCGACCGCCGCGCCGAGCACGACGTCACGGATCTGCTCCGCCGCGGTGGCGTACAGGTCCTCGACCTTGCGGCCGCGGGCATGGCTCTTGAGCAGCGACCGGACGTGGTCGCAAACCAGCCGGACGTAGTCGGCCACCGCGAACCACCGCAGCGGGTCACCTTCGAAGTCGACCCGGTAGGCCAGCTCGAGTTCGAGGCGCACGTGATCGGCCGTCTCGACCTCGACACGATCGGCGACGCGGTTGCCGGCGATGCGCAGGTACGGCGTCTCGATCACCTGGGCCCGCGACTTGGGCTGGCCGGTGGACAGCGCCAGCACCTCGAGGCTCTCGTCGTAGTCGAGCAGCACTGTCGCCGGGCCGAGCTCCACCCGGCGCTTGCCGGTCTTCGAGGTCACCAGCACGGCGTAGCCGGTCCACGGCGCGATCTGCGGCGCCCCCTGGAAGCGGTTGTCGAGCGTGATCGTCCGCGGCTGGGTGTACGTGCTGGCACGCGAGAACTCATCGGCGACCAGCGCCTGATCGCCGGACACCCGGCTGGCCTCCATCGCCGCCTGCGGCGCCGGCGCACCGCCGCCCTTGACCGGGCCGCGGATCCGGCCGCCGCGCTCGACGTCGCCCTCGGACAGCACGCCCTGGCGGGTGGTCGGCACGTTGTGCAGGAGCGCCCGCAGGCCGCGGTTGTACTCCAGCGCCTCGGCGTTGCCCGGGTACCACAGCGCGCACTCGCGCTCGCCGAGCGCGCGCCGCACGATCACCTCGGTGCGCGGGTCCGGCAACAGCATCGCCGGACCGCGCACGGTGCGGATCGCGCCGGTCAGGCGGTCCATGACGTAACGCGCCTCGCCCACCGCGATCGCGGTCGCGAAGTGCTTGGCCTTGCCGTCGTACTTGATCGCCGAGTGCTCCTCGCGCGGGAAGTAGATCGCGGTGTCCTTGCCGGTCAGGAACAGCTCGTCACCCGCGCGATGGCGGGTGCCGTTCTCGACGTAGTCGGCGATGACCTTGATGTGCAGGCCCTGGATCTCGTTCAACTCGACCGCGCGGAACTTCTTCGAGGCCCGGCCGCCGTCGTCCTTGGCCTCGACGAAGCGCTCGCTGGGCAGCGGGAACACCACCTGCGGGCCGACCTCGAAGCGCTTCTTGCCGTTCTCGTCGACCAGGATCGCGTACTCGAGCCGCTCGAGGGTCAGCGCCTCGCGCACGTACTTGCCCTCGGCCGCCTCGGCGACGACCTCGACGCCCGTCGGCGGGATGTAGAACGACACCTCGGTGCCGCGGATGATGAGCTGCTTGCCGACGGTCAGATCGGGCGGCGGCGCCTTGGTCACCGGCTGCGCGCCGGCGCCATCACCGTCAGCGGCCGCCGGCTTGACCACCGCCTGGCTCCAGTTCTTGCGCGCCTCGTCCTCGTTGTAGATGCGCACCAGCAGGTACTGGTTCGAGCGCAGGTGGTGGCCCTCGACCACCTCCGCCGACTGCCCGGGCCACAGCGCGAACATCGCCGGGCCGGGCACGATGATCGTGCGGCCGATCTCCTGCTCGGCGCTCGGCTGCGCGCTGCCCTCGTCCGGGTGCTTGTTCCCGCGCGCCGGGTTGCGCAGGATGATGTAGTGGCCCTCGGCCGCGACCGGGGCGATGCGCATCGCCTCCTCGAGGGACGCGGCGCCGCGGAACGTGCCGGAGGCGGCGTCGAAGACCACCGGCCGCTCCTGCGCGGTCGGGTTGATCACCGTCGGGCCGGTGTACGTCTTCACGACGCCCTTGGTCACGTCCTGCATGTAGGCGTAGCCGCCGGGCGGCAGGACCAAGTCTCGCTTCTGCTGGGTCTCGTTCATGGTGTCACTCTTTCGCAAGGGCTTCATAAGCCTTCTCAAGCAAGTCAGTTGTTCAGGCGCGCTCCGCGCGGACACGCCACAGCACGCCAGTCCAAGACAGGCGCATTCAAGCGGGCCCAGCGCATCCGGCGCCGTCGGCGCGATGCGCCACCGACCTGCCGTGGCGCCGTCAGCGCGGCGGAGCGCAGTTGTGCCGACGTGGCGGCCAGGCGCGCGCCGCACGCGCTCGTGCGGCGCGCATGCTCGTCGAGCGTCAGCGCGACAGCTAGATCGTAGGCGTGATTCTGGGCACGACGGTTCCGTCCTTCGTTCGATGACCTGAGTTTTCCACCCGCCGCTACTCGCCATGCACCGGTCCACTGACGGAACGACCGCTCGTGACGCTGCCGTGTAGATAGACGCCACCCCGGAGAATGTCAAACACCATTTCTGGCGATCTCCGAAATCGTGGCCAGCGCACACGATTCGCCCGGGCCTCGCGCGCCGGCCCGGGCCGCGGGCGGCGCCGGCCCTCATGGTCGCTAGCTGCCGCGCCGCTTCGCCGCTCGCCGCGTGCGTCGCGCCGCTTTGGCCTTTGCACGCCGGCCCCGCGGAACGGCAGGCGGCGCCATCGCCGCGCGTCGCACGCGGCGCGCCGCTGCCGCCGGCTCACCCGCCGTGCGGGACGCCGCGGCCGCCGGAGGCGCACCTCCCACGTGGGACGCCGCCGCCGCCGGCTCACCCGCCGCGCGGGACGCCGCGGCCGCCGGAGGCGCACCTCCCACGTGGGACGCCGCCGGCTCACCCGCCGTCGAGACGGCCGCGGCCGCCGGCGCACCTCCCACGTGGGACGCCGCGGCCGCGGGCGGCTCGCCGCGCGTGCGGGGCGGCGGCTCGCCGTACGGCCGGCCGTCGGCGTGCGTGAAGCGCAGCTTGCCGGGCGCGGTGCCCTCGACCCGCATCCGGCCATCGTGCGCGGCCGCGTGGTGCGCGGAGCACAGCGCGGCCAGCGTGGTCGGGGTGTGCTTGCCGCCCTTGGCCCGCGCGATCAGATGGTGCACGTCGACGTAGCGGGCGTTGCGGCAGCCGGGCACGACGCAGCGCCCGCGGTCCCGCCGCAGCACGGCGCGCCGGGTCCGCGGCGGGATCGACTTGGTCACCCGCGCGGGCTTGTCGCCGTCGACCCGCCCCAGCAGGTCGGCGTCGCACGACGCCTGCGCCAGCTCGGCGCCGCTGAGCTCGATGGTGTGCCCGGCGACGTCGTGCCACGCGCGCAGGCAGTCGGGGCACCGCGTGATCGCGATCTGGTACATCGGCCGGGACGCCGCGGCATCGCCGCCC
>Ga0075163_10001504_pt1 | contig 31492 bp, 28 predicted proteins | sample JI1023141ADNA_FD_71478 | JGI IMG/M metagenome (GOLD analysis project Ga0075163, IMG submission 71478) | Wastewater effluent complex algal communities from Wisconsin, to seasonally profile nutrient transformation and Carbon sequestration -... | ecosystem: Engineered > WWTP > Effluent > Algae...
AAAAGGCACTTAGTCAGGGGCTTTTGTAGGGAGCTTTTAGATAGGGATGTTTGATGTAAAGGGTATCAGAGAAGACTTTCCCATGCTCAAGAAAACAATGAATGGGAAACCCCTTATCTATTTTGATACGGCATCCACCGCACAAAAACCAAAAGTTGTGATCGATACTGTCCGTCAGTTTTACGAACAGGAATATGGAACTGTTCATCGCGCCATTTACCCCCTTGTTGCATACTCCACTGAAATGTACAGCGGTGTTCGGTCAAAGGTGAAAGCCTTTATCAATGCTAAAGAAGAGGAAGAGATTGTTTTTACTCGAGGAACAACAGAGGCGATCAATTTAGTCGCTTATTCTTACGCGCGCACCTTTTTAAAGAAAGGGGATGAGGTGATCATTTCTGAAATGGAGCACCATTCGAATATTGTTCCTTGGCAACTTCTTGCTGAAGAAAAAAAAATAAAACTGAAATATATTCCGATGTCTCTTCTAGGAGAGCTCCGCGTTGACGTTTTTAAAGAGCTTTTATCAGAAAGGACAAAACTGGTTTCTATCGCCCATATTTCAAATGCAACCGGGACCATTCATCCTATCAAAGAGATCATCGACTTAGCCCATGCTGCAGGAGCCATAGTGATGATTGATGGCGCGCAAGCAGCTTCACATCTTTCCCTTGATATGCAAGAGCTGAATGCCGATTTCTACGCTTTTTCAGGGCATAAAATGTATGGGCCAACAGGTGTGGGCATTCTTTATGGGAAAAGAGAACTCTTAGAAAAGATGCCCCCTTTTATGGGAGGAGGGGATATGGTCGATATTGTTACAATGGAAAAGTCAACCTATCAAGAGCCTCCCCTCCGGTTTGAAGCGGGAACCCCTTCCATTGCTTCCGTGATCGGACTAGGAGCTGCAATCGATTATATTGAAACAATCGGCCGCAAGGCAATTCAAGAGTGGGAGCAAAAGCTCACTCTTTACGCTCATGAGAGACTTGGAGCAATCGATGGAATCCGATTTTTTGGAACTCTAAAGGAGAAAGGGCCGATCATTAGCTTCATGGTTCAAGATATTCATCCTCTCGATCTAGGAACCCTTCTGGGTCTTAAAGGGGTTGCGATTCGTACGGGTCATCTTTGTGCACAGCCTACATTGAAGCAATTAGGAGTTAGTAGCTTGGCGCGGATCTCTTTTGGCCTCTACAACACCTTTGAAGAAATCGACCAGGTCGTCCATATCATCAAAGAAGGGACCATTCTCCTTAAGCCAACGCACACGGGTTAGAATTCACCTTACGCACGCAGACGGTGAGTTAGAAGTCGAAGCGGAGCTTGGTGGTCAGACCATGCATATTCAGGTCAAACCGATCATAATGGCCATTTTTGGTGATTTGAAGGACTTCATTGATCCAAATTTGACTCTCCCATCCCCCTTGAAGGAGGAGGTGGTACCGGTTGCATGCAAAGTAGGCTTCTAAGCGGAGGCCGATCCCAAACTCTAGGACTGGCTTGATGAGTCTTAAGTGATCTTGGATATTGTATGTGGTTATTTTGGTGGGAGGAACTTGAGGATTCCCTTCAATTGTTTCAAAAGTGTCTTTCCGATCAAGGTCATAATGGAGCCAGATTCCTGTCAGCGCCAAATTTCCATAGATTCCTACATTCTTTGAGAATTGCCAAGAGGTATTGAGCCCTCCGCGCATCCCTAGACCCCAGGTGGAAGAATTAAAACGTGTCATTGCATTAAAGGTTTCCTGAAGAGTAGCAATCGGAATGGCATCATAGAAGGTGTTGTAGTCTTGCTTTTGCCATGTTCCTTTTATTCCAATAAAGGGGCGCACTTTGAGGTAACGACTGACATAGTAGTTTCTCCCTAGTTCTAAATCTCCTACTTGAAAGTGGAGATCATAATGAGCGTGGGCGTTTGTAAAGGTGATGTCATCTGCATTGATCGCATCGGGGAGAATATCGTAAGAGGGCTGAAGAAAATTCGATCTTTTGGTCGCACCGACATTGGTGTAAAACCAGGTGTATTGAAGGTTCATATCCCAGCACCCATGACAAAAAATCCATCCTAGACCTGCTTTAAATCCTGGATCCCAAGACCAGTTCACAGATTGAACTTTTCCTTTTTTGGGATTCACATTGTTTTGAAGATTTCCATGTCCTGTTTTTGCATAGGTTAAGCCATCTAATCGAGCTGTCCAGTAAATAAAATCTGCAGAAAGATGGAGATCCATCCCATCTTTTACCCGAGGACCTGCGCAAGGGGTCAAAGAATCGATATTGGTGGGTGTTGGGGTTGTTCCTTGCTGTTTTTCGATTCTATCGATCCGGTTTTCGAGTCCACGCATCCGCATTTCACTTTCGGCATATGCGCTTCCGATCAGTAGGAGTACAAACAAAAATACTAGGCGATAGGCTTTCATGAAAATTCCATATTATAGGGAGGGAATGGCTTTAGCTCTCTTTTTTCAGGTGAGAGAGTGCAACTCCTTCTATGGTTAAAACACCCATAAAACGGGATTTTTATTTGATTTTCAAGAAAAAACTAAAAATCGAAGCGAAGTTTTGCAGTGAGCCCTGTGAAGGTTAGATCTCCACTCCCACTTCGATTAAGATAGATAAAGTTTCCATAATCAAGCCAGATTTGATTTTCCCATCCAGCTTGCAGAGAGAGATGATAGGCATCATTATACAACCACCATTCTCCACGTAGTCCTAACATCAGCTCAAGATTGAATAAGTTTGAATTAGGATCACTTTTAATATTCACTGTTGTAGCAGAACCCATCCCTGTCTGAGCAATTGTATCTTTCCGATGGTTATTATAGTCTGTCCAAATTCCAGCAAAGGAAGCATCGCTGACAATGCTCCAGCCTCTATAGAAGGTCCAGGTACCATTGATCCCCATACGGATCCCAATGCCCCACGTCTCTTGTTTTTGGTTGACAGTCATCGATCCTGGAAGGGCATTTCCCTTACCAAAGGTGACTTGATTAGAGAGGAAGTAAGTTTTCCAATCTTGGTGATTCCATGTCCCTCGAAGACCGGCAAAAAGGCGGGTTTTTAGAAACCTGCTGAGGAAAAAGTTCCGTCCTAGCTCAAGATCAACGGTATTATAATGGAGATCCCAAGTGCTTTTTGCTCGAGTGATCCCTTCAATTGTGATATTTGATAAACTATCCCAAAAAAAACCAACTGGAGCGATGTTCCCTCCCTCGTCAGATGTCCTATCGGTTGTATGGCTATGGTACCAAGTATAGCGAGCATAAAGGTCCCATCCATCATGGCCGGGGTAGAATCCAATTCCTACACGAAATCCGGGGTTCCATGAATAGTGAACTTTATGGATCTTCCCTGATGCAGTCAGAGATGAGCCAGGTTGAACTAAAGCTCCTGAGATTGCATAGCTTAAGCCCTCTTGAATCCCTTTCCACCATAAAAATTCGGTTGTGATAAAAACATCAGCGCCTTTTTTGACAAAAGGGCCTACTGGAGGGGTAATTTCCTCGCTTGTATGTGCAAAGACATTGAAACTGAAGATGAAAAGGATAAGTGTAAGGAGCTTTTTCCCCATAGTTCCCCTCTTTTCTTTCATCTCTATCAGATGATGGGCAAGGGGTGCAAGTAAAAAAAAGACGCCAATTTCTTGGCGTCTTTTTCCATTTGAGATCTAATCGGTTAGATTAGAAGTCGAAGCGGAATTTCAAGTTTAGACCTTGAAGGGCTAGATCTTGGTTATGATTATCAAGGATCTGAGCAAATTGACTCCAGTTTACCCAAACTTGTTGTTCCCATCCTGCTTGAATTGCAAAATGGTAGTTATCATCATAGAACCAAATTTCATAGCGAAGACCAAGCTCCAACTCACCAACATATTTACAGGTATAAAGGTTGTCACTATCGGTATTGATCCAAACTCGAGTTTCCGTTGTTCCAGTGGATGTGTTATCTGTTGCTAAGTATTCCGTTTGTTTGTAGTAGTTTGTCCATAGTGTAGAAAAGGCTAGATTTCCATAGATACTCCAGCACTTTGACATGTACCATGCAATGTTAAATCCACCACGAATGCCAATACTCCACACATCATATTCTTTGTTATGGCGTACAGGTCCTGTAACAGATTGATTTGGGCCATTATTCACTTGGATGAAAAAACTTTGACCATTTAAAGATGATTTCCAGTCATGATCTTGCCACGTTCCTTTAAGACCAATATGAGGTCTCATAGTAAGGAATTGGCTTAGATAAAAGTTTCGTCCTAGCTCAAGATCAATCGCATTAAAGTGCATATCCCATCTTGAAGAGGCTTTATTCCCAGTAAAGATGGATCCTCCTTGGAAAGAAAGGCTGTCAGCAAATGCAACGATATCTGTGGAACTTCGACTAGAGATGCTATTAGAATCGTTTGCATGTAACCAAGTATATTGAGTATAGACGTCCCAGCCATCATGACCAAGACTTAAGCCTAGACCTACTTTAAATCCAGGAGCCCAATCTTCTCCGACACTTTTACTTTCCCCTTTTTGAGGGGCTGTGAAAAGATCTGCAGGAGCAGTTGAAGCTGCTGCATTTGGATTCACACCTGTTAATGCATATTCTAATCCTTCTTCAGTGGCTTTCCACCAAATAAAATCGGCAGTTATAAAGACGTCTGCACCATGTGCAACGCGGGGCCCTGCGTTTGGTGTAATTTCTCTAAATGTTCCACGTTGATAATTTCCTTGGCTAGAGGTCGAAGACATATTATAGCTTCTTCCCCCCATATCATTTTGATCTTGATTGTCTGCAAAGATTGAGCTTGTAGCTGCTAGACATAATGCTCCAACAGACAGCCATATTTTTGATAGTTTCATATTTTACCTCACCTTAACATCTATCTGATGATTTCTATTATTTCCTTGATAGTATAGGAGGCAATAATAATGCAAGAAAATTTTCTAATTGGTGGAAAAGAAAAAAAGACGCCAAGCAATTGGCGTCTTTTTCCATTTAAGATCTAATCTAAGTCAGATTAGAAACCGAAGCGGAATTTTAAGTTCAGACCTTGAAGAGCTAGATCATGGCTATTCTCATCAAAAGGTTGAGAAAATTTACTCCAGTTCATCCAAACTTGTTGTTCCCACCCTGCTTGGATTGCAAAATGGTAGTTATCATCGTAGAACCAAGTTTCCCAGCGGAGACCAATCTCCAACTCACCGATATATTTACAGGTGTAAATATTGTCGTTGTCGGTATTTAACCAGACTCGAGTTTCTGTTGTTCCAGTTGAAGTATTTTGTGTTGCTAAGTATTGAGTTTGGTTATAGTAGTTTGTCCATAGTGCAGAGAATGCTAGATCTCCGTAGATGCTCCAGCACTTTGACAGATACCATGCAACATTAAATCCACCACGAACACCAATACCCCATACATCATATCCTTTATTATGACGGACAGGTCCTGTAACAGACACATTTGAAGTTCCTTTTACTTGGATAGAAAAATCTTGGCCATTTAACCGTGTTTTCCAGTCATGATCTTGCCATGTTCCCTTAAGACCAATATGAGGTCTCATAGTGAGAAATTGGCTAAGATAGAAATTTCTTCCTAGCTCAAGATCGATTACATTGAAATGCATATCCCATTTTGAAGAGGCGCTATTTCCAGTAAAGCTCGCTCCATCCGCGAAAGGAAGGATTGCAGGAAATGCAACTTGATTTTTGCTGCTAGAGATGCTGTTAGAGTCACTTGCATGTAGCCAAGTATATTGAGTATAGATGTCCCAGCCATCATGACCAAGGTTTAAGCCTAGACCCACTTTAAATCCAGGAGCCCAATCTTCACCAACGCTCATGGTTTTTCCTTTTGAAGGAGCTGTGTAAAGGTCTGCAGAATTCACTGACGCTGCTGGCCCTGCATTCGTACCTGTTAATGCATACTTTAATCCTTCTTCAGTGGCTTTCCACCAGATAAAGTCAGCGGTCATAAAGACATCTGCACCATGCGCAACGCGAGGCCCTGCGTTTGGTGTGATTTCTCTAAATGTTCCACGTTGGTAATTTCCTTGGCTAGAGCTTGAGTCCATGTTGCTACTTGAACTGTAAGACGCATTGCTGTTTCCATTTTGGTAATTGCTATGCGCAGATACGGAACTTGTCAGTCCTAAGCATAGTGCCCCAACTAGAGGCAAGAGTTTTCCGAATTTCATTTTCATTTTTCTCCCTGTTATAGAAATGATAAATTTCATTCATTCGTTTAACGTGCCCTCTTTTTTAACTGACTTAGCGAAAATTCTGCAAGCAAAATTTTCCTCTTCCTTCTTTTTTTTCTTGCTTAGAGATAGCGGAGAGAGGTTTTTTATCAGGAAGCGTTCAGGTATTTCATGTAGGCGATGACTTTATTCATGACTCCAAACCAATCATAGGTTTGTTTTGTGAATTGCTTTAAGATGAAGAACCATGCTGCCCAAAGGAGGGCAAGTCCTAGAAGAGATTTGATCGACATCCCTAGGAATGCAATTTGAACTTGAGGAGCTAAGCGGTTAGCGATTCCCAGAAAGACCTCTGCCATCAAAATGGCAACAAGTGCGGGCGCAGAGAGTTGGATTGCAATCGAGGAGATTTGATTCAATAAATCGAAACAGGTTTTCCAAAAGGAACTTTTTACGGAGAGGAAAAGGGGGTTGATATATTCAGCAGGAGGGACAATCTCATACGATTTAACAAGGGCATCAAAGAATAAAAAAGGGCCGCTGATTTGAAAGAAAATAACGATGAGCATGTAGTTATAGAGGATGCCGATAGGAGAGGCTTGTGTTTGTGTTGAGGGGTCTTGCGCTTGCATAATGGAGGCGCCACGGAGGTAATCCACAATGATACCACTTGTCTGCACCAAATAAAAGGGGATAGATACAAAAAACCCAAGAATAAAACCAATAAGGAGCTCTTTTGCTGAATAGAAGAGGAAAGCACTGTTAAATGTAAGAGGCTCTTTAACATTCGGAATGAGGTAAGGGAGAAAAACAAGCGATAAAAAAACTGCCAGTCCCATCCGAGCAATTCCTGGTGCTAGCTTTGCTCCTAAGAAGGGAGCCATCGCCATGATGGGCGCAAGACGCATGAGAATGAGAAAAAAAAGGGAAAGAAGCCCCCAAAGAGAGAGATGGGGCAGATTAGATAGATAGTCGAGAGTCATAAGACTCTACCTCCACTTGGGGAAGTTCTGAAGGATCGTATTGGCAAATTGCATGATCTGTCCACTTAAAAATCCTCCCATAAAAATGAGAGTCATAATAACAGCAACAAGCTTTACTGTAAAAGAGAGGGTTTGCTCTTGAATTTGTGTTGCTGCTTGAAAGATCGCTACAAAAAGACCAAACGCCATACTGATCAAAATGGGAGGCCCGGATAAAATTAAAATGAGAAGAAGAGCTTGATAGGAGAGCTGGTATATTTCCGAATCGTACACAAAAAACCCTACTGTCTATATGTTTGTACAAGGCCTTGAATGACAAGAGTCCAACCATCTGTCATGACAATTAAAAGAAGTTTAAGAGGAAGGGCAATCGTGAGGGGAGAGAGCATCATCATTCCCATTGCAAGGAGGATGTTTGAGGTCACTAGGTCGATCACAAAGAAGGGGAGGTAAATTAAAACACCGATCTCAAAGGCCCCTTTTAGTTGTGAAGTGATGTAGGCGGGTGCAATAACGATGAAATCGTCCATCTTTAAATCTTTCTGGAATCCCTGAGGCATGCTCTTGTAAGCAAGTTGATAAAAATTCCTCTGGTGGCTTACCGACATGTTGCGGGTCAAAAATTGTTTCAAAGGCTCTTTTGTTTTGTCGACGATGTTGTAAATATAGACAGCAGAGCTTGAAGAAAATAAATTTTTCGGTGCATCTTTTGTAATATAGTCTTTTCCAGCGTCATACATGGCAACACAAGTGGGGAACATGACATAAATACTCATGAGAAGGGCAATGCCGACTAAAGCTTGGTTGGGTGGGGCTTGTTGTACACCAAGGGCATTCCTTAACAAAGAGAGGACAATCACAATCTTTAAAAAGGAGGTGAGGAGGATAATGACAAAAGGGAGGAGGGCAAAGAGGGCAATCACTGCCATCATCGTGACGACATTAGGCTCTCCTACACTGCTGCCACCTTCTCCTTGGCTTTCCCCTCCATCTTGAGGGGTTTCTCCTTTAGAGACATTTTCTGCAATTTTTGCGATGGCACTGCCGAGCCCTTCGTCCTGCGCGAAGAGGAACTGGGTCCCAAAACAAAAAATAAGAAGTAAAAAGAGGGTCCGGATTTTTTTCATGGTTTTTTCATAAACGCTTCAAAGGCGGATTCAAGTGCACGCCATTGATTTTCTAAACTAGCGTTGATGATACCAGCTTCGGTCTCAATAATACAACCCCCCCGTGTGATATCTTCTCTTTCCTCAATGATGAATGTCTTGACATGTTCAAGAATTTCGCGGAGCTCTTTCTTCTTTTTTTCTAAGATCTCTTTATCTTCTTTAGCGACAAAAATCTTAATGTGATGATTTTGAGTGACAGGCTTGAGTGTTTGTCTAACGATATCTACAATTGTTTCAGCGTTAAGTTCGAGCTCTCTCCCGACAATTTTTTTTGCGGCTTTTAGGGTTAGGGGAAGGATTGTCTTTTGGAGGTCATGCTCCATCTTTTTAATCCGCTGCTCGTAATGGAGGATCTGGTTGTTGAATTTAGCAAGTCCTTCATTAAATCCAGCTTCTCGCGCCTCTTCAAGGACCCTTTTGCACTCTTCTTTATTTTTGCTGAGGTAGGTTTTGACATCTTGTTTAGCTTTTTTAAGGACCTCGGTGGCACTTAAAAGCTCACTCAGTGCATCTCTAGGGATGACTTTTTCATCGGTCCCTTGATGGATCTGACCGGAATAAATTAAGGAAAAATATTTGCTCATAACCTTTATCTATCCTTTACTAGAGGGATGAGTTCTAGTGTTTGGTTGATTAATATCTCTCTTACTTCATCATTTTTAATATCGGTGTAAAACTTTCGGAGGATTTTTGTTCTTCCTGTGTCCAAGCGATGAGAGAGATGCCATAAGAGGGAAGGATGACATCCAAAGAGGGCTTTTGCTAGCCGATTAAATCCTCGATGATGGAGGATCGCTTTCATTTTTTCTTCGTCTCCATTCCATCCATCCAAATTAAGACGAGCAAAGGAGATAGGATCTTTCTTTTTCATCTGTTTTTTGAGATGCTCTTGCGCTTTTTTAGAAAGGGTCTTTTGAATTTTTTTGATTTGGTCAGCTTTGATAACATGTTTCAATTCTAGAGCAAGATCGTGGAGTCCAAGATAGTCGACAAGGGCTTGTAATTCCTTTTTGGAGAGGTCTAAAAGGGGGTTTAAAGGGTGCTCAGGGAGGAATTCAATAGGCAAAAGCTCCTTTTGATCGGAAATAAGCCATGTATAAAGTGCCTCCGTAAGATACTCTTTCCCTTTTTTCTTAAGAGGAAGAGAGGACATACTTAACTTGAAATGTTTCTTGAGTTTTTCAGCTTGCTCTTTTTCGATCGATGAAAGGATTAACATTTTGTCATCGTTAGCAAAAGGTTCTAAAAAGGTCACCATCCAAGAGTAATGGATCCCTTTAAGCCTCTCCTCTATAGAAAGAGGGCGAGTAAAGGGGTCATTCTTTAAGGGGGGAAGATGCTGAACTTTGTCCTGCTCGGATGGAGAGAGAGTGCGGATTAAGGAGCTTTTATTCCACCTCTCCACGAGGGAGCGGAAAACGATATAAGAGGCTTGACTCACTGTTTACCCTTCTCCTTCTCCTGGAGGTTCAGAGGGAGGCTTGTTTCGAATCGAGTTAATCAGAGGGATAGGATTAAAGAGCTCCTTTAGCCCCCCTTTTTTCTTGAGTTGAGGATAAAATTTCCAACTGATCCACGCAAGAATAATCGCGAGTAAAACAGCAAGGGTCGTAATGATGAAGAATAAGACGCGAAATCTTCCCACAGAATTTTTGCTCATTACAATATTCCATACACTGACATACTCACCGGGGCGCCCCCCTAATGCTTCAGGCATATTTTCCAATGTGATATCGGTAAAGCGAGAGCGATCAGAAACAACGGTTACATCGTTGATATCAAGACCAGAAATCGAACCAGAGATAAGGCGTTTGATTTTGTTTTCTAAGTGAATGTTGGGATCGTCGATCACTCCCTGATGCTTGACATAAACCGCAGCAGTAATTTTCTTTTGCTCTGTCTCCTGTCCTCCAAGGTTTGAATCGTCAGGGGGGAAAGAGAGTTGTACATTGGCATCGATGACTCCATCGATCATTAAGATGGTGTTGGTCAGCTGTTGAGCAAGTCCTGCCTGATAACGGATCGTTTCTTCTTTATCGGAGGTCATGAGTCCTTGCTTTGCAAAAAGATCAAGGAGGGTTGTCCCTTTTGTTCGGGGAAGTCCATTTTGGTTGAGGTAGGCAATGGCTTCGATTGAATATTTTTCAGGAACCATGATCGAATATTTTGTCCCTCCCCCTTCTCCTCCAATTGCACTTGTGGCAGCAGCAGTTTTTGAGGCGGGGATTCCTTTGCTTTCTAAGAGAACAAGGATGACGTTTGCTTCTTTTTCATCAACATTACTCACCACTTCTCTATTTGAATCACACCCTGCAGCGAGAAGGAGCAAAGCACTTAATAACCCTAAAAGGGTCAACGATCTTATGATTCTGTTCATGTTATCATTCTCGATATGATGGTTTTTTGATGTCCTTATAGCATTTTGGTTACATTATTCCCAAGAGTTCTTTATTTCTTTTTTGTGCTCTTCCCACTCTCTGTGGTATTTTTTATCTGTCTTAAAAGAGAGGGTTATTTTTTAAAAAGCCATGAAGGGGCGTTGCCAAATCGCCCTTGGTGGTAGTCTTTGATTCCAGAGAGTTTAGCGCGGTAAGTTTTAAGACGGAGTTTCCGCTCCTCTGTTTTTTTTGAGAAAAATAGCTGGAAGGATTTAAGGAGATACAATTTAAGGGTGCGCCAGGTGTCGTAACGGATCTTTTTTTGTAGCTGTTTCTTTTCTTTCTCTTCGCAGTTCCGCTCGATCCAAAGGAGGCGGTTTCTCCACCAAAAGTAGGTGGTGTGAGGTTTTCCCCCAGTAAATGAAGCTGAAACCTTATGATAGAGAATCGCTTCGGGGCAAGTGGTAGGGATAAACCCTCTTTTTTTAGCGCGGAGACAAAAATCGCTCTCCTCCCAAAAGAGGAAGAAGCGGGGTTCGAAAAGGCCGACTTTTTGAAAAACCTCTCTTTTCACAAAGAGGGCAACACCGCAGACATAATCGAGTGTGATTGGAGCGCTCCATTGACTTGCAGGAGAGCGGGCTCCTACAATTTCGAATTCTCCTTTTTCTCCATTCCAATTTCCTCCTAGGTGATCTAAGAGATCGGGCTCTTTCATTAAACGTGCAGATCCTCCTTGTAAGGGGAGGTCTCGTTTTAAAAATCCCTCAAGGATATGGGGGTCAACAGTTGTGTCATTGTTTAAAATAAAGAGGAAGTCCGCTCCTTGATCGAGGGCATATTGAATGCCGACGTTATTGCCACCGGCATACCCTAGATTTTCTCCCGTTTCAATCACGAAGATGTGGGGGAACGTTTTTTTTATAGCTTCTACAGAATCATCTGTCGAACCGTTGTCGACAACGATTGTTTGGTGAGGGGTTGCCACTTTTTCTAAACTTGCAAGGGAGTTTAGGGTATCGTTTTTCCCGTTCCAATTTAAAATGATGACAGAAATTTTCATCTCTTAAGCTACTGCATCGGCTCCCAAAGGCCAATAATATTTCCCTCCAAGTCAGCAACATAGGCATAGTAGCCTATATTAGGAATTTCGATCTTTGGGGTAACGATCTTTCCCCCTTTTTCGGTGACTTTGTTTAAGTAGATGTCGACAGAATCCACTTGAACAGCGATGACCGGAGAGCGGACGGTGCTTGTTCTCTTCATCATGCCTCCATTAATAGAGCCGGGATTTTTTGGAATATGCTTCTCATTAACAGGGGTGGTTGTCACCCCAATGTAATCCATTCCAGGAATCGCTTGAAGATCCCAGTCAAAAATGGAATAAAACTCTCTTGCTTTTGCTTCATCCTCATAGGGAATTTCAAAGTGAACAATAGGATTCATTGTTTTTTCTTTTGTTGTCATCTTTCCTTTCTCTGGTGAAGGGTTAAAGGAAACAAAGATAAACAATCCTTTGATTCTCCAAAAGTATAAAAAAATTATTGGATAAAATCGATCTTTTGGTCATAAAAGTAGTGCTTTACAAAACAAACAAAACCAAGGACGTTAAAATGGCAGAGCAAGCATTAGGAATTCCATTACCTCAAACACAACAGCCTTTCACTCATCCCCTTTCTAACGTTGAAATTTTTGATCGAGTGCGTCCTTTGATGTGCTCGGTTGCTTCAGCAAACGGAGAGTCTTCGGGGTTTTTGTTTAAAACAGGGGTTATGGTAACAGTGATGCATAATGTTTCTCGTGGACAATTAGACTCTGTTCAAGTGATTTCGCATCAGCAAAAAGAAAGCCCCTTTTTTCCAGAAGTAGTATCGAATATCAATTTAGATAGAGCTCAAATGATCGATTTATGTACTTTTGTACAAAGCGTTGAACTTAAAGAAGGGGAGGAGTATCTCCCTCTTCTCCCTGAAAGTGTTCCATTAAAAGAAGGGATGGAGGTTTATTTTGCGGGGTTTCCTCTAGGGCATGATCAAATTACCTTTCACAAAGGGATGATTTCTTCAATTATTGCTCATAAAGGGTATCAGGAGTTTACGATTGACGGTACGATCGTTCCGGGAAATTCTGGGGGGCCGGTCATTTTACTTCATGAAAATCGACCTTATCTTGTTGGGATGATCACCTCTGAAGTTGCTGATCTTAATCCTGAGGATATAAGAACCATGCAGATTTTTCAGGCTTTTTCTGAGGTAAGCCCACCTAAATTAGACGTGACGGACAGAGATATTGGGTGCAGTATAATACAGTCCCCAAAAGGATATGGCATTGTTGTTGGGATGACTACTCAAGGAAGAACAGAAAATATTGTTCTCTATCATAGCGATGCTTCTATATTCGCTTTAGAGTTATTTAGGAGAAACCTTTCTACAGGAATTGGGAGGGCTTTAGATTTAAGATGTCACAGCTGTTTGAGCAATAATCAGCCATTGAATCGTCTTGGAGGAACAGCCTATTTTCCGACAGGTAAGGGGAAAAAGCCTGTGCAGGGTAAGTATCCAAGCACGGGACAAGAAATCTTAAAGTATATTGAAGTTCGTTACGGAGGAAATGGACCGGGAAACAGAGGCATTCGGGTAACAATGGTGGATGGGGCTGGTTCTTACAGCTATAAATTTTCTCCAAACCCTCATAAGGCACCGGGAAATTATAACAAGAATCGAGAAGAGCTGTATTCTGAAGCAGCAAAAGCGATTGGTATGTTTTATCAAGCTAATGACAGAACAAGAAGTCCTTTTGATTTCGGTGCTTGTCAGCATACTTATACAGCAACGCGAGAAAGCTAAAAAGAACCTAAAGTTGCATATTCTTGTAGAAAGGGTTTAAGGAGGGGGGTATCTTCGATCAGGTGATCAATGATCCCTTCATGGAGGGCATTAAAGAGGAGATCGTCATCGAGGTTGATAAAGGCTTTTCCTGAAAAATGAGCGGTTACGGGGTGGTGTTCTCGTTTGGCTTGCCGGATGAAGGAGATCTCTTCGGTGTAAATTAGGTTGATAAAAGTGACAGGTTCTTTTGTTTTCCGCGTATGTGAGAGCTCTTCTTCGATGGTTTGGAGCCGTTTAAAGAGATCGGGGTTATTGAGCTTGCAGGTGCGCATCGATTGCCTCATAGACGTCTTGAAGGGAAATCTGCTCCATGCAGAAAGGGGAAGTACATGATTTTCGGAGGCAGGGAATGCAGGCTTGGGGTTTTTGGATGACGACTCCGTGATTGATTTTATAGGGGCCACAAAGATGGGGGTCGGTCGGTGCAAAAAGAGCGAAGGTAGGGGTTCCCATTGCAAAGCCAATGTGCATGGGACCGGTATCATTTGTAATCAAAAGGTCGAGCTTTTCGATCAGGGCAGCCATGATCCGTATGGAAAGTTTTCCAGCAAGGGAAGTCGCTCCTGGGATATGGGATGCAATTTCATCGGCTAAAGATTTTTCAGAAGGGTCTCCCGTGATGAGGATTTTTGCCCCTTTTTCTTTGACGAGTTTTCGTCCTAGTTCGATAAAGTGTTTGGGATCCCACTGTTTAAATTTGTCTTTTGCTCCTGGATGCATTCCAATAACTAAGGGAGAGTCAGGAACATAGGAGAAGGAGGCCTTATTTTCTTCTTCGGTGAGGAACAGCTCCATTTTCGGATCTTCTCCTTTGGCATCGACGATTTCTAGACGTCTTTCGATCTTATGTTGGTAGATCTCCGGGAGGGGGTGTGTTAGAAGGTGATCGAGTCCTTTATTAATTCCTTTCGTTCCGATGATTTTGGAGGGGCCAGCAAGAGTGATGAGAGGGAGGATAGGTCTTTGTGAGGTGTGGAAAATGTAGGCGGTATCAAATTCACGCATGCGGAGTTTGGGAAGGAGTTTAAAAAGAGAAAAAAGGGATCGTTTTTTGAGAACAAAGATTTCATCGAGATGGGGATTATTTCTAAAGAGCTCTTCTCCGATCGCATTTGTTAAAAGGGCAATGTGGCCTGTCGGAAATTTTTTTCTTAAGGCTCTCAGCGCAGGTGTTCCCCAAAGGGAATCGCCGAGCCCTGTTGTCGAAACAAGGAGTAGACGGGGCTCCTCTTTTTGGAGGAACTTTTTTTTCGGCCCCAATTTAAGAATAAGGTTCCATAGGGTATTTTTCACGATTGGCATTATACTAGAAACCATTTATAAAGTAAAAATCATGAAATATGTTTTTAAAGTTGTTGGTCTCGATTGCGCTGAAGAAGTTGCCATTTTAAAAAAAACTTTAGGGAGAAGGAAAGGGATTTCTCACTTAGAGTTTGATGTTTTGAATGGTAAAATGATCGTGACCTCTGATGACACTACTGAGGCAAAACAGATCATTTCCTACGTGAAAGAGGGGGGAATGAAAGCCTACCTTTGGAGCGAAAGGGAAAAGTTTGAGAAGGGAGGGTTTTGGGAGAAACAAGGGCGTCTTATCACGACCCTGATCAGTGGTTTATTTCTTCTCATTGCCATTTATTTTCATCTCCAAAAAAGTCCAGCTGCTGATCGTTTCTATTTTTTTGCGATGGTTTTTGGGGCTTATTTTGTCATTCCTAAAGCATGGATGGCGATCAAGAGGCGGCAGCCCGATATGAATCTTCTCATGGTGATTGCCATAGGGGGTGCAATTGCTATTGATCAATGGTTTGAAGGAGCGACGGTGGCTTTTCTCTTTTCGGTGGCCCTTCTTTTAGAACATTGGAGTGTGGGAAGAGCGCGGCGCGCTGTTGCTGCCCTTATGGAACTTGCTCCCACGATGGCCCATGTGATCGGAGAGGGGGAACAACCTGTAGAAGAGGTAACTGTCGGATCGCGTATTCTTATCCGTCCTGGAGAAAAGGTTCCTCTTGATGGAATTGTGGAAAAGGGGAGCACTTCCATGAATCAAGCGCCAATCACAGGGGAGTCGATTCCTGTTTCCAAAGAAGAGGGAGATGAAGTTTTTGCGGGAACGATTAATGAGGAAGGGGCGATTGAATGCAAAGTGACGAAAAGCTACTCCGATACGACTCTCGCGCGGATCATTCACCTCGTTGAAGAAGCGCAATCAAGGCGGGCCCATACGGAGCAGTGGGTTGAAAATTTTGCAAAGATTTACACCCCGATCATGATTTGTTTAGCGATCCTTGTTGTCCTTGTCCCTCCTCTAGCATTAGGGCTTTCTTGGGCAACCTGGATGTATCGCGCTCTTGTTATCTTAGTGATTGCATGTCCTTGCGCCCTTGTCATTTCAACGCCTGTAAGTATTGTCTCTGGGCTTACAGCGGCAGCGCGCAGAGGTGTTCTTATCAAAGGGGGGATGTTTTTGGAGATGCCGGGAAGACTGCGCGCTCTTGCTCTCGATAAAACGGGAACACTGACTTATGGAAACCCTGAAGTGCAAAGGATCATTCCCCTGAGTGGGCATACCGAAGAAGAGCTCCTTCAAAGAGCAGCAGCTCTTGAAGCTCCGAGTGAACATCCCTTAGCACGTGCGATCTTAAAGTATGCTGCTTCAAAAGGGATTAAGAGGGAATGCGCAGAGGATTTTCAAATTACGAAAGGGAAAGGGGCAGAAGGGACCTATAAGGGGACGCGGTATTGGATGGGGAGTCACCGGTTCATGCATGAAAAGAAACAAGAAACCCCTGAAATCCACCAAATGGCTCTTACTTTAGAAGATGCAGGGCACTCGATTGTCGCCATTGGAAATGATCATCATGTGTGTGGCCTCATTAGCATTGCCGATGCTCCTCGAGAAAATATGAAGGAGATCATTCAAGCGATCAAGGAAACAGGGGTCAAAAGAGTCGTGATGCTCACAGGGGATAATAAAGCAGCAGCAGAAGCGATCGGCATCCTTACTGGGGTTGATGAGGTGAAGAGTGAACTTCTCCCAGAGGATAAAGTTGCAGCCATTCATCAGCTAAAAGAGGAATGGAAAGAGGTTGCGATGATAGGAGACGGAATCAACGATGCCCCTGCAATGGCTACGGCAAGTTTTGGAATTGCCATGGGAGCTATGGGAACCGATGCGGCCATTGAAACGGCAGATATCGCCCTCATGGCTGACGATCTTTCAAAAGTTCCCTGGCTTATCCGCCATTCCCGCCGCACCCTCCGCATTATTCAGCAAAACATTACGTTTGCCTTAGGACTTAAAGGACTTTTTCTTATCCTTGCTGTTATGGGGCTAGCCTCCCTCTGGATGGCCATTGCTGCCGATACCGGAGCTTCCCTTTTAGTTGTCTTTAATGGCCTGCGCCTACTCAAAAAATAGTGAACTGCTAGTGATGTTTATTGCTGTAGGGCCACCCGTTGTTTCTAATAGGAGGTTTTTTTGTGATGGGTGATGCAGAGGAAGGAGTGGTTCCTTTATGGTTAGTGCAAGGAGGGGAATTTTCAAAATGATCCATTTGCTTATCAGAGAGTTTAAGGTCGATGCTAAGGGTCGTGGTGGTCTCTTCATCTTCGTAGGAATGGAGATAATCTTTATAGAAAAGGCCCTCACTATCTGCGTAAATTGCTGAGGTTTGAAGGGTGTTTCCCTCTTGATCGATTTTAATCTTTTTCTCGAAAAGATTGACAGTGTGCGGATCAATATATGTTTTTTCGCATGGCACATATTCTTCGTAAAGAGATGCCCATACACCTCCCGTTACGAGAAGGCCAATCATTATTTTTTTCATTGGTTTTTGCCTCATTTTCAATACTGTCTCCCTCCACTAAGGGATCGTACTAAACATGATTCAAAAAATAATTTTATGCAAGGCAACTTTTCTTTAGATCAATTGAAACTGTTGAATTTCGAATAAGTCAAATGATGGATAGGCTGTATTGAACCAAGACTCTAGACCATGGCATAACTCTGCTTTGGACTTAAACTCGACGACGCCTAAGTTGTCATCCATGAATCGATAGAGCTTTCGGTTTGAATCGCACTGGACAGTAATAGTATGTCCTAGTTTATCAATACTTGAACCACCTGAAAGGAGAAACACGGTTTCACGTCTATTAGAGTCCTGTTCTACATTGAAAACATAAGACTTCAATTCTTTGCGCATAAATTCAGCTGATCGGAACGTAAGATCAACCCTTTGTGTGGCATAAGACTGTGCAATGAGCGCTGTTCTCTTGTCTCGGGGTGTTCCTTCTTGATAGGCTTCTGTATAATAACGTTCTGCAAAACGCCCGCGTGAAGAACTTCCCATATTTATGGCATTTCCAGGAATGGTCGCGTTCTCTTTAAGGATCTTTAGACGTTCAATACTGTTTTGATGGCACGTTCCTGCTCCCATATTGCGGTGAATATCCATTTCCTGATCATAGGTTTGAACAATCTGTTTTTCATAGCGTTTCACCCATGCAAATACCTTTGCAGAGTGTCCTTGATGCACCATATTAAAACAATCGTCTTCCTTAACATTTTTTTCACAAACTTCAATTAAAGAAAACATAGCGTGTGTATTCTGATCTTTTGCGCTTGCAATGAGAGATTTTTTAACAGTTCCCATATATTCATTTAAAAAGGTTGAGAAATGCTCTTCAAAGTTTTGTACCCAATTTAAGAACCCAAGATTTTTTAGTTTTTGATGAAGGGCTGGATTTGCTATCATCTCATCATTCCACTTCTGCTGAAATGTTGTTTGCAATCTTGTTTTGAGAGTTTCCAAATGATTAATGATTAAGACAAGGTTCAAAAGTCGTTGGTTTAATTGATTATCTGGTTCTATGAATACATGTTTTTGCAATCGTTTTAAGCCACATTCAGCTTTGATTTTCTCATAAAGAGCGGGAAGCTTTTGAAAGGTGGAAAGTTCTTTGGGATTACAGTGTGTGAGGTTTTCTAAGAAACTTTTTTTTCCTTCCTTTTGAAGATTGCGAACCATATCCGGGTCATATTCTTTTTTTGAAATACGCGGGTCAATTTTGGGTCCCAAATTTTTTACCGCTTTTATTTCTTCAGGAGAGGGTCGAAAACTTTGAGGATCTCGAAGGATCTTGATAGCATTGAGCAATTCATCAATAAATTTGCGCTCTTGTGAATCATACTTGCTGCGGTTTTTTTCTAAATCGTTTTGGATCTTTACAAGGGTTCGATCTGCATGGGGAGCCTCTAAATTAATCGTTTTAATCTGATTGAATATTTGAGCGATAAAAGTCTCTTTATTAAAGGGTGGTTGAGCTGAATGAGAAGATGTTCTTGTAAGCGACGGAGAACTTTGAGAAGGCTTCATGTAGTTTTTGGCTTTTATACGGAGACTTTTTATAGAGGTTGCTTCTTTTAAATTTTCTAAAAGAGCTTCACATTCGGTGCGGTTTAATGCTTCTTCAAGTTGTTCTAAGGCTGTATAGAGGGGGGAGAATTTTTCATTTGAAGTTTTACTTAATCCTTCATACTCCTTAAGTTGCTCTCGGATCTTGGTGATAGATTTTCTAGGATTCTTTAGGTCGATCTTTTTGATATTACGAAGAATGGAAGCTGTTACCTTTTGTTTATCTTGCTGTTGGATCTGAGTAAGTTTTTTTTTCTTGGGGAGAGAGGATTTGAGCTTTAACTTTTTCAACCACTTTGCTTTCCTGAGAAGGGCCTGATCCAGAGAGGGTTGGCTGTTCAATTGTTATCGAGCGTTTTGCGGGAGGTTCAGAAGGAAAGAAATAATCGTGTGCTAAAGCAAACATCACAATCGGAAACAGTATAAAGGCAGCAATACGCGCTATTAAGGGAGCTTCCTTAATAGAGCTCATCCATCCGGAATCAATCAGATTGGCCCGGTCTTGTAACTCTTGCGGGAGGTTTTCCTCAACCGTCTGAGTAGTAGTAGGTAAGGAAGGGATTGCTGTTTCTATAGGCCCATTTACTTCTGACATATTTTCAACCTTATATTCATAATTATTATAACATAAAAATGATTTTAATATTAACTATAATAATTAAGTTTTTGGTTTCTATTAAAATAAATTTGCTGTTTTTATGCAACCTATTGAAAATCAAATAATTATGATCTTCATCTCACCATCCACAATGATTTCTTGAGGGTTATTCTAAGTTTATGATAGGGTGCGTAGGTGATGAAACGCATTACAGTTTTTCTAGTTCTGATGGTCTTTCTTGTCTCTTGCGGAGTTAAGGGGAAAACTTACCTGATTGGGATCGATCCCAGTTATTATCCTACGCCGCTGGGAGGGAAAGAGGCGAACGTTTATGCCTTTTCAAATGATCTTCTCAGAGCCATCTCTCATGAGGAGGGAGTGTTCTTTGAGATCGTTACCGTGGCTTGGGACAGTCTTACTGATGGGCTTAAAAGAAGACAATATGAGGGGATGTTAAGTTCACTAACACCTCGTCCTATGCTGGAAAGGGTATACATGTTTTCTGAGTCTTTTCTTAGCACAGGTCCTGTTCTTGTTATTAGAAAAGGGGTTAAAGTAAGTAGTGTAAACTATCTTAAAGGGAAAGAGGTAGGTGTCAATACTCTTAATAATGAGGCTCTCCTTATGGAAGAGTATCCTGGGGTGAATATCCATTATTATGATTCTATTCCTAATGTGCTGGACGAGATTGTTTCTGATCAGATCGATGGTATTCTTATTGACTATTTCCTTGTTTCGAATTACCTCCGCAATCTCTACTATGGGAAGGTATCTATTGCAACACCTCCTCTAAATAATGCGGGTCTTCGCCTTATCTCCCTGGAAGGAGAAAATGAGGAGCTCATCAAAGTCTTCAATCGGGGACTCGATAAACTTCGGAGTAATGGAGTTTATGAGAAACTTCTTAAGAAGTGGGAGTTGAACTGATACGGCAGCGGTCGTGTTCGCTATATTCTTTCCGAACTTCTTCGAGTTCTTTGGGGTCTGCAGGACAAGGTTTGAGGTCCCAGATTTTTTCAGCATAATTTCTGATGGAGACATCGGCAGAAAAGGAGCCCATGCCAGCGATGTTATGGAGACAAAACTCTGCCCACTTGTTAGGGGTTGCATAGAGATTTTCTACCTTTTTTTGCATTTCGTAGTAGGGAATAAGATCTTTAAGAACGAAAAAATAATCGTCTTTTAGAGTGCGGCGCACTGTTAACAATGCTTCATGTTCGGCATTATTTTCGATGAGAGAGCGGTCTTCGAGGGTTTCAAGGAGCTTTTTGATGTGAGGGTTGTTTGCAGTGATTTCATCGGGATTATAGTCGCCTGTCCTTCGCATTTCGAAGTTTTCAGAGCTCTTTGCTCCAAACATAAAGGGCCACCATTGATCGGTGATTTTTTCTCGCATTTCAACATTCGCTCCATCGTCGGTTGCAATGGTTAGAGCTCCATTAATAGCGAATTTCATATTTCCTGTTCCGGAGGCTTCCATTCCTGCTGTCGAAATCTGTTCGGAAAGATCGGCTGCAGGAATGATCACTTCTGCTTTTGAAACGTTATAGTTTTCGATCATGATCACTTTGAGTTTGCTACTGACTTCAGGATCATGGTTGATTTTTCGAGAAATGCAGTAAATCAAACGGATAATGGCTTTTGCAACGTCGTATCCGGGAGCAGCTTTCCCCCCGAAAATCGCAAAGCGTTGAATCCGATGAGAGGTGGGATTTTCTTTTATTTCAAAGTAGAGCATGAGGAGATGAAGAGCTTTCATAAGCTGCCTTTTGTACTCATGAAATCGTTTGATTTGGACATCAAAAAGAGGATCTGTCCCAAGAAGGTTTTCTTCACTAAACTTTTTCCCTGATCCATGAAAAAAGTCGTTATTTTCTTGGATCATTTGAAGAAGACGTTCTTTATTTTTCTTTTTAATCTCAAGGAATTCGTTTTGGGAAGAAGGATCGTTTGCAAAGTTAGCAATATGGCTGATCTCTTCAAAGTTTGTAATCCATCCTTTGCCAATCCGTTTTTCTAAAAAGGCGGTAAGAAGGGGGTTGGCATGAAGGAGCCATCGCCTTTGTGTGATCCCATTTGTTATATTGACAAATTTATCGGGGTACATCTCATAAAAGTCTTTAAAGAGGGTTTGCTTAAGGATTTCAGTATGAAGGGCTGCAACACCATTGACTTTATGGGAGCCATAAATGGCAAGGTTGGCCATTTTTATTTGTCCTTTTTCAATAAAGGACATTCGGCGTACCTTTTCTTCGTCATTGGGGAATGTTTTCCGGACGGCAGAGCAGAACTCATGGTTAAGGCGCTGAATAATGAAGGCGTGGCGGGGGAGAAGTTCAAACATCTGCTCGGCATTCCACTCTTCTAGTGCTTCTCTAAGAACGGTGTGATTTGTATAACCACAGCAAGTCCGGACTGTTTCCCAAGCATCATTCCAAGAAAGATCATGTTCTTGTGTGAGGAGATGGATCAGTTCAGGGATGATCAGGGCGGGGTGGGTATCATTGATCTGAATGCGAATGGTATCACCAAAATGGGACCAGTCGTCGTGGACCTCTTTATATTGATTAACGATATCTTGAAGAGAAGCGGATACTAAAAGGAACTCTTGCTTGAGACGGATCCGTTTCCCCGCTTCATGGTTGTCATTGGGGTAAAGGACATCGGTAAGACTTGTATTTTCACTAGCCTGGCCATATTCTCCGGCATTGTATTTTTGGAGTCCAAAGTTGCGCGGGGATTCTTTTGTTGACCAAAGACGGAGGGTGAGGACTGAGAAGTTAGGATCTTCGCTATAGCCAATAATCGGAAGGTCGTAAGGAAGGGCTCGTACTTCTTCATAGTCAATGAGATCAAAGACTTCATCGCCGTGGCTATTTTTTCGGGAGATGGGTTTCCCTGCGAAACGGACAGAGACTGCTGAAGAATCTTTTCGGAATTCCCATGGGTTGGGGGTGAGGAGCCAACAGTCGGGACGCTCGATTTGAACGCCGCAGATGAGTTCTTGATCGAAAATTCCATATTGATAACGCATTCCATAGCCCATCGCAGGATATTTAAGGGTGGCAAGAGAGTCCATAAAACAAGAAGCAAGACGTCCTAGACCACCATTGCCGATCCCAATGTCATGCTCCATGTGGGAAATGGTTTCAAAGTCTCTGCCAAGAGATTTCATAACCCGCTTAACTAAGTCGGTTGCACAGATATTTGTTATATTATTGCCAAAGAGGCGCCCTGGCATGTACTCCATGGAGAGGTAATAGAGCCTGCGCAATTGTGGCTTTTTTAATGTATGATTTGTTGCTGTCCAATTGATCATGATCTCTTCACGGAAGGTCGAAGAAAAAGCGCGATAAAATTCTTCATCGCTTGCTTCATCTTCCGTTCTCCCCATCGTTGTGATGAGATAATGGCGCACTTTTTGCGCGACCATGTCCGCTTGTATTTTGAGTGGGTCCATGTTTTCTGTTTAATGGAATCAAGAAAAAATAGCACGTACAAGATAGAAAATTAGGATACAAACGATCGCACTAGAAGGGATGGTGATAATCCAAGAAAGGACAATATCGCGGAGGGTACGAAGGTTAAGTGCAGAGAGGCCGCGTGCAAGACCCACCCCTAGGACTGCGCCCACAATACAATGTGTTGTTGAAATAGGAAGACCCAGTTTTGAGGCAACAAGAATGGTAATGGCAGCGCCGAACTCAGCACTAAATCCCCGTGTTGGAGTGAGCTCTGTGATTTTTCGGCCAATTGTTTCCATGACCCTCCATCCCCAGGTAGCAAGACCAATGACAATCCCTGCTCCTCCCATGGCAAGGAGCCATGCTGGGATACGGGCTCCACTAGAAATATCTCCTCCTCTGATAATTTCCATGGCTGCAGCAACGGGCCCGATGGCATTTGCAACGTCATTGGCTCCGTGGGCAAAGGCAACATAGGCAGCACTCATGATTTGAAGGGAAGCAAACATTTTTTCAACGATTCTATAATCGGAAGTTGTGGTGGAGAAGTTCGAGTGCGTCTTAACCTCTTCTGCATAATCTTCAACATTTTTAAGAAGGCGGGAAACTTCCTCTCTCCTCTCCCCCTTACTGGAAAGTTGAACCCGCTTTAAATGGCGAGCTGCTTTATTGAGACTAAAGATTTGTTGTGATGTGTTTGGAGAGATGGCTTTAGTTTGTGGCAAATAAACTTTCCTCAATAGCAAGAAGCTGATGAGTGTTCCAACAAGTCCCACTAAGACCCCAAGAAGAAGAATTTTTTCACCAGAAAAATTCACATGGAAAGAACCTAACCCATTAAATAAAATGCTTAAGGTAAAGACAAACAGGACGACAAAAATCATGATGGGAATAAAGCGCCTTGTTGCGTGAATTGGATTCATGGCAAAAAGGATTTTCCGTTGGAGCGTACTAAAGATCAGAAATGCAAAAAGACCACTAAGGACTGGAGAGATAATCCAACTTAGGAAAATCGTTCCCATCTCGCTCCACTGTACTGCATGGACTCCTCCGACAACGGCTCCAAACCCCAAAAGAGCTCCTACTATCGCATGGGTTGTCGAAACGGGCCATCCAAAATAGGAGGCCACTTGGAGCCACAGGGACGTTGCGATGAGGGCTGAAAGCATTCCATACAAAAGGATCTTAGGATTATGAGCAAATACTTCAGGATTGACAATTCCTGATTGCATGGTTTTTGAGACGTTTCCTCCTAGAAAGAATGCTCCGCAAAACTCAAGAATTCCTGCAATAATAACCGCTTTAAAAAGGGTGAGAGCTCCTGATCCTACAGAGGTTCCCATGGCATTGGATACATCGTTTGCACCGATGTTCCAGGCCATATAAAAACCAGCTAAAAGGACAAGAATCATTAAAATAGTATCAACAGGCATCTTATTTTAGCTCTAGGATCATCCGGATGCGGTTTGCAAGTTTTTCAGATAGATGGGAGATATGGTTGATCTCTTCAACTAAACGGGTATAAAGATAAAAAACAGGGGTTTTTACTTGATCAGCCGTTTTGAAAAATTCTTTCATCAGATCATGTTTCATTTTATCAGCTTGGTACTCAAGCTTCGATGTTTTTTCAGCAATGGTCTTCACTTTTTCCGCCTCGATTCCTCCAAAGGAAGACTCTAAAAGCTCATGAAGTTCTTTGATAATGGAGCTAGTATCCCAAAACGCTTCCATATTTTTCTTAAAAAGTTGATCGATATGATCGCAGAGATCTCCTAATTCATCGATAGGGTACAAAATTAAAAGATGGCCAATGTCTTCTCCTTTGTCAGCAATACTATCTTGCATCGAAAGGATTTCTAAAAATTGACTCCGATCCATCGGGAGAAATAAACTTTTGGGAAGGTGACTCCGAATATCGTTTTTGGTAAGATCTGCTTCATGTTCTAAATCTGAAAGTTCTTTGACCAACTTTTCTAACTCTTCAGGAGATTTTTTCCTGAGATGCTCAAAAATCTCTGTCAGCTTTTTCATGCAGCTACTCACCTTCTTCATGTGCTCTTGAAGAGGGTGAAAAGGGGATTTTCCAAAAATACGGGCGATTGTCGTCAGCATCTCATTCTCAACATTAGTCGTAAAGAGCTCAATATACCTATATTTCTTTTTATACCCAAACAATTTCAAAATTTGGTTTTGGGCGAGCGCGAAAGCTTTCGCAATTCGTCGATCGTAAGTGACCTAATATTAGAAACTCACTTTGGAGGAAAAATCCAACAAAGTGAGTTTGCTTTCTTAGACAAGTGCAGGAACTTGCAGAGCGCCTGTTGGAATGTTTTTATGACATCTTTCGATTGAGGCATTTAAAATGTTTTCCAAAAGTGTCTCATAAGAGATCCCTCCAAACTGTCCCATCAAAGCCATCTTTCCGTCCCAACACCAGCCGGGATTAGGGTTAACTTCAAGAAGTTTGACCTTTCCCCTATCATTCATTCGAAAGTCAAAGCGGGCATAATCACGACATTTTAATCTTTGGAATAAGGTGATCGAAGCGTCAATGAGAACTCTCTCTATAGACTCTTCTAACTTTGCTTTTTGGTAACTAATTTGAGTCCAGTAGGGAGAACTAGGGTCCCATTTAGATTCATATCCAAGAATTTTCGGTTTATCAGACGGAAGCTTAGAGTAATCGGCTTCAAGAATAGGTAAAACGTCTAATGAGGTTCCATTCCCAATAAGACCTACACTAAATTCCCTCCCGCCTAAGAATTCTTGGATTAGGATGGGGACATCGGGCATCATCCTTTTTAACTCGTCGAAATAGTTGACAAGCTCTTCCGAGGTATGGACGACCGCATTTTGAGTAATGCCGATCGAACTATCTCCATAAGCTGGTTTGATCAGTGCGGGGAAGATGCTGGGAATCGCTGCAGATTGGTTAGAGGGATCGATCCAGATCTCTTGGGGAACATCAATTTCCATATCCTGAGCAATAGCGCGAACGAAAGACTTATTGTAGCATAGAGATAAGCACTCTGGCCCTGCGCCGCTATAAGGAATGTTTAGTAGCTCCAAAAGAGCGGGAATATGGAGCTCCATGAAGGGGTTGTTCTTCCATCCTTCATCGCAAAGGTTCATCACAAATGAAGGGGGATTCAAAGTGAGTTTTCGGATTAAGTTTTTATGATCATCTAAGAAAGTAAACTGAAAGTTTTCAAGATTTTCTAGCGTACCTTTCAATCGGTTGATTGTATCAAAATCTTCTTGGTTAAACTGTCCATTTTTTTTCACAGGATCGGGAAGGCGAGGATCGCCCATTAAAACGGTGCAAGAAATCTTAGAAGAAGAGCGCGCTTTTTGGGATTTTACCTTTTTAGGGGCGATAGCTGTTGCAATGATTCGATTGGCCATCATTCCAAGATCTTGGTTACGGAGAGATTCTCCTTTGACATGGTCTTGTTTTGTGATTTTTTCAAAGCCTGCAGCTTCTAGAAGAGCTTTGAGTTCTTCGAATTCATAGAGTCTTTCGGCATAGAATTGATCGGCAATGACCCCTTTTTCTGAATGGATGACAAGTTCTCTTGAAATCAATCGAGAGTCGTCTTTTGCAAGGTGGCGTTCACGACAGACCATGTATTCTTCACTGATCCATTCCCACGACCTTTTCTCGAAGTTTTTTTTCATCCATGATCCATTAGTGATATCGAGATAGATCATTCCCCCTTCATGTAAAAGGCGGTTAATCTCTTGGAGCACTTTTAGATCGTCGTCTTGTTGTTCAAAATATCCAAAAGAATTCCCCATGACCATCACGCAATCAAATGATTGGTCGGGATGGCGGATTTTTCTAGCATCTCCTTCGGAAAATTTGATCGTATGCCCTTTCTTTTGAGCTCTTCCTCTAGCAAGACGAATTAAATAGCGAGACCGATCGATTCCTGAGATAAATTGAAATCCTCGGTTTGCAAGTTCTAGAGAGTGCCTTCCTTGTCCACAGCAAAGGTCTAGGATTGCATCGGTAGGTCGTAGGTTAGAAATGTTTAAAAAAGCGTTCACTTCGTTGATGGTGGCACTATCATTTTCAACAACATCGGCATCAGTTTTTAAATAGATGGAGTTAAAAATGGATTTCCACCAATCCGCTGGAAGATGTTTTTCAAAATCAGCGACTGGTCCTAAACACTTCACATTAAGGTCGTTTTTTTTGGGTATGCTCATATATTTTTTTCTTCTCTCCAATCCTTGGGATAATTACAAAAATTTTCTCAGAAAAGAGCTATTTCTGGAAAGAAGAAAATTACATTGTGTGTAAAAGACTTTATCGACTAAATTTTTAGGTATAGGCAAGGCTAATGACAACCTTTTTTTGGCACCAAGAAGACCTTCGAATTGATCAAAATTTTGCTCTCTATCATGCAGCAAAGGAGGACCCCTATGTCCATCCGATTTATATCCTTTCCGATCAACAAACCTTAGGAGAAGCAAGTTGTTGGTGGCTCCACCATAGTTTAGAATCTCTTAAAAAAGAGTATAAAGATAGGGGAGTCTCTCTCACCCTTCGGATAGGCGACCCTCAGAAAATTTTTCAAGAGCTGGGAGCTTCCAAAGTTTTCTACAATCAGACCTTTTCTCCTTTAGAGAAAAAGGTGAAAAACGGGCATCCTTTTAATGGGAATCATCTCGTAGATATCGGTGCATTTTTGAATCAATCAGGGAGACCTTTTGAGGTATTCACCCCATTTTACAAGGCTCTTCTTAAAGAACTTGAGTTTCCTCGCATCGGAGAGGTTCAACTAAAGTCTCGTCAAACTTTTAAAAGTGATTCTCTTGATCTTCTCCCTAAAAAAGATTGGATTAAAACTTTAGAAGCTGCGTGGGAACCTGGCCGCCCCAGCGCTCTTAAAAGGCTTAAGGCCTTTGAAGATGAGCTTTACGAAACGGAGCGCGACTTCCCCGCCATAGAGGGGACCTCTCGCCTCTCGCCCCACCTTCATTTTGGAGAGATCAGCCCCTTTGAAGTCTGGGAGGCTACAAAAAGTGAAGCTTACCAAAGACAACTTTGTTGGCGCGAATTTGGAACCTACTTTATCACCCACTTTCCAAAGACCCCTACCCAAAACTGGCGCGAAAAGTTCGATCAGTTTCCTTGGGAAAATAATCCCGAAGCCCTCAAAAAATGGAGAAAAGGGAAAACAGGCTACCCCATCATCGACGCAGGGATGCGTCAGCTGTGGAAAGAGGGATGGATGCACAACCGTGTCCGGATGATTGTCGCTTCCTTTCTCATCAAAGACCTCTTTATCCATTGGAAAGAGGGAGCAGCTTGGTTTTGGGATACCCTTGTCGATGCTGATCTTGGCAATAACACCCTCGGTTGGCAATGGGTTGCAGGGTCAGGTCCCGATGCGTCCCCCTTCTTCCGGATCTTTAACCCCGTCCTGCAAGGAGAGAAGTTTGATCCCGAAGGGATCTTTGTCAAAACCTACTGCCCCGAACTTCAAAAACTTCCTCCTGAATGGATCCATAAGCCGTGGATGGCCCCTTCTGAAGTGCTTGAGCACTGCGATATCGTATTAGGGAAAAACTATCCCCACCCCATGGTTGATCATAAAGAGATGCGGGAAAAAGCCCTTGCAGCCTTTTTTATTATGCAAAGATGAGGGAGCGCTCTTTTTCGGAGAGCTCGCGAAACGAACCTTCGGGGAGGTCGCCAAGTTTGAGGTCGCCGATCCGGATGCGGGAGAGAGAAAGGAGGGTGAGCCCGGCATTTTGGACCATGAGGCGGACCTCCCGTTTCTTCCCTTCTTTGACGACGATTTTGAGAGTACCACGCCGCACTTTCGTCACTTTAGCGGGGCGGATCCATTTTCCTTCGATCAGAGTCCCTTTGGAGAGGTTTTGCAGGTGTTCGTGGGTAATTTCTTCCTGGGTTTTCACGAGGTATTCTTTAACGATGTTCTTTGAAGGGTGGATCACTTCTTGAGCAAAGTGGCCATCATTGGTGAGAAGGAGAAGACCCGTGGTGTCGCGGTCGAGGCGGCCGATGCTGAAAAGGCGATGGCCTAGATGGGCAAAGAGATCGACAACGAGTTTTTTTCGTCCCATCGGTTTATTGGAACAGATAAAGCCGCGGGGTTTATTGAGGAGGTAATAAACCTTTTCATCAGTGAGGGTAATGCGCTGATCGTCGATATAGATCTTATCTTTGGTAGGATCAACGATGGTTTGAGGGACGGTAATGGTCACTCCATTGACCCGCACCTTTCCATCAAAGATCAGCTCTTCTGCAGCGCGGCGCGAGGCGACCCCCGCTCTGGCTAAAATTTTACTTAGACGATTCGGTTCCATAACACAAGCATTATAGAATAGTTGGTAGAATAAGACAATCTGATCTATGATGGAAGGTATGAAATCTGCGAAACTTATTTTACTCCGTCATGGGAAATCAGACTGGAATCAAAAAAATCGCTTTACAGGTTGGGTTGATGTTCCCTTAAGTCAAAAGGGGATCGAAGAGGCTCAAAAAGCGGGGAAAGCGATCCGTCATATCCCGATTGATGTGATCTTTGTCTCCTCTCTCATGCGCGCTCAAATGACAGCGATGATCGCTATGACCGAGCATGAAAGTCAAAAGACCCCTGTTCTCCTTCATCCAGGAGAAGGAAAGCTAGAAGAATGGGGAAAAATCTATGATCCTAAAGCCAAAAAGGAAACCATCCCTGTCATTAAAGGGTGGGAGATCAATGAGCGGATGTATGGAGAGCTTCAGGGGCTCGATAAAGATGAAACGCGAGCGAAATTCGGAGCGGATCAGGTCAAAATCTGGAGGCGAAGTTTTGAAACCCCTCCTCCACATGGTGAAAGCTTAGAGATGACAGCAAAGCGTTCCATTCCTTACTTTAAGGAAAAGATTGTTCCCTATCTTAGAGAGGGGAAAAATGTCCTTGTCTCGGCTCATGGCAATTCTCTTCGTTCGATTGTCATGGATTTGGAAAGTCTCACAAAAGAGGAAGTTTTGGAGCTTGAAATCCCCACAGGGATTCCCTTATGTTACTCTTTTGAAGAGGAAAACTGGAAAAAAGAGACGTTATGAATCAGGTGATTTATCTCGATAATGGGAGAATGACCCGTCCTTCCGACCATACTATTGCTCAGATGCAACCTTTTATGAAAAGGCACTGGTATCGACTCGGTTCCCCTTACATCATGGGAAAAGAGCCGGCAGTCACTACTGCAAAGATCCGAGGAGATTTGTTTGCCTTTATCGGAGCTGCTGAAAAAGATCACTTTCAGTTTTGCCATTCAGGGAAAGAGGCTCTTTTCCAAGTGTTTCATACGTTTTATGTCGATCATTTGATAGAGCATGGGAAAAATCATCTATTAGTTGATCAAGAAAATGAGGTGAGTGGTCGTTTTGAGAAGATGGGGCTAACGATCAAAGTTCTCCCCAAAAATGAACGGGGACAAATCACCAAAGAAGCCCTAGAAAAAATGATTTCCCCTAAAACAGGACTTGTCTCTTTAAGCTGGGCTGACGGAGAAACAGGGGTGATTCAGCCGGTTTGGGAGTTGGGGGAACTATGCCGCGAAAAAGGGATCTTATTTCATGTCGATGCCTCTCATATCTTGGGGAAACTCTACTTTAAATTTCAGGAAATGCCGATTGACTTCTTAAGCTTTGAGGGAACCTTGATCCATGGACCAAGGGGGAGTGGAGGGCTCTTTGCCCGTAGAGGAATAGGGTTTGAAAGTGGAGAAACAGAGATGAACCTCCCCGCATTTGTGGGGCTTGGGATCGCAATCGAAGAGCTCAGTGACTCGTTCGATCACCTTTGTATGGAAACGGTCCGTCTCCGCGATAAATTTGAAGAGGGAATCAAGCTCGCCATCCCCGAAGTTCATCTCCTTTATCAAGAGGTCGAACGCCTCCCCAATACAAGTGTGATTGAATTTCCCGGTATCAAAGGGGAACTTCTTGCTTTTCATTTAGAAGAAAGGGGAGTCTATGTCTCCTTCAATCGAAAAAACGGATGCACTTTAAGCTTTTCCCTATCTCGGCTAACAACCGAAGAAGAGATCGACCAAGCTATTGGAATGGTGGTCGATGCAGCGCAAAAATGTCGGACCTTTTCTAGGGGGCTCGTGTGATGTGGGCGGCGTATAGCAATCTCCTCAAAGAGCGGATCTTAAACCCTCGCAATCTGGGAACCTTTAAGGACAATGCTGGCGCCATGCAGGAGATGCGTGTTGCTGTAGGAGAAGGAGAGGTGGAGGGAAATCGGCTAAAAATTTTCATCGTTGTCGATGAAACAGATGGGGTGATTGCCGATGCAAAGTTTGTCTCCTTTGGAGAGTCGGTATTGATAGGCGCTGCCGATGCAGCCTGCGAAGTTTTGCTTCGGAAAACATACGAT
>Ga0075163_10001505_pt1 | contig 31479 bp, 31 predicted proteins | sample JI1023141ADNA_FD_71478 | JGI IMG/M metagenome (GOLD analysis project Ga0075163, IMG submission 71478) | Wastewater effluent complex algal communities from Wisconsin, to seasonally profile nutrient transformation and Carbon sequestration -... | ecosystem: Engineered > WWTP > Effluent > Algae...
CCCAGGTCCGCCAGCGCGGCTCGAAAGGCCTGATCCACCGGGGTCGTCGGCATCGAGCTGCACAGTGCAGCCAGCTTCCGGCCGTCGAGCTCCTGCGGCACCTGCCACAGGTAGGCCATGCGCGACAGCTCGCGCAGCATCGGCACCACGAGCCCGCCCAGGCGCAGCGGCCACCACGGCATCTGGCTGCGCCGAACGTCGCCGGTGAAGCCCAGCTGCCGGGCCGCAGCTTCCAGGCCATCGAGCAACTGTTGCCCGGTCAGCGTGTGACCGGCGAAGTGCAGCCGCTCGTGCACCGGGCGCCCTTCGGCCGACGCCACCGCGACGAAGGCGCGCGCCAGGTCGGGAAGGTAGGCCCAGGCGTGCGGCACGTCCAGCGGCCCCGGGTAGCTCAGGCGCCCGGCAGCCAGCCTCTTCGCGATCAGCAGGTCGATCCAGCTGCCCTTGCCATGGCCGTAGAAGTCGCCGGCGCGGATGACCAAGCTCTTCAGTCCGCCGGCGGCGCGTTCGGCCAGTTCGGCTTCGAGCTGCTGCCGCAACCGGCCCTTCTGCGTCGTCGGGCGCTCCGGCGTCTGCTCGTCCAGCCGCGCCGGCATGCCGACACCGAAGTTGTAGACATTGCCCGGCAGCATGAAGGTCGCGCCCAGGCGCTCGGCCACTGCGATGCCGGCACGCGCCAGCGGCAGCATCTCGGCGTCCCAGCGGGTGTAGAGCGGGTTGACGGCGTAGACCACGGCGCGTGCGCCGCGCGCTGCGTCGGCCAGCGCTTCGGTGTCGGTCAACGGGATGTTCAGGTCGCCACGCCGGGCCTGCGCGAACACGCGCCAGCCAGCGGCCGAGAAGGCGTGTGCCGCGGCGCTGCCAAAACGGCCCTGGGCGCCGAGGATCAGGACGGACGGAGTGCTCATGGTGCGATCCGGTGAAGTGGGAGTGCCGGAAGTCTGGCGCCGCCATTTCCATTCCACAATTGCTGAGCAGCGCATCAGAGCTATACATTTCTGCATGTCTGACGAACGTTTCGACTGGACCCTGGTGAAGAGCTTCCTGGCCGTGCTCGACGCTGGCAGCCTGATGGGCGCGGCCCGCCAGCTCGGTGCCCAGCAGCCGACCCTGAGCCGACATATCGCCGAGCTGGAAGTGCAGCTCGGCGCACCGTTGTTCGAGCGCACCGGGCGTGGCGTGGTGCCGACCGCCGCCGCGCTGGCCATCGCCGACGCCGCGCGGCAGATGGAGGAGGGCGCGCGCGCCGTCGGACAGCGGCTGCAACGCCAGCGCCAGGCCACCACCGGCACGGTGCGCATCAGCACCAGCTTCGTCGCCGCCAGCTACCTGCTGCCGCCGGTGCTGGTGGCGCTGCAGCAGCAGGAGCCGGGCATCACGATCGAGCTGGTCGGCACCAACCAGATCAGCAACCTGCTGCGCCGCGAGGCCGACATCGCGGTGCGCATGGTGCGGCCGGCGCAGCAATCGCTCGTGGCCCGAAAACTGGTCGACCTGCCCATCGTCGCCGCAGCGCACCGCAGCTACCTGCAGCGCGCCGGCACGCCGCGCCAGCCCGCCGACCTGCTGCAGCACCGCCTGATCGGCTACGACCGCGACGACACCATCGAGCGTGGTTTCGCGCGGCTGGGTTTTCCGCTGCCGCGCGAGCAGATCGTGCTGCGCACCGACGACCAGCTGGCCTATGGGCGGCTGGTGGCGGCCGGGGCCGGCATCGGCTTCGTCGCCGCGTACAACGTGTCGCATTGGCCGGGTGTGGAGGCCCTGCTGCCGATGCTGGAGATCCCGCCGCTGCCGTGCTGGCTGGCCGTGCACCGGGAGATCCGCTCGAACCGCCTGGTGCGAACGGTCTACGACTTCCTGGCCGAGGCCATCCCCCGGCACCTGAGCGCTTGAGCCGTCACATCGGGGGCGCCATCGCCCCCAGCACCTGGTCGGCAGGCATGGGCCGCGCAAACAGGTAGCCCTGGCCGTAGCGGCAGCCCATGGCCTGCAGCGTGGCCAGTTCGGCCGGATCTTCGATGCCTTCGGCCACGCTGACCATGCCCAGGTTCTCGATCACGTTGACCGTGGCGTGGGCCACCGCCAGCACGTGCGGGTCGCGGCCGAGGTCGGTGACGAAGGACTTGTCGATCTTGATGGTGTGGAAGGGGTAGTCGCGCAGGCAGCCGAGCGACGACGAACCGGTGCCGAAGTCGTCCATCGCCAGCTTCACGCCGAACGACGACAACGCCAGCAGCAGGTCGCGCGCGTTGATCGGGTCCTTCATCACCTCGCGTTCGGTGATCTCCAGCTGCAACGCGGCCGGCGGCATGCCGACGGCCTCCAGCGCCGAACTGACGGCGCGGATCAGTTGCGGCCCGTGGGCGATCTGCACGCGAGAGATGTTGACGCTCATGCCGGCAGGCGCCCGGACGGGGTCCTCGAGCTGCCACTGCGCCCACTGCCGGCAAGCTTCGCGCAGCACCCATTCGCCGATGGCGATGATGTGGCCGGATTCCTCCGCGATCGGGATGAACTCGGCTGGCGAAACCAGGCCCAGCACCGGGTGACGCCAGCGCAGCAGCGCCTCGACCGAGGTCATCTCGCCCGTCTGCAGGTCGAGAATCGGCTGGTACACGACACTGAATTCCTCGCGCTTGACCGCCACTCGCAGGCCGGCCTCGATGCTGACCGCGCGCATCAGGCGTTCGTGCATCACCTGGTCGAAGACCACGAAGGTGCGGCGGCCGGCGCGCTTGGCCTCGTACATCGCCGTGTCGGCGTTGCGCAGGAGGTCGTGCGGACCGCCGCTGCCGCCGCGCGCCAGCGCGATACCGATGCTGACGCTGGACTGGAACTCGTTGCCCTTGATCAGGTAGGGCAGTGCCAGGTCGGTCAGCAGGCGCTCGGCCAGCACCTTGGCATCCGCGGCCGTGGCGATGTCGCCCGCCACCAGCACGAATTCGTCGCCGCCGAAACGTGCCGCAAACGAGTCGCCACCGTCCGGCCACAGCAGGCGCAGGCGCTCGGCCACCTGGATCAGCAGTTCGTCACCAGCTTCGTGGCCCAGGGTGTCGTTGACCAGCTTGAAGCGGTCGAAGTCGAGGAACATCACCGCGAAGCGGCAACCGGCGTCAGCATCGGCGCGGGCGCACCAGTCCGACAGGCGCTGCAGCAGCGTCGCGCGGTTGGGCAGTCCGGTGAGGCGGTCCAGCTCGGCAGCGGCGCGCAGTTCGCGCTCCATCGCCTTGTTGCGGGTGATGTCCTGCACGATGGACCACAGGTAGGGTGCCCCGTCGCTGCCATGCACGCGGGTGCCGCTGAGCAGCACGTCGACGACTCGGCCCGAAGGTTGCCGCATGGTCGATTCGACCGGGCCGTAGGCGCCGCGTTCGCGCGCCTGCGCCATGTGCGCCTGGCGGACAGCGAGCACATCGGCCGGCAGGCGCTGGTGCAGGTCCTGCGCCAGCAGTTGTTCGCGCGACGTGCCCAACATTTCGCAGAACGCCGGGTTGAAGTCGACGGCACGGCCGCTGAGCAGGTCGACCAGGCTGATGCCCACTGGCGCCCGCTCGAACAGCGCGGCCAGCATGGTGTGGCTCTCGCGGGCGTGGATTTCGGCCGCCTTGCGCTCGGTGATGTCGACATGCGTGCCGAGCATCAGCTCCGGCGTGCCATCGGCTGCCCGGCGCGCGACGCGCCCGCGGTCACGCACCCAGACCCAATGCCCGTCGCGGTGCCGCATCCGGCACTCGATGTCGTAATGGTCGACCTCGCCGGCAAAGTGCCGCTGCAATTGTTCGTTCGACGCGGCCAGGTCCTCGGGGTGCGTCAGGCGGGTCCAGGTCTCGATGGTCGTCGGCTGCAGTTCGTCGAGGCGGTAGCCGACGATCTCGGCCCAGCGTTCGTCGAGCGTCAACCCGCCGCCCGGCACGTCCCAGGCCCAGGTGGCAGTGCGGGTGCCTTCCAGCGTCGTGCGCAGCGAATCCCACTGTCGCTGCAACGATCGTTCGAGATCGCGCCGAGCCGTGACGTCGGTGAAGCTGCTGACCACCCAGGGCGCCGAGCCGGTGCGCTCGAACGGATTGCTGTTGACGGCCAGCCAGCGGTGGTCGCCGTCGGGCAGCATCACGCCCATCAGCACGTCACGCACGGGGTGGCCGGTGCGCAGCACGCGCATCGCCGGGTGCTGATCGCCCGGCAGTTCGCGCTCGTCGGCGTCGAAGGCTTTCCAGCGCGGGTCGATCGACGTCGGGCCGCACATCTGATCGCGCCGGAGGCCCAGCAGGCGTTCCGCGGCCGGGTTGCAATCGACGATGCGCCCTTGTTCGTCCTGAAGCACGATGCCGGCGGCGGTGCAATCGAGCAGAGCGCGCAGGCGCTCGGCCACCTGGGCAGGTCCCTCGCAGTGCAACAGGTCGGAGAAGCCCGCGCCCGGTACCAGGTCATCGTCCTGCAGCCAGGCGGGCAGCCGCTCGGGGGCGTTCATGCGCAGCGCCTCATCAATGCAGCGCCAGCCGCTGCAGCAGCTCGGGCAGCTCGGCCGCGACCTCGCGGCCGGCGTCGTCGGTCAGGCCCAGCGCGGTGGCACAAGCCGGGTCCGGCGGCAAGGCACAGATCGGCCAGAGGCCAAAGCCGGCCTGGTCGGCCGCATGGTCGGCCAGCGCCAGCAATTGCGGCAGCGCCTCGAGGCCGTGCTGGCGTGTCGTCGGGGCCGAGTGGTGGGTGCCGAGCGCCGTGGCCAACCAGCCCGGCAGGCCCCAGACCTCGGCCAGGATCTCGCCGCAGGCGGTGTGGCTCGCGCCCATCTGCTCGGCTTCGTCGCGCAGCGACAGCGCCGCGCTGATCGCCGGCTGCGTTGCCACGGCGGCCAGCGCCTGCGGCCGCAGGCGGGCCAGCAGCACCAGGCCGATGTCGTGCAGCAGGCCGGCCATGAAAGCCTCGGCATCGACGCCTGCGCCGCAGCGCTGCGACAACGCCTGCGCGGCGGCGGCGGCGGCGGTACTGTGGCGGCGGAAACGCTGCGGGTCGAGGGCCTTGCCCACGTTCGGCATCGCCATTCGGTCCATGCAGCCGGCCGCGGCGATGCCACGGATCGCTGCCAGGCCCAGCACCTGCACTGCTCGCTCGACGGTGCCGACCTGGCCGGACTGACGGTAGAAGGGCGAGTTGGCCACCTTCAGCACGCGCGCCGCCAGTGCGGGCTCGGAATTCAGGCAACGCAGTACTTCGTCGACATCGGTCTCGGGGTCGTACAACAAGGCCAGCAGCTGCGCCGAGCCCGCACCGCCGCCCGAGGCGCCCAGGGCCTTGGCGGCCTCGGCGATGTCCTCGCGGCGAAGGGGTCCCTGGGACCCTGATACGGAAAGGGTGTTCATCTGAACCTCGACGCCGGATTGCACGGGGTCGCCATCCGGCCGCGGCGACTGCTTCGGCCCCAGTGTCGACGCGGAAGGGCACTGTCGATGGCCCGAAGTGGCCCCCCGCACCCCGGCAATTCAGCGCCGTGGTGGCAGCGCCGGGGGTTCTCCCGACAGGGCGGCGAGCAGATCGAGGTAGGCGCCAGCCAGGCGCGGTGCGTCGGCCAGGCCCAGGGCCTGCATCAGGCATTCGGCGATGGCGGCGCCGGCCGCGTCGTCCTGGCCTTCGCGCAGCACGACCTCGAGCTCCATGAAGTCGCCCAGCCCTTCGACGCGGTCGAGGTGGATGCGCGTCTGGCCGGCGAGCAGCAGCCAGCGGCGCTTGCGCACGCGACCCAGCAGGCCGCAACCGCGCGCCAGCGCCTCGCGCAATGCTGCCGGGTCGGGCACCGGGACGCGCACGTAGTCGGAGGCCTTGGCGTCACCGCTGTCGGGCCGGTGGTAGTGGATCAGCTCGGCCGAACCGTCGGCAAACTGGCGCAGCTTCAAGCGGCCATGCGGCACGACGAAGAAGCTGTCGTCCTGCTCGATCAGCTCGGCGTCGCCGTCGGCCAGCGCCCGGGCACGCGGCAGCAGGGCTTCGATGCTCTCGATGCCGGCCTTGATCTCGATGTTGCGTGGCATCAGGCCTCCGCGGCGATCTGCCGCAACGCCTGCTCGAAGACCTCCGGCGGCTGGCCACCGGAAATCAGGTGCTTCTCGTTGATGATCACCGCCGGCACCGAGCTGATGCCGGCGTGCTGGAAGAACTGCTCGGCCTCGCGCACTTCGGCGGCGTACTCGTTGCCACGCAGGATCTCGCGCGCACGGTCGACGTCGAGCCCGACCTGCTCGGCCAGCTCCAGCAGCACGTCGTGCGCGCCGGGGTTGCGACCTTCGCCGTGGTAGGCCTTCAGCAGCGCGTGCTTGAGCTCGCGCTGGGAGCCGGCGTCGGCGGCCCAGTACAGCAGACGGTGTGCGTCGAAGGTGTTCCAGACCCGGCTGCGCGTGCCGAAGGTGAACCCGACCGCCGCACCGCGGGCGCGGATGTTGGCCTGGTTCTGCGCGATCTGCGCCGCCGAGATGCCGTACTTGCCGGACAGATACTCGACCGTGTCGGCGCCTTCCGGCGGCATCGTCGGGTTCAACTCGAAGGGCTGGAAGTGGATCTCGACGGGGATGTCGTCACCGATCTTCTCGAGTGCGCGCTCCAGCGCATTCAGGCCGACCGCGCACCAGGGGCAGGCGACGTCGGAAACAAAATCGATCTTCATGGGTTGGCTTTCATCGTTGGCGGGCCAGTTTGGGATCCATCAGGTCACGCAGGCCGTCACCCATCAGGTTCAGGCCGAGCACCGACAGCACGATCGCCAGCCCCGGCCAGACCGCCAGCAGCGGCGCCTGGAACAGCTGGGTCTGCGCCTCGCTGAGCATGCGGCCCCAGCTGGGCTGCGGGGGCTGTGTGCCCAGGCCGAGGTAGCTCAGCGCGGCCTCGGCGAGGATGGCAGTCGCGAAGGCGATGGACGCCTGCACGATCAACTGGCTGGCGATGTTCGGCAGCACGTGGTCGAGCGTGATGCGCCAGGCGCCCTTGCCGGCAGCACGCGCGGCCAGCACGTACTCGCGCGACCACACGGCGTTGGCCGCGCCGCGCGTGATGCGCGCGAAGACCGGGATGTTGACGATGCCGATGGCGACGATGCTCATCACCAGCCCTGGACCGTAGATCGCAGTGAGCATGATCGCCGACAGCAGCGCCGGGAAGGCGAAGGTGAAGTCGCTGGCGCGCATCACCAGCTCTTCCACCCAGCCGCGCCGCGCCGACGCCAGGCAGCCCAGCGAGACCCCGGCCAGCAGGCCGATGCCGACCGCGACCACACCGACGACGATGCTGGCCTGCGCACCCGTGAGCAGTTGCGAAACCGTGTCGCGGCCGAAGCTGTCGGTGCCCAGCCAATGGGCGCCACTCGGCCCCTGCAGCTTGCGCGGGATGTCGATCTCGGTGGGTGGGTAGGGCGTCCACCACAACGACAGCAGCGCCGCACCGACGAGCAGCGCCGTCAGCAGCGCGCCGACGACGAAGCTCGGGTGGCGCAGCGCGCGGCGGTGCAGGAGGTCGCTTCGGGGCGGCATGGCGGCCCGCAGAATAGCTCAGCCGCAGTGCCGTCCCGGGCGCGTGATACAAACCCCGCCACCCCGCACGAGACGAGCACGCCCGATGTCCACCCCCGTCGCCCGACCGACCACCGAAGCCGGCATCGACGCCCTGCGCCGCGGCGATGCCGCGGCGGCGCGGCAGATCTTCGAACAGGTGGTGGGCTTCGGCGCCGCCACCGCCGACACGCAGCTCGGCCTGGTCTACGCCTGCAGCGCGTTGCACGACGGCGCCGCAGCGCGTGCCGCGATCGACGCCACGCTGGCGCTGGAGCCACGCAACCTGCGCGCGCTGATGCTCAAGGGTGACGCGCTGGCGGCCGACGGCAACGGGATCGGTGCCGCCTCGTTCTACCAGGCGGTGCTGCAGGTGGCCCCCGACGGTGCGGCGTTGCCGCCGGAACTGCGCGCCGAGGTCGAGCGCGCCCACACGCTGGTCGATCGTTACCGGCTGCAGTTCGAGCAGGCCATGATCGCCCACCTGGCGCCGATGCCCGACCAGTCGCAGCGCTTCCGCCACTCGGTCGACATCCTGCTCGGCCGGCGCGACATCTACGTGCAGCAGCCGCTGCTGTACTACTTTCCGGAGCTGCCGCAGGTGCAGTTCTACGACCGCGCCCGCTTCCCCTGGCTGGATCGCCTGGAGGCCGCCACGGCCGACATCCGGCAGGAACTGCTGGCTGTGATGGGTCAGCCCGAGGCCTTTGCGCCCTACGTCCAGGGCGACCCGTCGCGGCCGATGCTGGCGCAGGGCGGACTGCGCGACAACCCCGACTGGAGCGCCTTCTACCTGTGGAAGAACGGCCAGCGGGTCGAAGCCAACGCGGCCCGCTGCCCGCGCACGATGGCGGCGCTCGAAGGTGCGCCGCTGACGCGCATGGACCGGCGCTCGCCGTCGGTGCTGTTCTCGCTGATGCGGCCGGGCGCGCACATTCCGGCGCACCATGGCTTCGTCAACACGCGGCTGATCGTGCACCTGCCGCTGATCGTGCCGCCGGGCTGCCGCTTCCGCGTCGGCAACGAGACGCGCGAGTGGCAGGAAGGCAAGGCCTGGGTCTTCGACGACACGATCGAGCACGAAGCCTGGAACGACAGCGACCAGACCCGCGTGGTGCTGCTGTTCGAGATCTGGCGGCCCGAGCTGACGCTGCAGGAGCGCGCCCAGGTGATCACGCTGTTCGAGGGCATCGACCGCCAGCGCGGCGGCATCGGCGACTGGAGCATCTAGGCGCCGGCGGCCCGCAGTCGCGGGTCGATCAGCGCGTACAGCACGTCGACCACGAAGCTCACCGTCACCACCACCGCGGCGAGCAGCATCACCACGTCGCGGACGACGATCAGGTCGCGGTTGCTGATGGCCTGGAAGACCAGGCGGCCGATGCCGGGCAGCACGAAAACGTTCTCGACCACCACCGTGCCGGTGATGAGATTGGCGAACTGCAAACCGGTGACAGTCAGCACCGGGATCATCGCGTTGCGCAGCACGTGGCGCCACAGCGCCTGACGGCGCGACAGGCCCTTGGCCCGCGCGGTGCGCACGAAGTCCTCGCGCATCACGTCGAGCACCGCCGAGCGGGTCACTCGCGTCAGGATCGCGGCTTGCACCACGGCCAGCGAGATGGCCGGCAGCAGCAGGGCTCTCAGGCCTTCCCAAGGGCCGCCGCCGTCGTCTTCGGTCCAGCCCGGAAAGCCACCGGCGCTGACCCACTGCAGCTTCACCGCGAACAGCATGATCAGCAGGATCGCGAACCAGAAGTTCGGGATGGCGATGCCGACCTGGCTGGCCGCCATCACGCCGACATCCCCGAGCCCGTTGTGGCGCGACGCGGCATAGATGCCGAGGGTCAGCGCCAGCACCAGTGTCAGGCTCATCGCCATCAGCGCCAGCGGCAGCGTCACCTGCAGGCGCTCCGCGATCAGCTCGGCGGTCGGCGTGTCGTAGCTGATGCTGCGCGCGGTCTCGCCGCGCAGCAAGCCGCCGACCCACTGCGCATAACGCTCCGGCGCCGGCCGGTCGAGGCCGAGCTTGCCCTGCAGCACGGCCAGCGATTCGGGCGTCGCGGTGTCGCCGAGGATCACCTCGGCGGCATTGCCCGGCAGCAGCTCGAGCACGGCAAACACCACGGCCGACGCCACCATCAACGTGATCAGGAAGGTCGCGAAGCGGCGGGCCAGGAAGACGAGCATCGCGTTCTATGATGCCCCAAAGCCCCGCCGCACGGAGACACCGATGAGCCTGATCCCCTTCGAGACCCGCCACGTCTTCGTCGGCGGCCGCTGGCGGCCCGCCGAGGCGGGCGAGACGCTGCCACTGCTGAACCCGTCCGACGGCAGCCTGCTGGCCGAGATCGCCCGCGGCCAGGGCGCCGACATCGGCGCCGCGGTGGCGGCCGCGCAGCAGGCGCTCGACGGCGACTGGGGCCGGCTGACCGCCGCCGAGCGCGGCCGGCTCTTGCTGAAGATGAGCGCGCTGGTGCTCGAGCAGGCCGACGAACTGGCGCGGCTGGAAGCGCTGGATGTCGGCAAGCCGGTCAAGCAGGGCCGCGCCGACGCGGTGGCCCTGGCTCGCTACCTCGAGTTCTACGGCGGCGCCGCCGACAAGGTGCACGGCGAGACGATTCCCTTCGCCAACGGCTACACCGCACTGACGCTGCGCGAGCCGCATGGCGTCACGGCCCACATCGTGCCGTGGAACTACCCGATGCAGATCATCGGCCGCAGCGTCGGCGCGGCGCTGGCGATGGGCAATGCCTGCGTGCTGAAGCCGGCCGAGGAGGCCTGCCTGACCGCGCTGGCGTTCGCACGCATCGCCGAGGCTGCCGGCCTGCCGGCGGGCGCGCTGAACGTGGTGCCCGGGCTGGGCGAAGAAGCCGGCGCCGCGCTGTCGGCGCATGCCGGCGTGCGGCACATCTCGTTCACCGGCTCGGTGCAGGTCGGCTCGCTGATCCAGGCGGCCGCGGCGCGTCACGCGGTGCCGGTGACGCTGGAGCTGGGTGGCAAGAGCCCGCAGATCGTGTTTGCCGACGCCGACCTCGACGCCGCGCTGCCCTTCCTGGTCAACGCCGGCATCCAGAACGCCGGGCAGACCTGCTCGGCGGCCTCGCGCATCCTGGTCGAGCGGCCGGTGTTCGACGAGGTGGTGCGGCGCATGGCCGAGCGCTACCGCGCGCTGCGGGTCGGGCCGGCGCTGCAGGACCTGGACGTCGGCCCGGTGATCTCGGCGCGCCAGCGCGAGATCGTCGAGAGCTACCTGGCGCTGGTGAAGGACAGCGGGCTCACCGTGGCGGCCGAGGCGCCCCTGCCCGCGGGCACGCCCGCCGGCGGCTTCTACGTCCGCCCGACGCTGGTGGCACAGGTGCCGGCCGACCACCGCATCGCGCAGGAGGAGATCTTCGGCCCGGTGCAGGCCGTGATCCCGTTCGACGGCGAGGCGCAGGCGCTGGCCATCGCCAACGGCACCGCCTTCGGGCTGGTCGCGGGGGTCTGGACGCGTGACGGCGGCCGCCAGCTGCGCATGGCGCGCCGGCTGCAGTGTGGCCAGGTGTTCGTCAACAACTACGGTGCTGGCGGCGGCATCGAGCTGCCGTTCGGCGGCGTCAAGCACTCGGGGCATGGCCGCGAGAAGGGCTTCGAGGCGCTGTACGGTTTCTCGACACTGAAGACCATCGCCATCCACCACGGCTGAAGGAGGCCCCGATGAGGCTCGAGCACAAGGTCGCGATCGTCACCGGCGGCGGCTCCGGTTTCGGGGCTGGCATCTGCAGCAAGTTCGTCGCCGAGGGCGCGCAGGTGCTCGTCGCCGACATCAACCTCGAGGCCGCGCTGGACGTGGCGGCGCGCCTGGGGCCAGCCGCTCGCGCGCTGCGCGTGGACGTCAGCCAGGCGGCCGACGTGCGCACGATGGTCGACGCGGCCGAGCAGCATTTCGGCAAGCTCGACATCCTGGTCAACAACGCCGGCATCGGCCACCTGCCGCAACCGCTGGAAGGGTTGCCGGAAGATGAGTTCGACCGCCTGTTCGCGGTCAACATGAAGTCGATCTACCTCGCGGCGCGCGAGGTCGTGCCGCGTCTGAAGGCGCGCAAGGCGGGGGTGATCCTCAACATGGCCAGCACCGCCGGCGTGAGCCCGCGCCCACGGCTGTCCTGGTACAACGCCAGCAAAGGGTGGGTCATCACTGCCACGCGGGCCATGGCGGTCGAACTGGCGCCGTTCGGCGTGCGCGTGGTGGCGCTCAACCCGGTCGCCGGGGAGACGCCGCTGCTGAAGACCTTCATGGGGGAGGACACCCCCGAGGTGCGGGCCCGATTCCTGTCGACGATTCCGATGGGCCGCTTCTCGACGCCCGAGGACCTGGGCAACGCGGCCTGCTTCCTGTGCAGCGACGAGGCCTCGATGATCACCGGCGTCTGCATGGAAGTCGACGGCGGCCGCTGCATCTGACGGCGCCAGGCCGGCTCGTGGGCCGGCCCGGTTGCCAACGGCGGGTCAGCCGTCCATCGCCTCGTGGCGAGCCGCAGCGGCGTACAGGTCCGACGCGAACCCAGGGTCACTGGCGGCGACCTGGCGGGCCAGTTCGCGCACTTCGGCGGCTTCCAGCGCGCGGCTCGCCGGGCGCGGCGCCATCAGTCGCGCCAGCAGGCGGCTGGCGCCGATGAACGCCGCAGCGGCGATGCGAGAGCCTGTAGGCATCGCAACACTGCGAACAGTGAACACTTGCATCGTGGTGGAGCTCATGGCACTTCCTTTGGCAATTCCCAGACCCGGTTCAGGTCTGCATGCAGGTCATATTAGTACTAACCCTCATCGTTCAAACTGAAAGATGCGCATGTAAGCTATAAAGCAATCGCATATCATAGGGCTCCTCCATGAACTTCCGCACACTCGACCTGAATCTGCTTCGGGTCTTCGATCGGGTGATGTCGGAAGGCAGCCTGACGCGGGCCGCGACCGAGCTGGCCATGACCCAGCCGGCCGCCAGCCATGCGCTCAAGCGCCTGCACGCCGCGGTCGGCGAACCGCTGTTCGTGCGCTCGGCCTTCGGCATGAAGCCGACGCCCCGCGCCGACGCCTTGTGGCCCCAGGTGCGCGAGGCGCTGGCCAGCCTGCGGCAGGCCTTCGACCCGGGCGAGTTCGACCCGCGGCGCGACAGCGTGGCCTTCCGCCTGTCGATGGCCGACGCCACGGCCGCCGTTCTGGCGCCGCCGCTGCTGGCGGCGATCGTGGCCGAACGCTCGCGGGCCCAGGTCAGGGTGCAGCCACTGACCACCCGCGACCCGCGCAAGCTGCTGCAGCAGGACGAGGCCGACCTGGCCATCGGCCACTTCCCCGACGCCGTGGTTGCGCTGCAGTCGGAAGGGCCGGCGTCGGCGCTGCGCCACGCCCAGCTGTACGAGACGCGCTACGTCTGCGTGATGCGTCGCGGGCACCCGTTGGCCGCCGCCGAGCTGACCCTCGAGGCCTACTGTGCGGCCGACCACCTGCTGGTGAGCTTTTCGGGGCGGCCCCACGGCCTGGTCGACCAGGCGCTGGCCACGCTCGGCCTGCAGCGCCGGGTGGTGCTGACGGTCAACCAGTTCTTCACCGCCGGTCGGGTGGTGATCCAGTCGGACCTGCTGACCGTGCTGCCGTGGTCCTTCCTGCCTGCCACCGGCTATGCCGACGACCTGGAGGTGCGCGAGATGCCGTTCACTCTGGCGCCGGTGGCCGTGCAGATGCTGTGGCCGCTGCGGCTGGACAGCGCCCCGGCGCACCGCTGGCTGCGCCGACTGGTGACCAGGGCGGCGGCGGCGGCGTGAATCCGCCGGTGCGCAGGCCGCGTCAGCCCAGCACCGCCGCCATTGCCACCGCAGTGCGCTCGACGTTGCCGGTGTTCAGTCCGGCCACGCAGATGCGCCCCGATCGCACGAGGTAGACGCCGAACTCCTCGCGCAGGCGGTCGACCTGGGCCGCGCTCAGCCCGGTGTAGCTGAACATGCCGCGCTGGGTCAGGAAGTAGCCCAGGTCGCGCCCGGGCAGCTTGGCCGAGAGCACGCCGTGCAGGCTGCGTCGCATCGACAGGATGCGCTCGCGCATCGCTGCGACGTCGGCTTCCCAGGTCGTCCGCAGCGACGGGTCGCCGAGCACCCGGCTGATGATGCCGGCGGCGTGGATCGCCGGGCTGGAGTAGATGCGGCGCACGGTGGCCTTCATCTGGCCGAGCACCAGCTCCGCCTCGGCGGCATCGGCACAGACCACGCTGAGCGCACCGGCACGCTCGCCGTAGACGCTCATGCTCTTGGAAAACGAGTTCGCGATCATGAAGCTCAGGCCGGCCGAGGCCAGCGCACGCACGGCGAAAGCGTCCTGCTCGATGCCGTCGCCGTAGCCCTGGTAGGCCAGGTCGAGGTAGGGCAGCAGTTCGCGCTCGCGCAGGATCGGGATCAGCTGCTGCCATTGCGCCGCACTGAGGTCGACGCCCGTCGGGTTGTGGCAGCACGCATGCAGCAGCACCACGCTGCGCTGCGGCAGCTGGCGCAGCGCCTCGCACATCGCGTCGAACTTCAGGCCACCCGTGGCGGCGTCGTAGTAAGGGTAGGTGTGCACCGCCAGGCCGGCGCCTTCGAACATCGCCCGGTGGTTGTCCCAGGTGGGGTCGCTGACCCAGACCTGGCTGTCGGGGAACCAGCGCTTGACGAAGTCGGCGCCGACCTTCAGCCCGCCGCTCGAGCCGACGGTCTGCAGCGTCGCGATGCGGCCGCTGGTCACGGCCTCGTGCGCGGGACCGAAGAGCAGCGCCTGCACCGCCGACCGCGCCGCGGCCGCCCCCTCGATGGGCAGGTAGGGCTTGGGGCCGCTCTCGGCCAGCATCTGGGCCTCGGCCTGGCGCACGCAGTCCAGCACCGGGATGCGCCCGGCATCATCGAAGTAGATGCCGATCGACAGGTTGACCTTGTCGCTGCGGGGGTCCTTGTGGAAGGCCTCGTTGAGGCTGAGGATCGGATCGCCGGCGTAGGGGTCGAGGTGCTGGAAGAGACTCATGGCAGTCGGACGTCGAGGAAGTGGGGAGCGTTTCAGGACGCGGCGAGCGCGGCCTCGATGTCGCGCTTGAGCGACTCGGGCTTGTCGTCGGGGGCGTAGCGCTTGATGACCTTGCCGTCGCGGCCGACCAGGAACTTGGTGAAGTTCCACTTCACGCTCTTCGTCCCCAGGACGCCTGGCGCCTCGGCAGTGAGCCACTTCCACAGCGGGTGGGCCTGGCCTCCGTTGACCTTGACCTTGCCCATCATCGGGAAGCTGACGCCGTAGTTGCGCTGGCAGAAGGTGGCGATCTCGCCGTTGCTGCCGGGGTCCTGGCCGCCGAACTCGTTGCTCGGGAAGCCGACCACCACCAGACCACGGTCGCGGTAGTCCTGCCAGAGCTGCTCGAGCCCGCCGAACTGAGGTGTGAAGCCGCAGGCGCTGGCGGTGTTGACCACCAGGATCACCTTGCCCCGCTGGGTGGACAGGTTCGCCGGCTTGCCGTCGATCGACAGCGCCTCGAAGTCGTAGATCGTCGTGCTCATCGTGCGTCCTTGGCTGCGGCCCGACCGGGCGGGAGCCGGATGTTAGCCGGCGGTCTGCCGCCACGCCGGCAGCGGCCCCATCGCCAGACAGGACCGCGGTCGGCACCGATCGGGCGAAAAGCGGGTGGAAACCACCCCCTCATTCAGGGGAGTTCCGGGGCTGCCCTGTATCAAAGTGTATGAGTCCACCCCCCGACGGTGATCTACTGTCGGACCTGCCCCCGAGGGACCCAGCATGAGCCAGCAGCCCGTTCACCACGGCGACCCTTCCGACGGCCCGTTCCTGTTGCCGAGTTCCGGGTTTTTCGCCGACGAGGCTCTCGGCGCCGGTCACGTTCAGCTGCCGGACGACTTCTTCGAGCTTGAACGCGAGCGCCAGCTGGGCATCCTGGCGGGCTGGCGCAGCGGTGTCGACCAGCTCTGGCGTCGCTCGCTGGTCGAGGCCTTCCGTGAAGGCGTGGGCTGCGGCGACCCCGATCTGCCACTGCCGGCCCGCATCGAGTGCTTCCGCCGGTTTTGTGCACTGCAACGTATCGAGCTTCCTTCAGACTTCGCACTGGCCCTCCAGCAGTTCTGACATCGAGTTCGATGATCGACAGCCCCGAACAGTTCGACCAGATCCGCCGCGCCCAGCTGCAGATGATCTGGGAGCACGCCCGCGGCGGCACGATCGCGGCCACGGCGTTCGCGCTGCTGCTGGCGTTCTACGCGCGTGACCTGGCACCGCTGTGGCTGGTGGCCGGCTGGGCGGTCGCCAAGGTGCTGGCGGCGGGCGCCCGAGTCTGGCAAGGCGTGCTGTACGACCGTGCGGGCCGGCCCGGCCGCGTGAGCTGGCGACGTGCAACCTACCAGCTGCTGCTCCTCGACGGCATCGTCTGGGGCCTGGGCGGCTACTACATGGTCGGCACCAGCAGCGCCAGCGCCAGCCTGATCGCTGGCTCGCTGGTCGGCGTGACCAGCATCGCCACCTTCGGCCTGCAAGCCCGCTCCGTGGCCACCGCCGCCTACGCCGCGCCGATCCTGGTGCTGACCTCTCTGGGGTTGCTGGCCCGCGTCGATGACATCGGCTTGCTGCTCGGCGTCGGGCTGCTGTTCGTGCTGGCATTGCAGGTGCGCACTGCCGCGCAATCCGAAAAGCGCGTGGTCGAGGTGCACCGGCTGCGGGTCAAGGCTGATGCGCTCGCCGCGCAGCGCAGCGAGGCGCTCGAGCTGGCCCAGCGGGAAAGCGCCGCCAAGAGCCAGTTCCTGGCCAACATCAGCCACGAGCTGCGCACCCCGCTGCACGGCATCCTCGGGCTGTCCCGGCTGATGCATGTGGAGGTGCCGACCGAGGCACTGAAGCAACGGGTCGAGCTGATCGAGTCGTCGGGCGCCCACCTGCTTCGGCTGATCAACGACCTGATCGACGTCGGCCGCCTGCACACCGACAAGGTGCCGCTGCGCCCGCAGCGCTTCGACCTGGCCTACGAACTCGAGACGCTGATGGGCGTCTACGCCGTGCGTGCCGACGACAAGTCGCAATCCTTCACCAGCCACATCCAGATCCCCAAGCCCTTCTGGGTGACGGGCGACTCGGCGCGGTTGCGCCAGGTGCTGCACAACATCCTGAGCAACGCCTGCAAGTACACCCCGGTGCGCGGGGCCATCACGGTGTCGGCCCGCCACGCCGACGGCGTGCTGCACGTCGAATGCCGCGACACCGGCCTGGGCATCAAGTCGACCGAACTGGAACACATCTTCGAGGCCTTCACCCAGGTCGGCGAGGTCACCTCGGCCAGCGACGGTGCCGGGATCGGGCTGACGATCGCCCGCGAGGTGGCCCGCGCGATGGGCGGTGACGTGAAGGTGCAGAGCGCCGTCGGCGTCGGCTCGGCCTTCACGCTGACCATCGCGCTGCCGGCCGTGGGGCCGAAGGAAGTGGCGCCGACGCTGCAACTGGTCACGCCGTCGGCCCGCAGCAACGGCCACGGCGCGGTGCGCCGCGTGCTGGTGGTCGACGACGACGACGTCGGTGCGACCATCGCCACCGCCGCGCTGGAACGGGTCGGCCTCAACGTCGAGCGCGTTCGCAACGGCGCCGAGGCCGTCAAGCACGCCCTGCGCGAGACCTTCCGACCGGACATCGTGCTGATGGACTGCCGGATGCCGGTGATGGATGGCTTCGACGCCACCCGCGAAATCCGGACTCAGGAAACCGCGTTGCGGCTTCCGCGCGTGCCGATCATCGCGGTCACCGCCAGCGACTCCGGTGCACTCAAGGACGTCTGCCTGGCGGCCGGGATGGACGACTTGCTGCCCAAGCCATTCGCCACCAGCGACCTGTACTCCATGCTCATGCGCTGGCTGGACACCCTCATCGAGGTCGAGTCGCCCAGCCAACCCCACTCGCGCGCGGGCGGCTGGTAGCTCGGCACCACCTCCACCGGCGCCGGCGGCGAAGGCCTCCAGCGCGGTCCGAAGAGGTCGAGGTCGGGATGGTGGGTGCCGAACATGAATCCGTACAGACGGTGGTTGCTCTCGTACCAGCGCCGCTCCAGCGTCGCCACGTTGAACCACAGCACATGGTGCGGCAGGTGGCCGGCGTGGGCGAAGGGCACCGGCTCGGTGGTCAGCGGCTCGAAGCCGAGCGACGCGTACTGGCGGATCAGCGCCGGCTTGCGTGCACCGATCACCATGCAGTGCATCTGGTTGGCCAGGCAGTAGTACAGCCCGGCCTTCCACAGGAGCAGCTTCACCATCGGGTCGGCCCCCGAGACCACCGACATGCGGGTCAGCTCGGCGCGCGGCAGCGTCTGCAGCCAGTCGGGTGCCGCCCAGCTGCGCTCGAGCAGCAGGGTCGACCCCAGCGTGCTGAGCTGGATGCGCACTGACCCGATCGGTGCACCACTGACCTTGTCGATCGCCAGGAAGGTGGTCGCCGACCCGTCCCGATCGAGATCATCGGGTTCGGAGTAGGCGCTCTTCATCTCCGGCAGGTGGTGACCGTAGCTCTCGGCCCGCACCACGCAGGCGTCGTCCAGCGCGACGTCGCTTGCGACAGGGCGTATCCGGAACCCCAGCGTCATCGTTTCCATAGTTCGCCCCGTGGCTTGGTGTCAAAGGCCGCGCGCGGGCCCGGCTCAGGCAAGACTCGTGACAATTGTCACTTCAAACCCCCGAGATGGGGTGGTGACTTTTTACCATCAGCGTGACTCGTTGCTGTCACGCACCCTTGACGACAGTGGCGTCAGGTCACGAGTCAATGTCCGTCGGTGCGCGCGATGGCCAGCAGGCGCTCGACTTCGTCGCGGTGATGTACGCAGTTGCTGGCGTGCCAGCGGCGGATCAGCTCCATCACGCCGGCCACCACCAGGCCGAACACGGTGATGGCCACGAAGGTCGACAAGCCGACCTTGGTCATGCCGGCGTAGAACGCGCCCAGCCCGAGGATGCAGGCCTGCTCGTTGAAGTTCTGCACGGCGATCGAGCGGCCGGCGCCCATCAGGTTGTGGCCGCGGTGCTGCAGCAGCGCATTCATCGGCACCACCATGTAGCCGCCCACCGCCCCGAGCAGGACCAGGAAGGGCGCCGCGACCCAGACGTTGGTGATGAACACCAGCAACACCGTCAGCAGGCCCAGCGCGATGCCCAGCGGGATGATGCGAACGGCCCGGTCCAGGCGCATCTGCATCGAAGCAACGACGGCGCCGATCGCGGTGCCGACCGCCACCACGCCCTGCAGCGAGGTGGCCTGCGTGGTGCTGTAGCCCAGCGCAGCAGCGGCCCAGGCCAGCACCAGGTAACGCAGGTTGCCGGCCACCCCCCAGAACAGCGTCGTCGTGGCCAGCGAGATCTGGCCCAGCTTGTCGTTCCAGAGCCGGGCGTTGCAGTGCGAGAAGTCGCGCACCATCGAGGCCAGGCTGCCGGTCATCGGCTGCAGCGGCGCCTCGGTGCGCGGGATGTAGAGGTTGAAGACAGCCGCCAGCATGTACACGAAGACCAGCGTCGAGATGGCGGCCTCGGGCGCGGTGTCGATGCTGGTCTCGATCATCGGCAGGTCGAAGCCCAGCAGCATGGGCGCCATCTTCGGACCGACGAGCAGGCCGCCCAGCACCGCGCCGAGGATGATCGACCCGATCGTCAGACCCTCGATCCAGCCGTTGGCCTTGACCAGCTGCGAAGGCGGCAGCAGCTCGGTGAGGATGCCGTACTTCGCCGGCGAATAGGCCGCGGCGCCCAGGCCGACGATGGCGTACGACAGCAGCGGATGGCTGCCGAACAGCATCATCAGGCAGCCCACGACCTTGATGCTGTTCGAGACGAACATCACCTTGCCCTTGGGGATCGAGTCGGCAAAGGCGCCGACGAAGGGGGCCAGGATGACGTAGAACAGCGCGAACATCGGCACCAGAGCAGCACGCTGCCACTCGGGCGCGCCGCCTACACGAAGCATCTCGACGGCGGCGATGAACAGGGCGTTGTCGGCCAGCGAGCTGAAGAACTGCGCCGACATGATGGTCGAAAAACCTTTTTTCATCGTGTCGCGCGCAGCGATGCGCCGGTCCTGAGGCCCGGCGCCATGTCTCCGTGTTGAGGCGGGCGGGTTATAGCATGGGCCCCCACGTGCACTGCCAGAATGCCCGCCCATGCCCCGCCCGATCGAAGCCCTCATCCACCCCGGTGCGCTGGCCCACAACCTGGCCCGGGCGCGCCAGGCGGCGCCCGACGCACGCGTCTGGGCCGTGGTCAAGGCCAATGCCTACGGCCACGGCATCGAGCGAGTGTTCGACGGCCTGCGCAGCGCCGACGGCTTCGCCTTGCTCGATCTGGCCGAGGCCGAGCGCGTTCGCGCGCTGGGCTGGCGCGGACCGATCCTGCTGCTGGAAGGCTGCTTCGAGGCGCGCGACCTGGAGCTGTGTTCGCGCCTGGGCCTGTGGCATGCCGTGCACCAGGAGGCCCAGGTCGACTGGCTGGCCGCGCACAAGACACAGCTGCCGCACCGCGTGTTCCTGAAGATGAACAGCGGCATGAACCGGCTCGGTTTCAAGCCGGCCGCGTTCCGCGCGGCCTGGGCGCGATTGAACGCGCTGCCGCAGGTCGACGAGATCTCGCTGATGACGCACTTCTCCGACGCCGACGGGCCGCGTGGCATCGCGCACCAGCTGCAGGTCTTCGAAGCGGCCACGCACGACCTGCCCGGCGAGCGCAGCGTGTCCAACAGCGCTGCAACGCTGCGCCACGTGGTGCGCAACGACTGGGTGCGCGCCGGCATTCTCAGCTACGGCAGCGCGCCCGACTTCCCGGACGGCGACATCGTGCGCTGGGGCCTGCTGCCGGCGATGACGCTGCGCTCGAAGCTGATCGCCACACAACAGCTGCAACCCGGCGACACCGTCGGATACGGCAGCAGCTTCACCGCGCGGGAGCCGATGCGCATCGGCATCGTCGCCTGCGGCTACGCCGACGGCTACCCGCGCCACGCCGGCAGCGACACGCCGGTGCTGGTCGACGGCGTGCGCACCGGCACCGTCGGCCGCGTGTCGATGGACATGCTGGCGGTCGACCTCGGCCCGGTACCGCAGGCCGGGCTGGGCAGCGAGGTCACGCTGTGGGGCCGTGGCCCCGCCGGCGCACTGCTGGCGATCGACGACGTGGCCCGAGCGGCCGGCACCATCGGCTACGAGCTGATGTGCGCGGTGGCCCCGCGTGTGCCGATTCGCGTGGCCGATTGAACGCGAGCACGGCACCACGATGAGCCGGCGCATCGAGATCGACCGCGCCGAGGTCGAGTTCACCGCGGTGCGCTCGCAGGGCGCCGGCGGGCAGAACGTCAACAAGGTGTCGAGCGCGGCGCACCTGCGCTTCGACATCGCGGCGTCGTCGCTGCCCCCTGACGTGAAGGACAAGCTGCGGGCACTGCCCGACCAGCGCATCAGCAGCGACGGCGTGATCGTCATCAAGGCGCAGACCCACCGCAGCCTGCCTCGCAACCAGGCCGACGCGCTGGCCCGTCTGCAGGCGCTGATCGACGAGGTGCTCAACCCGGACGCTCCGCGCCTCGCGACCAAGCCGACCCGAGCCTCCAAGCGCCGCCGGCTCGAAGGCAAGGCGCGGCGCAGCGACATCAAGAGCGGCCGCCAGCGCGTCACCGACTGACGTCGACAATCCCCGCATGGCCAAGACCGTCTTCACCTGCCGCGACTGCGGCGGCACCTCACCCAAGTGGCTCGGCAAGTGCCCGGCCTGCGGCGCCTGGAACACGCTGGAGGAAGGCGTGGCTGAACCCGCGGCCGGCGCCACGAAGAACCGCTACCAGTCGCTGGCCAGGAGCCAGCCGGTGGCCACGCTGAGCGAGATCGAGGCCGCCGACGTCGAGCGCACCCCCACCGGCCAGGACGAACTCGACCGCGTGCTCGGCGGCGGCATCGTCGCCGGCGGCGTGGTGCTGATCGGCGGCGACCCCGGCATCGGCAAGAGCACGCTGCTGCTGCAGGCGGTGGATGCGATGTCCACGCAGATGAAGGTGCTCTACGTCACCGGCGAGGAAAGCACGGCGCAGGTGGCGCTGCGATCGCGCCGGCTCGGCCTGGCGGGCACACAGGTGCGCGTGCTGGCCGAAATCCAGCTCGAGCGCATCGTCGCCACGCTGGATGCCGAGAAGCCCGACTTCTGCGTCATCGACTCGATCCAGACGCTGTACTCCGACCAGCTCAGCTCGGCGCCCGGCTCGGTGGCGCAGGTGCGTGAATGCGCGGCGCAGCTGACGCGCCACGCCAAGACCGGCGGCTGCTCGATCGTGCTGGTCGGCCACGTCACGAAGGAAGGTGCGCTGGCCGGCCCGCGCGTGCTCGAGCACATCGTCGACACGGTGCTGTACTTCGAAGGCGACACGCACTCCAGCTTCCGCCTGGTGCGGGCGATCAAGAACCGCTTCGGCGCCGTCAACGAGATCGGTGTCTTCGCGATGACCGAGAAGGGGCTGAAGGGCGTCAGCAACCCGAGCGCGATCTTCCTCTCGACCCACGGCTCGCCGGTGCCGGGCTCGTGCGTGCTGGTCACGCTCGAAGGCACGCGGCCCCTGCTGGTGGAGGTGCAGGCGCTGGTCGACAGCGGCGGCCCGAGCCCGCGGCGGCTGTCGGTGGGGCTGGACCGCGACCGCCTGGCGATGCTGCTGGCCGTGCTGCACCGCCACGCCGGCATCGCCTGCATGGACCAGGACGTTTTCGTCAATGCCGTTGGCGGTGTGCGCATCGTCGAGCCGGCGGCCGACCTGGCGGTGCTGCTGGCGATCCAGAGCTCGCTGCGCGGCAAGGCGCTGCCGCAGGGCTTCTTCGCTTTCGGCGAGGTCGGGCTGGCCGGCGAGGTGCGACCGGCGCCGCGCGGGCAGGAGCGGCTGCGCGAAGCGGCCAAGCTGGGCTTCAGCATCGCGCTGGTGCCCAAGGCCAATGCGCCGAAAAAGCCGATCGAGGGTCTGACGATCCACGCTGTCGAGCGCATCGAGCAGGCCGTCGACATCGTGCGCAGTCTCTGATCTCCGCGGCAGAATTGCGCCATGAATCCCCTCTTCGGTTGGGCGCTGGCCGTCATCGCCGTGGCCGTCGGCTACGTCAGCTGGGGCTGGCAAGGCGTGGTGCTGGCGGTCAGTGTCGTGGTCTTCTGGCTGCTGCTGCAGTTCAGCCGTGCGCTGCGCGTGATGCGCCAGGCCGCCGAGCGCCCGGTGGGCCACGTCGACAACGCGGTGATGCTGCAGGCGCGCCTGAAGCCGGGCCTGCTGATGATGGACATCCTCAAGCTCACGCGCAGTCTCGGCCAGAAGGTGGTCGACGAGCCCGAGACCTGGGTCTGGACCGACGGCGGCGGTGACCGCGTGCGCGTCGAGATGCGCGACGGCCGCAGCGCCACCGTGGTCCTCGAACGCGCCACGTCCACCGCCTGACCCGCGCAGCAAGGCACCGGCCGTAAAATCGTCGACCCCTTCAACCGCACTCCCGAGGAACAGTCATGTCCATGTCCGACCGCGACGGCAAGATCTGGATGGATGGCCAGATGGTCGAATGGCGCGACGCCAAGATCCACGTGCTGAGCCACACGCTGCACTACGGCTGCGGCGCCTTCGAGGGCGTGCGCGCCTACAACACCACCCGCGGCACGGCCATCTTCCGCCTGCGCGAGCACACCGAGCGGCTCTTCAACAGCGCCAAGATCCTGCGCATGAAGATCCCGTTCACGCTGGAGCAGGTGATGCAGGCGCAGTGCGACGTGGTCAAGGTCAACCAGCTGGAGAGCTGCTACCTGCGCCCGCTGACCTGGATCGGCGACCAGAAGCTCGGCGTCAGCCCCAAGGGCAACACCATCCACCTGATGGTCGCGGCCTGGTCCTGGGGCGCGTACCTCGGGGAAGAGGGCCTCAAGCGCGGCATCCGCGTGAAGACCAGCAGCTACACGCGGCACCACGTCAACATCACGATGACGCAGGCCAAGGCGGTCAGCAACTACACCAACTCGATCCTAGCCAACATGGAAGCCACCGACGAGGGCTACGACGAGGCCATGCTGCTCGACGCCTCGGGCTTCGTCAGCGAAGGCGCCGGCGAGAACCTGTTCATCATCAAGAAGGGCGTGGTCTACACGCCCGACCTGTCGGCCGGCGCGCTCAACGGCATCACCCGCGACACCATCTTCGCGATCTGCCAGGACCTGGGCCTGAAGCTGGTCGAGAAGCGCATCACGCGCGACGAGGTCTACATCTGCGACGAAGCCTTCTTCACCGGCACTGCCGCCGAAGTGACGCCGATCCGCGAACTCGACCGCATCGAGATCGGCGCCGGCAGCCGCGGCCCCATCACCGAGAAGATCCAGGCGGCCTTCTTCGACATCGTCAACGGCCGCAACCCGAAGTACGCCGAGTGGCTGACCCCGGTCTGAGGCCTTCAACATGAGCGAACCCAAAGCCGTCGTCGAACTCGCCGCGAAGGACCTGCACGGTCCCGGCGTCGTCTTCTGCCCGAATCCCGCGATGCCCTTGTGGAGCCACCACCCCAAGGTGTTCATCGACGTCGCCATCGCCGGCGAAGGCCGCTGCCCCTATTGCGGCACGGTCTACCGCCTGAAGGCCGGCGAGAAGGTCCACGGCGGACATTGACACGGGGCGCCGGGCATGACCCTGCCCGACCCGCCCGCGACGCCATGGCCCGGCGAGGCCTGGTTGGCGGCGCTGGCCCGCGACACGCTGCTGGATCAACTCGACCGCGGTGATGTCCGCCACGCCCTGCAACGGGCGCTGGACGGCCTGTCGACACGGCTCCACGCCGCGGTCACGCTCGTTGCGCTGACCGACGATGCCACCGTGAGCTGGTCGGTGGGTCCGGCGGTCGAACTGCCGCTGGAGGGCGGTGCGTTGACGCGGGGCGCCGGCTGCGCCGTGGACGCGGGCTGGGCAGCGCCGCTGTGGGCGCTGGGTCGCCGGGTCGGCGTGCTGGTGCTGCACGGCACCCAGGACCCCAACACCGCTGAGCGCCTGGATCCACTGCTGCCGACGCTGGCCGGGCTGCTGCTGCGCAGTCAGCAGCACGGGCAGGCCACGGCCAGCAACGAGGTGGCGGTGATCCGCGCCGCGCTGGCCGGCGCCGAGACCTTCGTCTGGGAATGGGACATCGACAGCGACTGGCTCGGCGACATCGACGAGGGCTACCGGCTGCTCGGATACGACCCCGCCACGATGGGCCACTCGCAGGACGACTGGAACCGCCTGATCCACCCTGACGACCTCGACGCCAACCACGAAGCCTACCTGCGCCACGCACGCGGCGAGAGCAAGTCCTACGAACACGTCTACCGGATCAAGGCGCATGACGGTGGCTGGCGCTGGTACCTCGAGCGCGGCGCGATCGTCGAATGGCACCCGGACGGCCGGCCCCGGCGCATGGCCGGCATCCAGTCCGACCTCAGCGAGCGCAAGCGCATCGAGGCCGACGCGGCCGATGCGCTGGCGCGGCTCGAACGCATCGCCGAACACGTGCCGGGCGTGCTGTACCAATACGCGCTGCCACCCCGCCAAGGCGGCAAGGGCCACTTCCGCTTCGTCAGCAAGCGTGCCGAACAATGGCTGGGTGAACCGGCGGCGCGCGTCCTGGAAGATCCGATGCGCCTGTTCGACGCCATCGACCCGCTGCACCTGCCCGCCCTCTGGGACAGCTTCAGGCGGTCCGCGGCCGGCACCGCCGAGTGGCGCCAGGAGTTCCGCATGCGCCGTGCCGACGGCACGTGGCGCTGGATCCTCGGCCGCTCGACGCCGCAGCGTGAAGCCGACGGCACCTTGCTCTGGCACGGCTACCTCGAGGACATGACCGAGCGTCGCGAGCTGGAGCATGCGCGCCACGAAGCCGCGGTCGCCGAGGCCGCCAACCGTGCCAAGACCGAGTTCCTCTCGCGCATCAGCCATGAGCTGCGCACACCGCTGAACGCGGTGCTGGGCTTCACGCAGCTGCTCGAGATGGACCCCGCCGAGCCGCCCACAGACGGCCAGCGGCGCCGCCTGAAGCTGGTGCGCGACGCGGGCGACCACCTGCTGCGCATGATCGGCGACCTGCTCGACCTCACGCGCATCGAAGCCGGCAGCTTGCCGCTGGTGCTGGAATCGGTGGCGCTGCAACCGCTGCTGCAGGACACCCTGGCCATGCTGCAGGAAGCGGCCGGCACGATGCAGGTCCAGTTCGACGCCGAAGGCACAGGCGCCGGGCTGTACGTGCGGGCTGACCGTACGCGGCTGCGGCAGGTGCTGCTGAACCTGATCGGCAACGCAATCAAGTACAACCGCATCGGGGGCTGCGTGGCGCTGGCGGCGCGGGTCGAAGGCGGCTCGGTGGTCGTCGAGGTGCGCGACACAGGTCACGGCATCGCCGAACGCGACAGGTCCCAGCTCTTCACGCCTTTCCACCGCGGCGGCCACGCGCACGGCCGCATCGAAGGCAGCGGCATCGGGCTCAGCCTGACGCGGTCGCTCGCGATGCTGATGCAGGGCCAGGTCGAACTCGGCGAGAGCACGCCCCAGGGCTCGATGTTTTGCCTGACCTTGCCGACGGCCTGAGCGCCGCGCAGGCGCTACAACTGCAGCTTGCCGGCGAACACCACCGGTCCGGTCGGCGTGCCGGTCGGCGACCCACCGGGCGGCTCGACGCTCACCGCCAGCGCGGCCGTGCCGCCCTTCAGCAGCGTCTGCGGCAGCCGGCGGCGGTCCAGCACCGTCAGGCCGTCGGCGGCGATCAGGCCGAGCGAGCGCGGGCTCCCTTGCGGCGGCACCGACCATAGCTCGAGCACCCGGTCGGCCTGCAGATTCACGCGCATCAGCGGCCGCGTGACCAGCGCCTGGCCGTCGCCGCTGACGCTGGCGACGAAGCCGCCGGCCGTGTCCGTGCCTGTGCCCTGCAGCACCACGACCACCGGCGCCTGCACCGGCGGCGGGCTGGCCAGCAGCACCGCGAAGCCGACCGCCGCCACCGTGGCGAAGCCCGACAGCGCACGCCACAGGCCCAGGCGCTGCCACCACGGCTGCGCGGCCGGCGCCGGCCACAGGCGCTGCTCGATGGCCCGCCACACATGCGCCGGCGGCGCTTGCGGTGGCAGCGCAACGGACAGCGGAATCAGACGGTCCTGCCAGCCGCGCACCGCGCGCTGCAGCGCCGGGTGCGAAGGCAGCAGCGCTTCGAAGCGCCGGCGTGCACCGGCGCGCATCGTGCCGGCCACGTACTCGGCGGCCAGGGCGTCAGCCAGGCGGGGGTTGCCGTAGTCCATGTTCAGCGCTCCGGGGCCGTGTCGCGCACTGCACTGCGTTCGAGGCAGCTGCGCAGCGAGTTCAAGGCTCGGCGCACCCAGCTCTTCACGGTGCCCAGCGGCTCGCGCAGGTGGTCGGCAATCTCGGCGTGCGACAGGCCGTCGAAGAAGGCCATCGCCACGCTCTGGCGCTGCGGCGGGCTCAGGTGCTGCATGCAGCCGCTGAGCTCGCGCGCCTGGCTGGCCCGGCCTAGCAGGTCGAGCGGGCCGGGGGCCTCGTCGGCCTGGGCCTCGACAGCGTCGGGCCGCTCGTCGTCGTCGTCGCGGGTGGCGCTCTCCAGCCGCGGCTGCGTGGCCTGCCGGCGCAGGCTGTCGATGGCGCGGTTGCGCGCGATGCTCGTCAGCCAGGTCAGCGGCTGGCTGCGCGCGGCGTCGAAGCCCGCGGCCGCCTTCCACACCGAGACGTAGATCTCCTGCAGCAGGTCTTCGGCCGCGGCGCGGTCGCGCTGGATGCGCAGGATCACCGCGAACAGGTGGCCGCTGGTGCGCTCGTACAGCCGCGCAAAGGCCGCGCGGTCGCCCAGGCCGGCACGTGCCAGCAGGTCCGACAGCTCGCGGCTGCGCTCGGGCCAGTCCTGCAACTCGGTCTTCATCGAGACGGTCCCTCCCTACAATGCGCGGCCATGCCGCAAGACCAACAATTCGTGCTGACGCTGTCGTGCCACGACACCAAGGGCATCGTCTACGCCGTCTCGGGGCTGCTGTTCCAGGCCGGCTGCAACATCATCGATTCGCAGCAGTTCGGCGACCTCGACGGCGAGCATGCCACCGGCTTGTTCTTCATGCGCGTGCACTTCGAGGCGCCAGCGCACCTGGCCGACCCGGCGATGCTGGACAACCTGTTCGCGCACACCCGCCAGCAGTACGCGATGGATGTGCGCTTCCATGCGCTGAGCCAGCGGCCGCGGGTGCTGCTGATGGTCAGCCAGCATGGCCATTGCCTGAACGACCTGCTGTTCCGCTGGCAGAGTGGCCAGCTGGCGGTGGACATCCCGGCCATCGTCTCCAACCACCGCACCTTCGAAGACCTGGCCGGCAGCTACGACATCCCGTTCCACCACCTGCCGCTCAAGGGCGGCAGCGACAGCGCCACCAAGCGCACGCAGGAACAGGCGGTGGAGGCCATCATCGAGCGCGAGCGCATCGACCTGGTGGTGCTGGCGCGCTACATGCAGATCCTCTCGCCCGAGTTCTGCGCGGCGCTGAAGGGCCGGGCGATCAACATCCACCACAGCTTCCTGCCCAGCTTCAAGGGCGCGCGGCCGTACTACCAGGCCCACGCCCGCGGTGTGAAGCTGATCGGCGCCACCGCCCACTACGTGACGGCCGATCTCGACGAAGGCCCGATCATCGAGCAGGACGTCGAACGCGTGGACCATGCCCTCTCGGCCGAGGACTTCACCTCGGTGGGCCGCGACATCGAATCGCGCGTGCTGGCCCGTGCGGTGCGCTGGCACGTCGAGCACCGCGTGCTGCTCAACGGGCACAAGAGCGTCATTTTCCGCTGAGAACCGGTGATGCCGCGCCCCACCCCGCTCGCGCTGCTCGACACCGCCGACGAGGTCGAGGCGCTGTTCTACGACGCGCTGCAGCAGGGCGACATCGTCAAGCTGATGGCGGTCTTCGCCGACGAGGACGAGGTCTCCTGCGTGCACCCCGGCGGACCGCGGGTGATCGGCAGCGCGGCCATCCGCGAGAGCTTCGAGGCCATCTTCAGCAACGGCGTGATTCCCGTGCAGCCCGAGCAGGTGCGCCGGCTGCAGGGGCCCGACCTGGCCGTGCACCATGTGGTCGAACGCGTCCCGGTGGGGGGCAGCGGTGGCCAGCGGCAGGATGCCTGGGTGCTGGCGACGAACGTGTACATGAAGACGCCGCTGGGCTGGCGCATGGTCGCGCACCACGCCAGCCCCGGCATGGCGCACGCGCCCAGCAACGAGCCGCATGAGCCGCCGGCAACGCTGCACTGATCCGATGTCGGCCCCCGCCGGGCGGCCAGACGGCCGGGCCTTGCGATGAACGGCTATCGCGCCCCGGGCTGGCTGCCCGGCGGCAACCTGCAGACCATCTGGCCGGCGCTGGTCTCTCCGCCGCCGACCCGCGTGTTGCCGGCCTACACCCGCGAGCGCTGGGACACGCCCGACGGCGACTTCGTCGACGTCGACTTCCAGGCCGGCCAGCCGGGCCAGCCGGCGCTGGTGCTGTTCCACGGCCTGGAGAGTTCGTCGACCAGCCACTATGCACTGGCCTTCGCCCACGCGGCACGCGAGCGTGGCTGGGCCTTCACGGTGCCGCACTTCCGCGGCTGCTCGGGCGAACTCAACCGCGGGCCCCGGGCCTACCACTCGGGCGACTTCGAGGAGGTCGGCTGGATGCTGCAACGCCTGCGCCAGCACCATGGCCAGCCGCTGCTGGTGGCCGGCGTCTCGCTCGGCGGCAACGCGCTGCTGCGCTGGGCCGAAGAGGCGGGCGACAGTGCTTCGGCCACCGCCCGCGCGGTGGCCGCGGTGTCGGCACCGGTCGACCTCGAAGCCGCCGGCCGCGCCATCGAACGCGGTTTCAACCGGCTGGTCTACACCCGCATGTTCCTGCGCAGCATGAAGCCCAAGGCGCTGGCCAAGTGGGACCAGCACCCGGGCCTGTTCGACCGCGAGCGCCTGAAGGCCGCCCGCACGCTGTACGAGTTCGACGACGTGTTCACGGCGCCGCTGCATGGCTTCACGGGCACGCAGGACTACTGGAACCGGGCCTCGGCCCGGCCGCAACTGGCCCGGGTGCGCCTGCCCACGCTGGTGCTGAACGCCCGCAACGACCCCTTCGTGCCCGGCGATGCGCTGCCCGCGGTGCAGGACGCGGGACCCTGGGTGACCCTTTGGCAGCCCGAGGACGGCGGCCACGTGGGCTTTCCCGGCGGCCGCTTCCCGGGCCACCTGATGTCCCTGCCGTCGGCCGTGCTCGGCTGGCTGGCGCAGCATCGGTGAAACATTCGCGCTAAGGTCCGGTGGATGGACGAGATCGTCGAAGCGGCGCTGCGCAAGTGGCCCAACGTACCCCACTGCTACGGCTGGCTGGCGCTGGACGCGCGCGGTGACTGGTACATGCGCGACGAGCGCATCCAGGCGGCCGGGCCGTTCCCGCGGGTCAAGGGCAGCCGCATCCAACACGAGAAGCTGCTCGGCTTCATCCACCGCAACTACGCCGCCGACCCGCAAGGCTGCTGGTTCTTCCAGAACGGCCCGCAGCGGGTCTATGTCGAGCTCGAAACCACGCCCTGGGTGTGGCGGCTCGACCTCGACGACGGCAGCTGCCGGGTGAGCTCGCACACCGGCCGCCCGGCGCAGGTGCTGAGCAGCTGGCTCGACGAAGCCGGCCGGCTGTACCTGCACTGCGACCTCGGCTTCGGCCTGGTGCACAGCCTGGACACCGGACTCGCCGCCGACGCGATCGAAGCCGGGCAGTGGCAGCCGGCCGAGCTGCGCGCCGCGGAGATGCCGGCGCGATTCGGCTACGTGCTGGAGCCTCGTCCGGCCTGAGCCGGGGCCGGTGCGAGTGATCGCGCGATGGACAGGGGGTGGACTGGAGAATGACACCCTGGCGGATACGCAGCCCGTTCGAATCCGGATGCGGGGTACCCGACGTTTTGCAGGGTTTTTCTGCCGTTCCCTGAAACGACGACGCCGCCCGCAGGCGGCGTCGAGGCCAGAACGAGGTGAAGTCCGTTCAGTTCGGCGCGCTCGCCGCTGAGGCGGCAGCGGCAGCCGGCGCCGGCACGGCCGGCTCGGCGAGCTTGCCGCCGGCCTGGTTGGCCATGTACACCACCGCGCGACCGATCTCGATGTCGGAATGGTCGCCGCCGCCCTGTGCCGCCATCGCGCCCTTGCCCTTCAGCGCCGACGTCAGCAGCGCTTCGTATCCGGTGGGGATGCGCGGGCCCCAGGCCGCCGCGTCGCCGAACTTCGGCGCCCCCGCCACGCCAGCGCCGTGGCAGGCCACGCACTGGGCCTGGTAGACCTGCTCGCCGGTTTTCAGCACCACCGGTGCCGACGCATCGCGAACCGCGACGCTTCCCACGCGCTGGATGCGCTGGGCCACGGCTTCGGCGCTCAGGCCGTCGCTGCCGGCCGCCTGGCGGGTGCCGGTGTCGACGAAGTTGGCCAGCAGGATGATGATGACGATCGGGACGATGAACGACGCCGCCACCGCGACGATCAACTGCTTGGGCGTCTTGATCGGACCCTCGTGCGGGCCCTCTTCATGGTTCGAATCGCTCATGGAATCCTCGGTGCGGCCGGAACGGCGTGGCGCCACGGGAAGTTGCGCGCGAGACTTCGCTCCGTGCAAACCACCCTGTCCGCCACGGACAAAAGCCCGAAATTATAGCCAGCCGCCTGGTTTCGCTTGATCTGCGCCAATGCGATCCGAGGCCTTCCGGCGGTGCAGCGCTAGAATGCCCGGCTGGGCAGGCGACCGTGGTGAAGTGGATATCATGCGGCCCTCCGAAGGCCACGTCGCAGGTTCGATTCCTGCCGGTCGCACCAGCCTTACAGACCTTCCACCTGACCCACGCGGTAGTCCGCGGTCGCAAAACCGCCGCG
>Ga0075163_10001506_pt1 | contig 31467 bp, 16 predicted proteins | sample JI1023141ADNA_FD_71478 | JGI IMG/M metagenome (GOLD analysis project Ga0075163, IMG submission 71478) | Wastewater effluent complex algal communities from Wisconsin, to seasonally profile nutrient transformation and Carbon sequestration -... | ecosystem: Engineered > WWTP > Effluent > Algae...
GCAGCGCAGGCGGTCGAGCTGGCTGTGATCGAGACCGGTCTTGGTGGTCGGCTCGACGCCACGCGGCTCTGCCGGGCCGGCGTGACGGCGATCACCAGCATTGGACTGGATCACACAGAGCTGCTCGGTCCAACGCTGCGCCACATCGCGCGCGAAAAGGCCGGCATCTTCCGAGCGGGCGTGCCCGCGGTGGTGGCCTGCGACGATCCCGAGGCGCGCGATGAGCTGCGCCGCGAAGCGCAGCGCGTGGGTGCGCCGCTCTGGCTCTATGGGCACAGGGGTGAACCCGACGCGCAGCCGCTGCCACCGCTGCCCGCACCGCTCCAGGCGCTGCTGCCGCTGGCGGGGCAGCATCAGCATCGCAACGCAGCGCTGGCCATCGCAGCGGTGACGCGCCTGCCGCATCCGCTGGCCGAGGTGCTGCGGCGCGAGACCATACAGGCCGATGGGCTGCGGGCCGCCTGCTGGCCGGGACGGCTTGAGCGCATCTGGCCGCACGCTACTGCCGGAAAACAGGCGCTGGTCGAGCTGGGGCTGACGCTGGCTCCGGATATCGAGGTCTGGATTGACGCAGCGCACAATCCCGAGGGCAGCCACGCGCTGGCCGATTTCTTGACGCAGGAGCGCAGGGGGCGAGCGCTCTGCGTCATGTTCGGGGTGGTCGCCGGCAAGTCAGCGACCGAGATGCTGGAGCCGCTGCGCGATGCCGAGCGCATCTTTTTGACCCGCCCGCCCTCTCCGCGCGGGCTGCCGCCGGATGCGCTGGCACAGGCGCTCACCGACGCGGGCGCGATGCCCAAGTGCCACGTGGAAGTGGTCGGCGATCTGCCCGACGAGCCGGGATGGAAGTCGGCCCTGCGCCGGGCGCTTGCGGCCACCCCGGCCGGCGGCCTCCTCGTGATCTACGGCTCCATCTTCCTCATCAGCGCAGTGCGAGCGCATTGGTACGACGAAGTGGTGGACCCGATCTCGCTGCAAGATCCTGCGGCCCGCCGCCGCCTATAAGACAAGGTGTGAGCGACAGATCCCGACGGACAGCGGGTCCTGCACCCACATCGACAAACTATAATTTTGCAATCTAAAATACTTTATTAGTCGTTTTTGTAATCGAGGTTCCGCATGGAAACCGTCGTTGCTGTTGGCATTGAAAAAGGGAGCGCAGCCGAGGCCGGCCGAGCGCTGGCCGCACGGATCGCGGAGCAGCTGGGAGCCAGGTCGCCGGCGCTGGTGACGCTGTTTGCTTCGCTCAGCCAGCCGCTTGATGAGGTGATGGCCGCGTTCCGCGCTGCGCTGCCGCCGGGCGGGCCTGCGCCCGTTGTGCTGGGAGCATCCACTGCGGGCGAGTTTACGCACGAGGGTGATGAGACCGGCGCGGTCTCAGCATTTGCCGTCAGCGGCGACTTCCGCGTATTCGGCGGCGTGGGCCGCCCCCTGGCAGGCAGCGTCGAGCAGGCCGTGACGCAGGCGCTGGCCGGCATCCCCATCGAGCAGGAGGGCTACCCGCACCGCACCGCGATCCTGTTAATCGACGGCCTGGCCGGCGCAGGCGAAGAGGCCACGCTCATCGCCGCCGCCCTGCTGGGCCCCGGCGTGCGCCTGTGCGGCGGCTGCGCAGCCGATGAGTGGCGCCTGCAAAAGACGTTCGTAGGCTGCGACGGCGTCGTTGAGAGCGACGCGGTGGCGGTGGCCATGATCTTTTCGAAAGAGCCGCTCGCGATCGGGGTTCGGCATGGGCACGAGCCGTTCTCGCAGGCGATGACGATCACGCGGTCGCACGACAATGTCGTGAACGAAATCGATGGGCGGCCGGCCTGGGATGTGTTTCTGGAAAAGACTCGCGAGCGGGCGCTCAGCGATGGGCTGGATCCCGCGAGCTTGCAGGGAAATAGCGACACGCTGCGCTATTTTCTCAAGTACGAGACCGGCGTGAAAAATGGTCCCGAGTTCCGCATCCGCATGCCGCTGGTGCGCAACAGCGATGACTCGATCGGCTTTACCTGCGGCATGCCCGAAGGCACCCCGATTCACTTCATGGCGAGCACGCCAGAGCGCCAGATCGAGAGCGCACGCGACGCTGCCAAGCGAGCCCGCGCGCAGCTCGGCACCGGAGCGGTCGCGGGTGCGCTGGTGATCGACTGCGCCTGCCGCAAGCTGATCCTCGAAGATCAATTTGGCTCGGCGGTGCGCACCATCGCGGCAGAGCTTGGCGGCGTGCCCATCGCCGGCTTCGAGAGCTACGGCGAGATCGCGCTCAACGATGACGATATGTCCGGATTTCACAACACGACCACGGTGCTGCTCGCATTCCCGAAGGGGAAGTAGCAGACGCAGCAACCAGCTTCGTCCGTGAAACAAGCCGCTGGAGGCACATCCTGGCACTGCCATCGCGCATACTGGTCTCGGAGCTTACGCACATGCTGGGTGCGCTTGGCGAAGCCAAGGCGCGCGATGTGCTGGCCAAGACCATTCAGTCGCTGAGCTTTCCAGCGCACGAGCTGGAGAGGTGGCAGGCGCTGCTGGTGCTTGAGACCATCGCCGCCGAGCCGGGCCTCATCGGCATCACGGCCCGCTTCGCCAAGGCGCGCGCCGTCATGCGCTGGCCCGCTGCTCGTTAGCGCTGTAGCCGTCAGTTGGGCGTGGGGCAGTCGGACTGCACGCGCTCGAAATCGCGCTGGTAGCGCAGGTGGTCGCAGGCGTCGCTGAGTGTGCCGGCCAGGTTGGCGGGATAGTCGTCGACGTAGACCTTGGTGGTGCCATCGCCGCTCGCGATGAGGAAATAGCGGCCGTCCGGCGGCGCATATGCTGCGCTGATCATCTCTTCGGCGTAGTCGGGAATCACGGCCAGCGGCATCTCGGCCGCGACATCCCACAGCCGCACGCCCTGATCGCGGCTGACGATCAGGAGCCGGCGGCCATCGGGTGAAAGCGAGACCGACACGACATCGTCCGCAAAGGTCTGGAGCGTCGAGAGCACTGCGCCCTTTTCCGGATCCCAGATGCGCACAGTGCGGTCGCTGCTGGCGGTGATCAGGCGCAGCTCGCCGTTGGCGCGGAAGAACTCGGCGCGGTGCACGCGGGCGCTGTGTCCGAGCAGCTGCCGCAGGGGCGCCGCGGTCCTGCCATTGCGCAGCCAGACTTCGCCTTCACTGCCCGCGGTCAACAGATACTTGCCGTCGGGAGAGAAGGCCATCCAGACCGCGTTGCCGCGGTGCCCCGGAACCTCGGAGCGCAGGGCCCCGGTCTGCGGATCCCACAGCCGCAGCGTGTGCTCCACACCGCTCGACACCAGCAGCGAGTCATCCGGCGAAAAAGCGACAAAATACACGGGCCCTTGATGTCCCGACAGCAGCCGCACCTGCTCGCCCGTGTGGCCATCCCACAGCCGCACATCGTAGTCGCTGCTGCACGTCGCAATCAGGTTGCCGCTGGTCGAAAAGGTCGCGTGCTGCACCGCATGGCGATGTCCGGACAGCACCGCAATCTGCGCCCCGCCCGGCCAGCGCCACAGCCGCGCGGTCTGGTCGTCGCTGCTCGTGACAATGCGCGTGCCGTCGGGCGAAAAGCTCGCCGAGGTCAGGCCGCGATCGTGCCCCTTCAAGATCGCCAGCGGCTGGCCGGCGCGCACATCCCAGATTCGCGCGGTCTGATCGTAGCTCGACGTCACAACCCGCGATCCGGTCGGAGAAAATGCCGCCGTGTAGATCTGGCCATCGTGTCCATACAGCGTCGCCACCGGGCGCTCCACACGCACGTCCCACAGCCGCACCATGCGATCGGCGCCACCGGTCACGAAGTGGACGCTGTCCGGCGCAAAATCGAGCGCATCAATAATTCCGTTGTGGCCGGACAGCTTGGCGCGAAACTGCCCATTCTGGCCGTCCCAGAGTTTGATGACACCGTCGGTGCCAGTGGTCGCAAGCCAGCGGCTGTCGGGCGAAAAGCTCATGCCGTGCAAGCGCGTGCCGTGAGGCAGGATCACAGGCTCGAACGTCTTGAGATCCCAGAGCCGAACCGTCTCGTCCCAGCCGCCGGTGGCGACGTGCTGACCGTCGGGCGCAAAGGCTGCGACGTTCAGGCGGTTGGTGTGCCCTTCGAGCACGCGCACCGGGTTGCCGCTCTCGCAGTCCCAGAGGCGCGCGGTGTGGTCCCAGCTGGCGGTCAGCATGTAGCGGCCGTCGCGCGAAAAGGCCGCCGCCGTCACGCGATCCGAGTGCCCTTTCAGCGTATGGACCAGGCGGCCCGCGTGCACATCCCACACCCGCGCGATGTGGTCGTGGCCCGCGGTGATGGCGCGCGTGCCATCGGGCGAAAAGCCGCCGGCCTCGATGACATCGCTGTGTCCAAGAAGCTCGTACAGCAGCGTTCCCGAGCGCGCATCCCACAGCCGCGCCGTGTGGTCGACGCTGGTGGTCAGCGCTCGGGTGCCGTCGGGAGAATAGGAGACGCTGGTCAACATCGCGCGGTGGCCGCTGAGCGTGAGAAGCAGCTTGCCGGTGCGCGCATCCCAGATCCGCGCCGTGCGATCGGTGCTTCCGGTCAGCACATGCTGGCCGCTGGGATCGAAGATCGCCACATCCACGCGATCGCTGTGACCGTGCAGCGGCAGCGAGTTTTTCGCCAGGCTGTAGGCGGTCATGAGCCCATCTTTGGCCGACGACGGCACCGTGTGTCCGCTGCGCAGGGTCGGCGCCACGGCCTTTATCGCCAGCGCCAGCGCCGCGCTGTCCTGCCCGGGAAGCAGCGCCATCACCCCCGCCCGCGCCCCGCGCTCCGACGCCAGCTCCAGATCCATGCGCTGCTGCTCGCGCTGCTGCCAGTACCACTCACCGATCAGCCCGAGCAGAAGAAACGCGGACAAGAGCCCCAGCGCCAGCGACGAGCCGATCAGCCGATCCGGCGGAATGCCGCGCAGGCGCTCCTGCTGGGCGCGGCTGCGCTCAATGTAGCGACGCACCGCACCATCGATCTCAGTGGGCCGCTCGACCAGCCAGCGCTCGGCCTCCGCCAGCCGATAGATGCTCATTGCCGAGGTCGGCGCCCGCGAAGTGCCGGGATCGCTCGCCGGCAGCGATATCTCGACCATGTCACGGTGCCAGCCTTGAAAGCGCTGCTCGTCCCCGTACATCGCCGCCAGCGCCGGCCACTCTTCCAGCAGCACCGAGTGGGCCAGCTCGACGCTGTCCTGCTCTTCGTTGAGGTGCAGGAGCCCCGTGCTGAACAGCGAGACCAGCCCCGCCACGCTCGACGCTTCCGTGGAGCTGCTCGCCGAGGCCTCGCCGGCCCGCCACTCGCTGAGCGGCCGCGGCCGCGTCATCAGCTGCCCGTTTGGAACCTGACTCGGCGCCTCCATCAGCGTCAAGAGCGAGCGCCGCGACGACGCCTTGTTGGGCACCGCCGACCACGACACATCGGCCCAGCGCCGGATCGCTTCTTTAATACCGCCAATCGCCTGATAATCCGCGACGCGCAGCATCGCGCCGCTGCGCTTTTCCCAAAGCCTCGTCAGCGCAAACGACAAGAGCGGCAGCACTCCCGACGTCCGCTGGCGCTCGCGGATCTGGCTCTCCAGATCGCCCAGATCGTGCGCGATGGCGGCCAGCACCCCCGGCTCCACCTGGATCCCCAGCGCTCGCGGCGGCTCGCGCACGATGCTCATCCACTCCTGAAGCTCCAGCGTCGCCGACACGTAGGCGCTCGACTGCTCCACGATTGGCGTCAGCTCGGGCGCCACCGCGGCAAATCCCGCCAGACAGTCGGTGCGCAAGACCAAGATTAGCGTCGCGTCGCCCCAGTCTTCGGACGCCGTGCCCGCCCCAGCCGGTGCACTGCACAGCCGCGTCAGCTGCTCGATCAGGCTCTTTTGCGCAAAACCGTGCGGATTGACGATCAGCTCCTCGGCATGGTCCAGCACCAGCACCGGCCGCCCGCCGCGGATGCGCCCCACCGTCGCCAGTGCCGCACCCAGATCCTCGGCGGCGCGCGCCATGCCCTGGCGGGTCAGCTGCTCGAAGGGGTCCAGGCTCGGATGCTCGATCGTAAACAGCGCCGATGCTGCATCCTGCCGCCGCAGCTCCGGCCACAGCCCGGCCTGCACCAGCGACGTCTTGCCGCTGCCGCTCGGCCCCAGCACCGACAGGAAGCGAACCCCGGGCCGCGGCCGCGCAAGCAGCTGCTGCACCAGCCGCTGAACCAGTCGAACTCGACCGTAAAAGGTCGGAGCATCGACGGCGCTATATGGACGCAGTCCACGATACGGGTTCAGCACATTCGAGTCTGGCATCGTTTGCGGACGCCGAGGGCGCGCATCCGGCACCTCACGGCGTCTCTCGCATCTTCTCTTTTGCGCGCACCGCCAAGCAACTGGGAATTCGCAGATACCTGCCGGCCGCAGTCAGGTCGCGGCATGTCGCAGCCGGAAGTTACGCTACTATGGGCTCGGGAGCCGTATAGTCTGGCCCTGGGCCTGATGGAGAAGCAGCCTGAGCAGATCGACAACTATCGCATCCTCCGCGAGATCGGACGCGGCGGAATGGGGGTTGTCTACGAAGGCGAGCACCGCGAGTTCAAAAACCGCGTGGCGATCAAGGTCTTGCACCCTCGCCTGGCCCAGGATCCCCAGATCGTCGCCCGCTTTCGCCTGGAGGCCATCGCCGCCAACGTGCCGCAGCACCCCGGCATCGCGCAGGTCCTGGGCGGCAATGTCCTGTCCGAGGGCAGCGGTGGGGGGATGCCCTACATCGTCATGGAGTTTCTCGACGGCAAGCCGCTGCGACGCCGCCTGAATCGGCGCAAGGGCGGGCTGCCCGAGCCCATGGTGATCCGCTTCGGCAAGCAGATCGCCGACGCGCTGGCCGCCGCCCACAACAAAAAGATCGTCCACCGCGACATCAAGCCCGAAAACATCATGGTGGTCCGCGACGAGGCCGTGCCCGGCGGCGAGCGCGCCAAGGTCCTCGACTTCGGCATCGCGGCCGTCGCTGCTGAGCTCTTCGTAAACGAGTCCCAGTCCGACACCCAGGTCAACACCAGCCCCTTCGGCGGCGTCCTCGGCACCGCCGCCTACATGGCCCCCGAGCAGTGCCAGCGCGACGGCCACGCCCCGCTCGACGACAAGGCCGACGTCTACGCGCTCGGGGCGGTGCTCTACGAGATGCTCACCGGGCGGCCCCCGTTCGTGGCCCCCGAGAGCGTCTCGGTCATGTACATGCAGATCCACCAGGCGCCCGAGCCGGTGCGCAAGCTGCGCCCGCCGGTGACGCCCGAGCTCGACGAGCTGGTGCAGCGCATGCTCACCAAGTCGGCCGCCCTTCGCCCCAGCATGCGCGAAGTTTCTTCGATGCTGGCGCAGCTCGATCAGCCGAGCGGCCAGAGCCTGCCCATCGTGCCCGTCGGCTCCGGAGCGCGCCCCAGCTGGCTCCTGCCCGCCGCCCTGGCGCTGGTCGCCCTGCTCTGCGTCGGCATCCTGTTCCGCCGCCTGGTCAGCGGCCCCAACAACGTAAGCTGGCACGTGGCCTCGAACCCAAGCGGCGCCGAGATCGTCGCTCCCGACGGCAATGTCATCGGAAAAACGCCCTGGCACGAGCGCCGCGCCCGCGATCTTGGTAAGTTCCCGGTCGAGATTCGCTACCCCGGCTATCAGTCCATGCCGGTCCTGATCGACCGCGGCGAGGACTTCGACAAGACGATCTCGCTCTCGCGCACCCCCTAGCTCATGCTCCGCTCCCGCAATCTCTTTGCCGCTCTGCTCGCTGCAACCCTGCTGTCGCTGGCCTCGGCTGGCCCCGCCCAGGCCCAGGTCTCGCTCACGGACCCGGTGCTCCAGCCGGGAGCGGGCATCGCCGACGGCGCCGAGCCCTGGGCCGTGGTCCTGAATCCGGCATCTCTCACCGAGGCGCGCGACTGGCTCATCGGCCTGCGCGACAGCGAGATCACCGGCGGCGCCCATCCGTTCGTCGGCCTCACCGGCACCGGCCTCTACGTCGCCCGCCCCCTGCCCTACCTGCGCCGCTTCGCCTTCGGCGGCGCGCTCGAGCTGCTGCGCTCCTTTGAAGTCCCGCGCCTGGCCGGCAAGCTGACGCTCGACCTGGCCTATCAGCTCGCGCCCTGGTTTTCCGTCGGACTCAGCTATGCGCACGTCTTTGCGCCCCAGTCGACCGTCTACAACAACATCGACACCGTCAGCCTCGGCGCCCGGCTGACCGTCAGCCGCTTTCTGGCCATCGGCGCCCTGTTCGCCGATCTGCCCGCCCCCCAGAGGGTCGATCCCGCCAGCGCCAGCGGCTTTGCCATCGAGCGCAGCTACGAGGCCGAGCTGCTGCTGCGCCCACTCGGGGACCACCGCCTGGAGCTGGCCGCCGGCCTGCGCGTGGGCGAGGCGTCGCACAACCTGTGGCCGCGTATGCGACTGTGGGTGCGCCCTACGCCGGGACTCAGCCTTGGCGTCGACGGCACGCTCGCCGTGCTCCCCGACCAGGCGCTCGACTACCGCATCGGCTTCGGCCTTGAGCTCAACCTGGCCAACGTCGGCGGCAGCGGCTTCGCCTTGATCGGCAGCTCCCGGGGCTCAACCGGGCTTCAGTCGGGCAGCGCCGCAGTGCGCATCTCCTTCGAGCGCTACCCCGCTCTTTGGACTGGGTCTGAGCGCCTGTACAAAATCGACCTTGGAGCCCGCACCGGCCAGTCGATGCTGCGGCTGCTCGCAGAGCTGCGCCGACTCGAACACGACCGGCGGGCGCGCGGCGTCATCGTCATCGCCAACGGGCTGCGCGGCGGCTGGGGCGTCGCCGACGAGCTGCGCGACGCCCTCGTCCGCCTGCGCGCCGCCGGCAAGCGCGTCTTCGCATACGGGGCCGACTTCTCCCAGCGCGAGTACTACATCGCCACCGCCGCCGAGCGCATCTATCTCGACCCCATGGGCTCGATCAGCCTCGGCGGCATCGCCTACGGCGGCTTCTTCGTCAAGGACGCCCTCGACCGTCTGGGCATCCGCGCCGAGCTCATCCGCATCGGCGACTACAAGTCCACGCCCGAGATGTGGACCCGCAGCGAGCCCACCGAGCCTGCGCGCCTTCAGCGCCAGGCCCTCATCGACGACCTGTTCGAGCGCCTGTGCCAGGCAGTGGCCGGCGGCCGGCGCCTCCCCCGTCCCGCTGTGGACAGGCTCGTCGAGCGCGCCCTCTTTCCCGCCAGCCAGGCCCTTGGCGCGGGCCTCATCGACGCCATCGCCACCGGCGAGCAGGTCGAGGCCAACATCGGCACGCTCATCGGCGAACAGCTGCTCACCACCTCGCTCGAAGCGCTTCCCGAGCACCCGACGAGCTATGCCCCCCCGGGCGTCGCCGTCGTGCACATCGAAGGCGACCTCACCGACGGCCGCTCGCGCTCGGTGCCCTTCGTCGACATCCGCATCGCCGGCGGCCAGACGCTGAGCAGCGCGCTCACCGAGGCTGGACGCAATCCGCAGGTGCGGGCCGTGGTGCTGCGCATCGACAGCCCCGGCGGCTCGGCGCTGACCGCAGACGTGCTGGCCCGTCAGGTCGCAGAGCTGGCGCGCGCAAAGCCCGTCATCTGCTCGTTCGGCGACATCGCAGCCTCGGGCGGCTACTACCTGGCCGCTCCCTGCACGCTCATCTACACCAACCCCTCGACCACCACCGGCTCGATCGGCATCTTCGGCGGCAAGGTCGACTTCAGCGGCCTGCTCGCGTGGCTGGGCGTCCGGCGCGCGACCCTCCAGCGCGGCAGCCACGCCGACCTAGAGAGCCCCTATCGCCCCTACAGCGACGCCGAGCGCACCATGGTGCTGGAGCGGCTGCGCCAGGGCTACGAGCGCTTCCTCGACGTGGTCGCCCGCGGCCGCTCCATGTCGCGGGCCGACGTCGACGCCCGCGGCCAGGGCCGCATCTGGAGCGGCCAGCAGGCGGTGGCGCAGCGGCTCTGCGATCGCACCGGCGGCCTGATGGACGCAGTGACCGAGGCGCGCCGTCGCGCCGACCTTCCCGACACCAGCCCGCTGTTTCACTACCCCCGCGTCGAGTCCAGCCTCCTCGGGCAGATCCTCGGTCTCCCCGACCTGTTCGGCGGCGGGTCCGAATCAGCATCGGCAGCTGCGGCCATGCCCGAGCTGGAGCGCCTGCTGCGCTCAGCCGGCGACCTGCTGCCGGGCCTCAAGACCGCGCTGCTGCTGCTCTCTTCCGACGTGCTGGCGCGCCTGGACAGCGAGCCGCCGCGCTGACAATCGGATGTCTTGACATAGGGATTTCTCTAATGTAGGTCTTTTCCGCCCCAAGACTTACTAGTGGAGAAATCATGTTGAAGAAAATCCTGTTCAGTTCTTCGTTGCTTACCCTTTTCGCCGCTGGCTGCGGCATCGCCCCGAACACGCTCTGGGAAGTGAGCGAGCTCGACGGGGTGCGCCCCAACAGCTGCTATGCCAACGGCAAGCCCCCGATGACCACCACGACCGAGACCGGCGTGCAGACCAACGTCGGCCCGTGGGAGATGTACGAGGGCCCCGACAGCAAGATGTACCTCATCCTGGGCGACAAGAAGACGGTCATCGAGGGCAGCAAGGGCGACAACTACAACTTCCAGTGGACCGTGACCGTCGTCGACACCGAGCCGGCCCCCATCATGGCGACGCTGACCAGCACGGTGACCAACACCGTCCAGTTCAAGCTCAGCGGCGACACCCTGTCGGGCACCTGGCAGGTCAAGAACACCTACTCCTGCACCGGCGCCGACTGCGGCAACGCCACGCTGACGCCCAACTGCGACGTCACCAACCAGATCCGTGGCCGTCGCCTCGAAGCCGACCGCTACAAGGTCTACTAGCCCTGGCGCCTGGCGCCCGCGCCGTACAAAGCGCTGTATAGTGTCAGTATCGGGCGGGGCGCTCCCGCGCGATTTCTGCCATGACAGCGACGGCGCACATTGTCTACGTAATCTCTGACTCGCCTGCGGAACGCCGCATGCGCCCTTGCAGTCAGAGCGTCTCGCTGGACGGCCCTATCGGGGCACTGGCCGCCCAGCGAGATGCCAAGCCCGGAAGTCCTGGGACTCATGGGCAGCCCTGATCCCAAATCCGACTGGCATGCAGCCATCGCCTGCGTCGTTGCCGACGGCCCGAACGGGCCCGTGCGCGGCACCGCCTTCCTGGTCGCCCCGCAGCTGGCCCTGACCGCCCTGCACGTCATCGCCGACCGTCGCACCAGCCCCATCACGCCCTACCGCGCGCTGGAGCTGGTGTTCGCAGTCTCGGGCGGCAGCCCCGGCTACAGCTGCACCGCGACGTGGGTCCCGGGAGCCGCCGACGCGCGCGCCGACTGGGCGCTCTTGCAGCTCAGCGAGCCGCTGCCGCCCAGCCTCGCCGAGCCGCTCATCCTCGACGAGCTCACCGCCGCGGATCTGGAAGGTCGCGAGCTCGGCTGGCGCACCTTTGGCTTCCCCGAGGCCAAGCCCGACGGCCTTGCGATCGGCGGCACCATCCGCAGCACCGAAGGCGCAGTCGATGGAAGCCGCGCCTTCCAGCTCTTTTCACAAGAGGCCGCCGCCGGCACCGGCTCACCCGTCGCTGGCCTCTCCGGGGCGCCGGTGCTCGTGGATGGGGTCGTCGTGGGACTGCTGCGCTGGGCAACTCTCGACGAGCAGGGCCGCTCCGTCGCCGGCTCCCTCTTTGCCTGCCCGGTGGCGACCATCCGCGAGGGTCTGGCGCGAATCGGCGGCGACCACAGCCGCCTCGGCTTCGGCGAGCGCAGCTGCCCCTACCCGGGTCTGGTGTCGTTTCAGCGCGAGCAGTCGGCGCTCTTTTTCGGCCGCAGCGCCGAGATCGACTTTCTCCTGCGCCACATCAGCAAGCAGCGCTTCCTGCTTGTCATTGGCCCGTCGGGCTCGGGCAAGTCGTCGCTGATTCAGGCCGGCCTGCTCGCGCGCCTGCCCGCCGGCCTGGTTGCCCACACCCTGCGACCGGGGGCGCAGCCGCTGGCCCGACTCGACGAGCTGCTCTGCCAAGCTGGGCCAGCCGGGGCAAAGGGGCAGGACCTGCTGGCCGCGACCGCCCAGGCGGGACAGCGCCTGCTGCTGTTCATCGACCAGCTGGAGGAGCTGTTCGTCTACCCCTCGCGCGCCGACCAGCGGGCCTTCTGCGAGCGCCTCCAGACCCTGCGCACCGACCCGCGCTGCATCCTCATCCTGGCCCTGCGCGCAGACTTCTTTCCCGACCTCATGAACAGCGAGCTGTGGCCGGTGGAGCCGAGCCAGCGCCTGGAGGTCGCGCCCCTGCGCGGTCCGTCGCTGCTTCAGGCCATCACCGATCCCGCCGCGCGAGTCGGCGTCCAGCTGGAGCCGGCGCTGCAAGAGCGCCTGCTCGCCGATGCCGCCGAGGAGCCAGGGGTGCTGCCGCTGCTGCAAGAGACGCTGGTCCTGCTGTGGCAAAAGCGCAGCGGGCGGCGGCTGACGCTGGCTGCCTACCAGGCCCTCGGGGACAGCGCCAGCGCCGAGTCCACCGGACGCGCCCGCAGCGGCCTGGGCGTGGCGATTGCGACCCACGCCGAGTCGGTGCTGGCCGACATGACCGAGCCGCAGCGCCGCCTGGCCCGCCGCATCTTCCTGCGCCTGGTGCTGTTCGGCGAGGGGCGCCCCAACACCCGCCGCCAGCAGCCGCTGAGCGGTCTGCGCTCCCCCGGCGACGATGTGCTGATGTTCGACGAGGTGCTGCGCCGCCTGATCGACGCCCGCCTCCTGACGACCAGTGCCGCCGAGCTGGCGCCCAAGAGCGCGCCCGCGGCCAAGGATGCCAGCGAGGCTGCAGAGCCGGACTCGACCGACCGCCGCGTCGACCTGGCGCACGAGGTCCTGCTGGCGGCCTGGCCGCGGCTGCGAAGCTGGATCAGCGAGCTGCGGCAGGCCGAGCGCACCCGGCGCCGACTGGAAGACTCGGCCGCAGAGTGGCGCCGGCTGCGCGGACAGGGCGGTGGCCTGCTCGATGCCGTGGAAGTTCGCGAGGCTGCGGCCTGGCTGGAGCGCGCCGACGCCGCCGAGCTGGGCATCAGCGGCGAGGTGCAGGCGCTGGTCGTGGCCAGCCAGCAGGCGCAGGAGCAGGCCGAAGCCGAGCGGCTGGCCGGGCAGCAGCGCGAAGCCGAGCAGGCCCTGGCGCTGGTGCAGGAGCGCGCCCGGGCGCAGACCCGGCTGTGGCGGGCCGTGGCCGCCTTGATGGCCGTGACCGGACTCGCCGCGGCGCTGCTGTCGGCCTGGGCGTTCCGCGAGCGCAAGCGGGCCAATGAAAAGTCGCACCTGGCCCGGGCCGAGTCGCGCCGGGCGACCGCGCGCTGGCTGGCCATGCAGTCGCGCAGCCAGCTAGATGGGGCGCTCGACAGCTCGCTCCTGCTGGCCGCCACTGCCGATCGCATCGACTCGGGCGCCGACACCCGGGCCGCGCTGCTGGAGGCCATCCAGCACCTGCCGAGCCTGGTGCGCATCAGCCGCATCCCCGGCCCGGCCTTGAATGACGCCGCCCTGTCCCCGGATGGTGTGTGGATGGCGGCTACATCTGAGGACAGCGTCTACATCGTCAACCTGCAGAGCGGGCGGCTCAGCGAGCCGACGCTGCGCGTGCAGAACAGTCAGCTGCTCACCGTCGCCTGGAGCTCGGACGGCAAGCGCGTGGCCGCCGCCGGGCGAGAGGGGCGGGTCCACGTCTGGGAGGTGGCCACCGGGCAGCACCTGGGCGCGCCGCTCGACGCTGCCGGCAAGCCCATCTACGCCCTGGCCTGGAGCCCGGACAGCAACCGGCTGGCCGCTGGCGACGCCGAGGGCGCGACCTACCTCTGGGACACCGCAACCTGGCTGCGCCCGCCGCCGCTGGCGCCGGGGCACAAAAAGCGGGTGCTGGCGCTGGCTTTCAGCCCCGACGGACGCCTGCTGGCGACGGGCAGCGACGATCAGACGCTGCGGCTGTGGAACACGCGCAGCGGCGAGGCCGTGGGGCAGCCGCTTCAGGGGCACCTGAACATCGTGCGCCGGGTCGCCTTCAGCCGCGACGGCAAGCTCCTGGCCTCGGGCAGCGAGGATTCGAGCGTCCTTTTGTGGAGCCCGCAGACCGGGCAGCTGCTCGGCCAGATGGGCCCGCCGCAGTCGAGCTTGCAGGCGGACGGCAACCCGCGGGGCGTGCGCGCGCTCGCCTTTTCGCCCGACAATAAGTTTCTGGTCGTCGGCCGCTGGGATCGCACCATCGAGCTCCGCGACGTGCCGGGGCGCCATGTGCTCGGGCAGCCGCAGCAGGGGCACCAGGGTCTGCTGCTCGCGGTGGGCTTTTCGCCCGACAGCAGCCGGCTCATCTCGGTCAGCAGCGACCGCATGGTGCTGCACTGGGCGGTCAAGGGGCAGCCGGCGCTGCAGGCCGCTCACTACGACGCGCCGCACAGCCTGATGGCGGTCGCCTGGAGTCCCGACGGAAAGACCCTGGTGGCCGGGGCCGAGGACAGCTCGATCCTGCTGTTTGACGTCGGGAGGGCGGTGCCCGGCACCCTGCCGACGCCGCGCGTGCTCAGCGGCCACACCGGCGCGGTGCACGGCCTCGCCATCAGCCGCGACAGCCACTTCCTCGCGTCGGCCAGCTACGACCACACGGTGCGCCTCTGGCAGCTGCCCGAGGGCACAGCGTCCGGTCGGCCCCTGGCCGGCCACGACAGCGAGGTGAGCAGCGTTGCGTTTTCGCCCGACGGTCACTCGCTGGCGTCGGGAGGCTGGGACAACACGGTGCGCATCTGGGACGCCCACAGCGGCCAGCCCAAGGGCGCTCCGCTTCAGGGGCACCAGAGCTCGGTGAGCTGCGTGGCCTTTTCGCCCGACGGCACCACGCTGATTTCCGGCGGACTGGATCAGACGGTCCGGCTGTGGGATCCGCTGGATGGACTGACGCTCACCGCGCCTCTGCACGGGCACGGCCAGTCGGTGCGCACCTGCCTGTTCGCGCCCGACGGCAGCTTCCTGCTGAGCGGCAGCGAAGACGAGACGGTGCTCAAGTGGTCGCCGGCGGGCCAGCAGCTTGGCGGCCCGTGGCTGGGCGCCCGCGATCAGGTCGCCGGGCTCGCCGTCAGCCCCGATGGCCGCCTGGTCGCAGCCGCCAGCGACGATGGACACCTACAGCTCTGGGAGGTCGCGACCGCCGCCCCGCTGGCCGCGGGACTCTCGGGGCACAGCGCCGGAGCGACCGGCGTCGCCTTTTCTCCCGACGGGCGCTGGCTGGCCTCAGTGGGGCGCGATCCGGCCCTGCGGCTGTGGGAGGTGACGGCTGCCCGCTGGATCGATTACGCCTGCCGGTTGGCCGGACGTGACCTCTCCAGCGACGAGCGTCAGCGCTTCGCCCTGCCCGCCGACACCACCGCCTGTCCCTGAGGCAGCGACCGGGCCGGCACCAGGCGGCTGACGGGCGGGGCGGCCTTCACAGCCACGCCCAGGTCGCCGACTTCAACTGTGCCCATGTCCTTGACGACGACGCCGCCGTCGAGCTTGGTGGGCAGATCCGGCAGCATCACCATGTCCGACGGCGTCGGGCCGTCCAGCGGCGTGAACATGTCTCGGGGGGGGCCCAGGTCGTTGGTCCCCGTCGAGCCGTCGCTGCCCGTCGTCGAGCCATCTTCATTTCCCGACGTCGAGCCATCGCGCTCCCCCTGCCCCGCCATATCCGCGGTCGATACGATGCTGCCGTCGGGACAGGAAAAGCCGCGATCGCAGGGGACCTCGTAGCTGCTCCACAGCGCGTCGCAGTTCGCCAGCGCCAAAATCGAAACAGAGGCAAAGACAAGCCGCAGCATCAATCACTCCTTTTAACTGCAATAACAGTGGCTCACCGACGGCTCGCCTGCTTTGGCGGCAGGGCCAGCAGCACCACTCCACCGACAGTGAGCAGCGCACCGGCGCTGATAAGTCCAATTCCCGGCGCCTTGGTATCAAAGCGCGTGTCGCACGTCGCCCCACACTGACCGTTCTGGAGCAGCGCCGAGACGCCAAAGCCGCCGATCACAACGCCAGCGGCAATGGCCCCCGAGCCCGCCAGGATCCGCCACAGCGGCCGATGAGCCGGCGGGGGCGGCGGCGGCGGCGGCGGCGGCGGCGGCGGCGGCGTCTCGACCTTGGCCACCGGCAGCGGCGCGTCCTCGGAGGTCAGCGTCACCTTGAGGGTGGCCTTCTTGCCCTCCTCGACCACCACGGTGCTGCGCGACAGCCGGTAACCGCCGAGCTTCACGACCACATCATACGAGCCCAGCCAGGCCGCCCGCTGATACGGCGTCTGCCCGAGCTTGCGCTCGGTGAGCAGCACGTCGGCGCCCGGCGGATCCGAGATCACCTCCAGCGTGCCGCGCGGCCGCAGCGGGCCCTCTTGCAGCACCTGCGCCAGCTCAGTGTCGAGGGCGGTGGCCGCCTCCTCGGTGCTGCACGGGCTACAGCGCTTCTCGCGGCGGGCGGCGTAGTCGCCGGTGCTTGAGTCGACCAGGCTCAGCTGGATCGCCCAGTCGCCGCGCAGCAGGTCGCCGCTCGCCTCGATCGAGGAATTTAGGACATAGTCCACTTCATTGGCAGTCGCCAGCTGGTCCTGGCAGGTCAGCGTATCGGCGCAGTCCGCCAGGCGCGGCGCCTGCGCCAGGGCCACGTTCCGCGGCACCACCGACAGGCGCTGCCGCTGCACCACCTGCTCGACGGCGCGCGTCAGCGACTTCTGCGCCGCCGGCGGCACACCGCGGAACACCGGCAGCCAGATGACCGCCGGCACGATGCGCGCCACCACCGCGTCCGAGGTCAGGTTGAAGCGCAGCTCGGAGGTACGTCCAGGTAGGACCTTGACGCGCCCCTCCAGCCGCCGATCCGCGACCTCCAGCGTGATCTTGTGGTCGCCGTTGGGCACCAGCAGCGGCAGCGGCAGCGGCAGCGCGCCGACGACGCGGTCATCGACCAGGACCACGGCGCCGCGCTCGCCGACCAGCGTCACCTCGCCGCTGGGCGCCCGCGGCTGGTCGAGGATGCGCTCGGCCTCGTGGGCAGCGGTGGCGTCCTGCTGGCTTGCGGGATCGGCCTGAAAGCGGCGCATGAGGTCCTGGGCAGCGACGGTGCGACCGCTGTTCCAGGCCAGCTGCCCGAGCTGGTAGAGCGTCAGCGGCTCGGGATAGAGGCGGTAGGAATCGGCGAGGGCGCTGTAGGCAGCCTCGAAGTCGCGCGCCTGTAGCGCCGCCACGCCGCGCTCGCGCAGCGCCCGCGCCTTGCTTTCGGCGCTGTCCTTGCCGGCGTGGCGGGCCGGCTTTGCCCCGGCCAGCGGCGGCGCCACCAGGGCCGTGCCCAGGACGCTGCCCAGGACACCGCAAACAAGCAGCAGGCCAAAGCGGCCGCCTCCACGAGCCCTCATGGACAGCCTCCCAGGTTGATGGTCTCGCCGGGGCGGACCTTCACCATCTGCGACTGTCCATCCTTGCTGACGATCTGGTTGCCGGGCAGCACCCACTGCGTTACCTCGCGACATTTCCCACCACGATCTGTTTTCGGCAGCGTGATGCGTCCAAGCTGCTTGCCAAGACGCGCAAGTCCCTGCTCAGCGGCGGTGCGGAGCTCGGCTCGGCCGCGCCGCTCGGGGTCGACCTGGAGCGCGCTCTGATACTCGCCGGCGGCCTCGACGATCTGGTCCTGCTTCTCGTAGACCTCGCCGATGCGGACGTACATTTCCGACGACAGGGCCGCGCACGGCTGCGCGAGCTTGCGCCGCTTTTCGCAGTCGGAGGCGGCCTTGGCGAGCAGTCGCAGCGCCTTGCTGTAGTCGCGCTTCTCGAAGGCGGCGAGGCCAGCGTGCGCGCTCTTTTCAATGGCCGACTCGGGCAGCTCCACGGTCAGCACCGCGTGCTCGGCGATGTCGATCTTCTGCTCGCCGCTGAGCGCGTTCAGGCGGTGCGGGCCGGCGGGCAGCTCCAGCGGCTTGTCGGTCGCGACCTGCCACGGCCGCTTGTCGAGCTGGAACTGCGCCCCGCTCGGACGGATCAGAAGCGAGCCATTTCCCGTCGCTGTGCTCGGCGCTGGCGAGGCGGCTGGCAGCAGGTCGGGGGCGCCGGCGTCGGGCGGGGAAGAGGGCGGCGAAGCCATGTCGGGCGTCGGCTCCACCGCGATGGTCCGACGCGGTGGCGGCGGCGCCAGCACCGGCTCGGGCTTGCGGGCGCTGGCAAAGCGGCTGAGATCGCCGAAGCGCGAGACCAGCGCCTGCACGCGGAAGCGAACGCTGGCATCGAGATCGCGCTGCAGCAGGCGCAGCACCGGCAGCCCGGCGGGCCCCTGCGGACCGTCGGGCAGATCGGCGGCAACCTCGGCGACCAGGCGGCGCACCAGCCGCTCGGGGTCGCGGGCGGCTTCGAGCAGCAGCGGCACGGCCAGCTCCGGCGGCAGCTTGCCGAAGCTCTCGACGGTGAGTAGCCGATCTTCGACGTTCGGGCTGCTGAGGCTCTTTTCGACGTTGGGCGGCAGGTCGACGGCCTGGCCGAGCTTGCGCAGCATGCCGAAAGCGACAATACCATCGCTGCCGCCGCGCCCGAGCGCCTCGCGCAGGACCGGCGTGGCCCGCTGATCGCCGCGCTCGCCCAGACGCCGCGCAGCCAGCAGGCGCAGCGCCGGATCGCTGTCGCTGAGCGCCGAGACCAGCAGTGCGCTGTCGGTGGTGCTGTCGGCCTGCTCGAGCAGGATGCGCCGCAGCTCGCGGTCGGGCGCAGCGCGGAAGCCGGAAAGGGCGCTGTCCTGGCTGGCGTCGCCGAGCTTGCGCAGGACGCTGCGTGCCAGCACCTGCTCGGCCGGGGGGCCGCTGCCCAGGATGTCCTTGAACCAGCCGGTGAGCTCGCCGGCCAGCCCGGCCGCCCCCGCCCCCTTGCCCTGCTGCTGGAGCGTCTTGCCGACGCGCAGGATGGCCTTGAGCGCCTCGCTGCGCACAGCCGCCTCGCGGTCGTACAGCGCCTCGCGCAGGGCGAGCAGCGCCGGCCGTCCCGGCTTTTTGCCGAGCGAGCGCACGGCGCCGCGGCGGACCCGCAGGTCGCTGTCCTTGAGCATCTGGCCCAAGAGCTGCGTCGCCTGATCCGCGGGCAGGTCGCCGAGCACTGCGGCGGCGGACTCGCGCACGATCCAGTTGCTGTCGCTGAGCGCCCCGCGCGCCCAGCCCATGCCCTGCTCGGTCATGACGCTGGGGTCGCTGGCGACAAGCTGCAACACCGCAGCCGCGGCCAGCTGGCGCAGACCTTCGCTGCCGCTGGCTGGGACCTGGGGCGGGTCGAGCTTGGGGCGCAGCAGCAGCACGTCGGGAAGCTCGCCGGCCAGGCCCAGCCCTTCGGTGGCGGTGGCCTGGGATGCGGCGTTGGCCTGCGGGTCGGTGAGGACCTGGCGGAAGAGCTTGGCGACATCGGGATGCTCGACGGCGGCCAGCAGCCGGGCGGCCAGCAGCTGCTCGCGTCCCGGGTGCTCGGCCAGATCGCGCAGCAGCTTGAGACCGCGGTCGTCCCCGAGCTGCGCCAGCCGGAAGGCGATGGGCAGCTGGCGAGGGCGCGAATCGGCGGTGGCCAGGCGCTGCGCCAGCTTCTGCCGCGCCGAGTCCTCGCCGGCCTGGGCCAGCCGCGCCAGCGCATCGAGCAGGATGTCCTCGGGCGGATGGGCGCGCTCGATGAGGCCGCTCAGCACGGCCACGGCCTTGCGGTTGCCCTTGCGGCACAGGAGGTAGGCGGCGCGGAAGCGGGCCTCTTCGTCCTGCCCATCGAGCATTTCGAGCAGCACGCGCTGACCGCGCTCGTCGTCAAGCTGGTCCATGGCGTCGGCGATGGCGGCGCGCGCACTGGCGCTGCGGCTGCCTTCGAGGGCGGCGGCGAGGGCGGGCAGCGCCTGGCGGTCGCCGAGCTGCCCCAGCGCCTCGGCGGCCTGCGACTGCACGGCCGGCTCGTTGCCCGCGGCCTGAAGCAGCGGCTCGATGAGGGTTCGCGCGCCCACGTCCTGGGTCCGGCCGAGGGCCTGGAGCGCACCCAGCCGCACCTCGCGCTCGCGGGCGCGCAGCTGACCGGCCAGGACCTCGGTCGACTTCTGGCGCAGCTCGCGCACGAGCTGGGCGGTGACGGCGCGCGGGCGATCGCGCTTGCTGAGCTGCCACTGGCGGTAGCCGATGTAGCCGCTGCCAGCGACGAGGAGCACGGCAAATCCAGCGAAGACCAGCAGATGCCAGCGACGGGGACGCAGCACAACCTGAGTCGACAGCCGCGACTGGCCGGCCGTCGGTCCGGACAAGGCGCGGGTGGGTCCGCTGAGCAGCCCCGAGCTCCCGGGACCCATCGCCGTTCCGTCGTCGGGCTGGAGCGTGGCGAGCTCGCGCTGGAGCGCCGCCGCGACCTCGGCCATCGAGTCGAAGCGCTCCTCGCGCTTCTTGGCCAGCATGCGCAGCACGATCGCCTCGACGCCCTCGGGAATCTCGGCCTCGGGGCAGCGCTTGCGCGGGGGCTCGACGGGGTTTCGGGCGTGCTGGATCAGGATGGCGGTGGGGTTGCTCGGATGGTCAAAGGGGACCGTGCCGGTCAGCAGCTCGTACAGGATGCAGCCGAGCGCGTACTGGTCCGAGCGGGCATCGACGTCGCCCTCGTTGGCCTGCTCGGGCGACATGTAGTGGGGCGTGCCCAGGATCGTGCCGGGCATGGTGAAGCGCTCGGCCAGGGACTTGTCGGTGGAGATGGACGGGTCGGGCCCCGAGCTCGCGGCCGCAGCGGCCGAGTCACCGCCGGCAGCGCTGGCGCCGGAGCGGCTGTCGACGTACAGCCCGGGGCCGGCGGCCACCGCGATGCCAAAGTCAACAATCTTGACGTATTCCTTGCCCGGGCTGCCGCTGCCAGTGCTGCCGTCGGAGCGCAAGACGAAGATGTTGTCGGGCTTGAGGTCGCGGTGAACGATGCCCTTGGCGTGCACCGACTCCAGACCCTGGGCAATCTGGAGGGCGATCTGGCAGGCCCGCGACGGCGACAGGCGGCCGCCGCTGCTGCGCTGAACCTTGCTCAGCGTCGGGCCGCTCAGGAACTCCATCACGATGTAGGAGCGGCCGTCCTTGAGTACGCCAAAGTCGGAGATGTAGACGGTGTTGGGGTGGCGGATGAGCGAGGCGAGGCGCGCTTCGAGGAGGAAGCGGCGCTGGGCCTCGGGATCCTGGGTTCGGCGCAGGATCTTTACGGCCACCGGGCTGTCGAGCACGGTGTGACGGGCGCGATAGACCACGCCCATGCCACCTGCCGAGAGGCGCTCCTCGATAGCGTAGCGCTCACCGAGGATGAGACCGACGAGATCGCCCTCGGCCTGCACCGTGACCTGCACCTGTCGAGGCAGCGTGCTGTCGGCCAGGGTGTCGCGGGCGTCGGAATTGGGGCAGCGATGCTCCTCGTCGTACGGGAACAGACCGCCACAGCTCGGACAGCGCCGAGAGAGGATGGTAGGGGCCGGCTCAGATGACATGGGTAGCCGTCTGAGTATATCTCACTGGAAGGTGACCAGATCGCGACATTGCGGTGCGAGCGTGAGCGGCGGCGGCCAGCGCCATCAATTGATCAACGCAAAAGACAGTGTGCGAAAGAAAACGAAGCCCACTTAAGACAGCGTGCGAATTTGAACATAGCGGGGGCAAAGCCAACCAAAGCGTGCGAAATCGAACCTCATTTCTCGTCGCTGGCGATTGAAGGGGCGCGCATCTTGCGACCGTGCTATATCCAGTTCCGATATCGCAATAAGCATACGCAAATCAGCGAAAGGGAGAATGAGCACGATGGGCAGCGATAGCGGCAAGATCCTGGTCACGGGCAGCAGCGGGCACCTGGGCGCCAATCTGGTGCGTCGCCTGCTGGACGACGGACGGGCGGTGCGAGTCCTCCTGCGGGCGGGCAGCGACAACAGCGGCGTCGATGGGCTGGACGTCGAGCGGGTGTACGGCGACCTGCGCGATCCGAACGCCGTCGACGCGGCGGTCAAGGGCTGCCAGCGCATCTACCATGCGGCGGCGCTCGTCTCGACGCTGTACGGCGACGACCAGCTGAAGCGACAGATCTACGACACCAATGTGCTCGGCACGCGCCACATCCTGGGCGCAGCTGCCCGGCACAACGTCGAGCGCACGGTGGTGACCGGCAGCTTCAGCGCCGTCGGCTACGACCACAGCGACCCCTCGCGGCCCAGCGACGAGTCGATCCCGTTTTATCCCTTCGAGCGCATGATGCCCTACGAGTGCAGCAAGGCCTTCGTCGAGCACGAGTGCATGCAGGCGGTGGCGCGCGGGCAGGATGTGCGCATCGCGACCTCGTGCGCGATCCTGGGGCCGCACGACTACAAGCCCTCGCGCATGGGGCGGGCGCTGTGCGATTTTTCCAACGGCAAGCTGCGCGCCTACATCGCCGGCGGCTTCGAGTTTGTGGCGGCGCGCGACATCGTCGAAGGGCATGTGCTGACGATGGCCAAGGGGCGGCCGGGGCAGAAGTACATCTTCGCCACCGAGTTCATGACGCTGCCCGAGATGATGGTGCTGTGGGAGGAGATCACGGGCGTGAAGGGGCCGAAGCTGCGGCTGCCGGCGCCGCTCATGGGCGCGATTGCCGAGGTGATGAGCCCGCTGCTCACGCGCTTTGCGCCGAGCTTTCCGCAGCGGCTGACGCCCGGAGCGGTGCGCATTTTGCAGCTCGGCCGGCGCGCCGATCTGACCAAGGCCAAGAGCGAGCTTGGCTACCGTCCGACGACGGTGCGTCAGGCGTGCGCGGAAGCGTATGAGTTTTTTGCTCGCAGAGGCGCGATCCGGGCGCCCAACCCGCAGCGCTTCGTCAGCGCGCCCGCTGCCAACTGAGTCCGCTGCCAACCGCCCGCTGATAAGAAAGATCGAACGATGACTTCAGAGAACTCAGGCCATCAGCTGCCTCCGCTGGTCAAAAAGAACACCTGGAATCTGCCGTTTCTTGGGCACGCGCCGCAGCTCAAGATGCGTCCGATGGATCTGCTGATGGAGGGGCAGCGCCAGTTCGGCGAGCTGTTCTCTGTCAACCTGGCCGGGCAGATGACCGCGGTCTTTTCCGGGCCCAAGGCCAACGAGGCGTTCTTCCGCGCCCCCGACGACCAGTTCAGCGCCAAAGAGGCGTATCAGATGATGGTTCCGGTGTTCGGAAAAGGAGTCGTCTACGACACCGCGCCCGAGATCATGTCCGAGCAGGTGGGATTCCTTTTTCCTGCCTTGAAAGAGCAGCGGCTGCGCACCTACGTGCACTGGTTCAACGAAGAGATGGACCGCTACTTTGCCACCTGGGGTCAGGAGGGCACGGCGGACATCTACACGACCACCAACGAGCTGACGATGTTCATCGCCGGCCGCTGTCTGCTTGGAAAGCACTTCCGCAACAACCTGTCGACCGAGTTCGCGGCGCTCTATCACGACCTGCAGCTGGGCATCAACATCCTGGCGTTTTTCGCTCCGCACCTGCCGATTCCAGCGTTTAAAAAGCGCGACCGCGCGCGCATCAAGGTCGAGGAGATCATCAGCGGAATCGTGCGCGATCGCAGGCAGCGCGGAATCGTCGAAGAGGACTTTGTCCAGACGCTGATGGAGGCCAAGTACAGCGACGGCCGCTCGCTCACCGATAACGAGATCACGGGCCTGCTGCTGGCGGGTCTGTTTGGCGGGCAGCACACGAGCGCGGTGCTCTCGGCGTGGGGGCTTATCGAAGCGGCTCGCCATCCGCACGTGATGGCGCCGGTGATGGCCGAGCAGCAAGCCGTGCTGGGCGAGCGGCGCGAAGTGACGATGGACGATCTGCGCCTGATGCCGCAGCTGGAGCGTCTGGTCATGGAGACCGAGCGCACGCATCCGCCGCTCATCATCCTGATGCGCAAGGTGCTGCGCGACTTTACGTACAAGAACTTCCTGGTTCCCAAGGGCTGGATGGCCATGGTGTCGCCGGGGCTGTCGCACATGCTGCCGGATGTGTTCAAAAATCCCGAGCTCTTCGATCCCACGCGCTTTGCGCCGGGGCGCGAGGAGCACAAGCAGGCCAACTACACCATGATCACGTTCGGCGGCGGCAAGCATCGCTGCATTGGCATGGCGTTCGGTTTCTTGCAGGTGCGCGCCGTGGTCAACTACGTCCTGCGCAACTTCGATTTGACGCTGCAGGATCCCGGCGTGAAGCCCGATTTTTCGGGAAATGTCGTCGGGCCGCAGCAGCCGTGCATGGTCCGCTATCGCCGCAAGAAGGCGGTGCAGCTCATCTCGGTACCCGGCACCGGACCCTCTGGATCCGATGCTGCCGATCACAGTCGCACCGTGGCAACTGGCGCGCTCTAGACCAGACTGAGGTTTCCATGATTCGCTACGACTCCCCACCGACCCCGCCCTCTCCACCGGGCTTCCTTGAGGCGCGCAACCGTCGCCAGAAGGCACGCGCCGCTGGCCTCAGTCCCGATCACTGGTATCCCGTCTGTCAGTCCAAAAAGCTGGGCAAGGGCAAGGTGATTGGCACCAAGTTCTGGGGCCGTCCGATCGCGGTCTTCCGCGATGAAAAAGGAGCCGCGCATGCGCTGGAAGATCGCTGCGCGCACCGCCAGCTCAAGCTGTCCCTGGGCCAGGTGAAGGGCTGCAACCTCATCTGCCAGTATCACGGCTGGGAGTATGACGCCGACGGAAAAGTGGCCGCGATTCCGCACGAGCTCTGCGGCAAGCCGTTTCCGAACCTGCGGGTCGGTTCATTTCCCGTGCAGGAGCGCTACGGACTGGTCTGGATCTTCCCCGGGGATGCGGCGCTGGCGGAGGTTCGGAAGATTCCCGACATTCCCGAGCTCGAAGGCAATGATCGCTGGGGAACGATCCTCATCGAGGCGAAGTGGAAGACGCACCACTCGATGGTGATCGATAACGTCAGCGACTTTTCGCACGCCTACCTGCACCGCAAGTACAAGCCGTTCTGGGACTCGAAGATCACGCGCTGCGAGGCGGTCGGCGACCGCGTGTACGTGAGCTACAACACGCAGATCGGCGGCGGCAACATCTTCCGCCGCTTCATCGACAAAAAGCAGATCAACAACAACCACATCGACCTCTGCTACGAGTATCCGTATCAGTGGTCGAACACGGACAACAAGATCAAGGACTACTGCTTTGTCCTGCCGCTGGACGAACAGAACACCCAGGCGTTCTTCCTCTTTTACTTCAAGACGCTGAGCATTCCGTTCCTGTCGCTGTCGATTCCGCCGTGGCTGCTCGACCATCTTCTGAAGGTCGCAAACAAGCTGCTGGTCACGCCGCTCATCATGGAGGATCGCTGGGCCTGCGAGGCGGAGATGGAAGGCTACAACCGCTACTTCGATGCGCCGATCGCAGAGTTCAACCCCGCGGTGAACCTGTTTCAGCAGCTGACGATCCGCAAGTGGGAAGAGTATCTCGCCTCGCGGCAGCTGGTGAGCGCGCCGCATGCGCCCGACCGGAGTGCAGCCTCTGCAAGGGCCGGAACATGAACGGCAGCGCAGAGCTCGATCTGAATCCGGCGCGCGCAAAGAGCAGCAAGCCGCAGGGTCTTGTCCTTGAGCGCGCAGTCGAGCATCTGCTCGGACTTCAGAAAGCGGACGGAGGCTGGGAAGGCGAGATGGTGTGGAACACCATGATCCTTTCCCAGTACGTCATCGTGATGAAGGCGGTTGGAAAAAAGCTGCCCTATGACGTGCGCGCCCAGATGGTCCAGCACTACCGCGCCACGCGCACTGCCGAGGGCGGCTGGGGCATGCACGGCGAGTCGGGTCCGTACGTGTTCTTCACGACGCTGGCCTATGTCGCGCTGCGCCTGCTCGGGGTGGCGGCGGACGACGAGCTCTGCAAGCGCGCGCGCACCTGGCTGGGCGCGCAGCGCGGCGGCATCCTGGCGATTCCCACATGGGGCAAGTTCTGGCTCGGCATCTGCGGACTCTACGGGTACGAGGGCATCAATCCCTTCTCGCCCGAGCTCTTCCTGCTTCCCGACTGGGTTCCCATGTCGCCCAGCAACTTCTACTGCCACACGCGCTATATCTACTTGGGAATCGCGTACTTATACGGCGCGCGCTTTCAGGCCAACCTCGGTGACATCGTCGCAGAGCTGCGCCGCGAACTCTACGACGAGCTCTGCGGACAGCCCTACGCGAGCATCGATTTTTCCCGCCATCGCCACGACCTCGCAGAGACTGATCTCTACGTCGCGCCCACCCCGGCGCTGCGCGCGGCGTATGATCTCCTGCATGGGTACGAGCGCAACCCCTCGCGCTGGCTGCGACGGCGCGCGCTTCATCACTGCCTCGATCGCATCGTCTACGAGCAGCGGGCCAGTCGCTATCAAGGACTCTCCCCGGTCAATGCGCTGCTCAACTGTCTGGCCCTTTATGCGCACAGTCCGCGCCATCCCGAGCTGACCAAGAGCCTGTGCGGCATCGAGAGCTGGCGCTGGAGCGACGAGGCCGAGGGGCTGCGCTACTGCGGCGCGCGCAGCAACACGTGGGACACCGCGCTCGCCATGCAGAGCCTTGGCGCTGCGCCGGCAGCCGTGCGCAGTCAGCCTGAAGTGCGCCAGGCGCTCGCTTCCGGACATCGCCATCTCTGCGCGCTCCAGCTGCAGGAGGAGCTCGATGGCTGGCAACAGGAGCATCGCCAGCAGATCCGCGGCGGCTGGTGTTTTTCCGACGGACAGCATCGCTGGCCGGTGAGCGACTGCACCGCCGAAGCGCTGGTTGCGCTGATGCGCGCCGAAGAGCTTTGCGCCGATGCGATCCGCGAGCCGCTCAGCCGCGAGCGCATCGAAGCGGCGATCCGCTTTCTGCTCGATCGCCAGAACGCAGATGGCGGCTTCGGCACCTATGAGCGGCGGCGCGGCGCGGCCTTTCTGGAAGGGCTGAACCCGTCGGAAATGTACGGCAGCTGCATGACCGAGCGCTCCTATCTGGAGTGCACCGCATCGTCCCTGCGGGGTCTGGCCGCCGTGCGCGAGCGGCATGCGCCGAGCCTCAGCCCGGGTCTGAACCAGGCCATGGAGCTGGCGATCGAGCGCGGCGCGGCGCGGCTCTGGAAGGCGCAGCGCGAAGATGGATCGTTTCCCGGCTTCTGGGGCATCAACTTCACCTACGCCATCTTCCACATCGTAAAAGCGATGCGTGCAGTCGGCGTCCCGGCCAGCGATCCACGACTCCAGCGAGCGGGTGCCTGGCTGCTCAGCAAGCAGCGCGCGGACGGCGGCTGGGGCGAGCACTACTCCAGCTGCCTGAGCGAGACCTACGTCGAGCACAGCGAGAGTCAGGTCGTGATGACCAGCTGGGCGCTGCTCGCGCTCAACGAGCTTGAGCCGGGCGCGACTCCCGATGCGCAGCTAGCGCGCGCGATCGACCGCGGCGCCGCATTTCTCGCCACCAAGCAGCAGCCGGACGGAGGCTTTCCCCAGCAGGCGCAAAACGGCGTTTTCTTCGGTACCGCCATGCTCGACTACCGCCTGTACAAATCTTATTTTCCCGTGTGGGCCCTGGGCAAATGTGCCCAGCCGCGCTCAATTGCCTGAGCGATGAGAGGCAAAGCGGCGAGTGGTAAGCCCAGGTAGCACAAGCGGAATCTGGTAGTAAGCAACCAGCGGGGCGCGATAAGATACCGCTGTGTCGCTCTCTGATGAACGCAAGACCGCTGTGCTAACTGAGCTCAGGCAGACTCTGACCGAGATGGATCGACTCTCCTCCCGAGCTCGCGTGCTCATGGATGAACTCGATGGCACCAAGGCCTCGGAAGTTGAGGCCCGGGTGGCCCAGGCCATCGCGGCGCTTCGCGCCAAGAGCCGCTCGCGCAAGCTGAGTTAGTTGCAGCGCTCCGGATCCCAGCGCGTATCAGGACCCTAGTATTTGGGTCCCGCTGGAATGATCTGCCGAGTCTCCCAGAGGCTCGGCCGCTCCTCCTTGCGCGGCTTTTCCTTCGCGGCAACCACCGTCTCGGACTTGCTCTGGATCCTCTTCTCGTCCTTGTTTTTGTCAGATGCGTCCGCCAGCTCGGTGTCGGCGAATGCGAGAGCGAAGACTCCAACCATGATCCCTGCAGTCAGCTGCTTGAGTGCCATGGTGAACCTCCTATGAATCGCAGCTCCGTGCGTACACGTATGGCCTACGTCGGCTGTCGCACGCTCTGAAGTCGGCATGCAATGCCCGACCGGGAGCGCGCAAAACGCGGATACACGGCGCCAGATTCGGTTGACAAACAACCCGGTGAAACGACGACCTTGTGGGGAAAACATGTTCCCCAGAAAAGGGTCTGTCAAAGCAAATCAGCAGTAATTTCGCGCTTTTTTTGACAAATCCCGTTGCCGCGGCGCGTCAAGATCGCGTTAGCTCGCCGCAGCGCGCGCGGACAGGTGCTTTCGGATGGTGCTGATCAGCAAGTCTCGATCCACAGGCTTGGTCAGGTAGCCATCGCAGCCGGCGGCGCGCGCCCGCGCCTGATCTTCCCGGCTGGCGTGGGCCGTGAGCGCCACGACGGGGATGGTCGCCAGCGGGCTCGCCTTCAGGCGGCGCGTCGCTTCCCAGCCATCGAGGCGCGGCAGCGACAGGTCCATCAGGATGAGGTCGGGCTGGTCCCGCTGCGCCCGATCGAGCCCATGCTCGCCATCCTCGGCTTCGATCACCGAGAAGATTCCGTGCAGGTGGCGGCGCACCACGTCGCGGTTCTGCGCCGAGTCCTCGACGTACAGGATGCGCGGCAGCGCCAGCGACGGCGCCTGCGTGGGATCAAACAGCAGGCGGCGGACCTCGGCGACCACCGAGTCGATGCCGGCGCCGCTCTTTTGCACGATGCCGGCGATGCCCGCGGAGAGCTCGCGGCGCTCATCTTCGCTCAGCGTCTTGCCGGTGAGCACGATGACCGGCACGTCGATCTTGTCGGTGCGCATCTGCCGCAGCACCTCGAACCCACCGCCGCGCGGCATCACCAGATCGAGCACCACCAGCGCCGGCCGGTTGGTGTGCATGCGCAGCAGCGCCTCTTCACCGTCGCGCGCCTCGGTGGTGCCAAAGCCCGCCCGCCGCAGCTGTCGCGACACCAGCTCGCGCGTCTGCGAGTCGTCATCCACGATGAGGATGTCGCCGGTGCCGGGCTGCACCGCGCGCGTCACGATCGTGACCAGGCGCGCCGGATCCACGGGCTTGACCAGATACTCGCACGCGCCGAGCGAGATGCCCTTGGCGCGATGCTCCTCGATGGAGATGATGACCACGGGAATGTGGGCCAGCGCGGCCGTGCTCTTGAGCTCGGAGAGCACGGTCCAGCCGTCGAGCTTGGGCAGGATCAGATCCAGCACGATGGCGCTGGGCGTGTGCTGGCGGGCGAGCTTGATCGCCTCGACACCGTCCATCGCGCGCAGCACCCGCAGCCCCTCTTTTTCGAGCTCGGTCTTGAGCAGCTGATGCACCAGCGGATCGTCATCGACCACCAGCACTGCTGCGCCGGTTGTGCCCGTCTTGTCGCGCGGGTTTCCCGTGGGCGGCGCCGGCGACACCAGCGTGGCGTTGCTCACCGGAACAATATCCGGCAGCTTGACCGTCATGGTGGAGCCGCGACCGAGCACGCTGCGCGCCTGGATCGAGCCGCCCAGGACCTTGCACAGCTCGCGCACGATGGCGAGCCCCAGCCCCGTGCCGCCGACCTTGCGCGTGCTCGATCCATCCACCTGGCGAAACTTTTCAAAGATGAAAGGCAGCTGATCGGCCGGGATGCCCACGCCGGTATCTTCGACGGTGAGCGTGATGACGCCGCCGTCCCTGCGCACCTCGACCGCGATCTCTCCGGTGTCGGTGAACTTGGCCGCGTTTGACAGCAGGTTCAGCAGGATCTGGCGGAGCTTGAGCGCATCGGTCGACAGCGTGCGCGCATCGGGATCGATGTTGGCGACGACCTCGACGCTCTTTCCGCGCAGCACCTCGCGAACGGTGGCGATGCACTCATCGACCAGCGCTGCGATGTCCACATCTTCGCGCACGATCTCGACATGCCCCGCCTCGATCTTCGACAGATCCAGGATGTCGTTGATCAGCGCCAGCAGCGTGCGCGCGTTGGCCTTGACGACCTGAAGATCGCGCCGGCCATGGGCGGTAAGACGCGAGCCCTCCTCGCGCGCCAAGAGATCGCAGTAGCCGATGATGCCGTTTAGCGGCGTGCGGATCTCGTGCGAGAAGTTCGCCAGAAACTCGCTCTTCAAGCGCGCCGACTGCTCGATCTCGCGCGCCCGCTCCTCTTCGAGACGCTTGGCCTTGGCCAGATCCTGCGCCAGCCGATCCAGATCTTCGTTCTGCTGGCGGATGATCTCCATCTGGAGCGCGCGCTGCTGGTAGCTGGCGAGCACGCGCGCCGACATCGCACGCGTCTTTTTGACCTCGGCCAGGCTCTGCTGAAGCCGGCGTGCGGTCTCCTTGAGCTCCTGCCGCGCCTTTTCGGCATCGAGCGCGTCCTGCCGCGCCTTGCGCTGGCGCAGCTCGCGCTGGAGCGCCACCGGCAGACGCGCCAGCTGCTCGCTCGTGATGTAGTCGGCGGCGCCGGCGCGCAGGGCCGACTCCATGGCCTCGCCCTGAAAAGTGCGGGCGAAGACGAGCGTTGGCAGCATCAGCGCGCGCGCAGCCAGCACGGCCTGAACCGAGTCGAAGCTGAGTGCCGCGGCCTCCTGCCCGACAATCGCCGCATCGATCTGCCCGGCAAGCGCCTGCTCCAGCTCGGCGCGCGTCGCGGCCGGGTGCAGCACGGCGTCAAACTCCAGGCGCATGAACGCCGCGCGAATCAGCACCAGCTCATCGGACCCGGCAACGACCAGGAGGTGGGGCGCCGCGTCTTTCTGAGCGCTTTCTTCAGAGCTTCCGTGAGGCATCGTCCCGTCCGAAGGCAAGTACAGTGAGCGTGGTATTGATCTGAAATCCGCAATAGATCTCGAAGGCTACGTTGAAGCCCGCTGCGGGCGGGGCCGCGCTGAACGCAGCCGATAGTCCATCAAAGGCGCCGAGCGCGTGCGAAGCCCAGGTGCGCCCCGAGCAGTGAAAGAGCAGGCTGGCCGTTGGCGATGGCACGCGCTTGGGCAGCTCCTCGGTGAAGAAGCGTCGCGTCGACTCGCCGATGTCGCGGTACTGCATGAGCTCCAGCTCGACCCCTTCATCGAGCAGGTTGGCAAACATGACCGAGCCGTCGGGCAGCGGCTTCCACGGCGCCCGGATGAAGTATTCGCGCCCGACCTTGAGCGCCGTGGGCTTCTGCGTAAATCCGTTCGGCTTGCCGAACTCCAGATCGTCGATTCCGACTCCGAGCAGCTCGGCATATCGCTTGGCGGCCGGCTGACCATCGATCTCCAAGGCGCGCGTGCAGGTCTCATCGGTCTTGGTGATGCGCACGACCTGGCCCGTGGGTGCGTAGCAGTGCGAGCGCATCGCAGCCCAGGG
>Ga0075163_10001507_pt1 | contig 31467 bp, 18 predicted proteins | sample JI1023141ADNA_FD_71478 | JGI IMG/M metagenome (GOLD analysis project Ga0075163, IMG submission 71478) | Wastewater effluent complex algal communities from Wisconsin, to seasonally profile nutrient transformation and Carbon sequestration -... | ecosystem: Engineered > WWTP > Effluent > Algae...
GCGCAATGGGGGCTTTGCGGTTCGTTTGAGTCGTGCCAACGATATTGAAGAGTTGAGTAGGCAGCTCGAGGGCAACACGACCGACATCGTGCTCGCCGCCTACCAGCACCCGCACTGTACTCTGGAGCAGATTGCCGCGGCGTTGCGCGGCAGTCCCAGCGATGCGGTGCTGATTGCCACCCACAGCAGTATCGACGAAGACATACACGCCAACGCCTATGCACACGGCGCCTGCCAGTTGATCAACCTGAAGAAGCCGGCCCAAGCGCTTTCAGCGACTAGGTGGGCGATGACGCTTCTGGCAGAACGTCGCGACCGTCAGCGCTTGGCAAGCGCCCTTCGCGAAAGTGAGCGCCGATGCGATGCACTGATCGACTCCTCCCGCGATCCGATCGCGTATGTGCACGAAGGTATGCACATCCGTGCCAATCAAGCCTACTTGGAGATGTTCGGCTACGATAGCCTCGAAGTTCTCGAGGGCATTGCTCTGCTGGACTTGATTGATGATCGCGACGCGGATGCATTCCGTTCGGTCCTGAAGAAACTCGCCCGTGGCGAACCCCCGCCCTCGTCACTGGCATTGCGCGCAACCCGCGCCGATGGCGAAGTCTTCGATGCGGTCATGGAATTCGCCAACGCCAGCTACGAGGGCGAGGCCTGTCAGCAGATCGTGTTCCGACGGAATGAAGCACCGAAGCTGAACGACCCGGTTACCGGGCTGTTGTCGCGTACCCAGTTCATGAGTCTGCTCGATTCTGCCTTGGCACGCGGCCTCAAAGGCGCACAGAACGAAGCAGCGCTGCTGCTGGAAATCGACAATTTCGGCGTGGTGCTGAACGAGATCGGACTCAACCACGCCGACGAGCTGCTGCGCGACCTCTCGGACCTTCTGCGCAGTCACCTGGTCGATGGTGCGGAGATTGCGCGGCTATCCGACCACAGCTTCGGTCTGCATCTCGTCAACAGCGACTTCGCCCAGACACGTGAGTTTGCTGAGCTTTTGCGCGCCAAGGTTCAAGGCCATATCATCGAAGTCGGCAAGCGATCATTGACCTTGACGTTGAGTATCGGCGGCGTGCAGATCGGGCCCAAGTCAGTCGACGTAGCGACCGCACTGGGCAAAGCCAGCCAATGTCTCCAAATCGCCCTCTCCGAGGGTGGCAATCGCACGCAACTGTTTGATCCCTCGGCAGATGATCGACAGGAAGCCGCGAGAATCAAAGCTTGGGTCGAACGCATCCAGTCTGCGCTGAAGTCAAACGAATTCCTGCTCTACTACCAACCGATCATCAGCCTGCAGGGCGACGCGAGTGAGTTCTACGAAACCTTGCTTCGCATGAAGGGCACCGATGGCGAAGTGGTGCCGCCGCTGACCTTTCTGCCCATTGCCGAGGATCATGGCCTGATCGAGAAGATCGACCGCTGGGTGCTGTCGCACGCCATTGCCGTACTGGCAAAACGCAATGAGGCCGGCACCCGAACCCGTTTGCTAATCAAACTCACCCCACAGAGCATGCTGGACCCGAGCCTGCCGACCTGGATCGGCAATCTGCTCAAGACGAGTGGCGTTGGCGGTGATCAATTGGTGTTCGGCATCCCGGAAAGTCGTGTTTCCACCCAGCTCAAGGCGGCACAGGATTTCTTGCGCAAGGTTGCCGCTCTGGGCTGCGCCATGTGCATCGAGCAATTCGGCACCTCGGGAAATTCGTTCGACCTACTGAGGCATCTGGACGCTTCGATGCTGAAGATCGACCGTCGTTTTACCGAGGACTTGGGGCGCAATATCGAAAACCAGCGCCGCGTGAAGGCGATCGCAGAACGCGCACATGCTCAGGACAAGCTGACTATTGCGGAATTTGTCCAGGACGCTGCCAGTATGAGCGTGCTTTTCACCAGCACTGTCAGCTATGTGCAGGGCAATTTCCTCGCCGCCGCTGGCACCGAAATGAACTACGAGTTCCAGTAACCGGCAAGCGAGGTCGGCGAGCCAAGAACACGCATCGAGCCTGTTGCATGACCGGCGCGGAGACGCCCGGAACCGTGTTTACGCGGTCCGGGCATCCACCTCACACGCCTTGATCAGCTATTCGACTGCAACGCGGCAATGCGCTCATCAAGCGGCGGGTGACTCAGGAATAGTCTCTGCAATCCCTGACTCATGCGCCCGGAAATACCGAAGGCTTGGACTGCATCGGGCAAGGTGTTCTCACCATGGTTGCTCTTGAGCCGTTGCAGCGCAGCGATCATTTTCGGCGCACCGACCAGCTTGGCAGCCCCCGCGTCAGCACGGTATTCACGATGCCGCGAAAAGGCCATGGCGATCATCGACGCCAGAATACCCAGCAGAACCTGCGCGACCATGCTGACCACGAAGAAACCGATACCGCCTTCGCGCTCATTGCGAAAAACCACCTGATCGACAACACGCCCGATCAAGCGGGACAGGACGATTACAAAGGTGTTCAGCACCCCTTGCAGCAAGGCCATCGTAACCATATCGCCATTGGCAACGTGGCTGACCTCATGCGCCAGCACAGCCTCAGCTTCATCGCGCGACATCCCGCGCAGGAGTCCGGTGGAAACGGCGACCAAGGAATTGTTGCGACTGGGCCCGGTCGCGAACGCATTGATTTCGGGCGCATCGTAAACCGCCACCTCAGGCATCTGAATCCCTGCCGACTGCGCCTGACGCTGGACCGTGTTGAGCAGCCAAGCTTCAAGCTCGTTGCGCGGCTGGGTGATGACCTGTGCGCCGGTGCTCTGCTTGGCCACCCACTTCGACATCAACAGTGAAATGATCGAGCCACTGAAGCCAAGGATGGCTCCGAACACCAACAGGCCACCAAAATCCTGCCCGCTTGCAGCCAGATACTGATCTATTCCCAACAGTCGCATCACAATGCTGGCAATCAACAGCACCGCCATGTTGGTGGCAACGAACAACAGGATCCGCTTCATGCTTGAACCTCCAGCCAGTGTTCCAAATGAAATCCGCCTGCTGACAATGTGGCATGCCGCGTCAAAATCAAGCCAAGGAACCTGCGCGGCAAAAGCCGACCGGTCTGCAAAGCCGTCTGCGCGGTCCAATATTTCCGCCGATTCTTGGCCCATAGCCGTGCTATGGACCGGCGAATCGCCGAAAATCTGTCCTCGCGCAGCCGACTTTTCGCCTCGATCGTTTCTGCCGCGCAGGCTCCAAGGATCCATTTGCGAATGACTTTGGACGTCGAAGCCCGTGCTGGGAACACACGATCCGCCTACCGGGGCCGTTTCGCGCCATCACCCACCGGCCCGCTGCACCTCGGGTCATTGTTGGCTGCCATCGGAAGCTGGCTGATGGCACGCCATGCCGATGGGGAATGGCTGGTCCGCATCGAAGATGTCGATACACCGCGTTGCGTGGAGGGGATCGCCGAGCAGCAATTGCGCACATTGGCGGCATTCGGCCTCGAGAGCGACCTGCCCGTACTACGCCAAAGCCATCGGCAGGACATCTATCGGTCCGCCCTGCAAACGCTACTGGATCAGAACGCAGCATTCCCTTGCCGTTGCAGCCGCAATGACTTGCGTGACGAGGGCAACATCCATCGAAAATGCCTCGAACACCCTTCCGGGCATACGGCTGCCGTCAGACTGAGGGTGCCTGACGGGTTGACGATCACCATTGAAGACCGCATCCATGGAACCTTCGTCCAGCAGCTCGACACCGAGGTTGGCGATTTTGTCCTGTTCCGCGCCGATGGTCTTTGGGCCTATCAATTGGCGGTGGTTGTGGATGACGCCGCACAGCAGATCACCCATGTGGTGCGCGGTGCTGATCTTCTGGACTCCGCCCCGAGACAGCGCTATCTGCAGCAAATACTCGCGGTCCCGCAGACGGAATACGCGCACCTGCCGCTAGTCCTGGATGTCGATGGCCGCAAGTTGAGCAAGTCCAGTCTCGCCACACCGGTCACAGAGAGTGACCCCCTACCTGCGATGAATGTGGTCTGGCGTCTCCTCGGACAAGTCGAGCCCATCGTCGCGCGCAACCCGAACCGTTGGCTGCAGGAAGCGCTGCGTAGCTTCGAGCCCAATCGAATACCGCGCTCGGAACTAAGACCGTCCGGACCCGTCAATTCGCAAGACGAGTGAAGCGCCCCGCACTTGGGGCCCGGCAACTCCAGAGCAGGACAAACTGCCCGCCCCCATCGTCCTCGGCATCTCGCAAACGGGGATCGCCAACTGAGCCTATGGTCGTAGTACGCAATCCTCGGCCCGCCGTATTCTCTGTGTAGAATTCAAAGAACCAGCGCGGGCACACGCGCGGTTGACACATCCAACAGCACAAAACCGGGAGAGCGAACATGACAGCACGCGTGGCATTGGTCACTGGTGGCACCGGCGGCATTGGCACCGCCATATGCAAACGACTGGTTGGCATGGGATTGCGCGTGGCCACCAACTATCGAAATGAAGCCAAGGCGCTGGAATGGCAGGCGGCACGCAAGGCGGAAGGCTTCGACATCACGATCGTGCCCGGCGATGTGGGCAGTCCCGAAGGGGGCGCTGCCATGATCGCCGCGGTGGAAGCCGCACTTGGACCGGTCGACGTGCTGATCAACAACGCCGGCATTACTCGTGACGGCACCTTCCATCGCATGAGTGCGAGTCAGTGGCACGAAGTCATCAATACCAATCTGAATGCCTGTTTCAACGTCACGCGCCCGGTGATTGATGGCATGCGTGATCGCAAATGGGGCCGGATCGTGCAGATCAGCTCCATCAACGGTTTGAAGGGCCAATATGGTCAAGCCAACTATGCCGCCGCCAAGGCGGGCATGCACGGTTTCACCATTTCGCTGGCGCGCGAGAACGCCAAACTTGGCATCACGGTCAACACGGTCTCGCCCGGCTATGTCGCGACCGACATGGTGATGGCCGTGCCCGAAGAGGTTCGCGCCAAGATCGTTGCCGACATCCCCACGGGGCGACTCGGAAAGCCGGAAGAAATCGCCTATGCGGTGGGCTTCCTGGTATCCGATGAGGCGGCATGGATCACCGGCTCCAATCTCGACATCAATGGCGGTCATCACATGGGCTGGTAAGATGCCGGTGTTGCTGCGTCGCAGCGACTGCGTTTGCCCCCAGCCAGTCTGACCATCGCGCTGCGGCGCCTTGTTACTAGCGAGTAGTCCTCATGTCCAAGCCGCGCATCATCAAGAAGTATCCCAATCGCCGTCTGTACGACACCGACATCTCCAGCTACATCACGCTGGAAGACGTTCGGCAACTCATTGTCGATGGCGAAGAAATCGAAGTTCGCGATGCCAAGACTGGGGAAGATCTGTCCCGCTCGGTGTTGTTGCAAATCATCGCCGAGCACGAGGAGCGTGGTCAGCCGATGTTCTCCACCCAGCTGTTGAGCCAGGTGATTCGGATGTATGGCGACTCGCTGCAGGGCTTCATGGGCAGCTACCTTGAACGCAGCATGCAGTTGTTCACCGACCAGCAGCATCAATTCCGCAGCCAATTGAACAATCTGCTGGGCAAGACACCCTGGTCGATGCTGAATTCACTCACCGAACGCAATATGGATTTGTGGCGCTCGTTTCAGGATGGCCTGCTGAAATCCGGCGGCATGGCTGGGCCGACGGACCCAAGCAAACCGGACGCCAATCGCCCGGAACCACCCGCGACTGGCTCCGCAACGGCGGATGTCCGAGGGAGCACCACACGGCGTCGTTGACCCGAACCTGCAACGCTAGCGTCTGCCGCAACGGACGGGCGCAGTCGGCCACCATGTCGCCCGGCGATGAACAAAAAACGCCCCGCCACGGGGCGTTTTTTGTTACCACCTCTCAATCAGCGTTTGGCCAACCAGGCATCCACTGCGTCGGGTACTTCCTTCTGCGCGCGGCTGGAGACGTAGATGCCGATGTGACCACCACGGAAGGACAACTCGGAGTAGTCACGCGTCCCGACCGCTTTCGCCATCGCCTTCGACGCTGCAGGCGGCACGAGATGATCCTGCTCGGCAAAGATGTTCAGCACTGGGCACCGCACGCGAGACAGGTCGACATCATGACGGCCGATCTGCAAACCGCCACGGATCAGCTTGTTGCCCTGATAGAAATCACGGATGAACTGCCGGAACGCCTCCCCCGCCTGATCCGGTGAATCGAAGATCCACTTTTCCATGCGCATGAAGTTCTCGACTTCATCCGCGTCTTCGACCACATCCAGCATGCCGATGTACTTCTGCAGGAACAGCCGATAGGGCTTGAGCGTGAGGTAGCAGAAGTTCATCAGGTCCGCCGGAATATTGCCTAACGTATCGACGAACAGATCGATATCCATCTCACGCGTCCAGTGCGAGAGCATGTTGTCCGGCGTGTGGAAATCCACCGGCGTGACCATGGTGATCAAATTGCGCACGCGCTCGGGGTGCATGGCGGTGTAGCAAAGCGAAAACGCACCACCCTGACAGATTCCCAGCAGATTGATCGAGGGCAAGCCATGACGACGGCAAACCTCCTCCACACAGCTATGCAGCCAGCCATTGATGTAGTCGTCGAGAGTATCGAAGCGATCTGAGAGATCCGGATAGCCCCAATCGATCAGATAGATGTCGTGACCGCGCGCCAACAATTGGCGCACCAGCGAGCGATCCTCTTGCAGATCAACCATGTAGGGGCGATTGACCAGGGCATAGCTGATCAGAATCGGCACCTGTTCGGTGGGGGCATGCTCGCCTTTGTAGCGATAAAGGGTGACGCGTTCGTCGCTGAACACGGCCTCCTTGGGGGTGGCACCAAACTCGACTTCGCCCACTTGAGCCAACACGCTGGCCCCGTTGCGGATTTGCCGCTGTGTCGTCAGCCATTCCTGCGTCCATTGTGCAGGGGATATTCCAATAGGCCCGAACATAAATCAGCCTCCCTTGCGCTTGGTGGACTTGCCTGCTGCGGAGGCACTCGCCTTGCCAATGGCGGGCGGCGGCGGCACAGCGATCAACGGCTGCGGTTTGGTCAGCTTGCGCCTCATGGGAAGCACCTTCGCGCTTTGCGCAGGCACGGCAACACTGACTTTCGCCGAGGACTTGGCGCGGGACTTCTCGCCAACGCGGTCGCCAGATCGTGTACGCGCAAGCGTTGCCGACGTTTTCGATACAGGCTTCGCCGTGGCGGTTGGTGCCGGCTTGCTGCGCTTGGGCGAGACCATGCTGCTCGGTGACAGGACTTCCGCGGCCGGCGTTGTCACAGCGGTAGTGGGCTCCACCACCGTTGAGGAGCGTCGCTGTTCGAGCATCTGCAGGCGACGTTTGATTTCCCGCAATTCGAGCTTCAGCGCATGCGTCTTGCGATGCGCCCCGTCCAACTCCGCTCGGGTTGGCAGCCCCATCGACGCTGACGCACTGTCCATGATTGCCTGCCCTGCTGCTCGCAACCGCATTTGCGCATTGACCAGCTCGCCGTACAGATGCCGATAGTCCTCGGCCAATGCCGCCTCGGCGAAGGCTTCTTCGCTGGCATCCACCCACAGATCGAACACAGCGCGCATCGATTTCAATTGTTTGTCCGGCGCGCTATGCGCCTGCAAGCGCTGTTCGAAGCGACGCATGCCTTCGACCTGAACGGCTTGCATTTTCTGACCGTAGCGCTGCATCACTGCCAAGTAGACATCGCGTGCTTTCAGCCATTCCTGCCAGCGTCCCTGGTGTTCACGCGCAAAACCCAGCCCCGGCGTATCGAGTGACTGCTGCCACGTTTGGGTGAAGGCACTGGGCATGCGCGGCGCAGCCGCCGAGTCGAGCATGGCCTTGCGCCACTGTTCGGCGATACCGGCGACATCCATCTGGCGCAAATCCGGCAGGCTACCCATGGCTTGCTGCAGCGTCTGGTAGAACTGTTGTGCCTGACCCATCCAATCCATTCCCTGACTGGAAGACGGGGCGCAGACGTTGCCGAACGGATTCCACGAAGGCGCGCTTGGTGGCATGCCGGGAAAACTCATCCCCGGCGGCATGAAGCCGGTTGCCGAGGGACTGAGAAAAGGACTCGCTGCTGGTTCACGAAGCATCGAGTTCCAGAACGCCATGCTGCGTTCACCCCATGCGTTGACCGAATCCAAGAACGGATTGCTGCTGTTCGCCGCCATGCCCGCCTGCCTCCGAAAAGATGCTCAGCACGATGCTATCACCGCGCTCAAGTCATTTCTTGCAGTGCGTCAATTCTGCGCGACCAAGGTCGAAGCGGAGCGCCGCCCTACTGCAAACGATCCGGGAGGCCGAGGTGCGAGGCTGCCAGCGCGTCTTTCCCACGCGTCTGCGAGGAGATCGCCAGCGATTGGCGGGATGGTGCTCTGCCCGCATCCAGATCGGCATTCAACAGATCCAATGCGCGCCAGGCATACGGCATCAGCGGCAGATAGCTCGCCCCCAGGTCGGGTAGACCGAGGAAGGCGTCAAAATGCTGGGCATGCGGCACCTGCCAGTACTGCACATCGCGCTGCTGCGATTGTGCCCAGGCGACATACGGTGCGCTGCTGAACGCGGCGGGGATTAATCCGTCATCGAGGCCGTGGATCACGACCACCGGTAGTCCAACGCGCGGCAACTTGACTGCGGTGGCGGCAATCGCGGCATGTAACGTTTGCGATTCGGTCGAATCCGAGGTCCACAACGCACGCAAGCAGGCCAATGCCTCCGTCCGGCTGTTCTGCGCGAGGTCGTTGAGCAGCACACCGACACCGGGCGGAATCCCGCTACTGTCGCTCCACCACGTGGACATCGCTGCCCGCGCCACCTCGCCCGCTGCGACAACCGAATAGCCACACGGCATGGTGGACACGTCGGCGCGCAAGTAGGCCGATGCATACGCCGCAGCCACGGCACGCCACAGGTCAAAGCGGGTCGACAGCACCGCCGCCTGCAGGGCGGCATCGGTCCAACCGCCCGCACGCAATACCGCCAGCGCTTCGTCGGCCGCAGTCGGCATGGCATCCGAGCTCAACAAGCCGAGCTGATGGGCTTCCACGCACGCCGTCTGCCAGTCTGGCAACACACCCAAAGAACTTTGCAGCAAAGTCAGATGACCGAGTTGCGGCGAACTCAGCGCGCAGGGCATCAAGAGTGCTGCTTCGGTCAGGTAGCCATAGGCAGCGCGTGCGGTCGGTCCCGCCTCGCCTGCCTGTGCCGCATAGGCGTTCGGCGCGACGGCCACCACACCGTCCAGCCAGGGCTCGGCATCCTCGGCGGCACGCAAGACGGCCGCGCCGCCATTCGAGACCGCCACGGCCAGAATCCGCGTGTTGGCGAAATCGAAGGGAGGATGCTGCGGATAGGCCATCGACAACTGCGCCAAAGCGAACTCGGCCGCCTGTCGAACGTGCCGCCCCCAATCGGCTTCGGGGTTGTCCTGCGAATGCGCATGCTTGAATGACACCGCACCTGGACCAGTCCCATCAAGTTTGGCGGGTTGCGGCAGGAACTCCAGCTCACCTGCTCCCACCGCAAGGCGACGACCATCCAGCGCCACGCCGGTCTGCGAGTCATGATCGAAATAGCCGGTTCCCGCGCCCTTGTCGGTGTAGGCCACCGCACAGCCACGCGGCAAAGCCCAGCCACCCGCCATCGAAATTGCCCCGTAGATGCCACGCGAACCCGAGGATGCCGTCACCACCAGGCACGGCTTGGCGGGATCAAATGCATCCGGCAACTGCAATAGCACGCGATGCGGCTGACGCGCACCGGGCAGGCGCGCAAACGCCTGGAATTCGCGCCCCGGTACCGGCGACAGATCGCCATACAGCGAACCCAAGCCGCCCGCCGGGGACACGTCGGCAATGCCACGCCAGTTGGTCCAGAACGCGCGACGGCGCAGTTCGTCCGCGCTGGGATTCGACGCATCCGCGATGACCGGCGGCGTGGCCGATTGCAGACCCGCAAGACCCAGACCTGCGGTCAGCAGATCATCGGCATCGCCTCGATGGGCGGTCTCACGCACGGCGGACCACGACGTCGGCTTGTCCACCGGCTGCTCCTGCGTTGCGGTCGCCCCAGAGGACGATGGATTCACCGATGACGGTGTGGCATCGCGACCGCAGCCACTCAGGGCCACCGCCACGCACGAAATCAAACACAGACGAAAGGCGTTCATGCACGCAGTGAGCCAGCAAGCGACGCACCTGCCCATCGTACTTTGGTGGCATGTTGGTGCCGCCGGTTCAAGGCTGCAGCTCCCACACTACCGTGTCGAGCAAGCCATGATCGGATTGCACCTGGATCCGATGCGGCCCCGGCGGAAGATCCAGATCCGGCCAGATCGCCACACGATCAACGACTTCAGCCTCGCCGACGACCTGATCGTCCACACTCAAAGTCAGTCTGTGCGCGTTGCTATAGGCCTTGACGGTCACCACGCCCGCCGGTCGCGGCGTGAAGCGACGACTGGCAATGTGCAGCACAGGTTCGCGCTGCCACCAAGCCTGCAGCAGATAAAACGCATCCTTGCGCTCGCGACGGTCGTAGCTCACCAGGCCTTTGTCATTGATGCCCGGACGATCACCTTCATCGCGCCCCGCCGAGGCATGATCGAAGGCCAGCCAGACGAATTGCCCCCACAGGAAGGGGCGTTGTGCAAGCTGGCGGGCATAGGCTTCGTGGAACAGCGCCTGATACTGCTCGGGATGCCAGTGGCTTTTGGCCTCGGGCCGCACGGGCGGTTCCTGCTGATGTTGCACACTGCCACCGGCACCGTACTCGCCCAATCCGATAGGCAGATCGGAATGCAGCGCGTGCAAGCGATCCGCCCAGTCTCCGATGTCCTGCAGGCTACCGTCATACCAGCCCCAATAGCGGTTGTAGGCCGCCAGATCGGTCTGCAAGGCCATCGGGTGATCGTCCGCCGCGCAGCAATGTGCGTAGGCGGTCAGGCGCGAAGAATCCTCCTGCTTGGCAAGCTGGTGCAGTTCGCCAAGCAGGCGGACGATCGGCTCATCGGAGCGGTAGACCTCGTTGCCGACACCCCAGATCGCCACTGCCGCGTGGTGCCGCTGCTGGCGGATCAACTCACGCAATTGCTGGCGCAGATTGTCGCGAAAGGACGCGGTTTCCTGCATCGCGCTGTTGAGCGGAATCTCGGTCCACAGCACCAGGCCCAACTGGTCAGCGCGCTCATAGACGCGCTCGGGATGCGGGTAATGCACCAGCCGCAGGCCGGTCGCCCCCAAGGACTGCAGAATGCCCATGTCTTCGTCGATCTGCGCATCGCCGACCGCCACGCCGATACCCGGCCGCCCAGGATGGAAGTAGTTCACCCCATGCAAGGGATAGGGTCGCCCATTGAGCAGGAAACCGCGCTGCGCATCGACACTGAACTGGCGCAGACCTATCGGCAGCGCATGGGCATCGAGCAGCGTTTCGCCGTCCCGCACTTCGACGCGCAGACGGTACAGATAGGGATCGTCCACACCCTGCCAGCGATGTGGCTGTTGGATTTGCAAGGGCATCTCGACGAGCTGGCTGCGCTGCGCTTTCACCCGCGCCGATTGCTGCGCTTCGGCAACCATCTGACCCGTGGCGTCCAGCACGCTGAGATGAAGCTGCGGCTTGGCGGCGCGCCGCCCATCATTGCGAATCGTGACGCGCACCGACAGGCGCGCCAGATCGGCATCCAGCGACTCGGTATCGATCTGAATCCCCGGACCACCATGATCAAGCAGGTCGATGTGCACGGCATCGGTATCGATCAGCCTGACGGGCCGGATCAGTCCACCGAACACGCTGAAATCACCACCCAGCGGTGCCACATCGGGCAACGCGCCGTTGTCCACGCGCACCGCCAGAACATTGCGGCCATGGCGCAGCCAAGGAGTGATGTCGATGCGGAAGCGCGAATAGCCGCCCGCATGCTGTCCCGCCTTCTGCCCATTGATCCAGACTTCGGCGGCCATGGTGGCCGCATCGAATTCGAGAAACTGCTGTCGACCGGCGCCCGCTTGACCCTGCCCTTCAAAGACATGGCGATACCAACCCACGCCCCGATAGTAGGCACCACCGCGTTCCGCATCCGGCGCGTTCCAGGTGTGTGGCAGACGCACAGTCTGCCAATCGGCGGTATCGACGTCCGACTCCATTGCCCCCTCGACATCGTGGCGCTGGAACTGCCAATCACCATCCAGGAGCAAGCTGTGCCGTTCTGCCTGCGCGCAGGGCCAGACACCCATCCACAGAACCAAGGCCAAACTGGTGGTCAGGCAGCGCATCCACCACGGTCCGGGCCGACTCATGTCTGCCCCGCTTCGACACGTAAACCGACAGCCCATCCGGAGACCGCACCGGCCTGCGAGCGCCGCAGAACCGATAACGTTCGCCATGCCGATACCCCCAACCATGCCGATACCATCTCCAGTTCTTGGCGCGCAAACACGCCAACCCACGCCCACACGAGCACCTGCACACTCATTTGCGCCCCCTCGCGACAATCAAGACGCACGCTAACATCACTGCGACGCACCCGCGGCGGCAACAAGCGCATGTTCGCAAGTCGCATTGACGACAACGGGTGCGTGCGCCTGCAGCAGCGCGCAAGGGTGTGCTGCGGGTACGAGCGCCCGATGCCACTGGAGCCCGGCCGCGGTTCTTCAAATCGTCGGCACGCGAAGCGCCTGCATCGCTTCACGGCAGACGACACCCAGCGGACGCCCGCTTGCACGCCAGTCCACCCCAGATAACGCTCAACGCATTGATCTACCCGTGCCGGGTGCTTGCCACTTCCCTGCTATGGCTCGAAACCATCCGCGAAAATCGCCACAGGCATCGGCACCGCAATCCAGATATCGCGCAATTGCTGCTCGAAAAAAATACCAAGGGGTCTGGGATCGGCGCCGAACACAATGCGTCCACCATGGCCTCGCTGGTTGGTTTCGGTATCGGTGATCAGAACGTGACGAGAACTGTCGCTGCAGTTCGCATCACTGCACTGCCACCACCCACCGCTGCCTATCGTGCCACTGACGTAGGCCGGGATCTCACCAGGCCGCAAGCGCAGTTGATCCACGACATCGAAGGGATTCGGCAGCACGGCGCGGCTGGCGGTGGCGCAGCTAGCGTCGCCACAAGTGACCAGATTGCGTGCACCCGCAAAGGTGTTCTCTATCAGAACGGGGCGATTGTCAGCGCGCAGCGCAATCGCGCCACCATTGTAGGTGGGCTCACTGCCGACAGAGCTGACCGTCGCACTGATGCACTCGACATCATCACAACGGGCCACACGCAGCGCACCGACGGCATTGCCCCCCGGCGGTTGACTGGACAAACCCCAGGTCGCCACCGGGCGACCGTCGCCACCAACCGCCAATCCCAAGCCCGACAACGCCGTGGACTGCACCGCCGGATCAGGCTCGTCGGCCAGCAATCGCGATTGTCCGCTGCTGCAATTCACGTCCGCGCACGAGAACAGATACACCGCGTTGGTCGCGACATTGGCATACAACATCACGGGACGACCGTCGGCACGAATCGCCAGCTCGGTGAAACTGCTGGTCGAGTTGCCCGAACCACTGACGTCTCGATGCGTGCCCGTGGTGCAATCGGCATCGGCACAATCCCAAGCCGCGCTGCCACCGACATGCGAGTAGTAGGCGAACGGGCGACCATCCGGGCGAATGCCGACAGACGGGCGCGACGAATCGGAGTTGGCACCACCGGTGTCGCGATACGTCACCGATGTGCATTGCGCATCATCGCAGAGGCCGATACGCGGGCGGCGCAGCTTGGTCCAGATCCCCACCGGACGACCATCCGACCGCGAGGCGATATTGGGTGCGAAAGCGGGCACACCGTTGGTGGTGCGCCGGGTGAAGCTTGTACACGCTGTCGTCGTGCACTGGGTCGAGCGCAATTCGGTCAAGGCCGCGTCGTAGTAGTGGATCAACGGACGACCCGAGGAATAGGACTCCGCCACGCTGGTCGGTCCGTAGTCCGGGCCAGACTCCAATTGCAAACGCTGCGGTGCCGTGCAATCGGCATCATTGCAGACCGTCGCCAACATCGCACCGACCGAAGGCTGATGGTGACTGACCAGCAGGTTGCCATTGGGCAGTCGCGTGGCCGAGGGCGCAAAGCCGCGCCCCACCGCATCCAACGTCGACTGCACGAGCGATGAGCAATTGGCGTCCAGGCAGCGCACGCGTTCCAGACTGTCTCCAACCAGCCCGCGGAACACCAGGTCCACAAAGCCGTTGGCATCGGCCGTCATGGCGGCATCGCTGCCCATCGCGGCGGTAAAGGTGGTGAAATTCGCCCCACCGAAGGGTGCCATGCCGCGCGCTACACGCAGCTCGCCAGTGAGCGTGTCGTCGTAGGCAATCCACAACGCACTGTTGGAGAACAACATGCTCGGATTGCGTCCCCGCGTGCCAAGGCTATCGATCAGCACGCTGTTGCCGCTATCACAGATGGCGCTGGCGCAGCGATAAAGACGCAGGTCGCCATTGCTGGCGTCGTAATAGGCCACGTAGGGAAATCCACTCGCTGGATCAACCGCTGTCGCCGTGCCCGCGCCCACGTCATTGACCGTGTCGAGCACGCGCAGGGTGGCCGAGTTGCAGGAAGAATCGAAGCAATCGGCCGCCTCCAGATCGCCCGTGGTCGCGTTATAGAACGCCGCAAACGGGCGTTGAGTGAGTGCGCTGCGCCGCGCTGCACTGACGAAGCGACCGCGGTCCGCACCACTGGTCAAACGCACTTCGGGCGCGCAGCCGTCAGCACAGGAACCGGCAAACAGCGACTGCTCATTGGCGACATAGTGGAAACCTGTCCACTGGTCGCTGCTGCCAAACCGCGTCACCGCCAGATGCTCACCAAAGTCATCCTTCCCATCGAGCACGCGCACGGCATACCCGGGCGCAGGCTGCGATTGTGCGAGCACGATGCCCGGCGCCAGAACCACCCAAGCCAGCAGAGCCCCACGCACACCCTTTCTCCGTTCGACTCGCATCGCACTGCACTCCCGTTGTGGATAGGAAGCCGACCGCTCCCACGCGAAGGTTGACGAAAAAGCGAAGCGCAACGTGTCAGCACTCAACGCGCTTCCAGCAGCACTCCCAGCTGACGTTTCAGCATGCCGCCGTGGCTGCGCAGCCACTGGCGTTGCAGTCGCCAATCCGGCAGGCGTTGGCCGACTTCATGCCAGAAGGCGGGCGAGTGGTTGCGTTGCACGAGGTGGCAGAGTTCGTGGACGAGGACGTACTCGAACGCGCGCGGAGGGGCGAGGATTAGGCTGAGATCGAGGGACAAGCTATTGCGTCCACTGAGTGAGCCCCACAGGCTGGACAGGGGGCGGATGCGGACCTGACTGGGGGCGTGAACGAACCCGGGCAGGTAATGCGGCAACCAGCGCCCCAGATCGGCACGGGCTTCGGCATGCAGAAACTCCGCCACCACCTTTCTCGCCTTCTGCATCGTGGCGGCAGGTGGAACCAGCAACAGCCAGTCTGTTTCGGTTCGTTGCACGGCGAGACGCGCTGCGGTTTGCCATCGCAAAGTGACGATCTCACCGCGCAGTGGCAGGGTCAGATCATTTCCCCACGCCCATGCGGTATCGCTGTCGTGTGTCGGCAGGTGCTCAAGGCATTGCTCCAGTAGCCAGCCGCGATGGCGTTCCAGAAACTGTCGAACGAATAGCGCCGACGTGCCCGGCGGCAAACTCAGACGCGCACCGCGCTCGCTGACCGACAGTTTCACCCGCACAGCGCGTGGATCGATGACTTGCAGAACGTCGATCTCACGACCATCCGGGAGACGCAGGGCCAGCGTCTGTTTCTGCAGACCGAGCCGTGGTGTCGGGCGGCGCGCCTTCGGATTCATGCTTCCCACAATACCTGCAGAACATCCTCGCCGTAGCGCTCCAGTTTGCGCACGCCGACGCCGCCGACCTCGGCCAATTCGTCGAGGTCTTCCGGCGCGGCTTCGGCAATAGCGCGCAAGGTGCTGTCGTGAAAAATCACATAGGGCGGCACGCCCTGCGCCTTGGCCAACCGCGAGCGCAGTTCGCGCAGGGCGACGAAGCGTGCCTCGACCTCGGCGTCATCGAAGGTCGGCACATGACGCGCCTCGGCGCTGCGCCGCGCGGTCTTGCCCAAGCTGGCGACCACGGCGTCCTTGCGCATTCGCACGACCGATTCACCGCGCAGCACGGCACGCGCGGTGTCGGTCAGTTGCAAGGCACCGAACTGTTCGATGTCCACCTTCAGCAAGCCCGCCGCCACCAACTGCCGGAACACGCTGCGCCAGCGCAGGTCGTCGAAGTCCTTGCCGATGCCCCAGGTAGACAGGGACTGGTGCGCGAATTGGCGGATTCGCGCCGTATCCGCGCCGCGCAACACATCGATGACATGTCCTGCACCAAAGCGCTGACCGGTGCGATACACACAGGACAGCGCCTTCTGTGCCGCGACGCTGGCATCCCAGGTCTGCGGCGGCTGCAGACAGTTGTCGCAGTTGCCGCACGGCTGCGGATAAACCTCACCGAAGCTTTCCAACAGGACCTGCCGTCGGCAGCGCACGGTTTCGCAGTAACCCAGCATGGCGTCGAGCTTGCGTCGTTCGACGCGTTTGCGTTCTTCCGGGGCCTCGGAACGCTGGATCATCTGCGCTTGATTGACCACATCGCCCAAGCCGTAGCACAACCATGCCTCGGCGGGTTCGCCATCACGTCCGGCACGACCCGTTTCCTGGTAGTAACCCTCCAGCGAGCGCGGCAAATCGACATGCGCGACAAAGCGCACATCGGGCTTGTCGATGCCCATACCAAAGGCAATCGTCGCCACCATGACGATGCCGTCCTCGCGCAGAAAACGTTGCAGATGCGCACTGCGCTCGGCGGCATCCATTCCCGCGTGATACGGCAAGGCAGCAAAGCCCTGCGCACGCAGTTCCAACGCCAGTTCATCGACCTTCTTGCGCGTCATCGCGTAGACGATGCCGGTCTGGCCACGATGCAGTTCCAGGAACGCGCGCAACTGCGCCTTCAGGTTCTGCTTGTCGACCAGTCGATAGCGGATGTTGGCGCGATCAAACGAAGTGACGAAGCGCTGCGCTTGCTGCAAGCCGAGTTGTTCGACGATCTCGCGTTGCGTCGGCGGATCAGCGGTGGCGGTCAGCGCGACGCGCGGCACGTCGGGCCAGCGTTCGTGCAGGATCTTCAGCTCGCGGTACTCACGCCGGAAGTCATGTCCCCACTGCGACACGCAGTGCGCTTCGTCAATCGCGAACAGGGCGACCCGGGCCTGCTCAAGACGCCCCAGAAAACGTGGCGTCAACAGTCGCTCGGGCGCGACGTAGAGCAGATCCAGCTCAGCGCGCATCAATTGCTGCTCGACGTTGGCGGCGTCCTCGGCGCTCAGGCTGGAGTTGAGATACGCAGCACGCACGCCGAGCTGCTTCAGCGCTTCGACCTGATCCTGCATCAAGGCGATCAGCGGCGAAACCACGATGCCCACGCCATCGCGCAGCAGCGCCGGGATCTGATAACACAGCGACTTGCCGCCTCCGGTTGGCATCAATACCAGGCAATCCTGTCCCGCGCAGAGTTGTTCGATGATCTGCTGCTGCGGCCCGCGAAAGGCGTTGAAGCCGAATACGCGGCGGAGCAGGTCATGCGCAGGTGACGACAGCATGGCGAGGGCGTAGTGATCCAGTAGCAGGCCGCGCATTGTCTCGCAGCACATCCGCTGACGGGTGAACTTCGTGGTACGAGCCTGGTCGCAGGACAGCCACTTGTCTACTGCGGTGGGTCAATTGGGAGCGCTACACTGCGGCCATGCGAATCACGCTGTCGTCCCTGCTGAGTCTGCTATTGATGAGCGCGCTGCTCGGCGGTCTGCTGCGCGCGCCCTGCGGTGTCGCCACGACAAACTCGTCATACCCCGGCACAGTGGTCGCGACGGAAGCGCCAACGCCCTGCCCCATGCACCACGCCAAGAGCGCGCACCCAGCGCCGGATATCGGCCATTCTGTGCCTCGGCATGGCTGTGATCACTCGGGATCCGACATCTGCCATTGCCAAGCCATCAGTCTGGCCTTGATCGATTTGAAACCAATCAGCCTGCCCGAATTGCGTCCGCAAGGAATTCGGCCTCGTCTGCAGAGCTTCGTTTTTCCGCGCCTCGTCGAGCGCCGACTGCGACCACCCATCGCCCGAGCCTGATCGCCCGCCGGTGTTGCCACCGGCCAAGAGGCACTGCGGCTTGCCGTAGTGACGCTGTCTCCGCCCAACGCCTGCGCATCGCGCTTTGGCGTCGGGCGCGATCCGAGGGTTTTCCATGATCGTTTCTTCCCGTAACACGCCTTGGGCGATGCGTGCGCGTCGCCTTGGCGCACTCACCCTGCTTGGCTTGAGTGGCTGCACACACCTACCCAGCACACAGGAGGCCATTGCGCCACTGCGTTCAGACCTGTCCGAACGACATCCGTCCATTGCCATCCATCTGCCCGATCCCGCCGATGCAATGCAGGCCGAGGTGAGCGAACTACCCGATCTCGCCTCTGCCCGCGCCCTGGCCCTGTTTAACGACCCGCAGCTACGTCAGGCCATCGTCGATCTGGGCATCTCGGAAACCGAGTGGCGCGATGCGCGTCGGCCCGGCAATCCAACATTGATCTGGCTTCGACATCGCCAGGATGGCGACTGGAATGGCACACAGTGGAGTCTGTCCCTGGGCATCACCGATCTGCTCCTGCTGCCGCAACGCACGCGCCTGAGTGAGCGCGAACGCGAGCAAGCGCGTCACGCCCTGCTCGCGCAGGTCGCGCACACGCTGTCCGCAACCGACGCGGCATGGTTCAGCTGGATGGGCGCGCAGTCTGCCGCCGAGGCTTCGGAACTGCTCGCCGAAGCGGCGCAACTGTCCTTCGATCTGGCGCAGCGCTTCCATCAGGCCGGCAATCTGGAGCCGGTCGATCTCGCCATGTACCGCGCCGATGCGGCACGCGCAACGCTGGCGCAGATCGAGGCCCACCAAGTCGCTGTTCAGCGCCGACACGAACTGTTGATGCAACTTGGCCTTGCGGATCACGAGGTCAGGCTGCCGAACGACGCACTCGGGATTCCCGAAGCAACGCCCGATCTCGCGCCACTGCAGGCGCTCGCCAAGAAGTTCGCCCCCTCGCTGCAAACCGCGCGAGACACGCATCAGCAGCGCGAAGCAGAATTGCAGTGGGCGCAGCGCAACGCCTGGATCGGTGAGCTTGCACTGGAGGCCGAACACGAGTCGCGAGGGGAAGAAGCCGCCGACAACGCCATCGGACTGCAGTGGCAAATCCCGCTGTTCGACCAGGGCCAGTCCCGTCGGCAACGCGCGCACTGGCGTCTGCAGGCCGCCGCTACCACGCTGCAGGCGACCGAGCAGCAAGTCATGCACCAGGTGGCGATGCAGCACGAACGCCTGAGCGCGCTGACGGCGCAGATTCGGCAGTACGAGAACACGTTGTTGCCCGCACTGGCGCTCGCCGTTTCAGAGCAGCAGAAGCGACAGAATTTCATGCTGATCAGTGTCTTCGATCTGCTGCGCACCCGACGCGAGCAATTCGAAGCCGCGCAGGCCTATGTCGCGACAGTGTCTGCGTACTGGCAAACCTTGGCCGAATTGAGCGCAACGCTCGGCACGGACTTGCCCGACACGCGACCCCCTTCGGCGACCGTGGACCTCGCAGCGCTGTTGCAGCTCGGCGGAAACAGCATGCCCTCCGCCCCGATGGACCACCGCCACCATCACACCCAACCCGCAGCAATGGACAAGCCGACATCTGATGCGCACACAGGACATCACCACCATGAAGATTGATCGACGCCAATGGTTGACCGGCACCGGCAGCGGGCTCCTGCTCGGCGGACTGTTGCCCAGTCTGAGCAAGCCCGCGCTTGCTGATCAGCCCGACGCACCACCGCGCTTTCCCCACATACCGGTCCATACACCGAATGGCTGGAGCTTGCCGTATCGGCTAGTGGACGGTGTCAAGGAATTCCATCTGGTGGCCGAGCAGTTCGAGCATGAATTCGCACCGGGCTCACGCGCCACCGTCTGGGGCTACAACGGCTCCACGCCTGGCCCAACCATCGAAGCCATCGAGGGCGACCGCATTCGCATTCTGGTCACCAACCGTCTGCCCGAGCACACCAGCGTGCATTGGCACGGGCTGCTGCTGCCAAATGGAATGGACGGCGTCAGTGGACTGACCCAAGCACCCATCGCGCCCGGTGAGACCTGGGCTTACGAATTCACTCTGCGGCAGCATGGTACCCACATGTATCACCCGCATGCGGATGAGATGACCCAGATCGCGATGGGCATGATGGGCTTCATCATCATCCACCCGCGCGAAGGCGAGCCGGAACCCATTCAACGCGACTACGCCGTGATGCTGCACAACTGGGCGCTGCATCCGGGCACCTCGCGGCCCGATCCCTCGGTGATGACCGACTTCGATCTGTGGACGATGAACTCGAAAGTTTTTCCCGCCGTGCAAGCCTTGGTCGCGACCAGCGGTCAGCGTGTGCGAATCCGCGTCGCCAATGTGTCGATGTGGAACCATCCGATCCATCTGCATGGCGTGCAGTTCGAGGTCACCGGCAGTGATGGCGGACGCTGGCCGCGCAGCCAATGGCGACGCGAAGTCACAGAGATTGTCGGCGTCGGGCAATGTCGCGACATCGAGTTCATCGCGGTTCCTGGCGACTGGGCGTTCCACTGCCACATGTCGCACCACACCATGAATGCAATGGGACACCACATCGCCAACCCACTGGGTGTTCAGCAACAGGGGCTGGAACAACGACTGCAGCGATTGCTGCCCGACTACATGCCCATGGGCGAACACGGCATGGCCGAGCATCAGAACCATACCGACAGCGGCCACATGCCCGGACCGGCCAACACGCTACCGATGATGATGGGCAAGGGGCCATTCGGAAATCTCGAAATGGGTGGCATGTTCAACGTGGTGAAGGTGCGCGACGATCTGGCCGCGGACGACTATCGCGATCCGGGCTGGTTCACGCATCCGCCGGGCACGCTCGCGCAGCGTGTCAGCACGAGTGAAGACTTCGGCAACCCAGCCCGCCGCCCATCGGCTTCTACCTGAGCGTCGGAATTCTTGCTCGCTGATCAATGCGTCCGTCGTGCCTCGTTGACACCAGGCACGGCGGACATCTTGCCGAGCAGATCGCCCAGCTGCTGGAAGTCGTTCACCTTCAGGGTGAAGCGCAACTCGACACGCCCGGACGCATCGTCCATTCGACTGTTGACACCCAGAATGTGTGCGTTGGCGACGCCGATCACGTTGGTCAGATCCTTCAACAGCCACTTGCGATCAAAGCCGCGCACCAGGACATCGACCTGATAGCTCTGCGCACCCTTGCGGCCCCATTCCACAGGCAGCACCCGCTCGGGATGACGCGCGGCGAGGTGCTGCATTTCTTCACAGTCCTGCCGATGCACGCTGACCCCACGGCCTTGGGTGAGATAGCCGACGATCAAGTCACCGGCAACCGGCTGGCAGCAACGCGCGAGTTGCGTCAACAAGTTGCCGACGCCCTCGATGGTGAAGCCCCGATCCGGCTTGGGCGGTTTGGCCGAAAAGGTCGGCGCTGGACGGGCTTCGGCTTCAAGCTTGGGCGAGGTGACTTCATGCAAGGCGCGAGCGACCTGACTGGGGCTGAAGTCACCCAAGGCGACCGCCAGGTACAACTCCTCAACACGCTGCAGGCGCAGTTTCGGCAAGGCCAGCGACAGGTCCAGTTGGTGTAGCGCAAGCCGCTTCAACTCGCGCTCCAGCAGATCTTTGCCTGCCTGCAGATTGCGCGCCTGATCCAGCTTGTGAAAATACGCCCGCACCTTGTCGCGCGCGCGCGCCGAGGCCAGAAAGCCCGAACCCGCCATCAACCAATCACGGCGGGGTTCCGAAACCTTGCCGGTGAGAATTTCAATGCGATCACCCGAGCTGGGTTGATGGCTCAGCGGGACAATGCGACCGTTGACCTTGGCACCCTGGCAACGATGCCCGACCTCGGTGTGAACGTGGTAGGCGAAATCCAGCACGGTGCCGCCTTTCGGCAAATCGATGACCTGACCTTGCGGTGTCAGCACATAGACGCGGTCCTCGATCAGCTCGGTGGACAGTCCGGCCAGCAAGGCGGTTTCGTCCTCGCTTTCCTTGCCGTCCAGCAATTGCCGCATCCAAGCGATTTTGCGCTCGAACTCGGCATCGCCGCTGCCGCCTTCCTTGTAGCGCCAATGCGCCGCCACGCCGAGCTCGGCATGCGCATGCATGTCGTGCGTGCGGATCTGGATTTCCAGCGTCTTGCCCTGCGGGCCAATGACCGCGGTATGCAGTGACTGGTAGTTGTTGCCTTTGGGGTTGGCGATGTAATCATCGAACTCGCTGGGCACGGGTGACCACAGGCTGTGTGCCACGCCCAAGGCGGCGTAGCAGGTCGCGACATCATCCACCAGCACGCGCACCGCACGAATGTCGTACAGATCACTGAAAGGCACGTCCTTGCGCTGCATCTTCTTCCAGATACTGAAGATATGTTTCGGACGACCCGCAACATCGCCACGAATCCCGGCGTTCTGCAAGGCTTCACGCAGACGTGCCTTGGCCTCTTCGATGAACCCTTCGCGATCACCGCGCTTCTCATCCAGCAGGCTGGCGATGCGTCGATAGGTATCGGGTTGCAAATAGCGGAAAGCCAGATCCTCCAGCTCCCACTTCAATTGCCAGATACCCAGTCGATTGGCAAGCGGCGCATGGATATCCGCCGACAGCTGCGCCAGAGCGCGCCGCGCGTCTTCTGGCAACGTGGTCGCAGCACGCATGCGCGCCAATTGGCGAGCCAACAGAATCAGCACGACCCGCAAATCACGGATGATCGCCAACAGCAGGCGTCGCAAGCCCTCGGCCCCCGTCTTACCGCCGCGCTCGTGGTAGATCGGCCAGACCTTCTCCGCTTCAGCTTGTCCCTGCAACAGCATGCTCACCGCAGCGCTGGAAGGCAGCGTGGGCACCATCCAATTGTTCTGCGCACAGGTGAAAAAGACCGCCGCCACCACCGTGTCGGCATCCGCGCCAAGGCGATCCAACAAACTCAGTGTCTGCGCCAGCTCGCGGTTGCTGTCCGTTGGCTCGACCTGCATGAGCGCCCAGTGAGTCAACGCGGGCGGCAACTGACACGTCTTGCCGCCACGTTGCCCCAGCCAGTCTGCAACCGTTGTGATTTCCGCTCTGCTCATGTCGCACAGTGGACCGCAAAAAGAAACGCCGGAGCAAGCTCCGGCGTTCCATAACACTCGAACCCCCTGGACTACTGCGGCTGAGGTGTGCCCCAGATGAACTCGATACTGGTGGACTCATCCGCCTCGACCACCGACAGCGCGGCAGGCGCGCCGGAGTCCTGGATGCGCACATCGCACAACACGCGCAAGTAGGTATAGCCACCACCTGCCATTTTGTATGCGAAATTGAGCGCAGCAGAATCACCGATATTGACGCTTTGACCGGTGGTCAGTCCCGGCAAGGCACTGACCGAGGCAAACAGACTGGTCGCCGCGGCACCAGAGGGCACGGATTCGATCACTGAGCACGCCGTTGAAACCGCACCAGGCTGATAACGGCTGAGCGTCTGCGCCGCTTCGTTCGAGCCACCACCTGCATCCACGATGGCGAACGCGCCCGGCAAGCTGTACTGGCAGATCGTTGGCGTTCCAGCGCAGGTCCCGCCCACCAGATCGGCATCAGGCAATACCTGACCACCATAGGATTGCGGTTCGTTACCCGAGGACGACAGTCGTATGACCTTGCGGTTGTCACTGAAATTCGCCACTGCACCCGGATTGTTGATCGCGCTGTAGAAAGCGAAGCTGGGCGGGTCATTGACGTCCGCGACATTCACCGTGAACTGCATGTTGCGCGAGGCGCCACGCGCGTCGGTTGCTGTCAAGGTGATCACTGCACTACCCGACATCTCGGCGGTTGGCCGCACTATCAGCTCCCAGGAGTTCCCGGCCCCCACCAACATTCCCGCAGTCGGAATCAGGTCGTCATTGCTGCTGTTCGCCTCAAACGATGCGATAGGGTCGTCCTCGGCATCCGCCAAAGTACAGTCATATTCGCGCGCACCATCGTCTTCAGTTAGGGCCAACGGACTCTCAAGCGGAATCAGATCCGCATTGACACAGCTGATCGTCGGCCCGGCATTTGCAACGAGATTGACGATGGCGGACGCCACGTTGTCTTCGCTTGATACATCGCCCTTCGATACTTCATCGTTCGGCGCAAAGAACAGCGCGGTGCTGATCGCCACCTTGTCGCCGACGTTGGCCGTGACCACCTCGCGGGTGACGGTGTAGTCCCTATAGCTGCCCGCAGCCAAGCTGATGCTGGCGACATCCAGTTCACCACTGCCAGTACCGCAGCTCTGTTCGGCATCGTTCTGGCAGGTCCATGCACCAATCGTCACACGGGGCTGCATCGGCACAGGCGGGCTAACGACCGCTGCATTCGGCGTGAACTCGCGTAAACGGACACCGGTCGCCGTGGCATTACCTACATTGCGGACCCGAACCGCATACTGGAAAGGCTGATCGATATAGGCTTGGATATTGCGCGTCAGAAAGCGCTCGCCATCATCGAGAATCTCGATTCGAAGGTCCGCGTTGGACGCCGGCGTCTCCATGCCATCGGCAAAAATCAGATCTGGATTACCTGGGTCCACATTGACGCCTGGCGCAGGCACATCGGGAGCATTGTTTACCAGAGTGCTGTAGGGGATGGCATGGCACTGAACCCAATCGCCGTAGGTGGCGCTTGCCGAGGTCGGCGTGAAGCGGGCCGTGCTGGGAAGCGCATATTCCAAGCCATTGATGCCAGCGAGTGTCTGCGTGCTGCCGTCCGGGTCGGTAAACGCGATCTGCAACAGCGGAGCCGAATCAATGGGATAGAAGCTCTCACACAGGGCCGGTTCGACGATGCCAAAGCCAACTTCACGGGTCAGCACGTTGTAAGCCACCGGGCCAGTCAGGAGGATGTCCTGAGTGTTACCGGGAAATCTGACCTTGAGGTTGGCAGCGGTCGCCTTCATGGCGCACTCCGCAGACATCGTGCTGTCGACGGCCACGATGCGCAGCGCGGTGCCGTCATCCACCAGTGCAATCTGACCAGGCACCAAGGCCGAGCCATCCGCAGGGCAGATGGTCCGCAGCTCACCCTTGCCCACGGTCGACGTACTGACTACCGCTGCTGATGAAAGAACAGGTATGGAAGTCAGTGCCAAGGCAAGCCACACCACGGCCGGTCTGCGCTTCAACGTCGTCAGACTATGCATTCAGAGAGCTCCATCCATTGGTTGACGGACGAAAGGTAGCCCTGCAAGCGTCGACAATCCAGCCCAAGTTCCCGAATTCGCGAAATTTTGACGAATCGATTTAGGCAGCGGTTAAGGTAAGCGGCAAAGCGCTGTCCGCGATTTCCCTGATAGCGGCCCACAGAGCAGCGCGAACGCAGCTCAGCGCAAACGGAATTGACCTAATTGAACACACGGAACGCGCTCTTGTTCACGCGGAGCCATCCGAGTAGACGTATCTATTGCGTTCTTGCGCTGGAAGCAACCTGCTAGACTCCCAACACGTCCCACGTCGCTTTCCAACGCCCATGATCGCAAGAAGCCTTCTGTCAGTCGCCATCCTTCTGAGCACAGCCTCCGCGCCGCTCATCGCCAGTGAGTTCTCCTCGCTGGAAGAACGCATGAGCCATTCCGAGTTCGAGGCAGCGGGTCTGGGCAAACTCACGCCCGAAGAGCTCGCTTCATTGAACAACTGGCTGCGCAGCGAGGGGGTTTCGGCATCGGGGACGACAGAAAGCACCGCGGATCGGGTTGGATTTCCCCAGGGACGAGATGAGCCTGATCTTGTGGTGTCTCGCATCAGCGGCACCTTCAAAGGCTGGTCGGGAAACACCACTTTCCATCTCGACAATGGTCAGGTCTGGCAGCAGGCCGAGCCCAGCACCTTGGCCGGCGTCACCATCGAGTCACCAGAGGTCCGCATCAAGGCCGGCATGGTGAGCGGCTGGTACCTCAAGGTCGAGGGCTACAACAAACAAGTCAAGGTCCGTCGCATTCGCTGACGCGATGTCGTTGACATCGTGGCGGGCGTCAGCCCGCCCGTGCTTGCTCCAACAGCTTTCCCATACGCTTGGCTGACACGGTTTCCCGTGTACCAAGCTCCTGTGCAAACAGCGACACCCTGAACTCTTCCAGTGCCCAGCGCAGCGCCTGCCAAGCGGGATGCTGGGCGATGCCGCGGCGGGTGGCCTCGCGCAACGCCTGGGCGAAACCAATCACTTCCAGCATCCGTGCTTGATCCTTTCCGGGATCGTTGCGCAGGCGCTCGGCACGCAGGCGCATTCCTTTCAGAAACCGTGGCAGCTCGTTGAGGCGATCAAATGGCGTATCGCGCAGGAATCCGGGATGCACGAGTCCGACCAGTTGCTGGCGCAGGTCGTCGTAGTTGGCCGTCGCAAAGCCCATCAAGGGCGGATTGAGCAAGGGCAGCAGCTCGGCGTAGGCCGCTACGATATTCTCGGTCAACTGCAGGCGTCGGGTGGCTTCGGCGAACAGCTCGCGACCGATCCGTTGGCTCAAGCCATCGAAGGCCGACTTGCTACGAATGTCCACCAGAAGATCGGCGCAGATCGCATTGAACGCGGCCTCGACCAGATCTTCGCGTAGACGCTCACTGCTCTCTACCGAGGCATACAGCAAACCGGTACGGGGCGAAATGGGCAACTGCTTGCGTGCCTGTTTGATGCGATCCGCCACCGCGCGCAGCAGCAGCACGCGCACGCCTTGCGGATGTTCATGCCGTGCCGCGTCGCGATCCGCAAACACGCGCAGTACCACCTCGCCACCCTGCGCTGCCAAGGCCGGGAAGGCGGGAACACCCGCCACACCAGGAATCTGCTCCGGGACACCCTCCGCTGGAAAGTGATCGATCACCTGCCCTTCGAGTCGCTTGCCTGCCTCGGCAGCAAACGCGGCTTGGGCCCGCTCGCCCCAGCGCGCCTTGAGTTGCCTCAGGTCGCGCGATTCATCCAGCACATTGCGCCCTTCCGACAGGCGCAGATTGAAGCGCAAGTGTGCGGGAACTGCCTCATCGTCCCAGGCTTCCTGGGGCACTTCGACGCCCGTCGTCTTGCGCAGGAAGGCGGCCAATGCCGCTTGCAGGGATTCACGCGACCGCCCCGGCGAACTTGGCGTCACGGCGGCAAGGAAGGCGCGAGCAAAATCCGGCACGGGAACGAAATTGCGCCGCAGCGCTTTCGGCAAGCCGCGCAACATCTCTGCCACACGATCCTCCAGCAAGCCCGGCACCAGCCAATCCAGAGCGCGTGAATCCAGCGCATTCAACAGATGCAAGGGCAGATGCAGGGTGACGCCGTCATCTGGCGCGCCCGGCTCGAAACGGTAGCTCAGGCGCAGGCTCACCTCGCCTAAATGGAAGGCGGACGGAAACCGTGCGGCGTCGGTGCTGTCCTGTGGCAACAGGTCGTCGACCTTCCATTCCAGGGCGGCGCGCTGTTCAGGCGAGAGCCGCTTGTACCAGGCTTCCAGCTCCTGCGCTGATGCCACACTGTCCGGCAGGCGCTTGGCGTACCACTCGGCCTGTGCCTCCTCGTCGATCACGATGCCAACGCGACGCAGCTTGGCCTCTTCTTCCATGGCGCGCTGCAGGATGCGCTGATTGCGCTCCAAAAGCGGAATCCGCAGATTCACCTCACCGGTGACCAGGCCTTCGCGAATGAAGATCTGCCGCGCATGGGCGAAGTCGATAGCGGCGTAGGAAATCGGTCGCTTCGGTGCCAGCACCAGACCATGCAGAGTGATTTGCTCGGACGCGATAACCCGCCCCTGGCTGCGTGACCAATGCGGGTCGTAGTGCCGACGGCTCAGCAAATGCGCGGCGACCTCAATCACCCAGTCCGGCTCGATGGCGGCGTTGATCAAGCCATAGACCTTCTGGGTTTCCAGCATGGCCGCAGACAGAACCCAAAGCGGCGGTTTGCGTGCCAGTGCCGATCCGGGGAACAACTGGAAGCGACGCTGACGCGGGGCCTCGAACTGTTGCTTCTCGTTCTTGCGACCGATCTGCGAGGGCAAGCCACAAAGTATGGCTTTGTGCAGTGCTGGGTAGTCGGCGGCCTCCGTCGCCAACGCCAAGCCGAGCTCTTCGCTGGCAATCAACAACTGCCGGTGCAATTCACGCCACTCGCGCATGCGCAGGAAGGACAGGAAGTGCTTGCCGCACCAATCGCGCAGTTGCGACTGCGTGCGCGCTTCGTGCTCGGCTTGGTAGGCCTCCCAGAGCTTCAGGATGCCCACGAACTCGGAACGCGGATCGGCAAACAAGGCATGCGCGTTATCAGCCGCTTCGCGCGCTTCGGCGGGTCGCTCGCGCGGGTCCTGGATACTGAGAAAAGCCACAATCGCCAGCATCTCGCGCACGCAAGCAAACTCGCCTGCCGCCAGCAACATGCGCGCCAGCTTCGGATCAATCGGCAGGCGCGCCATGCGGCGCCCGCGCTCTGTGATCCGACGCTCCCGATCCACCGCGCCCAGTTCGATCAACTGTTGCCAGCCATCGTTGATGGCTCGGGCATCGGGGGCATCGATGAAGGGAAACTGTTCGATTCGCCCAAGCCCCAACGCCAGCATCCGCAGGATCACGCCCGACAAGGCGGATCGCAGGATTTCCGGGTCTGTAAACGCCGGTCGAGCCTGAAACTCCTCTTCGCCAAACAAGCGGAAACACACCCCTGCCGCGATGCGTCCACAACGCCCGGCACGCTGATTGGACGAGGCCTGGCTGACCGCCTCGACCTGCAGTCGATCCAGCTTCTGCCGCGGGCTATAGCGTTTCACCCGCGCCTGGCCGGGATCAATCACATAGCGAATGCGCGGCACGGTCAGCGAGGTTTCGGCGACATTGGTGGCCAGCACGATGCGGCGTTGCGGGCCAGGGTGAAACACCAGGTCCTGATCGCGTGTCGACAGTCGTGCATACAGCGGTAACACCACGGTCTCGCGGTACTTGCGCCGACTCAGCAATAGGTGCGTTTCGCGAATCTCCCGCTCACCCGGCAGGAAAATCAGCACGTCACCCATCGGGTTCTCGCGATTGATTTCCTCCATTGCCGCCAGAACGCCGTCGCTGACCGACATCACTTCCTCACCACCCAAGGCCTCGACCTTGCCACCCAATGGGCGGTAGCGTGTTTCCACCGGATAGCTGCGGCCCTCGACATTGATCACCGGCGCGCCACCGAAGTGTCGTGAGAAGCGCTCGGTATCGATGGTGGCCGAGGTGACGATCAGCTTCAGATCAGGACGTCGCTGCAGCAGCGTCTTCAGATAACCAAGCAGAAAATCGATATTGAGGCTGCGCTCATGCGCCTCGTCGAGAATGATGGTGTCGTAGCGCGACAGCTCACGGTCGGACTGGATCTCGGCGAGCAGAATGCCGTCGGTCATGAACTTGATGTAGGTCTGCTCGCCAACCTGCTCGTTGAAGCGCACCTGGAAGCCGACCGCGCCGCCAATCTGCGTGCCCAACTCTTCGGCCACACGTCGCGCGACGGAGCGCGCGGCAATGCGTCGCGGCTGCGTGCAACCGATGATCCCTGCCTCACCTCGCCCTGCCGCCAAACACAGTTTGGGTAACTGGGTGGTCTTGCCCGAGCCGGTTTCACCCGCGATCACCACCACGCGGTGTTGGCGAATGCTGGCGATGATGTGCTCGGCCTCACGGGTGATCGGCAGATCATCCTCAAAGCGAGGATTCGGCTTCGCGGCCGCTCTCTGCCCGCGTGCCTGGATCGATGCCTGCATTGCCTTCTCGAACGCGGCGCGCTTGGCCTGATCACCGACGGCTCGCGACCAGGCCGACCACAAGCCGTGCAAACGCCGCTGGTCACGACTCAATCCAAGTCGCAAGTTCTGGCGCGCGCGTTGCAGGTCAGCATCGGCAGGCGAAGGCCGCGCTTCAGTCGAAGTGGTTTTGGTCAAGACAGGTCGTCATTGAGCGTGGCTATCGTTCGGCCACGGAATTTCAATTTTACCGCGCCAGCCAGCCGCGTATGCTGACCACGTCTCCCGCCCCCAAGAGTTGAGGATTGCAAGGATGAAAATCGACATTGGCATCACCGATAAACAACGGAAGAAAGTGGCCGACGGCCTGTCGCACTTCATGGCTGACGCCTACACGCTCTACATGAAGACGCACAATTACCACTGGAACGTCACCGGGCCGATGTTCAACAGCCTGCATCTGATGTTTGAAGGTCAGTACAACGAGCAATGGACGGCGCTGGACGCCATCGCCGAGCGCATCCGTTCGCTGGGATTCAAGGCCCCTGGCACTTACGCGCAACTGGCGAAGCTGACCAGCATTGCCGAGGATGCGGAGGGCGTCGTTCCCGAGGCGAAAGAGATGATCAAGCAGCTCGTGCTGGGCAACGAAGCGGTTTGTCGGAGTGCGCGCAAAGTACTGAAGTCGGCTGACGAGGCGGGTGACGAGCCAACCGCCGATCTGCTGACGCAACGCCTGGTGATCCACGAAAAGAACGCGTGGATGTTGCGCTCGTTGCTGGACTGAAGCGGATTGTCCTCACGCGAACCCAGCTCTGCGGTCGGGTTCGCCATTTGCCGGTTTGCGGCCCTGACGCCAAGCACTGGGCGCACTACACTGCGCCTTCCGTCCTCGCCGATGACCTGTCGTGGCCCCCACCCTGCGCGCGCAACTGCAGATTCACTTCTGCGTCTTCCTTTGGGGCTTCACCGCCATTCTCGGCAAGTTGATTTCACTGGCAGCCTTGCCCTTGGTGTGGTGGCGCATGCTGCTGGTGGCGGGCACGCTGGCGCTGATGCCGCGCATCTGGCGACACCTTGCCGCGATGAGCGCTCGTCTGCGCTGGGCCTACGCGGGTATCGGTGCGTTGGTCGCTTTGCACTGGGTCACCTTCTACGCCTCGATCAAGCTTTCCAATGCCTCGGTCGCCGCGACCTGTATGGCGATGGGTTCGGTGTTCGTCTCCATGATTGAACCGATCCTGGCGAAACGCGCCTTCCAGCGTCGCGAGCTGCTGCTGGGCGTGGCCGTGATTCCGGGCGTGATGCTGGTGGTCGGCGGCGTGCCCAGCGGCATGCACCTCGGCATCGCCATCGGGGTATTTTCCGCCTTCATCGTCGCGATCTTCAGCGCCCTGAACAAACGTCTGGTCGAGCACGCCGACCCGCTGGCGGTCACTGCGCTGGAAATGGCCGCCGGTGCTGCGACGGTCGGACTGTTGTCACCCCTGCTGTTGCTGCTGTTTCCGCTACCGGAAGGCAGCGGCTGGTGGCCGGACTTGCGTGATGGCGGCTATCTGTTGCT
>Ga0075163_10001509_pt1 | contig 31451 bp, 28 predicted proteins | sample JI1023141ADNA_FD_71478 | JGI IMG/M metagenome (GOLD analysis project Ga0075163, IMG submission 71478) | Wastewater effluent complex algal communities from Wisconsin, to seasonally profile nutrient transformation and Carbon sequestration -... | ecosystem: Engineered > WWTP > Effluent > Algae...
ACGCGAGTTTGAGGGAACACCTTCTCAGGATGCTAACTATGGATTGGTGCGTTCGTGGATTGTTAATCTGGTTGAACAAAAACTGGATGCCCTATCGGTAAATCGGAAAATAGCTTGCCTACGCTCGTACTATAAATTTCTGTTGCGCGAAGAGTTGATTACGCGCGATCCCATGACCAAAATCAAAATTCTAAAAACTAAAAAGAAATTACCCCACTTTGTAAACGAGCAGGATACAACCCGATTATTAGATCAGGTTCAATTTGAAAATACACACGAAGGCTTACGCGATAAATTAATTCTGGAATTGCTATATGGCACAGGCATGCGCCTGGCTGAACTCATAACACTTAAGGAACAAAACATAAACCTGCGCGATCGCACCTTAAAGGTATTAGGGAAAAGAAACAAAGAAAGAGTTATCCCTTTTTCGGTTCAACTCGTTTCTATAATTGAAGAGTACCAACAAATCCGAAATAAGGAAGTTGAAAAAAAGAATCACGGAAAGTTGCTGGTAACACAAACCGGAGATGAATTGTATCCGATGTTGGTGAATCGTTCAGTGAAAAAATACATGAAGTTGTTTACTTCTGTTGAGAAGAAAAGCCCGCATGTGTTGCGCCATACCTATGCCACGCACTTACTAAATAAGGGCGCAGAAATAAATGCTGTTAAAGATTTATTGGGCCACAGCAGTTTGGCCGCTACTCAGGTATACACCCATAATTCGATGGAAAAATTAAAGAAAGTGTTTGACCAGGCACATCCCAAAGCATAGCCTATGATGAGATAATTACTACTGGCCAGCCGGAGCCTATAAAAACCGGCATTAGTTTATTGTTCAACTTAAATTCTGTTTTATGAAACTACAAGTGCATTCCATCCATTTCGATGCCGATCAGAAACTCATCGACTTTATTCAAAAGAAAGTAGATAAGCTGGAAACGTTTTACGACCGCATGGTAGATGGCGAAGTTTTTCTAAGACTTAACAACGAAGGCATTGAAAATAAAACGGTAGAAATTAAACTGAATTTACCCGGCCAGCATTTGTTTGCAAAAGAACAGGCTCGCTCATTCGAAGCAGCTACTGATCAGGCCACTGAAGCCCTAAGAGCACAACTAAAAAAATTCAAAACAAAAATTAAAAATGGGCGGGTATAAAGTTTCGTCCCTAGTAAATCAAAAGGCCCGCGCATGCGGGCCTTTTGATTTTCACAATACTCGTAATTATAACTTAAAAGCTTTCGTAATGCTATCTACATAATCCAGTTTCTCCCAAGGGAACAACTCAACTTTAACCTTCTTCTCGTTCTTCTTACCCTTGTTAAAAACCTTCTCTACTACTTTAGGCTCGCGACCCATGTGGCCATAAGCAGCAGTTTCAGAATAGATTGGGGTGCGTAGTTTAAAACGTTCTTCAATAAAGTAAGGCCGCATATCAAAGATTTTTTCAATCTTCTTAGAAATTTCGCCATCGGTAAGATTCACTTTAGCACTACCGTATGTGTTTACATATAAACCAACGGGCTTGGCAACACCAATCGCGTAAGCTACTTGTACCAATACCTCATCGCACAAACCAGCAGCTACCATGTTTTTGGCAATGTGGCGGGTTGCATACGCAGCTGAACGATCTACTTTGCTTGGATCTTTTCCTGAAAACGCGCCACCACCGTGGGCACCTTTACCTCCGTATGTATCTACAATAATTTTTCTTCCGGTTAAACCGGTATCGCCATGCGGGCCACCTATTACAAACTTACCGGTTGGGTTAACATGGTAAGTGATATCGGTGCCAAATAACTTCTGCACGCGCTTAGGAAGTTTCTTCAAAATACGCGGCACAAGAATATTGATCACATCATCTTTAATCTTCTTCAACATGATGGCATCTTTTGCAAAGTCATCGTGTTGGGTAGAAATTACAATCGCATCAATACGTTGTGGTTTGTTGTCATCGCTGTATTCAATTGTTACCTGCGATTTGGCATCGGGACGTAAGTAAGTCATCACCTTGCCTTCTCTGCGGATAACAGCCAACTCGCGCAAAAGCAAATGCGCCAACTCTAATGGCAACGGCATCAAGTTGTCGGTTTCGTTGGTCGCGTAACCAAACATCATCCCCTGGTCGCCTGCGCCCTGGTCTTCTTTCTTCTTACGCTCTACACCTTGATTAATATCGGCCGATTGTTCGTGAATAGCTGAAAGAATACCGCAGCTATTGGCTTCGAACATGTATTCGCTCTTGGTATAACCTATCTTCTTGATTACCTCGCGGGCAATGTCCTGCACATCCAAATACGCTTCGGATTTTACTTCACCTGCCAGTACCACCTGACCGGTTGTTACCAATGTTTCGCAGGCTACTTTTGAATTGGGATCGTACGCTAAGAAATAATCGATTAAGGCATCGGAGATTTGGTCAGCTACTTTATCGGGGTGGCCCTCAGAAACCGACTCGGATGTAAACAGGTAAGGCATAGTTTGTTTTATTACGATTTTAAGGTGGCAAAGATAATAAGTAGTGTTATATCACCATGCTTGTCTGGCAATTATCGGCTTATGCCAGAAATAAAAAAACGGCCGGAGCTTTGGGCCATTCAACTGTCCGCAATTTCCAAACGGAAACGGGTTGCGTAGTAACAACTTCTTGTTGACCGGTTATATCCAATGCAACGGTTAACCGGGTACTGGGACTAAGATTTTTCACCAGATGCATGAACACCGAGTTATTGCGATAGGGCGTTTCAATAAAAATCTGCGTTTGGTTTTTAACCTTCGATTCCCGTTCCAACTCCTTGATTTTTTTTGAAGCCTCATTTGCATCCACAGGTAAGTACCCATTAAATGCAAATTGTTGTCCGTTTAAACCTGAAGCCATTAATGCCAGCAAAATAGAAGACGGCCCCACCAAAGGCACTACCTGAAACCCATGCGCATGCGCATAAGCCACCGCCAACGCACCCGGATCGGCCACACCGGGGCAACCCGATTCTGAAATTACACCCAGATTAAAACCATTAGCCAAAGGCTGCATCAATTGAGCAATGGTTGCTGTTGGTGTTTCTTTATTCAATACTTCAAACTGAAGTTCTTCAATGGAAGGATATACTTTTAAGCTACTGAGGTAACGCCTGGCAGTGCGCAGATCTTCAGCCAGAAAATGTTTTATCCCGACAAGGGTGTCTTTTACCTGATTTGGAATAACCTGCTGATGCGTGTTATCTGCAATAGTAGTTGGTATTAGATAGAGTTTAGCACTCATCTGTTCAGGCGCGATTTAAAAACTCCAATACGGCTGCCGAAAATTCAACGGGCTTTTCAGCTTGTACCCAATGGCCGGTGTTCAGGGTAACAATTTCTGCTTTCGGGAATAGGGCTTTAATGGTTTGCTCATCGCCATCAGCATAATAATTAGAGCGGGCTCCTTTTATGAAAAGTGTAGGGCCGGTATAAGTGCCCTCGTATTGCATGCCCGCGCCTATCTCTTCAATGTGTGCATCAAGTGCCGTAAGATTTACCCGCCAGGCAAATTTGCTATCAGAGGTACGATAAAGGTTTTTTAACAAAAACTGACGCACGTCTGGTTCAGTTACGTGGTTACTCAATTGTGTATCGGCTTCGGTACGGGAGGTTAGCGTTGTTAGATCAATAGCATGCAAGCCATCCAGAATATGATCGTGATGAACCGGATAAGCCTTGGGAACAATATCCACCACGATCAATTGACTTAACAAGTCCGGATACTTTACTGCAAAGTTCATTGCCGTTTTACCACCCATACTATGGCCAATAATAATAGGTTGGTGCAGGTTATGTTCCTGAATAAATTCGTGAAGGTCATCTACCATTAAGGGATAATCAAACGCTGCACTATGAGGCGATTGCCCGTGGTTACGCTGATCTACCAGGTAAACTTCAAACGATTCGGCAAAGACTTTTGCCAGCGAAAACCAATTGTCGGATGAACCCAACAACCCATGGAGAATAATCAAGGGCTGCCCTGCGCCCGACTTCCGGTAATGCAACTTCATGCCGCGAAGATCGAAAGAAAAAAACTGGCCCGAAAACAAGGCAGCGCATCAATGCCTGTATATTTGCCTTTTATTTTTTTATGGAATTAGTTAACGGAAGCTACACCATTCAGGGAATTGACGTTGCCGAAATTGCTCAGCAGTTTGGCACTCCCGTTTATGTTTATGATGGCAACAAGATCAGCAGCCAGCTGAAAAGCTTAAAGAATGCTTTTTCAGAAACAGATGTGCGCATTAAGTATGCCGCCAAGGCACTTACCAATGTGTCTATTCTAAAACTCATTAAGCAAAATGGTGCCGGTGTAGATGTGGTTTCTATTCAAGAAGCACAACTGGCATTGGGGGCAGGTTTTACGCCAGCCGAAATTATGTTTACACCCAACTGTGTAGATTTTGATGAAGTTGTAGCTGGTGTTGAATTAGGCTTAGCTATTAATCTCGACAACCTTTCGGTGTTGGAGAAGTTTGGCAAAAAGTATGGCAATACTATTCCTTGTTGTGTGCGCCTGAATCCACACATTATGGCAGGCGGTAATTATAAAATCTCAACCGGCCATAGCAATTCCAAGTTTGGTATTTCGGTATATCAGCTGCCTGATATTATGCAGTTGGCCGACAAGTATCAGATTGTAATTAATGGTTTGCACATACACACCGGTTCAGAGATTACCGAAACAGATGTGTTTCTGAAAATGGCTGAGATACTTTTTGGGATTGCCCGCGATTTTCCGGCTTTAAAGTTTATCGATTTTGGTGGTGGCTTTAAGGTGGCCTACAAACCAGGCGATATGATTACCAATGTGTACGATCTTGGCTTGAAACTCAGCAAAGCATTTAATGAGTTTTACCACAGTTATGGCCGCAAGCTTGAACTTTGGATTGAGCCCGGAAAATATCTGGTAAGCGAAGCCGGTTATCTGCTGGTGAAAACCAACGTGGTTAAATCTACGCCATCTTTAACTTTTGTGGGTGTAAACTCCGGGCTTAATCATCTTATTCGCCCCATGATGTACGATGCCTATCATGAAATTGTAAACACATCGAACCCCACAGGCTCGCAAAAAGTTTATACGGTGGTGGGCAACATTTGCGAAACCGATACGCTGGGCGCGGATCGCAAACTAAATGAAGTGCGCGAAGGCGATTTGCTCGTGATAAAAAACGCGGGTGCGTATGGCTACTCAATGGCTTCAAACTATAACTCCCGTTTGCGCCCGGCCGAAGTGCTGATTACAAACGGAGAAGCCAAACTGATTCGCAGACGCGATACGTTGGAAGATTTGCTGCGCGGCCAGATTGATGTATTTTAACTTCAGGCGTTTGACCGCTTCGAGCGGTCTTGACGCCTTTACACAATTCTAAAAAAGAAGTTCTCTACTGACATAATGTTGGCAACGCGCCTGCCTTGCTTTGTCAACACGATCAACTTATTTACATGAAATCGCCATTTAAATGCTTTACACCCAACAGGATGATAAGGCAGGCGATTCCATCTGTCCTTGAACAAAAAATTATTATCAGATGAAACCAAAAGTATTTTCAGGTTACGAGGTTTTTGTAATCGCGATTCTTACCATCCTTCAGTTTACCCTCATTCTCGACTTCATGGTAATGTCTCCACTGGGTCCGTTTGTCATGCACAAACTTCACATTACTCCGGCCCAGTTTGGAATGGTGGTTTCTGCTTATGCTTTTAGTGCTGGTCTTTAAGGAATTTTGGCTGCCGGTTTTGCTGATCGGTTCGATCGTAAAAAACTACTCTTGTTTTTTTATATCGGCTTCATTGGCGGAACACTTTTCTGCGGATTAGCAACCAGCTATTCCATGTTATTACTGGCGCGTACCATTACCGGAATTTTTGGTGGCGTAATCGGCTCCATCATTTTTGCCATCATTACCGACATATTCAAACTGGAAGTTCGCGGCCGCGTAATGGGCTTTGTGCAAATGGCCTTTGCTTCCAGCCAGGTATTGGGTTTGCCTATTGGATTATACTTTGCAAACCTCTGGGGCTGGCACTCCCCTTTTATTATGATTGTTTTGGTAAGCCTGGTGGTATTAGGAGTGGTTATCATTTTTCTGAAACCCATCAACGATCACCTGAAAATCAAAACCAAGCGAAATGCATTTGTACATCTGGGCAAAACTGCTTCTAATTCTTTTTATCTTAAAACTTTTGCCGCCACAACTTTACTGGCAACCGGTGGGTTTATGATGATGCCTTTCGGAACGGTGTTCGGGGTAAACAACCTAAAGATCTCGCCTGATAGCTTACCCTTACTTTATACCATAACCGGAATTTTTTCTATGATCTTAGGTCCTTTGATTGGTCGCGCAAGCGATGGGTGGGGAAAGTATAGAATGTTCTTTGTAGGATCGGTGCTCATGATGGTGATTGTAATAATTTATTGCAACCTCGGGCCAACTCCTTTATGGATGGTTGTGATCCTTAACGTGATTATGTTTGCCGGTATTTCTGCCCGAATGATTTCTTCGCAAGCGCTTTTGTCGGCTATTCCCGAACCTTCAGATCGTGGTGCATTCATGAGCATCAACGCTTCGGTTCAACAAATCTCGGGTGGCATTGCCGCTTATGTGGCCGGACTTATTGTGGTGCAAACCACACCTACAAGCGAGTTATTGCATTATGATATTCTCGGGTATGTGGTTGCCGTTTCAATTATGATTACCATCGGTATGATGTGGTTTGTAAACAGGCGCGTGATGCGTAAACTTGCTCCTGTTTCCATTCCGGTGAATCCTTAAACAATACCATGACACTAAAACCACACTATAACCTTGTTGTAATTGGTGGTGGAGCGGCCGGTTTTTTTGGAGCCATTAATGCCGCGCAGTTAAATCCCGGTTTACGCATTCTCATTCTAGAGAAGTCAACCAAACTACTTTCTAAAGTAAAAGTATCGGGTGGTGGCCGATGCAATGTTACACACCATTGCTTTGAACCAGCCCCTTTGGCAAAACATTATCCGCGCGGGCAGAAAGAACTCAAAAAATTATTCTATCAGTTTAATGCAGCCGATACCGTTACCTGGTTTGAAAGTCGGGGCGTGAATTTGAAAACTGAAGCCGATGGACGGATGTTTCCGCAAAGCAACAATTCGCAAACTATTATTGATTGTTTTCTTAGCGAAGCAGAAAAGTATCACATTCAAATTAAAACCGGGTGCGAAGTTTTAAAACTTACGCGTGAGCAAGAGCTTTTTCACATTCACTGCAAAGGTGAAATGTTTAAAGCAGCTAAAGTTTTAATTGCCTCCGGAGGTTATTCCAAACCCGAAAACTATACGTGGCTGGATCATACCATCGTAGAACCAATTCCTTCGCTGTTTACGTTCAACGATCCGGCCCGCACCTTTACACCACTAATGGGTGTAGCGGTTACCGATGCAGAAGTAAAAATTGCCGGTACTAAGTTCTTGCAACAAGGTCCGGTGTTAATTACCCATTGGGGACTAAGTGGGCCTGCTGTGATAAAACTCTCGGCCTGGGCTGCGGTTGAATTGCATCAGCTAAACTATACGTTTACAGCTTTGGTAAACTGGACGGGCCAATCAGAAACTGTTGTGCGCGAAACTTTAATGTTGTTAAAGAATCAGCACAGCAAGAAAAATATTACTGGCAATCCATTGTTCAATTTACCCAAACGGCTTTGGGAGTTTTTAACACAACGCGCTGAAATAGCCCCCGAAAAAATCTGGGCCGATGCCGCGCATAAAGAAATAAACAAACTGATTGAGTTGTTATATGCATGCGCCTTCCCCATAAAAGGAAAAACAACTTTTAAAGAAGAGTTTGTTACCTGTGGCGGAGTGGACTGGAAAGAGATTGATCTTACCAATATGGAAAGCAAACACGTACCCGGTTTATATTTTGCTGGTGAAGTATTAAACACCGATGGCGAAACCGGTGGGTTTAATTTTCAGGCTGCATGGACCACAGCATGGGTGGCAGCACAGGCTATTGCGCGGGTATAGTAATGGTAAACGTACTTCCAACACGCAACCTTGATTCCACTTCAATTTTTCCATTCAGTTTATGAACGGCTTCTTTTACAATATAGAGACCAAGCCCCGTACCATCTGAGTTGGAGGAAGCCCGGTAAAACATTTCAAAAATTTTATCCTGATTGTCTGGCGCTATTCCCTCTCCGTTATCGCTCACGGCTATCACAACCATCGTATCCTGCTTTTGAAATGACACTTTAACAAAAGGTTCATCCTGATTGAGGCGGTGATATTTTATAGCATTTGAAACCAGGTTATTCAAAATTATTCTTACCTGTGCTCGGTCGCACATAAATACATGCTCCGGACTTGAATTGTAGTGTAACTGAATCTTATCGGCACCCTGATTAAACTTTACATCAGAAATAATTTCAGCCATTAGATTGTTGAAATCCACTAACTCAATTTTCAATTCAGCTTTAGAACTACGCGAAAGCTGCAGAATATCTCCTATTACCGAATCTAATTTTTTGATGCGTTGTTCAATCATGGAGATGTAAGGGCTCGTTTTCGGATCGGTTGTTTCAAGCTTAGCCAAATGCGTTAATCCCAGTATAGAAGCAATGGGTGCACGCAAATCGTGCGAAACACTGTATAAAAAACTATCTAATTCCTGATTGGCCTTTTTCAATTGCAGGCGTTCGTCTTCCAGTAGCCACATCACCATGCCCAGTCCTATTTTGCAAATGCTCAATAGTTCAATCAATCCAAAAAACAGCGGGAAATCATATTCAGCAATCCAAACATTATAAATGACTACAAATGCGTAGTAGAAATTGATTAAGGCATACGAGATAAAACCCAGCGTCATGGTGCGTTGCCCAATTCCACCCACAAAGCGGTTGTTTTTAATAGTAATAGCTGCAGTTACAAAAAACACAATGCTAACCACAAAGTATTTAAACCCAACCCGTACTACATATCGAAATGTTCGGCCTTCAGGGTCATCATGCCGCAACAACACCATTATTACTGAGGCTACTATAATCGCACTTATCAAAATAATTAGATGCTTACGCGAAATTGCTTTGGAACGAATCAGTTCCAGGCTACCTACCAGTATTAAAGCCGCCTGCGCATAACTGCTTATCATGGAAATAACCGTTAGCGAGATTCGGCCAATGCCAAAAGGTTGATTAATTCCCATGCCTGTAACAGCTGCTGTAGAAATCATAAATACACCGAAAGAGAGCCAGCTAATAGCCCACGTGTTCAGAAATCTATGATTGTAAATTTTATAGAAGTGCTTGAAAATTAAGAACAGGATTAGCCCCAGCACCGCTTGCGCGAGATATGTAATTACAGTGCGGGCAAGAGCCGTACTAAGCCAGGTTTCCATTCGACAAAAAAACAAAAGCCATTCCTGAAAGAAAGAGCTATGTAAGGTTATTGGTAGGAATAGTTGAGGAAACAAAAAATGCCGACTAAAGCCGGCATTTAAGAATTATTGTGGTGACGGAGGGAATTGAACCCCCGACACAAGGATTTTCAGTCCTTTGCTCTACCAACTGAGCTACGTCACCATTTTTTTGACTTTGCTCTACCTCCCGATAGCTATCGGGATGAGCTACGTCACCAGATAAAAACCACCTAAAACGCTATTTAGGGGCCACAAAAGTATTCAATTTTGCCTTTGGCGCAAATAGCCAATTGCTTTTTTGCCTTAATATTGAAGTTTGATGCGAAAACTACTCTTTTTAATCTCGATTCTCTCCCTATTAATGGGCTGCCAGAATGAAGCCCAACGCGAAGAACGTTTGGCCCGGACTTATTGCAGCTCGTGCCATCAGTTTCCTGAGCCTGCCCTGCTCGATAAAAAAACGTGGACTAAAAAAGTTCTGCCCGAGATGGCCTTCCGCATGGGCGTAGATCTTTCGCAACTCTTCAACCTGCCACAAAACGATTATCCGTTTGTATCGCAAACACTACCCAATAGTGCTATGGTTCAACCCGAAGATTGGGAAGCTATTGTAAGATACTTTGAACGCGAAGCGCCCGATACTATTTTGGTTGAGCCACCAACTGCTGCGCTTGCACTAACACAGTTTAAGGCCGAAGCCATTACACTGCCTGCTTCCAATCGTTTCCCGATGCTCTCTTTGTTGCAAGTGGATACGGTTAACAAACGCATCTTTACCAGCAACCGATCAAACTGGTTGCATCAATTCGATTATGCTTTTCGGGTAAAAGATTCCATTCAACTCAACAGTCCGGTTTCATCCATCAGCTTAACTCCAGAAGTTGTACTGGCTGCTATGGGCATTATGGATCCCAACGATCAGCCAAAAGGCTCACTGTTAAAACTAAATGATGACAGCACCAAACTTCTGATTGATTCGCTGAGAAGACCGGTATTTGTAACCACTACAGATTTTAATAAAGACAACTTACCTGATTATGTGGTTTGCAACTTCGGTAATTATGGTGGTGATTTATTAATTCTGGAAAACCAGAGCAATGGAAAATTCAAACGCCATGTATTGAGTCCCTTGCCTGGTGCGCGCAAAGTAATTGTGCGCGATTTTAATAACGATGGTTTGCCCGATGTGCTTGCATTGCTAACGCAAGGCGATGAACAAATAAGTTTATACACCAATGGTGGCAACTTTCGGTTTAAGGTTACTACGCTGTTGCGATTTCCTTCCGTGTATGGCTCAAGCTATTTTGAGGTGGTTGACTTTAATCAAGACGGGCATTTTGATATTCTCTATACTAATGGCGACAATGCCGATTACTCCATCATCTTTAAACCTTACCATGGTGTGCGTATTTTTCTAAACGATGGTAAAAATCATTTCAGCGAAAGCTGGTTTCATTACATGCCCGGTTGCTCGTGGGCGGTGGCCCGCGATTTTGATGCCGATGGCGATGTGGACCTTGCCGCGCTTGCTTTCTTTCCGGATTTTAAAAGTGCACCCGAGCAAAGTTTTATCTACTTCGAAAATCAGAACGGGAAGTTAGTAGCGCATACTACCCCATTGGCAACGCATGGGCGCTGGTTGGTAATGGAAACCGTGGATATTGATCAGGATAATGATGAAGATATTCTTTTAGGCGCCTTGAATTTCAATAACGGTGTTCCGACCGCAATAGTAGAAGGCTGGAAAGCAAACCCGGTTTCTATCTTGTTATTGCGCAACAACAAGAACCAGCACGCAATTGTTTATTAAAGTAAGTATTGGTTTCGCGCGTTTGGTGCGTTAACTTTCACCTATCAATTTCTACCTTATGATTGTGCAGCAGATTGCATTTGTGTTCGTGTTGGCGACAGCCATTTTCTTTATCCGCAAGCGGGTGCTTTTTATTCGCAATACCATAAAGCTTGGTAAAGAAAAAAACATAACCGACCGCAAGAACGAACGCTTCAAGAACATGCTATTGGTAGCATTCGGTCAGAAGAAGATGTTTAAGAAACTTATTCCGGCAATTCTACACTTGTTTATCTATGTCGGATTTCTGGTTATCAACCTGGAAGTGCTGGAGTTTGTAGTGGATGGCATACTGGGAACACATCGTGTTTTTGCCCCGTGGCTGGGAAGTTTTTATTCTGTGTTAATGAATGTGTTCGAGTTTCTGGCCGTAGCTGTTTTGTTAGCCTGCGTTTTCTTTTTGGTTCGCAGAAATGTTTTAAAAGTTCCCCGCTTTTGGTCGGCCGAAATGACTCAATGGCCGCGCATGGATGCCAATCTTATCTTGATTACCGAAATTGTGTTGATGACCGCCATCTTAACTATGAATGCAGCCGATCAGATTTTGCAATCGCACGATAGTCATTATGCACCAACCGGTTCATTGTTCTTCAGTTCGTATTTGATTCCACTTTATGCAAATCTGGAAACTACTTCATTGATAATCATTGAACGCTTTGCGTGGTGGTTTCACATCATTGGTATTTTAGGTTTTGCGGTTTACGTTACCTACTCCAAACACCTGCACATCTTTCTGGCTTTCCCTAATACCTACTTTGCCAGTCTGGAACCCAAAGGCCACATTAACAACATGCCTGTGGTTACCAACGAAGTAAAGTCCATGTTGGGTTTAGGCACATCTGAAGCCGCAACTGGTGTGCCCGGAAGGTTTGGTGCGAAAGACGTAAACGATTTGGCGTGGACGAGTTTGGTTTCGGCTTACTCGTGTACTGAATGTGGCCGGTGTACAGCAGAGTGCCCCGCTAATCAAACCGGTAAAAAATTATCGCCCCGCAAAATCATGATGGATACGCGCGATCGGTTAGAAACAATTGGTAAAACAATGGCAGCCGGTGGCGATGGTTTAAATGATGGTAAAACTTTATTGAACGATTACATCACCAAAGAAGAAATAAATGCCTGCACCAGCTGCAACGCCTGCGTGGAAGCTTGCCCGGTTATGATTAATCCGTTAGAGATTATTATTGAACTGAGACGTTATGTGGCGATGGAAGAATCCGGCTCGCCCGCGCAATGGAACAGTATGTTTCAGAATATGGAAACCAGTTTTGCCCCATGGAAGTTTTCTGCTGCTGACAGGTTTAATTGGGCTAAAGACTAAGACATGAACTACATCGTAAACAAATTACCCCAACATCTTTTTTGGGACAGCGATTTAAGTCTGCTGGACGATGTAGAGCATCATGAAAAAATTATTATCCGCACATTCGAGCGGGGCGATCTGGAAGATATTGCTTTGGTGATGGCGTATTACGGAAGAGAGATTTGTGCCGATGTGTTGATGAGTGCTTTCACATTAAACGAAAGTGCTATAGTCTTCGCCAGCACCTTTTTGAAAATTCCTAAAACAAGGTTTGAGGCTAATAAACACGAGCAACATTTTGCATTATGAGTCTCCATTATTCAACCATAAGCGATGACATGAAATCCCTTTTAGGTGAATTAATGACTATTGAAGCGCTTAAATCATTTCGGTTAGTTGGCGGAACTTCACTTGCTCTTCAACTTGGACATCGTTTATCTGTTGACCTAGATTTATTTGCCGGTGGACGAACCGACTTACCAGCATCTATTTCCAGATCGTTGGCCGATGTGTTCGCTCGAGATTTTATAATTAATCGCATGTACCAGCATGGATTTTCGGCTACAATCCGCGGCATAAAAGTAGATGTCTATGATTGGAAAATTCCTTTTACCGATGATGGTGTGTATGTTGATGGACTTCGCTTAGCTTCAGTAAAAGACATTTTTGCCTACAAATGCGAAGCGGTTTTGGGAAGGAGGGTTGAGAAAGATTACGTAGACATTTCCGAAATTTCAAAGAACAATACGTTTCAGGGTTTGATGGACTGCTTTCGGTTGCGTTATCCTCACATTGCTAAAGGCGCTGTCTTAGCTATTCTTCTAAAACCTGAGCTATTTGAACGTGATTCCTCTATTCACTATCTGAATGGTAATATGTGGCAAAATTATATTTACATACTTGCCAACACTATTGCTGATTATGAAAAAAGTCTCGAGCAAGAATTGAAAGACAAATTAGACGAGCGCGAGAAACATATTCAATCTCTCATTGAACAAAAAAGAAAAAAATGACCATTCCAACACTTGCCGAACTCTCTGCCAAAGGCGAAACTCCTGAAATTGTTTTCTGGGTGGGTTGTGCCGGTTCGTTTGACGATCGCGCCAAGCGTGTAACCAAAGCCTTTGTAAAAATTCTGAATGCCACTAACACAAACTTTGCTGTATTGGGTAACGAAGAAACCTGCACGGGCGATCCGGCCCGCAGAGCTGGCAACGAGTTTTTGTTTCAGATGCAGGCTATCAACAACATTCAGATTTTAAATGGTTACGGAGTAAAAAAAATTGTTACCGCTTGTCCGCATTGTTTCAATACCATTAAAAACGAATACCCCGAGTTAGGTGGCACGTATGAAGTAATTCACCACTCCACGTATCTGCAACAACTTATCAACGAAGGAAAAATAAAACTTACCGACACGAATAGTTTCAAAGGCAAAAAAATTACTTACCACGACTCCTGCTATTTAGGTCGCGCCAATAATATCTACGAGGCTCCACGCGAAGTATTGCAAGCGTTGGATGCTGATTTAGTAGAAATGAAACGCTGTCGCACAACCGGTTTGTGTTGTGGTGCCGGTGGCGCTCAAATGTTTAAAGAACCTGAAAAAGGAAACAAAGACATTAATGTGGATCGGGCCGAAGAAGCATTAACTACGGGTGCTACTACTATAGCGGTAGCTTGCCCGTTTTGCATGACCATGCTAACCGATGGTGTTAAAAACAAAGAGAAAGAAGCCGAAGTAAAAGTTAAAGACCTGGCCGAACTAATTGCCGAGGCACAAGGTTTATAATTCAATCGCCACAAAGACACCAAGGCACTAAGTTTATTTTAGTGTTCTGGTAGCAACAAAACACATCAATATGTTTATTCCATTCGAAAATTTGCCAGCCGATAGCCGCGTGTGGGTTTACACGGGCAGCAAAACCTTTACTGAAAAAGAAACCGAAACTATAACCGAAATGCTGCACCAGTTTTGTGAACAATGGGTGGCACACGGGCATCCGTTACAATCTTCTTTTCTGATCTTGGAAAACCAGTTCGTGGTGCTGGCTGTAAACGAAGATTATCATAGTCCGAGTGGGTGTTCCATTGATAGTTCAGTGGGTGTTCTCCGTAAAATCCAGGAAGCCACCGGTATCGATTTGCTGGATCGCAAGCGGGTACCTTTTCTGGTTAACCAGAAAATTGAATTGATTCCATTGGCCCACATCAAAATTCAGTTTCAACAAGGCATTCTGCAAGCCGACACCTTAACATTTAACACGCTTGCAACAACTAAAAGCCAGCTCCAAAACTGGAAAATCGCAGCAGAAAGCAGTTGGGTGGTAAAATATTTACCAAAACCAGCGTTAACCCAATAGCACATATTTTTGTATTTTTAGAACCTTGTGCATGCTTATGAGAGTGAAAGTTGTAGCGGTATTTGTAATGGGTTTATTGCTGGCCGGTTGTAGTGCCGAAAAGAAAGCCAGAAAAGCATTTACATTAGGTAAATACGAAAAGGTAATCAACTACTATAAAGAGGTTGCCAGAAAGCAACCCAACAACGGAGTGGCCAATTATTATGTTGCCGAAGCGTATCGTCAATCCAATCGCATAAAAGAATCAGAACCGTTTTATGCCAAGGCAGGCGGCAAGGGTGTTAACCCTGATTCGGTAAAACTGTATTACGCAAAATCATTACAGGCTAATTCAAAATATGCCGAAGCCAGCCAGGTATTGCAATCTTTAGCCGCCAATACAAAAGATGAAAAACTGAAAGACCGCGCTGGCAAAGAATTAGCAGGCATTGATTACCTCGATAAACTCAATCAAAAGAAAAATTTCTACAAGGTTAAAAACCTGGAGGCTATCAACACTCCCTTTACGGAATATGCGCCCGTCTATTCCAACAGTCAGTTGTACTTTACTTCATCGCGCGCCAATGCAAAAATTTACGAAGCAACCGGTACTCCGTTTACCGATTTATATGTAGCCGCAACCAACGGTGCCAATGTAGATGTAAATACCATTGCTCCCCTGCCGGATTTTATCAATACACCAAACATCAATGAAGGCACCATCACCTTTACGCCCGATGGTAAGACTATGATTTTTGCCAAAGGCAATAGCGGCAAACGCAAGGGAGCTTTTGATGTTGATCTATACCTTTCACGTTACCGAAATGGAGCTTGGGAAGAACCAACACCGCTTAACATAAACTTGCCAGAATCATGGGAGTCTACGCCTACATTAGCACCAGATGGTCGCACACTTTACTTTTCATCAAACCGTCCAAAGGGCTTTGGTGGATTGGATTTGTACTCGGCACAAATGGATGGCCGCGGCCGGTTTAGTCGTGTGCGTAACCTTGGCCCCGAAATCAATACGGCAGGTTCAGAATTGTTTCCGCATGTAGCGGATAATGGTAAGTTATATTTTTCGTCAGACGGACACCCCGGCTATGGCATGCTTGATATTTTTGTGGTGAACCGGGCCAATGGAAAAACAGTAATTGAAAATCTTGGTCAACCGGTTAACTCACCTGCCGATGATTTTGGAATTCATCTCTTCAAAGCCGACCGTGGTTTCTTTACCTCTAACCGCGAAGGCGGAAAAGGCGATGATGATATTTATACGTTTGTAAATGAAGATCCCAACCTGAAAGTAGTAAACTACTATTTAGCGGGCATAACGTACATGACGCGCAGAGACAGCACGCGCGAAATTTTGCCCAACACCAAAGTAACCTTGCTCGACCAGGAGGGTGAAGGCATGCAGGAGTTTGTTACCGGCAACGATGGTAAGTTTTTGTTCCGGGTATATGAAAATGAAAACTATACGTTGATTGGCGAAACCGATGGCTTTATTACCAAACGCCAGCCTTATACCACGGTTGGTAAATCTGTTCCTTTAGAATCATTGAAAGACCTAGTGACCAACATAACGCTGGATACTATTCTGGTTTTAGATCGTAAAGAGAAAGGCCGTACGTTTGTATTGAATAACATTTACTTTGGTTACGATTCGGCTGACATCCGCAGAGAAGCTGCGCGAGAGTTGGATAAACTCGTTACGCTATTGAACGACAATCCCGATCTTAAAATTGAAATGGGTTCGCATACCGATAGTGTTGCATCCGATGCATACAACATAGAACTTTCACAACGCAGAGCACAAGCCACCGTAAACTACCTTATCCGCAAAGGCATTGACGCCACACGTTTAGAAGCCAAAGGGTACGGTGAATCAAAACCTATTGCCCGTAATACAAACCCCGATGGTTCCGATAACCCTACTGGCCGCCAACGCAACCGAAGAACAGAGTTTAAGATTCTGGAAATCGGAACCTTCATCCGCCCAGATGATAGCGATGAGGAAGATCGTTTCTTTAGAAACAATGAGTTAAAGAAGAATGAGTAAGTAATGCGTCATTACCCATTTTTCTGATGTCAATCAAAAGTATTCAAACAGAAATAGACGCTTCTTACCTCTACCAGAAACTGGCCGAGCATGAAGCTGATGCGGGCATTGCGCATGTGTACCGGCAAATGAGTGATATTGAAAAAGGTCATGCGGAAATCTTCTGCAAGAAAGAAAACATCAGTCTGGAATCTGTTTGGAAACCTTCCTGGCGGGCGCGCACAATTAACACGATTGGAAAAATTTTTGGTTATGACTATGTGTTGGGTTCGTTGTTGAATACCGAGCGCAGCATTTCCAACGGCATTATCGCTACCAAGGCAAAACTAAACATGGGCCTTACCGGTGGCGAAACCAATCATGTAAAAGTAATCCGCGCTATTCTCGAAAATCAAACTCAAAGCGCAGGCGAAAATATTTCGAAGTTTGAAAAACGTCATCGTTCCGTTGGAGGCAATGCTATCCGCGCAGCCGTATTGGGTGGTAACGATGGGTTGGTTTCAAACTTTAGTCTGGTAATGGGTGTAGCCGGAGCAACTTCGGGCGAGCAAGGTGTGCTGCTTACCGGTTTAGCCGGAATGCTGGCGGGGGCTTTGTCTATGTCGTTAGGCGAATGGATTTCTGTAAAAAGTTCGCAGGAGCTTTACGAGAACCAAATGGAAGTTGAAATGGAAGAGTTAGAGAACAATCCGGAAGGTGAGAAACGCGAACTTGAGTTGATCTACATGGCAAAAGGTATTCCGGAAGATCAGGCGCAAGCCATGGCTGCTGATATTATGAAAGATAAAAGCCACGCGCATGAAGTATTGGTGCGCGAGGAGTTGGGAATCAATCCTGAAGAAATGAAAGGCTCAGCAGCTGAAGCCGCTATCTATTCATTCATCCTGTTTACTATTGGCGCTGTAATTCCGGTAATCCCGTTCATGTTTACCAATGGCTTTCATGCAATTATATTAAGTGCTGGCCTGAGTGCCGTAGGTTTATTTTTAATTGGTGCCGCTATTACTTTATTCACCGGAAAAAATGTGTGGTACTCCGGTATGCGCCAGGTATTATTTGGGTTAGCTGCCGCAGCCGTTACGTTTGGCATTGGCCACCTGATTGGCGCACAACTCGGTTAATCAATCTTAACCTACATTAAGAAATACATCTTTTAAGGCGAGTATCTTTACAATAATGAACTCTGCCCGTAAGCAGCATGTTTGCATGATATGAACAGAAAAGAATTTCTTAGTCTGTTGGCACTTGCACCTTTAACCGGAGCTACCATGAAATTGAATGCATTAAATTCTATCACATCTTCATTCGGCACAAGCGAAAAAATGCCCGTGTTATTTCTGGGCCACGGTAGCCCCATGAATGCCATTGAAGAAAATGAGTTTGTTGCCGGCTTTCGTAAAACCGGTAAAGAACTTCCAAAACCAAAAGCCATTTTAGTGGTATCGGCACATTGGGAAACGCGCGGCACATTTGTTACGGCCATGAAAAACCCACGCACCATTCACGATTTTGGTGGCTTCCCAAAAGCCTTGTTCGAAGTGCAATACCCGGCACCGGGCAGCCCTGAGTTAGCACAGGAAACTAAAAACACGGTTACCAAAACTGAAATAGGATTGGATCATGCGTGGGGATTGGATCACGGTGCATGGAGTGTAGTGAAACATTTATACCCGAATGCCGATGTTCCTGTGATTCAAATGAGCATTGATCATTTTCAATCACCACAGTATCATTATGAACTCGCCAAAGAGTTGGCAGCGCTACGAAAAAAAGGTGTACTCATTATTGGAAGTGGCAACATGGTACATAACCTGCGCATGGTAGCGTGGGATAAACTGAACACACCCGATTATGCATTTGATTGGGCAGTGGAAGCAAGTGATAAAATGAAACGGTTTATAATTAACGGTGATCACAAACCACTTGTCAATTTTTCAGCACAAGGCAGATCATTTGAACTGGCTATTCCTACACCGGAACATTATATTCCGTTATTGTACACGCTGGGATTAAAAGAGGAAAACGAAGCCGTAAGTTTGTTTAATGATAAAGCGGTGGGTGGCGCGCTTACGATGACTTCGGTTAAAATTGGTTGACCCTCACCCCGCCTCGTTCCTCGGCACCCCTCTCCCACGGGAGAGGGGGACGGGGTGAGGGATAAAAAAATAAACTCAAATTATGGAATTAGGACTTTACACATTTGCTGATGTTGCACCCGATAAAGTGGGGGGCAAGGCATTAAATACAAATCAACGATTTAAAAATTTGTTAGAAGAAATTCAGCTTGCCGATCAGGTTGGGTTAGATGTATTTGCGCTGGGCGAACATCATCGCGAAGATTATGCTATCTCGGCACCAGCCGTTGCTTTGGCTGCCGCAGCTGCCATTACTAAAAACATTAAACTCTCCAGCGCAGTTACGGTGTTAAGTTCGGATGATCCTGTGCGCGTGTTTCAAAGTTTTGCAACAGTGGATCAGATTTCAAACGGTCGGGCTGAGATAATGGTGGGCCGCGGTTCGTTTATTGAATCGTATCCGTTATTCGGTTACAACCTGAAAGATTACGATGCATTGTTTGCTGAAAAGCTGGACTTACTTTTAAAAATTAATAAACAAGAAGTAGTAAGCTGGCACGGAAAGCACCGGCCATCATTTGACGCCTTGGGAATTTATCCGAGACCCTATCAGGAACAATTACCGATCTGGTTAGCTGTAGGCGGCACACCGGAATCAGCTGTACGCGCAGGCACACTAGGTTTACCAATGGCATTGGCTATTATTGGTGGTATGCCGGCACAGTTTGTTCCGTTTACGCAACTGTATAAAGATACTGCTCTTAGCAATGGTTTTACACCCCAACTCGGCATCAACTCGCACGTGTATGTGGCAGACGATTCGCAACAAGCGGGCGATGAATTTTATCCTGCATACTCGGCCATGATGAATAAGATTGGTCGCGAGCGCGGCTGGCAACCGATGCAGCGCGCACACTTCGATGCTTCACGCTCAGCCAAAGGTGCTTTGTTAGTGGGTAGTGCGCAACAAGTAGTAGATAAAATTTTATACGAACATGAGTTGTTTGGCAACACACGCTTTCTGGCGCAAATGAGTATGGGTACTATGGATCATAAAAAGATTATGCATTCTATCGAATTATTTGGTACTCGCGTAGCTCCACAGGTTAGAAAATCGGTACCCTCAACAGTTATGAATTAATTCAAGCAATCAAATAGTGCTTTTGCTTTGAAGCCCTACTTCCATAGCATAAATCCCGACTCGTTAAGTGATTCAGAGTTGGATCTGTTTCTCTCCTTGGGTTGGTATCGCATGCACCAGCATATTTTTACTTGCTCGCATCTGCTACTTGAAATTCCCCATGTGGTTCACTGGCTACGCTATCCGCTTGCCGAAATTAAAAATCATACTTCTCATAAACGAATACGTAAGCGTTGCAAAGCATTTCGGTATAACATTGAAACATTCAACGGAATTTCCGATACACACGAAGCGATCTATACCAATTACCGCCAATCCATTAACTTTGATGGAGCCGATAGTATTCATCAGTGCCTATTTGGAGAAACGGATGCCAATCAAAATATTTTTAAAACGAAATGCATCTCTATATTTGATGGAGAAAAGTTGATTGCAGGTGGCTATTTTGATGTGGGTGAAAATTCTGCAACTTCCATCTTACACTTCTTTGACCCACATTATAAAAATTATAGTCTTGGTAAATACCTCATGTTACTTACCGTAGATTATCTCCGATCAACTGGATATACATTCTATTATCCCGGTTATTTGGTGGCGGGTAATCCAAAAATGAATTACAAACTTTTCATCGGAAAAGAAGCCACGCAATACTTTAATCCTGAAACTGCAAACTGGCCGTATTTTCAAGAAAACATTCTTGTTGCTGAATAAGTTGGTATAACTGTGGGCGACTAATTCGCTAAGAAAGTTACCTTTACATAAATTCTAACATTCACTTGTACTTCCTGAATTGAATTTTACGTTATACGCTTATGAAAAATTTACTTACCACCCTTGTCTTACTGGCCGCTTTTAATCTTGCCAATGCTCAGGTTATCGGCAAACAATTTCCCGATATGGAAGCGGAAACCGCAGAAGATAAAAAAGTAAACCTACCAACCGATACCAAAGGCAAATACACCTTGTTGGGATTGGCGTATTCCAAAAAGTCGGAAGATGAACTCAATACATGGTTCAGCCCTATTTATAACAAGTTTGTAAAGAAAGCCACCGGCATGATGGCTGGCATGGGCTACGATGTGAATGTCTATTTCGTACCGATGTTTACAGGCGTAAACGCAGCCGCTACCGGCACAGCTAAAAAGAAAGCAATCAAAAATGTAGATCCCGTTTTATTACCCAACATCCTTTTCTACAAAGGCGAATTAAAAACATACAAAGAAGCCCTCGACTTCGAAAAGAAAGACATTCCTTACTTTTTTGTGTTGGATGCCGATGGCAAAATTGTGTATGCCACCTCTGGCCGGTTTACGGAAGACAAGCTTGACGAGATTGAAGAGTCGATAGAGGATTAGTGCCATTTTGTTTCTATTGCGGTAAGCACTAATTTCCGTAAAAGAAACCCCTATGAGCACCCCACAACTTAAGCTTATTAAACTATTCACCGAGAAAATCCTACCTAAAGTACATTTAATTTCCATTGCAATTTCCGTTGCTGGGCTTATTCTCCATTCATTAAAGATTGATGGCGGGGCTCTTTTGATTATGCTCGGCTTCTCACTTCTCGCGAGTGTTTATTTTCTAACAGCAATTTATTTTATTGAAATCTCCGGTTCTATAAAGCCAAGTCTATATGCAACTTTAGTATTCAAATTGATCTATATCGCGTGTTCCGTTACAATTATTGGAAGCTTATTAGAACTACTAAAATTTGAAGGAGGAAAACAACAATTAACAATTGGATGTGGTGCGTTAACAATTGGGCTTTTGATTGCGGTTGCTTTTATTACCATCAAACAAAACAATTTAGTCATTCTTAAGAAACCAATTCTACACGGAATTGCAATACTTATATTAGGAGGCTACATCCTTTTTAAATCTACAACACTTTAAATATATGTACGCACTCATACTTCTTGCCATTGCCCTGGCCCCTGGTGTAGCCATTGGTGTTTATATCTATCTGAAAGATCATCATGAACGTGAACCCATCGGGTTATTGTTACGGGCTTTCTTTTTCGGAATTCTGAGTGTAGTGGTCACACTGTTGATCAGCGGTATCATCGATCAATTCATCACCATTGACCCAAGCAGTTTAAGTGAACAGGCGTTGCATGCATTTATCATTGTAGCACTGGTAGAGGAGTTTAGCAAATTCATTTTTGTTCGTGGTATCTTATATAACAGCAATCATTTTAATGAACCGTTTGATGGCATTGTGTATTCTGTAATGGTAAGTATGGGCTTCGCCACATTGGAAAATGTGTTGTATGCGTTTGAAGGCGGCATGGGCACTGCCCTTATGCGCATGTTTACAGCTGTGCCGGCACATGCTACGTTTGCAGTGCTCATGGGTTTTTATCTCGGCAAGGCTAAGTTCGAACACAAGAAAGGCTATTTTGCATTACATGCATTAGGTGTGGCTACGTTGTTTCATGGGGCGTACGATTATTGTCTTTTTGTTTCGTGGGTGCCAGGCATTGTGTTAGGCGCATTGCTTTCGTTAATCATCGGCATCTGGTTATCTAAAAAAGCAATTCGTATTCACCAATTAGCTTCGCCCTTTAAAAATCAAACTCCCGATTCACCACAGACTATTCATACCGAAAACACATGATTCGCCAGACGCTAACCCAAAACATAACCGAAACGGATTTTCGCTTACGCGGAAAAGAACCCGGACGATTAGAAAACTTCAGCGATGCCATTTTTGCATTGGCCATTACGCTACTGCTTATATCTACTTCGCCCCCTACCAACTTCGAACAGATAAAACGATTTGCCTACGAGTTGATTCCATTTCTGGCATGTATCACACTAATCATGGGCATTTGGTACGAACACTTTCAATTCTACCTCCGCTATGGTTTACGCAATAGTCGCATGATTGTATGGAACACTTTGTTTCTGGCAATTGTGTTGTTCTATGTGTACCCGTTAAAGTTTCTTACCAAAATTATCATCCTGTTTCCCATCGGATATGTCTTGGGTGATCAGACCTTACTCAATGATCTGAAAAATATGATCAAGGCACAGGACATGGCGCAACTCATGATCATTTATGGGTTTGGGGCTACGTGTGTGTTTCTTGTACTGATGCAGATGTATCGCTATGCCTTAAGTAAAGCAGATGAACTAGGCTTAAGTGAATTGGAAAAATTTGACACCCGTACCAGCATTCGCACCAACTTTCTGATGGCGTTGGTACCGATGGTTTCTGTTGTTCTCTCCATTATCTTTATTAATAGTTGGTTGGCCGGGCCGTTAGCCGGATTTGTTTATTTTCTTTACACACCCATCATGTTTGCGCATGGCCGAAGAGCCGAAAAAAAACGAAAAGCGTTAATTGAGGAGTTGAGGAATAAAGAAGAAGTAAGTTCCTGAAGTTTTAATATTCATTGATAAATATATTTCTATGACAATCGATCCAAAATACAAAGGCATTCTCCTCGAAGCGTTGGGGGATATGATGTATAAACTTTCTATGCAATTAGAACCCCACAAAGGCAAACCCCTTACCGGTGAGCGCAAACAACTAACTGCCAAGCAAAACGCAGTAGAAGAGTTGCAGCATATTGTTTCGAATTCTTAGTGTCCCGCAATTTGAAGCTAAGAACAGTGAACTAGTTGTATTGCTTATTCTCAGCGGAGTCTCCACATTCTAATTTACAAATAGAAACAGGTTAATAAATCTTTTTAGCAACAAATAATCGCGGAGTTCGAGGCGAGATTCCGCGTGGAAAGGGAAATCACTCTTCCCCCCCAAACCCACCACTCGTCATCAATCCACCAAAGAACACCGCATTAAATAACAACTTGTTAGTGCCGTACCAATAACCGCGGAAGGCGGGATCATCCACAAACAAAATGGCGCGGCCCTGGCCTACGGTGCTTACCTGTAAGGAAACTGAGTTTTTAATTTTCTCTAAGTTGGTTGCATGCACATAGCCGCTCAACAACGGACTGGCGGTGTATTTGATCACGGTATTAAACGGGCTCTTGGAAGGTTCAATAAAAATACTGGTGTTGCGCCACACGGGCAACTCGCGGTTGGTGTAGCCAAACCCCAACGGGTGCGTAATGTCCAGATTGGCTTTGTAGATAGAACCACCAATGGCACGTGAGCCCTGGTAATCGCCAGCCGCTACGTAATCCATACGCCTTGTATTTTTAGTTTCTTCTTCTTTGCGCAATTGTTCCTCAATTACTTTGTTGTTAATCGCCCAGCTCACGGCATTCTTCACCAGAATAAGCGTACCGCCTTGTTGCATCCACGTTTTAATTTTGGTGGCTCCGCTTTCGCCCAAGGACGTATAATTTCCAGAGGCGAGTATCAGCGTGTTGTACTCGTGCAGCCGCAACGCATTAAACTGGCTGGTGTTTACTTTTGTAATGGGCATCTTTAATTTAGAATCGAATAAAAACCAAATGGCGCCCGCATCGGTAGCGGCTACACCATCGCCTACCAACATGGCAACTTTAGGTTGTGGTACCGTGCGAATGTTGTTGCTTCCCAAATCAATACCTTCGGCACTAAAGCCCGTAGCCACCGAAATTACTTCCACCCCGGCTGTGGCCGATGTTTGTTTGATTGTATTATACAATTCATCGGCAGACAAATGTTGATCGGCCACAGCAATAACCAACGTACCGTAACCAAAATTTTTCTTTGCGCCATTAACCGTTGCCGCAAAAGGTTTGAAGGCCGTTTTTACAAATACATTTTTAGAAAGCAAATCGTACAAAGCTTGTGCAGCCTGGTATTCGTTCCACTCAATCAGGTAGGCATAGTTTGATTTTGCAACGGCTGGTGGAGCGGCTACCAAGCTTTGGCTGGTTACACGCTCTCCTTTCGAAAATTTAATGGTGGCATTCAACGCATCGTGTGGCAAACCATAGGCCAGCGCCATCGTCCAGGTACTGGCATCGTAAAACACACTGTCGTGAAAAGTTGTTACCTTCTCGAACATGCTGCGCACCAAACGGTATTGTTTCTGATCGGTAGCCACCACAAAAGCTTTTCCTTTTTCGTATTTGTTGGAACCAACATTCAGGTCAGCACTTAATTGATACGTTTCTATTCGGTGCTTCACCAACAAATCCGCAAAAGCTTTTGTTCGGCTTACGTCTTTACTATCGCCAAACACATATGCCATTATGGCTGATTTCTTTCCTTCGTCCAACGCAGTTCTAAAATAGTCCTGTTGAAATTTTAATAACATCTCGCGATTGTCCACTGCAGCTTTAACAGTAGCAATGCTGGTGCGCACATGGTTGCGGATAGTAAAGGCAAATGTTACTTCTTTGGTAGAACTTTTCTGTACATGTCCGCGCGAGCTGGCTTGCTCAAACACCAAACCCAACCCTCCATGAATATCGGGATAGGTTGAGCCATATCCGGGATACGAATTATCGAACGCTTCTTTCGAAAAGTATAATGAACCAATGTCATCTAACGCTTTGGCGAAATATTTTGCGAACAACGGATTCAACACATCGTAATTCGGGCGGGGTACAACCGGATTTTCAGAACCATATGGCTTAGTCGGTTCAAAAAAGTTAGTGGCGTTGGTTCCCATCTCGTGGTAATCGGTACACACGTTGGGCAACCATTGATGAAAAAATTCAATGCGGTTACGACTTTCCACATGCGCCAGCGGCAACCAATCGCGATTGAGATCAAACCAATAATGGTTAAAGCGACCACCGGGCCAAACCTCGTTGTGTTCCCGATCCATCGGATCAGCCACCGGAGGAAAACCCTTGTGCATATTGGCCCAGTTACTGTGGCGATCGCGACCATCAGGATTATAATTCGGGTCGATGTGAATGACCGCATCTTTTAAAGTACGTTCCGCTTCTGCGCCTTGTGCTGCAATTAAATAATACGCAGTAAGCATAGCGGCTTCGCTGCTGCTGGGTTCGTTGCCATGTACATTATACCCATGTGTAACTACCACCGGCATAGAAGCCGTGTTAACCGATTGTGCCGGGTCGCTCAACTTTAAATGTTCCTGCCGGATAGTTTCAATGCGCGCGTAATTTTCAGGACTGGTAATAGTAAGTACAACCTGCGGCCTGCGCTCGTTGGTATAGCCAATTATCTGAAAATGTGCTTTAGGCGATACGCGGGCAAGTTCCTGAAAGTAAGAAACGATGCGATCGTGGCGTGTGTGCCAATCTCCAACCGGATAACCCAGAAATTGTTCGGGTGTGGGAATGGCTGGATCGAATGTAGTTCCGGCAGGAAAGAAATAATTGTTTTGGGCAAAAGCATTCGCGCCAAGCAGCAGCGCGCAGATAACGAGTAGGTTTTTCATAAGGATAAATTGAGTTTGAAAAAATACTCAATCACCAGAAGGTTTAAAGAGAATTGTGATGGAAGGTTTATTTATTGGTGTGCCACAATCTACCTATGAAAATTCATCCTGAACTTTATCGGGATCGCGGTATAGGATTTAAGATTGGACTACACTGTGTTAACCAAGTTACCCAACCGCGATGACCGCCTTGTAGTGAGTTGGGCCGCCAAATCTAAAACCCATCGTCTTCGTCTTTCTTTTTCTCTTCCTTCTTTTTGGTCTCAGCGCTGCCGGAACTTAAATCGTAAGGAGCTTCCAAACCATAGTACGTTAACCGGAATTTGTTAATCCACGAAAGTGTTTCATCGATTGTACCTGGAATGTAAACCAGTTCGCCTACTTTGGCTTTGCTGGCATTTGTCTTCTTGGAAACAAAATCGTTTAGCGCAGGTAAGGATGAGTGAATCATCAACCGATTATCCTCCACACCAAAATAAAACCACGAGTCGGGTGAAGCTTTTATGAAAAGATGAAATATGGGTGCGCCATCTTCGCTTTTACCAATCTCTAAAAATCCTTCCACACCGGCATTCAGATCGTTGCGACCTAAATGACTCAACCCGAGCAACCCTTCACTATAAAATGATTTATGTTCTTGCGACCATTTCAGATTTACATTTGAAAGCACGAGCGGCTTTTGCAACCCCTGTACAGTTGCCAAAGGCACATAGCCTTGCAGCGAACGTTGTTCGTAATCTTTTACTACTCGCTCACCCACAAGGTCGGCAATCTTATAAAGCAGTTCAGTCTGATCGCCCAAACCCTCTTCTTTTACACCTTCATTTTTGATTACTTCCATAATGCTGGCCGCCATTAACTGATATACCGTGGCCGGTGCATTCATGTCTACCATAATGAATGAGTTCATTTTAATGGCATCGGTTTCCAGATTGCCCGACCCCAAAGCTGAAGCCGTAACTTTAAAATCTTTTGTGCCCTCAAAAAAGTTTACCGGCCCTTCAAAGCGTACTTCCTGCTTATCTTCATTATAGGCAAACACTTTACCCGATAGTTTTTCGCCTGTGGATTTGGCGCGGTCCTCAATCCGGAATTCCTTTGTTTCTTCCTGATAGAATAATGATCCGGCAGGCAAAAAGAAATCATCATCGGCTGGATCTTTCTTATCGAACACGAACGTGATGTATAGGTCATTGTCTTCCGCAAAGTGCAGACCGGCATCGGGCTTGCGACCTTCTTCAGTTATAGCGTTATCAAAGTCTAAGTAAATTTCTTTTTCATCACCACTTTGGGTGTAGAGCAACCACGTTTTGTAATCCTTTATTTTTTTCAGATCTAATTTAACAAAGCCTTTTAGTTGCAATGCAGGCTTGGTGGCATACATGGTCATATCGCCTTTATAAAAAATGCGTGGCGCCACACGAATATTGTTTTGTTCTGTTACTGCACCATTACCCACGGTTTGCATGCTGGCGTTTCCACGACTACGCTTATTCTTGGTTGCTTCTGTGATAGGTTCCAGGTGAAAGTCCGTCATCTTAATAGCAAACGTATCGTTCACAGCATTTACATATTGATAGGTAGCATATCCTGAAAACTCTTTACGCGAAATAACATCTACAACACCATCAGTAAGGCGGTGATACCCGTTCAAGGTATCCATTACAATGGTGGTGTTTTTCAGCTGGCCGATTTTTGCATTCTCCAGAATCAACACTTCATTATTTTCTGGAGTGATGCGTGCATCGGCTACGGTAATGTATGGGATACCGCTTACTTTTAATTGCTGCGTTTGAATGTCGTACTCTGCTTTTGTCGCATTAAAACTAAGTGAGTCTAAGTCTTTACGTGTGGTGTAGAAGTATGAATCTTCCAGCGGCACATCGGGAGCTTTGGTCATCACAATTTTTTGTGTGTTCAAATCCCATCGCGCTTCGGGTATAGAGGTTTTAAATTGTGCATACGGAAAATCAATGGCGGCTTCGCCCGCTACTTCAGGGCTAACCGTGGCAAAGTTTTTATCGAGATTAAAACTCAGCTTCACATTGCTACCGGCAAGCGCGGGTTTTTCTGGATTGCCGGTTTTTACTTCGAAGCGTGCATTACGCGCACCGAACTCTTTGGCCGAGAACGACATTTCTTTAGAGCGCACTTCCGAACCACGTGTGCTTAATCTTCCATCGCCACCTACACCATTCTTAGAAACAATCAGGTTTCCATCCAGCGTAGCTGAGTTTTGGTAAAGACTGAAAGGCTCCTTCATGTTTTTGATGTTCATCTTATCCTGCTTGGGCAACCACTTCAACCGGTAATCATTTAGTTTTACTTGTGGAAAGTAAACAGAGCCATAAAGTTTCTCTCTGATCTCGCCCACGCTACCACGGCCTACCACCGAATCAGGATAGAATATAAAATCGCGCGACTCCACAGTAGCTGCTAAGTAATCAATTTTGCCAGCCGCACGAATCCCCGCATTGTCGAGCGATAGGCCTCCATAAAGTTTTCCATCGCCTTGAAAAAGTTGATAGCCCGAAGTGGGGACTGTATGTGTAAACCCGAGCGATTTATCGGGCATGGTATGAAGTTTCTCTTTGAAAGCCGGAAGCATTCCACTCGAAATAAACGTGCCTTCAAAATTGATGGAGCCAGGATCGGCATCGTTCAAACTATCGAGCTTGAAAGGTGGCACTACAAAAAACACAGATCGATCATACGCACCATTTAATACTTCACTCCGGTCGAAGTAAATAACACCACCAGCTGTTGCATCTAAGCGTGGGTAGTTTGGAATTTTTTCTTTACCCGATTTATTATCGGGTCGATTGATGAAAAGTGTACCGGATGTTTTGTTGCTGGATGCCTGCATGCCGCTTGCGGCTTGTGCAGTAGAGTCGGCACCTACCATCGAATTGTTTACTCTTCTGCGCGTTCCATTTTTTTCAGTAACATAAAACCGAATAGAGTCGATGTGATTCATGTTGATAAAGAAGCTATCGTACTTCAGCGTAAAATCTCGCCCGGAGATTTCGAAGTTACCGGCATTGATGGTTCCGTTAAATTTGATGTCGCGATTTTGCAAAAAGGTTATTCTACTGCTGTCGGGTTTAATCACCACGTTAAGCGAATCGCTTACGTTAAATTCTTCTACTCCATATACATTCATGCGGCCATCTTTAAAAGATATGTAGGCATTGGAAACCGTATCGGTAAGGGAATGGATTTTAAGATTATCGTAATCGGAAAAGCCTTTAACAGATTCGATAAAGTTTATGGCCTTATCCTTTACATGAATTCTGCCCGTGCGTGCATCGTAATCAATCATACCGCGCTGAAACAAAAAGTCGGCAGCCATGCGGGCTACTGCGAGCGAGCGGCCTTCTTGCACCAGATCGAACACATAATAATCGTTTGTGCCTAATTCGTTTGCTTTGTTCACCACCAACGCAAGCGGATGAAAATTAAAACCCTGGCCGCGCAATTCGCGATACCCTTCCGGATCGTAAAAATCATTTGATTCGATAATCATGGGGGCAACTTTTCCACTGCCTTGCACCCACATTCTGATGCTATCCGATTTCAGATTCCAAACCAGACGGTCGGCTGTAAACTCAACCTGAAAGAAAGAAGAAGAGAAAGGTGCTTTGCGTTGCGAACTTTTTTCTTTGTTGAGGGTAATACGTTGCTTGGTATAATCATAGCGCAACTCCATTGCCGGGTGAATGATGGAATCGTTTTGATGAAAGATGATCACACGCGCTTGCGGAGAAACGATTACCGAATCTTTAAAACCAAACGAAGCACCTACTGCTTTGAAACGTTTGGTTGCTTCGCCAAAAATTTCGATGGTGGCGAGGTCGTTATTTACGGTGTTGGAGTTGGCGGCTGCGCCTTGCATACCAAAACCACCGGTATATTTCATGTTCAGGTTATCCAATCCCGTAAGGTTGATGTTTGCTTCATACGATTTGAAGCGTGGATAAGAAGCAGTTTGAGGTGTTTTATGATTGATGCTTCGAAACTCAAAAACACCGGGCACATTGCCCGGAATTTTACCAATGTAGGTTAGCCGGCCTTGTTCTGCTTTCAGATAAGGTTGATTGGTTTTGAAATTATATTTGTTGAGATCGTAATAAACGGAATCGGGCGAAAGCCCTGCTGCCGACCAATCAAATCTTCCGCCTTCGCCTACAAAAAGTTTATCGCGTAAAGAGAATGTGCCTTTTGTATTGTTAAGAGTGGCTGAATCGTAAGCCGTAATAAAATTGAGCGATACCTGATCGAACGTGATAACCGGCCCGAGTATTTCGGGTTGAAAAATTTCCTGTTGCCATGCCGGTCTGTTGTACGCGGTGGTATCAACCGGGGCATCGTAATTATAGGTTTGAGTAGTATCAGGTGGTGGCGGTTCTAAATATTGAAAATTATAATTTCCATCTTTTACCATCAGCTTAAATGCCTTTTCGTAATTCAAGGCGTGTTGTTCAAAAAAATCGCGCGAAAGCTGAAAGTATAAATTGGCCTGAACAGGATTATTTTCTGCAAGGACTTTATCGGCCACCGAAAAAAATCCGCCAAGCTTAGAAGCATCTGCATTTTCGATGGTAACAGCAGCAGCAATAGCGCCATAATAATTTACCAGATGTGGCCGCAGCTTAAACCCTTTTTTCTTCATGAGTTTTGCCTGCGCCTTAATTACCTGTTGCTGGTCGGGGCCTAACGATCCCCACGCGGTGTTAAATGCCGCCCCGATAGTCATGGCATCGGTGGCTTTGGTATTTTCCAGTACTAACCGAACGCTATCCTGAAAGCTATAACCGCCCCCGTTTTGCGCAAACAGGCTGGTAGAAATACAGAGAATGGCGATATAAGTTAAAACCTGCTTCACGGGGTGAAAAACCTTGAAATTCGCAAAAATCCGGCTAATGTACTAATTGTCTT